>Ga0137376_10002974_pt1 | contig 10403 bp, 8 predicted proteins | sample SagtaG_23_FD_104814 | JGI IMG/M metagenome (GOLD analysis project Ga0137376, IMG submission 104814) | Vadose zone soil microbial communities from Sagehorn Ranch, Mendocino, California, USA - Sage2_L_20_16 metaG | ecosystem: Environmental > Terrestrial > Soil > Vadose zone | place: USA... | reverse complement strand
GCCGGCTGATCGAGCTGCTCTACCTCGCGCTCGCCTACCACGTCGCGCTGCACAGCATAATCATCCCGGAGCCGCGGTTCATGGTGCCGATGCGCCCGCTTCTATACCTGCTCGCTCTGGCGACCGTCTTCCCGCTCGGTGCCGCAGACCGAGGATCTTGCTTGCCCAATCATCCGACAGGCCAAGCCTAGATTTCGCACGCGAGTAGACGGCGAGCAGCTGCTTGTCGAACCAGATGAGACCCGCCTTCGCGCCGTCCCCTGGCCGCGCGCGGTAATTGGTCGACCTCGGAGCGGACGCCCTCGTGGTCTCCACCGTGTAGTAATAGAGGGCGATGCTCTTGCGGGTGACGCCTGGCGGGCAGGTGAGAGGGTCCGGGTAGCCGTGGTACGACTCCTCGGTGGTGCTGAAGACGATCGCATGATTGAAGAGCGGCGCGATCCGCACCCCCCGCGCCTTCATGCTCGGGTCCCAGAGCTCGAGCGCTCCGCGCCACGTGTCGTCCCAACCCTCGTTGAGGAAGAGGATCAGGTTGCAGCGCCGGCGCCAGTTGGGACGGTGGTGGTGCATCGTGAAATCGGCGTGGATGTTGAGGAACCCGCCACGCTCGGTCTGATGCAGGCCACCGCCGTCCAGGTCGGGGTCGGCGACGAGCCCGCGGATTCCCGTCAGCTCGGAGAGCCAGGCGACGAATTCGGGCGCGTTCAGGTCGTCGACCAGCCGGCCGATGAACGGTGGGAAGTCCGCCCGCCTCGACTTGCCGAGCTTCTTCTCGTTGTAGTGCCGGTACTCGATCCACGAGGCCTCATCCGGCCGCGGAAACTCGCGAGCGAGCCGGAACGTGACGGCGTCGTCGAGGAAACCGGTCAGGTGAACGTGCGGAAACGGCGCGTTACGCCCGTACTGCTCGGTGAGCTCTGGCAGCCGGGGGCGCCACCGGTCGTACGGGAAGAGCGAGGGGCGGCTCATCGGCGATTCCCATGCTCCAAAAAGCGCGCCATTCGCAGAGCCCGGTCGGGCAGCGAATCCGCGGTCAAGAAGTTGACGCCTCGCCGCCCTTATATTCTACGACGTGGCGGCCGATATTCGTATTCGGATGCGGACGGTCGGCGCTCTGATGACCTCGGAGGTCTCGACGGTCGGCCCCGACGTCCCGCTGCTCGAGGCCATCGGCATCATGGCCAGGCGGGCCATCAGCTGCGTCGTGGTCCGCGATGGACCGCCGCCGATCGGCGTCGTGACCGAGCGCGACCTCGTGCGCAAGGTCCTCGCGGCGGGGCGTGACCCCGCCACGCTTCGGGTCGGCGACGTGATGACGGCGCCGGTGCACACCGCGACCCAGGAGGCGAGCGCGCTCGAAGCGTTGCAACTGATCCGGACGCGTGCCTTCCGGCGGCTGCCCGTCGTCGACCAGCACGGGGGGTTGGTCGGGATCGTCACGCAGAGCGACCTCCTGCGCGCGATGATTGCGGACATGGAGGAGGCAAGCCGGCTCAAATCCGATGTTCTCGCCGTCATATCGCACGAGCTGCGCACCCCCATCGCCATCGTCGCCGGCTACGTCGAGCTGCTCATGGATGGGACGTTCGAGCCGCTCATGCCGGCACAGCAGGAAGTGGTCGCCCATATTCAGCACGCCAGCTCGCAGCTCGTTGATCTCGTCAACACCGCCTTCGAACTCACGCAGCTGGAGGCCGGCCGCGTCAGCGTCACCCCCCGTCTGATCGACGTGGGAATGCTGTTGGAGGAGCTCGGCGACGAATTCGAGGCCCGCGTTCCCGAGGGTGTGTCGCTCCACTGGCACAACGAGCTCGGGGCCGAGCCGATCCTGGGGGACCACGCCAAGATCAAGACCACCCTCAAGAGTCTCGTGGACAATGCCCTCAAGTTCACGTCGGCGGGCAGGGTGGCTGTGACGGCTACCTGGGCCGAGGGTCTGGTGACGTTCGTCGTCCGGGACACGGGGGTCGGCATCCCGGCCGCGGACCTGTCAACCATCTTCGACATGTTCCGTCAGGGCGACAGCTCGGGTACACGCCGCTTCGAGGGGTTCGGTCTCGGGCTGCACGTCGTCAAGCGCCTGGTCGATGTGCTGGGCGGGACGATCACGGTGGACAGTACACCGGGTGTGGGCAGCACTTTCCGGATGACGGTTCCGGCACCCCGCACGGCGGGCGGCCAGCCCGCGCGCCTGTAAGCGGGTATCTGAGGCTCCGAAGCGTGATCCGGGCTTCCGCGGGGAGTCCGAAGAGAAACGCAAGCGCCGCTACGCCGAGGCGCCGCGCCGGCCGTGAATTTGGCAGCGCACCGACCATTGCCAATGTGGGGAACCCGGGTTACCATCCGACATGGCGAGAACGAAGCCAGCGACGCTGGACCGCTTTGGGAGGCTCCTCATTCCAAAGGCTCTGCGGGAGGCTGCCGGCCTCCGGACAGGGGTGGAGGTCGAGATCGTGGCTGACGATGAGGGTCTCCGGCTCCTTCCCCGCCATCGGGGCGTACTCCTCAAGGAGGTCGACGGTGTCTTGATCGCGGCCGGCGAGGCCGCCGGCGACCTCACGTCCGCCGTCCGGCATGATCGCGAGAAACGGGTTCGCAGGCTCCTCGGGCGCCGGCGATGAGCGTCGTCTTCGACACGTCCGTCCTGGTGGCCGGGCTGGTCGAGGCACATCCCGCGCACCGCGCAGCCTTTCCGTGGATACGACGCGTCCAAGCCGGGCAGCTCCGCGGGTTGATGGCGGTGCACAGCCTCGCGGAAACCTACTCGGTGCTCACCACACTTCCCCATCAGCCCCGCATCGCAGCGGACGCCGCGCTACGTCTGATCCGACGGAGCCTGCGCCGCTTCAAGCTCGTGTCGCTCGGCGCGCGTGACTACTCGGCGACGGTACGCACGATGGCCGAGGCACGGCTCGTTGGAGGCATCATCTACGACGCGCTGGTGGCGCGGGCGGCAGCCAAGAGCCGAGCGGAGGAGATCCTCACGTTGAACCGGCGCGACTTCGATCGCCTCGGACCGCTCTTCGGCGTGAAGGTGAGAGCTCCGTGAGCCGGCATGCCGGCTCACCCGACCCGAGCGATGATCCCGTCCTCCGCCCAGCGTCCGGCAGCGCCGTCACCTCCTGCACCGCCGCGGCGGGCGGGCGGCGAAGGCCTCGCAGACGACAAGAGTAGGCGTCGGCATGGACCCGGACGCGCGCGGGCGAGTCGAGGCTTTGTTCCGTGGGGCGACGGCTCGAGTACGCGCCGCTTCGAAGGTCTCGGCCTCGGCCTGCACGTCGTCAAGCGCCTGGTCGATCTGCTGGGCGGGACGATCACGGTGGACAGTACACCGGGTGTGGGCAGCACTTTCCGGATGACGGTTCCGGCACCCCGCACGAGGGGTGGCCAGCCTGCACACCCGTAGCGTCCGGCGCCTCATCTGACGGCCTGGGCCGCTCCCAGCTGCGCCGACCGCGCGGGAGATCCGGCCTCGTCTTGATGGGCTCCCTCCGGGCTGAGGTCGCGCTCGGAGGCAAAGAGCACCGGTCGCCGCTCGGGATTGGCCTCGACGTGGCTCGACGACGCAGCGCGAGGGCGCGGAGGTCGGCGGTGGGATCGCGGCGGTCGGGGCCCCGCGGAGGCGAGTCGCGAGGGCGCGCGGCGGCCGCCCGTGCGGCCGACCGCGTCCTCCCGTCGCTCGATGCCTTCGCGCTACTGCCATTCGCGCTGGCGTCAGCGAGAGGTGCGGGGGCGATTCCACAGCGAACGCGGGGCTGTTAAGGTCGCGCCGTGAGCGAACTCATTCTCCACCATTACGACCTTTCCCCGTATGCCGAGAAGATCCGCCTGATCATGGGTTACAAGGGCCTGGCCTGGAAGTCGGTCCAGATCCCGATGGTCATGCCGAAGCCGGATTTGACGTGCCTGACCGGCGGGTACCGAAAGACCCCGGTTCTTCAGATCGGCGCAGACATCTATTGCGATACCAAGACGATCGCGCGCGCTCTCGAGTGCGTGCGCCCGCAGCCGACCCTCTACCCGCAGAACTGCGAAGCCTCGGAGCGCGCGTTGTCGTCAATGGCCGATGCGATGTTCTTGATGGCGGTTTTCGCGCTCCTCGGAGCCGGCTTGTTCCCGCAGGAGTTCATCGACGATCGACAGAAGATGTTGCCGGGCGGTTTCGACATGCAGCAACTCAAGCGCGCGTTCCCTGCGAAGCTCGATCAGCTGCGCGTCTCGCTTGCCGCCCTCGATGCACAGCTCTCCCACGGCCGTCACTTCTTGCTCGGCGAGAAAATCTGCCTCGCTGACTTCTCGATCTACAATCCCGTTTCCTTCCTGCGGACGGCGCCGGCCACGGTCTCGCTCCTCGCGCCGTTCAAGCGCCTCGCGGCTTGGCGCGAGCGCATGACGTCGATCGGGCACGGCGAACGTACCGAGATCGCCGCCGTCGATGCGATCGCGACCGCAAACGCATCGGAGCCGACCACAGAGACGCACGTCGATCCGAACGAGCCCAATGGCTACAAGGCGGGCGACCGCATTACGGTCATGCCTGAAGACTACGGCCTCGATCCGGTTGCGGGCGAGCTCGTGTACTCGGACCCGTACGAGATTGCGATCCGGCGCAGCGATCCTCGAATAGGTGAGGTGGTCGTGCACTTTCCGCGGCAGGGCTATCTGACATTCCGCGGGGCGTAGCGCCCGATAGGCGGCATATCCAGCTGGAGCTCACGGGAGTGGACCCGATGATCGGCCCTATCATGAAGCGGTCGCTGGGCAGGGTGGGGCGGTCGAACGACTCGGCGTCGGCGAGTGCGGCTGCCATGAGCGCGAGAGAGTGGCGTCGTCTGGATTGCCGAGCTGGTCTCCCAGGACCTCGAGGCGGTGCTCTTGCTGAGCGCACCCGCGTGCCAGCCCCATGCCCGCGTCACCGTGCCGTTCAGCGTGCTGATGTCTTCCGCATTGCCGCCGAGATAGAGGTCGGTCACGGTGCAGCCCGAGCCGATCGTACCGGCGGTACCACGCAGCCCGTAGCATGGCGCGAAAGGGCGCGCGGGCGAATTCCTGACCGAACCTATGCGGCGACACGGTGTTGCCGGCGCTGTCACCGCGATGGCGGTGCGCACGGCGGATGATGCAGTGCCCGCGCACTGCCTGGCACCTGCAAAAATTGCCGAGCTCCGAGCGGGGCCGGGATGCCGTGGCCCCATCGCGACCTTCATGGCCGTCGCTTCGCGTTCGACCTTCGGCGTTGTGCCGGGCGACGGACACGAGAACTTGCGCGGCTGGGCGATTCGATGGACGGGACGTTCCGGCTCGGGAAAACGACCGGGCCCGTCACGCAGAGACTGTACCTCCGGACCACCCCGCGCAGCTTCGCTCAACCCCGGTTTGCCGCCGCCTCGCGCACGACCACCGCGGGGCTCGACCGTCACTCCCTGCGCGCTCGGCGCAGCAAACCGCCTCCTGGTTCCGTCAACTCGCCGATTTGTAGGAGCTTATGCCCCGCGATCTACCAGGGCCCGATCGCGGGCCCGCGCAAAGCGCTCGGCGAGCGCACGCGCGTCGTCGTCGAGCACGGGGCCGAGCAGGGCCCAGCTCGCGCTGATGCGCTCGACCTCGCGGGCCGTATCCCGAGTCATGCTCGTGCTTTGTCCGCCGATCGTGTTGGTGGCGAGCCGGTCGCGGAGCGCCAGCGCCATCTCCTGGAGCGACAGTTCGCGTGGTCTCTCCGCGGCGGCGTCGACCAGCTTCTCCAGACGGACGCAGAGCTTCTCGCGCCTCGTGCGCGTCAATGCGGGATCGAGCCGCGTGCCCCGAAGACACTCGGGCTGTGCCGTTGCGATCTTTTGGCAAGCGGCGTGCAGGCGCTCTGCCAGCGCCGCTGCGCCCTCGAGCGTCGCGACCTCGAGCCGCAGCCAGCCCGCCCAGGCCTCATCCAGTGCCTTGCCGGTCTGCTCGGGTGAGGGGGCGTCCTCGCCCGCGAGCGTGACGGCGAGCGCATCCAACTGATCGCAGATCGCCCGGGCCTGCTGGAGGAGCGCCTCCTGTGCCAGCTCGTTGCGCCGGCTCCTGCGCTCGAAGAACCGATCGCACGCCGTCCGGAATCGCTGCCACAGTGCGTCGCTCTGCGCGCGCGGAAGGGGGCCGCTCTCCTTCCACTCGGCCTGCAGGCGCTTCATGACCGTCGTGGTCGCATCCCAGTCGGTCGAGTCGGCGAGGGCCTCGGCCTGCTCGCAGAGCGCCGTCTTCGCCGTCGCGGCGGTGCGGCGCTCGTCGTCCAGACGTGCGAAGTGCGCCTTCCGGCGGTCGAAGAACGTGTCGCACGGCGCGCGAAACTCCCGCCACACGGCCTGCGCGTGACGAGTGGGCACCGGTCCGATCTCCTTCCACTCCGCCTGGAGGCGCTTGATCAGCTCCGCGGTCTCGTTCCAGGCGGTGGACTCTGCGAGGTCTGCGACCTGCGCGCACAAGCCCCGCTTCTTCTCGAGGTTCTCGGCGAGATACGCGTCGGAACGCTTGCGCAGCTCGTTGCGCGCGGAACGGAAACGCTCCCAGAGGCTCTGCGCCTTGTCTGCCGGCGCGCTCGCGACGGCCGCCCATTCCTCGTGGAGTCGCCCGAGCTGGCGCGTTATCTCGGCGAGGTCGTTCGATTCGAGGAGCGCCTCGGCACGTCGGATGATCTCCTCCTGCGCCGTGACGTTCGCCCAGCGCCGCCATTCGTCGGCCTCTTCCGCCTGTTGGAGCCGTCGCAGGAGCTCGTCCCGCGACTCGGACACCCTCTTCGCCCACGCCGGCCGCCGCTCCGACGGTGGGAGCGGCCCGAGGTCGGCGATGGCCGCCTCCGCCTTCTGGAGCTCGCGCCGCGCGACCTTCGCGTCGAACGATTCGGCGTTCGCCAGATCATGCAGCCGGGCGCAGAGGGTCTCGAGCCGCGTTACGTTCTGGCGTTGCGCTTCGCCGCGCCGAGCGTCCGCCTCGTGCTGCCGCCGCGTGAGCTCCTCGCCCGCGCTCTCGAGCCGCCGCCGCAGTGCGACGGCATCGGGGATCTCGGCGGCCGACGGTGCGAGCGCGGTCCAACGCTTCTCGAGCGCCTGCCACGTCTTCTCGGCGGGCACGGGTACGGCGGCAGCCAAGGCCTCGGCCTCTACGACCACCGCCTCGAGCTTTGCCAGCAACGCCTGACGGGCACCCCGTTGCTGGCGGCGCGCCGTCGCGTTCTCGCAAGCCAGCCGGAAGCGACGCGCCAGCGCCGCGACCCGGTCGTCGGTGACAGGTGCGAGCCGGTCCCATGCGGCCACCGTATCGTCGAGGGCACTCGGTGCGGCGGTGTCGTCGAGCCCTTCGACGCGCTCGCAGAGAGAGGCACGGACTGCGAGGTTCTCCTGCAGCGCACGCCTGGCGGTCTCGGCTTCGTCCTCGCGGCGCGCGCGGCTCCCGGCCTCGTCGAGGATCTCATCGCAGGCCTTGTGGAACCGATGCGCCACGTCTTCCCTGGGCTCGACGTCACACGCGATACCCGCCCACTCCTGCTGGACGGTACGGACCTGCTTGGCCGCCTCGAGGAGGTCGCGCGTGACGGTCAGCTTCTCGACCACGAGACAGAGCTCGAGCTGCCGGGCGCGTCCCTCCTTCATGCCGATCGGGAGCCGATCGCCCGCGCTCGCGGCCAGGAGCGTCCGGGCTCGCTGGCGGACGCTCTTTGGGGCGGTGCGGCTGTCGGCGACCGCGCGCAGCATGGTCGCGTCGGTGATTCGCTCGAGCGCCTGCAGTGCGAGATCGGTTCGGCCGTCGCCGACCGCGATGCTCCGCAGGATCGCAGGGTCCTCGATGCGCGCGAGCGCCGCGCGTCGGATCATGGGATCCGCTGCGTTCCGAACGACGTCGCGCAGCACGCGATCGCCGGTCGTACGCGCGAGGGCGGCGTGTCGGATGGTCTCGTGTGCTGCGGTCATCGCAATCGCCGCGAGCCTGTGTTCGTCGGAAACGCACGCGAGCGCCGCCTCGCATTCGGCGAGCGACGCGTCGGAGCTGGCCACTGCCGCCCGGATCTCTCGGGCGCGCTCGGTGGCGAAGGCGCGCAAGTCCTCGTTGGTCTCGCCCTGTGCCAGGCCGTCGAGCCGCTCGGGATCTTCGAGCTTCTTGATGGCGATCCGCCGAACCCGCGCATCCGGATCGCTCCGCGCGATCGTTTCCAGGCGCGCCTGGTCACGGACGCCCATCTCCCGTACCGCCGCGGCCCGGACCTCAGGGTCGGATCGACGCCAGCGGGGCCGTAGACGGTCGAGGATATCCATCGCTGTGGTCCTGGACAGCGTCTACTACGGCGCACGTCGAGTGCACAGCATGGGCACCTTCGAGTGCAGCACCCTGATTGCCCCGCTTTCCTGAATCGCAGTACTCTCGACTGCCGCACGCACCATCACGAAGGAGGGGATCAAATGGGGAGCCGGGTCGAAACCTTCATGATCGCGGGCTCGGTCCTGTTGCTCACCGGGCAGAGCTTCGCGCAATGCACCTCCACCAAGGACGCCAGCCTCCTGCAGCGCAGCACACGCAGCGCCGTCGCCTGCAACTACAGGCGCCTGCGCCAAGGGCCCACGGCAACCTGCCACCCGGTGACTCCTCCCCCGTGTTCCGGGACCCTCGCCAGCGATGCGGTGGCGCTTGCCTTCGGCGCCAACAACCCGCCCGCCGCGGCCGTCGATCGGGTGGCGCTGAGAGCGCAGCTCACGTGTCAGAACGCGATCGGGACGGCGGTCGCGAGCTTCGTCGGGACGAAGCTCCGGTATCTCATCCGCGGCCTGACGCCCGCCGACGCCGAGACCAAGGCCCGCCGGGGAATCGACCGGATTCCCAAGCGGTGCACCCTCAACGTCCTCCAGGACGTGAGCGGCATGATCCTGCCCGACGTCGGCAAGCAGTGCGATGCCGCCGTCGGTGCGCCGGGCACGGCCGTCGACACCGCGAGCCTCGACGGTGCGCTCGTGACGCTCCTCGAAACCTGGGTCGACCGGGTCGGGCCAAACCCCGCGCCGCTCAGGCCCAACATCCTGTTCATCCTGACCGACGACCAGCGCTTCGACACGATCGGGCTCACGCATTCGATCGACGGCGTGACGCCGGTGATGCCGACCATCGCCAGCGAGATCGTGAACAAGGGTGTGACGTTCCAGAACAGCTACGTCACCACCGATCTCTGCGCGCCGAGCCGCTCGAGCCTGCTCGCGGCCAAGTACTCGCACACGACCGGCGTCCACGACAACGGCGGCACGGACGGCGGCTTCGCGGCCTTCAACGACGCCTCGACGCTGCCCGTGTGGCTGAAGGCCGCCGGCTATCACACGGGCATCTACGGCAAGTACATCAATGGATACGCCTCGGCCGCACCCTACCAGGCGCCGGGCTGGGACGAGTGGCACGTTTTCAAGGACGTCGCCTACTTCAACTACACGCTCGTCGAGAACGGCGCGCAGAACGCGTTCGGCAGCGCCGACACCGACTACTCGACCGACGTGCTGTGCGCGAAGGCGGTCCAGTTCATCCACGACTCCGCCGGCGGCCCGCCCTTCTTCCTCTACTTCGCGCCGAAGGCGCCGCACGCGCCGGCCACCCCCGCGCCGCGGCACGCCGGCAGCTTCAGCGGCATCCCGCCCTGGCGGCCGCCCAACTACAACGAGGCCGACGTCACCGACAAGCCGGCGTGGGTGCAGGCGATCGCGTCCTGGGGCGCGACCAAGCAGGCGAACACCGACGCGTTCGATCAGCACCAGCTCGAGACGCTGCAGGCGGTGGACGAGGCGGTCGGCGCGCTCATCCAGGCGCTCCGCGACATCGGTCAGGACGACAATACGATGATCGTGTTCGCCTCCGACAACGGCTACTCCTGGGGCTCGCACCGCTGGGAGCCGAAGCAGTGTCCGTACGAGGAGTGCATGCGTGTCCCGCTCGTGATTCGCTACGCGCCGCTCGCGCCGCTGCCGCGGGTCGAGACCGGCGTCGGCCTGAACATCGACCACGGGGAGACGATCGCCGAGCTCGCCGGCGCGACCGCCGATCCCGGAGTCGAGGGGATGAGCCTCCTCCATCTGCTCGACGGGACGGCGCCGAGCTGGCGCACCGACTTCCTCGAGGAGCACTGGGACTCGACGCCGGGCGACGAGACCGACGTCGGCTCGATCCCGACCTACGCCGAGGTACGCGGCCCCCAGTGGAAGTACAACGAGTACGTCACCAACGAGAGCGAGCTCTACGACGAGACGGTCGATCCGTTCGAGCTGTCGAACGTGGTGACGGACCCGGGGAACGCGAGCGTGGTGACGAGCATGGCGGTGCGGCTGCGTCAGCTCCGGCCCGGGTGGCCGTCGCCGTAGGGCGCGTCGCTCCGTCCGTGACATGTCCAGGCGGGTAGCAGCGGC
>Ga0137376_10002968_pt1 | contig 10410 bp, 7 predicted proteins | sample SagtaG_23_FD_104814 | JGI IMG/M metagenome (GOLD analysis project Ga0137376, IMG submission 104814) | Vadose zone soil microbial communities from Sagehorn Ranch, Mendocino, California, USA - Sage2_L_20_16 metaG | ecosystem: Environmental > Terrestrial > Soil > Vadose zone | place: USA... | reverse complement strand
GGCATCCACCCCTGGGTGTGTTTCCAGGTTCTTCCCTTGTTTGCCTTGGCGAGCGCAGGAGTGGCCCTATCCGCGGCGCAACTGAATCTGGCGATTTCGAGTCCGATTGCGCTGGGTGTATTTCTGGGTCTGATACTCGGAAAAGTGTTATTGAATCGTCTTATTCTCTTTTCTAGCTGTGCGCTCGAAAATTGCTGATATGGCTGACAGCCTGACCTGGTCTGGGATAGCTGGCGTAGGTATTTTGGCAGGCATCGGATTTACAGTTGCGTTGTTTATTAGTGGCCTCGTGTTTCCGGAAATGGGTAATTGCTCTTAATCTGGCTCAGAGGTACAGGTGAACTGTGTGCTCGAATTGCAGCCTGTCTAGCTCTTGATATAGCGTGGAGCTATCGAGCGGCATGCAATCAGGCAGAGTGGCTGACCGAAGTCGGACGGCTCCACCCAACCTACGGGGATGGTCTGCTAAAAACTCCCCTATATGCTCAGAGGCCCAAAAACGGAAAATGTAAACGAATAATCTTGCAAAATCTTTGGGTGGACAGGCTGCGGTCCAGTGGGCAGTACGAGGCCGCGCGCAGGAAGGTTAGAATCGAGTGAGACATCCTATTGAGTGGCCAGATGCCAGACGGGCGAAAATACTGGGCGATCCCAAGGTACGCAGTCCTGACCGGCGCTGCCGTGCTGGCGGCGGCCGTCACCGTTACGATCGCTCTGGCGATTCAGGACCGCACCGATCGGAGGCTAACCTCCGACATCGAACGTACGCAGTCCGACCTATTACGCTTAGGAGCTCGGATCACTGCCATCAAGGATGTGGACCTGACGACAACGACCGATTACATCGCTGCGTTCGCGCAAATCGAGCCTCTCCAAAAAGAATACGACGAGAAATTGAAGAAATTCAGCGATCTCTACAGCTACGCTCGGGAGCGCGATAGCCATCGAGGACTACTCGATATTCAGCGACTGCGCGGAAAACATCACCCGGAGACGTGGGACAAGATGTCGGAGATCATCGCCCTCGTCCGTCAAATCAACGACATCACGAAACGAGAAAGTTCTGTGGTCCGTGCAATGGCCAGCCTCCCCGACGCGGAACGCGCCCAGTTCTGGCATGAACAGTTCCTACCGCTCGCCGCTCAGGAGCATGCGCTCCGCGAGAGACTAATGATCGTAGGCCAGGGAAGGGCACCCACCTCCTCAATCCAATAGCGCCATCGAGGTTGCTCCTTCTGATTTATGTCCCAGCGTCCCGTCCCAACGCACTTCGCCGTCTTGACGTAACCTTAGTTATAGACATAACATCAAATCGAAATGACCGTACGTAACGGACGGATGGATGGATGGCTGCTGCTGACCTTCACCCTGCCCACAAAGCGGGCCAGCCAAAGAGTAGAGATTTGGCGAAAGTTGCAGCGGTACGGAACCGTGCCGCTCGGAAATTCGGGCTACCTACTCCCTAACAATCCCAACAATGAAGAGAGATTTCAGTGGCTCGCGACAGCGATTCGGAAATACGGAGGCGACGCATCCGTGGTTCACGTCGAATCGATCGACAACCTCTCAAAGGCTCAACTGATCGGCCGCTTCTCGGAAGCGCGCACGCGGGAATATCAGGAATTGATTCGGGAGCTTCAAGCATTTTCATCGAAAGGTGTGGAAGGAAAGACTAGTGGGCGTCTCGGCCGGTTGCGAAATCGCTTTCAAGAGATTGTCGAGGTCGACTTCTTCAACAGTCCCCTGCAAGTGCGCGTCAAGGAGTTACTAGAGCACGCGGCCTCATTGCGCGGGCCAGCGTCCGCCGCCCCCATCAGCAAGGTCAACACGAAGGACTACAAGGGCAGGCTCTGGGTCACTAGACCAAGGCCGGGAGTCGATCGCTGTGCGTCTGCTTGGCTGATCCGAAACTTTATCGACCCCAAAGCACGGTTTGCTTTTGCACCGGAGGACCGTGTGCCGGCTAGCGGCGTGCCATTCGACATGTTTCATGAAGAAGGGTTCGGACATCGCGGCGATGACTGCACGTTTGAAACCCTCACAAAACAGTTTCACGTCCGCGACCCGAAGGTTGCTGTGATCGGGCAAATGATTCACGACGCAGATCTCGCGGATGACCGGTTTGGCCGCAAGGAGGGTTACGGCGTGGATCAGATATTGAAAGGCTGGGCGCGTCAAAGAATCTCGGACGACAAACTGCTGGAGCGCGGGATAGAACTCATCGAAGGGCTCTACCACGCACCACAGAAGTGAATTGAGGGAGCAGATGGACGTGTTTGCAAATCATCGGGCGTATTGGAAAACGGGGATAAGCGTGATTTTGATGCTGGCCGCGAGCGTGCCCGCATCAGCGCAATCGGACCAGCAAAAGACAAGAGTGTTTACGCTCGAAGAAGCGGTGGATTTTGCGCTTAAGAACTACCCGGCAGTGCGCGTTTCGCTCGAACGTCTCCGCTCGGCGGAGGCCGGTGTAACTGTAGCGCGAACGAGCTACCTGCCTCGGACCGATGTTCTGTGGCAGTCGAATAGAGCCACGGACAACAATATTACCGGGCTCACCCTACCGAACTCCGTAATTGCACCGATTACCGGGCCGGTCCCTCTGGCGACGTCGAACCGCAGCGCCTGGGGGAGCGCGGGTGGATTGTTGTTTTCCTGGGAGCCAGTCGACTTCGGGTATCGCGGGGCGAGGGTGGACGCGGCGCGCGCAGTTCAAAACCGCGCGTCGGTGGAAACGTCCCTGACACGGCTGGATGTCGGCATTGCCACGGTGAACGCGTACCTAGCGCTCCTGGCGGCGGAAAAGACCGTCCGTGCCGCCGAGGCGGATGTCGAGCGCCGAGAAACCTTCACGAAGTCCGTGCACGTCCTTGTTGACAATCAACTTCGTGCGGGTGCAGACGGATCCAGGGCGGATGCGGAGCTTGCCCGCGCGCGAGTTAATCTTGCGAGGGCGCAGCAGCAGGAAGCAACAAGCCGCGCGCAACTCGCGGATATTCTCGGCATTGCCGATGTGGCAGTGGAGGTTCGGGAAAGCACTTTGCTGGGCACGCCACCCGCGGCTGCTCCACCACCAACCGCTATCTCCGCGAATCCAGCTGCGGAAGTTCAGCGCGCGCGCGTCCAAGAGTCGCAGTCGCTCGTCCACGCGCTCGATCGCTCGTATTACCCGAAGCTGTATCTGCAATCGGTGGTCATGGGACGTGGAAGTGGTGTTGACCCGACGGGCAATTTTCTCGGAGGTACGGAGGGTTTGGGGCCGGATCGCGCGAACTGGGCAGCCGGGCTGATGGTGACATTCCCAGTATTCGACATCTTTTCAATCAAGTCTAAAAAGGCTGTGGAAGCGGCGAACGAACGCGCAGAGAAGGCGCGCTACGACCAGGCGTTGCAAGACCTGACAGGACAACTACACAAAGCGCAAGCCTCACTCGATGGCGCCAGAAAAGTCGCAGAAAACACGCCTCTCGAACTCGAAGCTGCGCGTACAACGGAAACCCAGGAGCGCGCTCGTTATCAAGCCGGGCTCGCGACTCTCGTTGACGTTTCCGACGCGCAAAGTTTTCTCGTGCAAGCGGAGATTGACGACGCTCTGGCGCGGCTGGCTGTTTGGCAGAATCTCGCTTCAGTTGCCGCCGCCCAAGGCGACCTAGCGCCTTTCCTGCAGTCACTCCATGACAAAACACAAGGAGCGCCATAGCCATGTGGCTTCTTCGCGCTGCACTGCGCAATCCAATCTCCATCGTCGTCATCGTAATTGGCGTCGCTTTGTGCTCGGTTCTCGCCCTCACGCGCATGCCGATTGATATTTTCCCAAACCTGAATCTGCCGGTGATTTACGTAGCACAGCCATACGGGGGGATGTCGCCAGCGCAGATGGAAGGCTATCTCGTTTACTACTACGAGTATCACTTCCTCTACATCACGGGGATTGAGTCAGTGGAATCAAAGTCCATCCAAAACGTGGGATTGTTGAAACTGACGTTTCATCCAGGCACGGACATGAGCCAGGCCATGGCGCAAACCGTGGGATACGTGGACCGGGCGCGTGCGTTTATGCCTCCTGGAACGGTCGCGCCATTTATCATGCGCTTTGACGCGGGGAGCGTCCCGGTCGGCTACTTGGTTTTTTCGAGCACAACGAAGAGCGTCGCCGAGATCCAAGACCTGGCGCTAAACCGCGTGCGCCCACTTTTCGCAACTCTGCCCGGAGTCTCCGCTCCTCCTCCATTCGGAGGGGCGGCGCGAACGATTGTCGTGAGCGTCGACCCGGATCGTCTCCGCGCCTACCGAATGGCCCCGGACGAAGTGATCCAGGCGCTGAACACGGGGAACACGATTGTACCGGCGGGAAATGTGCGGACTGGAGATTTGCTGCGGCTGGCACCGATCAATTCCGTCGTATCGAATATCAAAGACTTGCAAAATCTTCCGATCCGCACGGGAGCCGGACCGACAGTCTTTTTGAGAGACGTCGGGACGATAGAGGATTCGAGCGACATCATCACTGGCTATGCCGAAGTGAATGGACGCCGCACGGTTTATATTCCCGTGACGAAGCGCGCCGATGCTTCGACGTTGAGTGTAGTCAATGCGGTCAATGCTAGCCTCGCGCAATTCCAGTCCGTCGTTCCAGAAGACATCAAGATCGATTATGAATTCGACCAATCCCCCTACGTTCGGAACTCTCTGCTATCTGTCGTGAAGGAAGGACTCTTAGGCGCGATCTTGACGGGCGTGATGGTGTTGCTCTTCCTTCGCGACTGGAGGAGCGCGTTCATCGTTGTCACTACGATTCCATTCGCGCTGCTAACAGCCGTGGTAGCCCTGTGGGGCGCGGGTCACACCATCAACATAATGACCCTGGGCGGCTTGGCACTGGCTGTCGGGATTCTCGTCGACGAATCGACGGTGGTGATGGAGAACATTCACAGTCACCTCGGACAAGGACGCGGAAGAGCGATAGCCGTTTTGGATGCAAGCAAGGAAGTGCAGATTCCGCGGCTGCTGGCCATGCTCTGCATTCTCGCGGTGTTTGTTCCTTCGTTCTTCATGACAGGAGTCTCGCGCGCGCTCTTCGTGCCGCTTTCACTGGCGGTCGGTTTTGCGATGGCCGCCTCTTACTTGTTGTCGAGTTCTCTTGTGCCCGTGCTGTCAACGTGGATTCTGCGCGAGCATGCACCGGAAGCAGAGGATGCGCCTTCGGTGCTCCACCGAGTGCGGAACACGCTCGGCCGCGTTCTGAACCGGCTCACAGCAATACGGGGACTTACGGTCTCGGCCTACGTTCTCGCTTCAATTTTGGTGGTTGTCCTACTCGGCCCGTATCTCGGAAGAGAGATCTTCCCGCGGGTCTCCTCCGGTCAGCTATTGTTGCGGTTCCGAGCGCCCATCGGGACACGTGTGGAAACCACGGAAAGACTCACGCTTGGTGTGCTCCACTCCATTCAGGAAGCGGCCGGTCCCGGCAATGTCGGTGTGACATTGAGCTACGTTGGCGCGCCACCTCCGAACTATCCCATTAACACGATCTACCTTTGGACTAGCGGTCAGCATGAGGCGGTATTGCGTGTGGCCTTGAAGCCGGACTCCAACATTCGCATGGACGAATTCGAGGAACGGTTGCGGAAGCTCTTGCCTGACAAATTTCCGGGCTGCCAGTTTTCTTTTGAAGCTGGAGACATCGTGACGCAGATCATGAACTTCGGGGCTCCGACGCCCGTGGAAATCAATGTGACCGGGCCTGACCTCGGTGCCAATCGAGCCTTTGCCGCGAAGGTTCGCACGGAAGTAGCCAAGATTCGCGCGCTCCGCGACCTTCAGTATGACGAACCTCTCGATTATCCGAGCATAGACATCACCGTAGACCGGGAACGCGCCGGACAACTGGGGGTTACAACCGGGAGTGTTGGGCGATCATTCCTTGCGGCCACGTCCTCTAGCCGTTTCGTCGCGCCGAACTATTGGGCTGATCCAAAGTCGGGAGTCGCATATCAAGTGCAGGTCCAGGTTCCTCAATCCGATGTGACCTCGATTCAAGACGTAGAACATATCCCGGTGACGCAAGGAGCTGCTGAGCATCCGCTAATGGGAGACGTGGCCCAAGTTGGCTACGGAACTGTCATTGGCGAGTATCATCGGCTGAACGGACAGAGAATGGTGACGCTCACGGCGAATGTTTCGGGAGAAGATCTGGGCCGTGTTTCGAGCGAGCTGGACGCCGCGATTAGTCGCGCAGGGTCTACGCCTCGCGGAGTGAAGGTCGCTGTCCGAGGGCAAATCGGTCCAATGAAGCAGACGTTGACCAACCTTGCCGTCGGGTTGCTGCTTGCGGTTCTTGTGATCTACCTGCTGCTGGCGGCGAACTTCCAATCACTCAGGCTCGCGTTTGTGGTGCTGTCGGCCATCCCTGCGGTCATCTGTGGAGTGCTTTTCGTTCTGCTGGTTACTCGCACGAGTCTAAACATTCAGTCGTTCATGGGAGCAATTATGGCCATCGGCGTCGCCGTGGCGAACGCGATTTTGTTGGTCACATTTGCGGAGGAATATCGTCGGCAAGGAAATACCTCCACTGCTGCTGCGATTCATGGAGCGAGAACGCGTATGAGACCCATTTTGATGACCAGCATGGCGATGATTGCTGGAATGGTTCCCATGGCTCTGGGCATCGGGGAGGGAAGTCAGCAGACGGCTCCTCTTGGGCGTGCGGTCATTGGAGGCTTGTTGTTTGCTACAGCTGCTACACTTCTCGTTGTTCCGCTTGTGTTTTCCTTGGTGCAAGAACGCGCCAGCGTCAAGTCGCCATCGCTTGATCCCGATGATCCCGCTAGTGCCTTCGCGAGAAATTCAAACCCACTGCCCGGAGGAGCGGCATGACGCAAGCCCGGATTCCGTTGATTCTAATCCTTTGTACGACACTCAGCTTTTGCGCTTCTTGCGGCACGAATTCGGGCTCCAGCACCAGTGCTCAGGGAACGGCGTCGCCTACACCAACCGTCGAAGTGGCTAAGGTTACGTCAAAGAAGCTGTCCATAGCGACGCGGTTACCAGGAGAACTTCAGGCATACGAGGCTGTGGCCGTTTTTCCAAAAGTAACGGCCTATGTTGATTCGATCAGCGTGGATCGCGGGTCGCGCGTGAAGGCTGGACAGCTGATGGCCCGGCTAGTTGCGCCAGAAGTCGCGGCACAGCGAGCTGAAGCACAGTCCAAACTCCAGGCCGCCGAGGCGCAGCGTGCTGAGGCGGAAGCCAAGCTCGCCTCCAACCAGAGCACCTACGAACGCTTGAAGAGCGCCTCTGCTACCCCCGGAGTAGTTGCTGGAAATGATTTGGAGATCGCCCAGAAGGGCGCCGAAGCAGACCGTGCGCGACTCCAAGCGCTCCGCGAGAGCGCGGAAGCGGCGAAATCGGCACTAAAGTCGGTCATAGAAATCGAAGGGTACCTCCAAGTGCGGGCTCCTCTCGACGGCATTGTGACGGAACGGAACGTACATCCGGGATCTCTCGTGGGGCCTGCAACAAGTAGCTCGGGAGCGGGCATGCCAATGCTACGGGTCGAAAAGACCGCCAGGCTCCGGCTCGTTGTTCCTGTCCCAGAGAAATATGCGACGGGCATCGACGTCGGAAGCAAGGTTGAGTTCAGCGTCCCTGCGTTCCCCAGTCAGAAATTCGCGGGAACGATTGCCCGTGTTGCTCATTCCGTGGACGTGAAAACGCGGACCATGCCGGTCGAACTAGACGTCAACAATTCGGACGGGCGTTTGAGTTCCGGGATGTTTCCCGAAGTCCTTTGGCCGGTTCGTCGCACTGAGCCAACGCTTTTTGTCCCGACTTCGGCAGTCGCGCGAACGACGGAAGCCACTTTTGTTGTTCGCATTCGCAATGGCAATTCAGAATGGGTCAACGTCAGCACTGGGGAAGTGGATGGAAAGCTGACCGAGGTTTTTGGTGACGTGCATGAAGGAGATGAAGTCGCTGTGCGGGGAACCGATGAACTGCGCCCAGGTACACGAGTGAACGCGCAAGTGGCGGCAGCCGAGCAGCAGCGCCCGTTGAAATGACCTTACCAGCCGCGTATTTGAATCTCGCTATTTCTAAATGGAGGCAGTCATGATTGGAGGAGTACGTTGTTTGGTTCTCGCGGGTGTTCTGTTTGTTCCGCTCGCCGCGAGAAGCCAAGGGCTCAACACTTCGGCCATTGACCAGGCTCTCGGCCGTTCAGGCCAGAAGGCCGGAGAAGTCTATAGAGTGGGTTTCCCTCGGACTGACTTGCATGTGAGCGTACAAGGAGTGTCAGTTAAAGCGGGCTTAGCTTTGGGATCGTGGGCCGCTTTTTCGGGAACGGACGAGAACGCCACGGTGATGGGAGACCTAGTGCTGCTCGACTCCGAAGTCAATCCGGTCATGGAGAAGCTGCGCTCCGCTGGTTTCGAAATCACTGCTGTACACAATCACCTACTCGGTGAGACGCCGCACGTGATGTACATGCATTACATGGGGCACGGTAGCGCGCCTCAGATTGCGGGTTCTTTGCGTGCCGCTCTCGCGGTTTCAAAGACACCTCTTGAGAAACCCGCGGCGCCGGCACCTGAGCCCGCCACTCCTCCAGAATGGGTCAAGACCGTGAACGACACGATCGGGCGGCAGGGCACTCTCAGAGGTGGCGTGCTTTCCTTTGGCTTGGCGCGTTCTGAGGCCATTACGGAGGGCAATATGACACTCGCTTCGCCACAAGGGGTAGCGGAGTCGATCAATTTTCAGGAGACGGAGGCCGGCAAAGTCGCTACGACCGGCGATTTTGTACTGACAGCTGAGGAGGTCAATCCGGTCATTTCAGCGTTGGAGGTACACCATATTTCCGTAACGGCGCTGCACAGTCACATGCTTACGGAGCAGCCTCGCCTTTTCTTTATGCACTTCTGGGCTAATGACAATACGGCGTCCGTTGCGGCGGGAATCAAGGCCGCCCTGAGCCACATCGCTATCAAGTAGGAAATGGAAATGACCAGAACACACTTAAAGCTGGGCGGTGCCGTGGTCGTGGCTCTAACACTCGCTCCGATGCTCGCGCCCGCGGGGGCCGTTCAATCGAGCGGCCCTACTCTCAAGAAAATAGCAGAGTTCGATCTGCCTGGTCCGGTCGGGAAACGGTTCGACTATCTCACGATTGATACGGACGACCACTATCTGATCTCCGCGCATCTCGCCGCCGATCAGACATACGTGATCGACCTAGCCACAAACAGGGTGGTCGCAACTGTTACGGATACGCCCGGAGCCGAAGGTGTCGAGTACGTTCCGGAACTGAAGAAGTTCTATACCTCGAACGCCCATGACAACACGATTGGCGTGGTGGACCTCAAGCAGATGAAGGTCATCAAGAAACTGAAAACAGAATCGAAGCCGGACGGGAGTGCTTACGCTGCTCCCTTTCACAAACTGTACGTTTCGGATGAGCGAGGGAAAGCCGAAGCAATCGTCGATGTAAACAAAGACGAGATCGTGAAGACTCTGCACTTTGACAGCGAAACGGGGATGCCGCAATACGATCCCGTGGCGCGGAAGGTCTACGTGAACCTCCAGGACCAGAACATTTTTGCTGTCATTGATCCCGCGACCGACGAAGTTGTAGGCCGGTACCCGGTCGGGAAATGCAAGGGAAATCACGGCATGGCGCTTGACCCGGAGCACCACCGCGCGTTCCTTTCCTGTGAGGGAAACGAACTGATGACCGTCTTCGATCTGGACAAGAACGTCCCCATTGCGTTTCTGCCGCTGGCAGGCGGACCGGATGTCATCAAGTTCGATCCTGGGCTTCAGCGCATCTACGTCGCGTGCTACAGCGGTGCCATCTCCGTTTTTCATGAGGACGACGCGGATCATTACCGCAAGCTCGAAGACTTTCGAGTCCAGCACGCGGTACACACGGTAGCCGTGGACCAGAAAACGCATCGGCTATACACACCGGAACAGGAAGTGGATGGCAAGCCGGTCGCGCGGATGGTCGTCTACGAGGCAGTTGGAGATCGCTAATTGCTGTGCGCGACTTGGGAGGAGAGGAAGAAGGCTTCCGTTGGCGAGTTCGCTGTCGATAAGGGATCTTATACCGGCTTCGCTCCGCACGTTGCCGAGGGATGGTGTACTCCTGTTCGTTTCCCGGTTTACGCGGCTCTTCGCGTACGGCGCGCTGTCGGTCATCCTGGTCTTCTATCTGGTCAGTCTTGGCCTAAGCGAAGCCCAGGTGGGAGTGCTGCTGACGCTGACGCTCGCTGGCGACATGGCGATTTCTCTTCTGCTCACGACTCAAGCCGACCGAATTGGACGGCGGCGCATGCTGATCGTCGGAGCCATTCTCATGGCCGGCGCGGGCGTCGCATTCGCATCAACAAAGAATCTTCTCTTCTTGATCGT
>Ga0137376_10002967_pt1 | contig 10410 bp, 2 predicted proteins | sample SagtaG_23_FD_104814 | JGI IMG/M metagenome (GOLD analysis project Ga0137376, IMG submission 104814) | Vadose zone soil microbial communities from Sagehorn Ranch, Mendocino, California, USA - Sage2_L_20_16 metaG | ecosystem: Environmental > Terrestrial > Soil > Vadose zone | place: USA... | reverse complement strand
TCCAGCGAAGGAAAATCTTTCTGAGGTACGGTTGGCCAATTGGCCAATTCAAACGCGATCCGAAATTCGTATATGACGCCAAAGCAACGACTTAGTGATTTTTACCTGCGGCTGTTAACCGAAATGTTCCAGGTTCGAGTCCTGGCCGGGGAGCCATCCCCTTTCATGTCAGCTAATTACGGATGCGTTTTTTCGCGCACTCTCGGCTGTCGCGAAAATGTAGTGGACGCGATTCGGACGTGCCGCAATTTGCACGGCTGGGCAAAATACCAGCAGTGGAAACAGGTTGATTTTGTTGGTCCGGCGCTAACACTCGCAGATCTTGTAATGAGAGCATTCGGTTCCAAGCTGCGTTGTTAGCACCTGTGGCCAAAAATTCCCTGGACTCGACTAGGGGCTCGGGGCGGAGATGTCCGCAAGAAAAGAGTCTTTAGCGATGTGCGGATACCGGGTATCGACGACTCAGCTGAGCGGTGCTGCGTAAAAGCCGCAGACCGCCGTTATCAAGATAACGAGTAGCGAACGATAAGGAAAGCCTGCGCGTCTGGCGCTCGGCTCAAAACTTCGGCTGGGCCTGTTGGATCGGGCGGTATAGCAACCGTGAAAGCCTGTGTGATTTTGTCGTTCAAATTATTCGTTGCGTCGCTCCAATCAGTCTGATTGCCGACCATATGGTGCTTCGTCACGTCCTGACCGTACAGCTCAAATGCAACAATGGTGATCTGCTTTCGCTGTGTGAAGTAAGGGAAATAGTCTCTTCGAATTTTGGCCGTAAAGTCGTTTGGACTGTTCACAAACGCCGCCCACTCAGTCGGGAAATCGTGACGTAGGCTGAAAATCAGCGCGAGGCCGGCCTGGTTGGCCTGCTGGAATAGCTTATCCAGTACCTGTTTGACCTTAATGGAATCCACCCCTTGGCGCGCCGTGTAGCGGACGTGAAGGATAACGTCAGATATAGTCGCATAGTCGAAGGTGGGATAGTCCTCAGGATTGGGGAGGTCCAACTTTAAGGTGATTTCTGCCCCGTGCCCCTCGCCTGGCAAGAACCGCTCGTCACGCAAGTTCATTTCGAACATGCCGCTGTCGTTGGTAGCTCCACTAGTCACAATCGACTGCACAGCTCCAATGTAGTCTATAAAGCGGTCGTCCTCTGAACCCTGTCGACTGTATTCGCCGTCCTTGAGGAGAGGAGATTTCCGCAAGCTGCTCCTTAAGAAGGTCACTGCGCAGTTGACACTTGTGTACGGCCCGACGACGCAGGGAATGGATAGAGCAAAGCTCTTGATGCGACGCATATAACCCGGGCACTCGAGGTCGTAGAGCCATTCTGGAATCGTGATCTGACACGTCCCAGTGGCTTTGAGAGCGAGCAGGGCCAGCGGGCTGAGTTGGCGCAATGACACATGCTTGGTCAACTCTAGTTCGCGTTTGTTGTTCTCGTGATATGCCATCTCCATCCGCTTCACGTCGAGATAGAGCGCTTCACCCGAGAGCAGTCCTTTGCGGCCGCCATCCCAATAGTTGAACTTGATGAAGTCCTGAGCGTCCAGTTCGGGGCGCATCAGTTCCTGCTTCATCGTTTTCTCCGCCTTACGCGCAGTGTCGAAGGCAAACCGATAGTACTCGTAATAGAGCCGCGAAATCTCGCCCTGCATCCAGAGGTAAAGATCCTCGTTGGTAAACTTGTCGTGAAGGAACTGGTCCACCTCCTGCGCATTCGCGATCTGCTGCATGATATTCACGTACTCGTGATGGGCGATCTGCTCGGCTATCAGCGAGGTGAGTATCTGCCGCCCGATTTGCATCAGTTCGTGCGCGGCCAGGTTGTACTGCAGCAGCCAGTCATCGGCGCGTCGTTCGAACGAACCAGTTTTCGACGCACTATTCGCATCATGACTCTCCATGCGGGACAAGAACTCATAAATATCTGCACCAAGGACGGCCGCCTTCGAAAGTTGTTCTCCCCCAAACTGTATCTCACCGCCAATACCCCAGAATTCGATGTGTATGGGGAACTGTGGAATCAGACCAAGAACAGGCGCCAGATGCTGGAGGCCATAAGCAATCATTTGATTATTCTTGGCATTGGCGGAATGTACGTTCAGATCTGCATTCTCATTAGCGTTCAGGTAAAGCAGCCCCTGCCCTGATGCCCCGGACTGCTGCGTTGGGGACGTATCACCGCTCGTTTTCAAGGCCGGCAGGTTTTGCAGCGTCAGCGTCTTGTCGTACTGAGCGACCAACGCACTGTACGCCTCATCGAAGTTCCCCTCCGTTAATTCTTGGCCGTCAAGCGGCAAGGCATCCGGCGCGTTTGGATCCGGCTGAAGGCCTAGCAGTCGCTGGTAATAATGCAACCGCTCCAAAGCCGTCGCACGGCTGGTGAGCAGCGATTTGGTCGTTTCTTGCGCCGATCTCCACTGCAGGAAGCGCACTTCCTCTGTCATCTGCTGGATTTGAATCTCATGGCGCTGGCGAACCAGTGCAAGATGTTCAGCGTCGCCCTTTTCCAGCGCTGAAAGCAGTGCACCCCCAAGACTCCGAACCTCGCCGCATAGTTCCAACGCTTTCTGAATCAGAACTAGGCTGCGCACCGGGCCGATGGGCTGATTGAGGCCGCTGACTATGCTTCCGACATCTACCCCTGCTGCAGTCGCCTTGACCAGCATTCCAGGATCAAGCGGCGGGTCGAACAAAGCGAGCGGGCGGACCACACCCGCGATATTCATGCAGTGGCGAATTTTGAAAAGCCGGTCGGCGACAGAGTCCCAATAGCTCAGCAGTTTCTCGTTGCGCGGAATACAAAAATAAAGCGTGCGCCCGATCCCAAAAAGTGCGCTGGAATTTCCCGCACCGGCGCTGCCCATTCCCGTGTTCGGGGCGGCGAGATTGAATGGAAACTGACCCTCCAGGTCCACGAGAGCGTTGCTGATTGGTCCGAGTCCATCCTTCTTCAGTTGCGCAAAGTTCTTCGCCTTTGCCGAACCGCGCGCTGGGATCTGCTCTGGGCGTCTCCCGAGAATGTTCGCTGCCAAGACATAGAGCTGGGTTGCCTCGTTAATAGACTCAATCGTATTTTGGTGAAACAGGTGATCGCCCCACGCGATCAGGTTATCCAGATACTTCATTACGACACAGTATTGGTAGGCCAAGTGTCGCGTTCGCGCAACCTTATGTGGCTGGAAGGGGTTGTTAAGAATGGCGGTGTAGCCGTTCAGGTATTCCTCCTGCCGCGACTGGTCGTCGGCTGACAAGTCGGAGCGCGGCGTACTCAGGACTCGCACGATTTCTTCAATCCGCTTGCTATCGTCCGACTGTCGGAATGCAAGAAACTTCCAGAACCGCTGCGGCGCAGAAATGTTTTCATTGCTCGTTGGATCGAAGATGTAGTGAAACCACCGCTGGGCCTCAACAAAACGCTGGCTCTTAGTCAGATGTACTGCTATAGCCAGTGGGATATGGAAGAAAAGTTCCCAGTTGTAATTGGCATAGGGCCCGTCTTCAGAGACATCGATCTTCTTTGGGAAGTAGCTGACCTGAACAAGCTTGTCCTCACTTGGGCTGTAGAGACTACTGAAATAGTTCGAGAGAGTTTGGTTGTCCAGCTTTTTGCTGTTATTCCAAAGCTCGTCAAACGTCTTTGATGGCAAGTCCGGCTTTGGTGCCAGACTGTCCCACATCAGTCCGTCCTGCCAAGCGGCGTTCAGTATTCCGGGTAGCGAGTCGCGGTTCAGCTTCGAGATCAGTTCGCCTACGAATGGGTGAAAGAAGTTCTCAAAGGTATAGCTGACCTGGTAGTCTCGCTCCAACGCTATCGTGCTCAAGTAAGACGATTCGGTTTGATCGTGAAAGCTGGCGGTATTGGCTGCACTGGCCATGTCTTAAACCCGGCTTGCCGTTCGGAAATTGGTAATAACACCGGACGGACCGATCCGCTTGCCACCATACAGCACACCACGGGTCGTACCGATAGCTTTATGGATATAAACATCTTCAGTGACGAACCGCCTCATCAGAGCAGGATCGACGATGCCGGGATTCGGGCGGATTGGTCCGCCATCGCTCCACGGCGTTGATTTGAACTGAACTGGCGAATCAAACTGTAAAACCAGTGGCGGAATTTCTTCCACACGTATACGGTTCGGGTTGGGTACGACACCGTATCCCTCGTGATCGGGAATCACCGCGGGCTGTCGGTTCGTCGTGACGTAGAATACATGTCGGCCGTCTTCATAGAGGAATGGGCTATATTCGGGGTCCTCTCGCTCTTGGTGTGGTTCGACGATCTTGGCATGACCAGACCTCTGGAGCACAGCCAACTCGCGCGTCCAATCGCCATCTAGAAAATGACCGTTCAAAAAGAACGATAAGCCATATTTGACCGTTAAAGAGCCATTCTGTGAAGTGATGCTCCGTATTTTCACAGATCCCGTGAACGGCTGATACCCTTCTGTTTCACTTGGTTCCAGTCCAATCCTGACCGGTAGGCTTTGGGTGTTGTACAGAACGAAAGAGGACATGAACAGAGGCGAGTTACCGGTGATACTCACTATAAGAGCATCGTCCTTTACGCCCTCTGAGAAGTTACATAGATATAGGGTCGAGCGGTCGAAGGTATCTGCGCCAGCGGAAGGATATTCTCCCAACCCAGATGGATGATTCAGGTCTGAAGTCCTCGTTGGCTGCCACTTGCCGTTGTAATACTCACTCCAACACAACACTCCCCTCACGCTTAAATTCGTTGCTCCCGGTATAGTCGCGTTCGAAATTGTCATTCCACTTTCCAATTTCTTGTCACTGGGAGGTTGCATTGCCGCGTCCGGCGTTTGCTTCAGAATTCGCAGCCAGAACAACAAAAGGCGATCATTCCAGACAACCGGTATGATGGGGTTGTCTTCGATGTCCAGCTTGATCTGCTCCCACGCGGTCCAGTAGCCATACTCATGACGCCGGTAATAATATTTCCGATTCGCCCCTGAGGTGCGTGCAACAACATGGCTGATTTCGCCAGTACGTTTGCTAGGGTCGGCGGGAATATAGTAAATGCCGCAGGGCTCTAACTTGGCGATCTCTTCTAACTTGGAGAGGTAGTTCAGCAGTGCAGTTGCGGCACGCTCCTCGGTGATGTCGCTCTGCAGCAGCTCGGTCTCCAAGTCTTTGAAGAACGGCGACTTGTCATCGCGCAACTCGGCTTCCAGCCAGTTCTCCGGGAAGAGATACACTTTGCGATTTGCCTCCCAAACGCGGTAGCGCTTCATCCACTCCCACTGTTTCGCATTGATGGCTGCAGGTGAGACGCTGTGCTCCAGGTTCATGAGGCACCGCTCGGTAAAAAGCTGCACCGATGAAAGCGCGTGGCGGATGCGCGATGTCTCCATGCAGGGGTCCATTTGCACATCCATCAAGAAATACTCGAACAGCTTGTCTGCCGTGTCTATGTGCGCGCTGGCCGGATTCGAGCGCATCTGGTGGAGGATGTAGGCTACCAACGCGTCTCGTTGCAGGCTGCGCATTTGGTCGCTAATCGGTCGCACTACATTTCGCCAACTGGCCACGTCGTAGCGGGCGCGCAGGGCGGATTGTACGTCGCGCACCGTCCTGCTTGTTGGGTCGTTCGTTGTCGCCTGAATCAAAGCTTTGGCTGAAATGCCCATCTTCTGAATCAGCACAAACGCATCATAAACGCGGCGGAACAGGTCGAAATGTCCGAGCCCTGCGATGTTGCTGCTGAACTGAGCGAGCACGTCATTCAACGATGTTTGATTCCAGCGGGCGATGGTGAACAGCAAACTATCTGTGTTCTGCGTTGCCACGGTCGGGTCTTTTAACGTCGTCAAGAGTGACTCATCGCCGGGCGAGATGTCTGCCTTAATCCGTGCAAAATCTAAAAGAGCACGGAGAGGTACGAGCAATGCCGCATTCACGTTTTTGGCAAGGGCAGCGTCTGCTGGATTTGTGAGATGAAGGTTGTCCACGTTTGGTAACACGTTGAGCCAGCCTTCACCGCTGCTATCTATTTGCCCCTGCACATTGATTCGATAATCGGCATGAGTAGCGAAGTAGGCGAGTTCGTTGCCCGTCAACGCGAGACCTGTCGCGAGCGATGCCGCTTTCAGGAAGCGCAGATAGACACTCGAAAACTGCACGAGGACCGAAGGTGGATATAAATAACGCGAAGGGATCACCTCCTGCGCCCTTTTTGGCGTCTCCCACTTGAGACTGAGCGCGTCTTTAACGTTCTCGACCTTGAGTTCAATCTGGTAGAGCATTCCTGCCCTCAGTTCGCGCGGGTCGGTATTGCGCCGGACGTTGCCGTTCTGTGTCAGCGCGAGGGCTTGCCCATCAAGTGTTAACGTCGCCGTCGCCCCACTATCGGCCTCGATGATGAAGTTGTAAAACCCGGCCTCCGGCGCTTCTACTTGCCCGCTCCAGATACCGGAGATCGCATTCCCCGGGTTCGGCAAGGGATTGCTGCCTCCGCTCGAATAGGTCAGGTTCGCAGCAGCACTGATGCTCTGATCCACGTTTCCCGTTGCGGTGGCTCGGAAAAAGAACTTCGCCGCAAGGCCCCGTGTTTCCAGCGCGAGCAGATCGTCGAGCGCAGGCTTGTTTTGATCTCCACTAGCGTGGAATGGATAGGGTCCGCTTGGTGGGTCCAACAAGACTTGCTCGAACACGAGATCAACTCCGGCTGCCGCACTGAGCCGTTGGAGGGCTTGCTGGCGCTTGCGCCTGCGGGCGAGTTCGGGTTGAAACAGCGCAAGAAAAGCGCTGTGCCTGTCGGCAGGTGGTATAACGATGGCGCTATCGTAGGCTTGCTTTAGTTCCGGGTAACGGGTGAAGAACAAGCCTTTCATCTGCTCGCCGCGGTCGAACAGCGCGTCCACCGCGTTTTGGAAAGCGCCTGTCACGCCTGTGATCCCTTTCAGGTTGTTCCGCGTGCCCATACTAAGAAGGCCCGTGTGTGAAAGCCGATGGCGAAAATCGTCATAGGCGATTTTCCCATCGACCGCGGTGATCGCGCTCTCAAGCGCCGTTGCAGGGTGGGAGTAAGCCACGTCCACAACCAGCGTGTCATCTAGGAGTGCGAAGAAAGTGTCGCTGGTCTCCTGTCCGTAAACCAACGCCATTCGGGGGCGAGCAACGTCGCCATTGGGATCCTCAATAGCAGCAAACTGATCGTCAATGCTGACGAAGTCGGCGCGCAAGGCGCGGGCGGCCTTGGTGATTTGCGCCGGGTCAGGAGCTGATTTGCCGCTCAGATCCTGATTCCAGACGAGGTAGAGCGCAGCGGCAGATTTGAACGAGCGATCCCTCATAGCCTGAACCAGCTCGATAAGGCGCAATATCGCAGGACTAGTGAGGCTGGGCGCAGCGAACGGGTCGAGGCCGGTGAGCTGTATGAACAGCAGGAGTTCGCGGACGCTTAGTTTCAGTTTGCGTGCCAGCCAGCCCCGGCGGAAAATCGCGCTAATGTTGGCGATGGTCAGCGGCGTGTTAGCGCTGTAGCCGAGGGCAGCGACGATGCGCTCATATTCGTCCACTGTTAGATTGAATGCAGACCGAAGCGCTTCTGCATGATCCGCAAGTTTTTTCGTGTTATCGGATAGGAACTCGCCGTAGAGGTTATCGTTGAACGTCGGGTCTTGTTTGAGCAGCGCCGGGCTGAGAAAGAGCTGCTGGTAGAGGGCAGTGTCGCCGTGTGTACCGATTTCGGACCAGCACGCCAGCAGCGCTAAGAGATCGCGCTCGGGCGTGAGGTTCAGCGCCTTCATCACGCGAATGAGAATGCCGAGACGAGGGAGCAGTGTTTTGAACCCAATATCCAGCTTGGTCGCACCATCAATATCCGTCGCATCGAGTGGTGCCAAATCGCCGCGATAAAGGGCACAGATTGCTGCGTCAGTCTGTTCGATCGTCCAGCCAAGCTTTTTCCACAGGCGAATGAACCGCAGCAGACGGACAAATTCGACCGCGCCAATGTCTTGGGCAATTTTGGCCGGATCAGAGTAGCGAAAAGCCAAGTGGTCGAAGCTGAGACAACTCGAGGCATCCCGGCACGTCCATTCGACAGGCCCATCCTTATATGTATCTCGAGGAGTAGTTGGCCACTTTGGCTCCGTAGCTCCTGATGTTCCAGGTTTCGTACATTCGTAATAGAGTGTGGACTCCGATTGTGCTGCCGTTGGCCGTACAAAGTCGCCGACACCGTAAGCCTTTGAAGCGATCCAAGTGCCTGCCGGAATCGCGAGCGTAATCAGCCCCATAATGCGGTTGTAGTTGGCTTGATTTTTTATCCAGGCCTTAATGTCGCCGCCATACTCGGCAGGGTCCGGTGGAACTGCGAGGGCGGCCAGCAGAGCATCGAACTTGCTATCCGTCGCCGCATTATTATTTGTTTTGAGTTCGGCGAGTACCGCAAAGCTGACGCCCAACCGTTCCAGTTTCGGAATCAGGTCGCTGTTCGGGTTGATGAACCGCGTCTTGAGGAGAGAAACCAGTTCTTCATAGCTAATTTCGAGACGTCGCGCGAACTGTTTCGCGTTGGACAGATCGGCAGCGACATTGGCGTCCAATGTCCCGCTGGGAAAGCCGTACATCCGCCAGAGAGGCACGGCGGCGGAATCGGTCAGGATCTCATATTCGGCTCGCGAGAGGCCGACCTCTTCCATCAGGATGTCGCGCCAGCCATAGTCGGCCAAGGGCGGAGGCGGACTCGTGGTTCGGTCAACGTCCAGAACATCGCTCTTGCGAAGCCGCTCCATGGCCAGCGGTAATGGAACCTCAAACTTGTTGAAATAGCGACGCAGGTTTTCTAACGGTTGTTGGAACGGCAATGGCGCGGGGAAATCTTCGTTGCGCAGGGTCGTATAAGCGGCTTCGGTAGCAAACTGCGGGTTGGCCAAGAGGTCCTCAGAGGCGATACCGTTCGTGTCGTGTCCGTGGTACTCGTCAAGGGTATTTTTCTGCAGAGTCAATCCATTTGCGACATAGTACTCCAGCGTTTCGTTGACGAGGTCGATGTACGGCAAGGCGGTATTCGTGTTCTCGCAGGTGAGTGGAATATATTGAATATCCGGCCGACGTTCCAATAGGACAGTTTGTGGGTTTTTCGTCCCTGTCGGGACATTCTGTCGATCGAGAAACATGAGCAAATCGACCAAGTATGCAGCCGGCGACAGAAGTGAGCGGCAGTGCTCACACGCGCAAAAATCCATCGAGTTGAACAGAGTCTCGAGGGTGGTGTAAGCGACCACATCACCTGCATTAGCAGGCGTGGGGTCTAGAACACTAGCCGGACTGTGGACTCCGATACCTGGCGCTGTCCGCGCACTGAGGTAGCTGAGGGCAACATTGAGAACGGCGTTGTGCACCTGCACAGATCTGTCGTAGATCAGCGCGGCAGCATCTGCCCCTCCCAAGTCCGCTGCGAAACTCTGGACAAACGCATCTCTGTCGTAGCGCACGACATGATAGGCGGCATCAATGCCGCGCTTCATCAGGCCAATCATTGCCTGGTCACTCGGCGTGATCTGGTAGACGCGCTGCAGCCGTTTTATCTGCTGGACGGTCGCGTCGGCAACTTGCAGGTTGTCCTGGGCAATGTACTGCTCCACGGGCTGCACGCCGATCTCAAATTTGTCTTGATGCTCAGCTAGGAACGCCTGCACGTTACTGCTGATCCCGTCTGCTGCCCCGGTCAGTGGTAGCTCTCCGCTTTGCAGCATTTGCGCTACTGCTGCGGTGGGATAGCTCAAACGCACCTGTGCGGCCAAGTAATGGGCATAATTGGCTCGCTTTGACTCCGGTGTGTCGCCACTTATTTCCTTGGGAATCGGAATGTCGGCGGTCAGCAGTTGAGTCCACTGTTCCGGGCGGTGGTAGCCCATCCGCGCTAATTGGAGTGGGTTAGAGATGCCGCTGGCGCCCACCGTGGTATGTATCTTCTGCATCAACGGCGCGTTATTAATGGAGAGAAAACCCAGCTTGCCGTCCACTTGGAGCCGAGCTGTCACTTCTTGCCCGAAGGCCTCAGCGACCGCCTTCCAAAACATCGGCATATCGGCGCAGTGCGCCGCATAGAGTTGGGTGAACTGCGTCCGTTGTGCGTCGTTGAGACGGGAGACGGTCAGCATCTCTGTAAGGGAAGACACTCCCATAAGCGGTGGACCGGTCAGCAGTTTTTGCGCGCTCAGCGCCTGAATTCGTCCAATCAGATCCGGGATCTGGTCTGTCGAGAATTTAGGTATGACACCCTGCTCCGACGCCTTCTTCCACACAGCTTCCAGCGTCTTGGCATCGGCGTGGTATAGCATGTCCTCGTTTGTGGGCAGGCCGGCGCGGAAGAGCGCATAGAAGAATGCAGCAGGAATTGTCGGGGCGCCGGAAGCATCTCCGGTTCGTACGCTG
>Ga0137376_10002963_pt1 | contig 10418 bp, 10 predicted proteins | sample SagtaG_23_FD_104814 | JGI IMG/M metagenome (GOLD analysis project Ga0137376, IMG submission 104814) | Vadose zone soil microbial communities from Sagehorn Ranch, Mendocino, California, USA - Sage2_L_20_16 metaG | ecosystem: Environmental > Terrestrial > Soil > Vadose zone | place: USA... | reverse complement strand
GGCTGGGAGAAGAACGCCTGCAGCTTTCGCGCGCGCTCCAGCGGAACCGGATCGCGTGCCACGTCCGGGTTGTCCAGCGCCATTCGCCATGAGGCGATAGCCTCCCGCGCCTCCCGCGCAAGCGCCACGTCCTCGGCCGCAATTCTGCTCTCATCGAGCAGCCGCGAACGCGTCGTCCGCACGTCAACGCCGGGATAGGTCTTGCGTAGGATCATGTCGCGCGCGAGATGAACGACAGTATCGATCGGCGCGAGCGCCGCCAGCGTTTGAGCGGTCCATGGCCCCTCGATGCCGCGCAGGAAAAAGGTCTGGACGCTGCCGACCGTGCCCTCACTATATCCTTCCTGTTTCAGTTCTTCCGCAAACGAACGGCTTTCGTCCAGCGAAGGCGGCCAGATTTCGGAAGGCGGCGGCATCAGCACGAACATCGTCACGGGATGAGCGCTCTTGCTGATGCGCCGCACGATCTCTTCCATGACAACCGTGATCCCGGTGCCATATTCACCGGCGATCGCGACGCTGCCGCCGGCGCGAATCGGGCAGATCACATCGATCACCTTGATGCCGGTCTCGACCACCTCATCGGATGGCCGGCTGTCCGTGGCGGTGGCCGCGAGCAGCGGCACCAGGCGGTCGAGCTGCACCTGATCGATCGGCACCGGAGACTGGCGGCGCGAACTCAGCACGGTCGCGCCCTTCGGCAGCGGCGGTGCAACGGACGTCGTAAGGCCGCGCACCACGCTGCCGCCGGGACGTTGCATCACATGAACCTTGAGGCTTTTCTTGCGCGCTTCGTCGCTGACCGTCAGTTCGGTCAGGATATCCGGCAGCGCAGCCGGATCGAACAACGCGTCCACGACATCGCCGCGCATCTCGATCAAGCGGCCAATCCGATTGGCGAAATCGTCAGGCAGCGCATGGGAATGGAGCGTATCGCTGACCATGGTGAGCATCCTCTGTTTGAGGCGGGAACGGGCCGCATGCAGGCGATTGTTGACGGTCGCAACTGACAGCCCGAGGAAGGTGGCGACATCCTGATGCGAGCATTCATGGACGAAGAATAGCGCCGCCGGTTCGCGCAGCTTGTCGGGCAGTTCCGAAATCGCTGCAAGCGCGGCCGCGGCCTGCCGGCGCCGCTCGAGGATGTGATCCGGCAGCGGCGCTTCATCCGGCACCCCTTCGGCTTCCGCGAGCGGGACGGACGCGAGCCGCTTTCGCCGCAGCACGCGAAAGGCATGATGCCGGACAATGCCCCGCAGCCAGCCCGGAAACGCCGCGGGATCGGCGAGACTCGGCAAGGCAGACCATGCTGCGATGAAGGATTCCTGAACCACGTCCTCGGCGTGCTGAAAGTCACGCACCAGGGCCAGCGCCGAGCCGAATGCAAATTGCTGGAAACGCCGGGTCAGTTCGACAAACGCCTTGACGTCGCCGCTGCCCGCCTTTCGCACCAGTTGCTCATGATCCATGGCCATGCCCTCTTCACCTCAAGGTGCCAGGATCGACGGTTGACCTTTAGGGGCAAAGCAATTTTTTTGACGCCGCATGAAAAAAGCCCCGACCTTTCGGCCGGGGCTTTTTCACGCTCTTGCTTTTGGGGGCGCTTCTTGAGGCGCCGGATCCTGGCTCAGCATAGTCAGCCGGCGCGCCGCAGCAGTGGGCTCGAGCGAAAACAGCCAGGCGAGCCCATAGAAGCCGATCGCGAGCAAATAGAGGAACGCGAAGCCGAAATACATCGAGTTATATTCCATCAACCCGCCGAACAGCGCGCCCATCAGATTATAGGCGAGCGCGGTGGAGATGTTGATATTGGGCTTGCCGATCAAGGTGGAGAACACCATGCCTGAGAAGAACAGCGGGATTGTCAGAAGCACGCTGGCGACCGCGAGCGTCAGGAACGGCGAGGCGAACGAGATCAGTTCGTGGTTGCGGGCTGAAAAATATCCGATGACGAGGCTCGCCAGCAGCCCGGCATAGGCAAGGCTCGTGCGCGGCACCAGCTTGCGCTGGACCATCAGGTTGGCGAGGAACGCCATCAGCAGAACCATCAGGATGGTCGCGGCGATGACAAACCAGGTGCCGCCGAGATGCAGGCCGAGTTCGGTGATCGCCTTGGTCTCCACCAGCATGAAGCCCGAGCCGAGGAAGAAGAACGGCAGGTAGCCGCGCTCGACCGGCTCGCTCCAGCCGATGGTCTTGCGCACGAACATGTAGCTGAGCAGCAGCACCATGCCGAGCGCGATCATGTAGCTCACCGGATAGGTGCGGTTCAGCATGTAGAAGAACGGCCAGTCGTCGGTCGGGATGCTTTCGGCGGGATAGGCCTGCGCGAAGTGGCCGGACACATCCGTAAAGCCGAAGACGTCAAAAGCCTTCGCGTCCGGCATGGCAACATCATGCCCCCGTTGCGTGATGAAGGCCGTCGTGGTCTTCGAATCGTAACCGACGCGGACGGCCAGCGGCTTTCCGGCGCCTGGAATGTCCTGCAAGATGTGCGACAGCTTGAAGCCCAGCGATTCATTCGGCAGCGCGAACGCGATCGACATCACGCCATCGGGCTTGAGCAGCTTGAAGGCCTCGGTGATACCCTCGCGCGTGTAGACGTAGGAATCGACGCGCAGATTGGAGGCATGGCTCAGCGCGGTGTGGGAATCCAGGACACCGTAGATGATCAGGTCATATTGCTGATGCGCGGTGCGGAAGAAATTACGCGCATCGTTGATATTCAGCGTGACGCGCGGATCGTCGTAGGGATGTTCAGGATGCGAGGCCTTGCCGAGGAAGGCGATGGCCGGATCGATTTCGATGGCGTCGACATGCGAGGCTCCCATGCGCAGGGCCGCAGCCACGTCGTTGCCGCTGCCGGCGCCGACGATCGCGACGCGCTCGGGCCTTTGCTTGAAGTTGAACGGAAACTCGTAATAGGCCCGGGCGTAGCGGTCGTCCTCGGACTCATGTCCGCGATTGGTCTCCGAAAGGTTGAAGACCTTCTGATAATAGGCGCCGCCAGACAGGATGTTCATCAAGCCGTCGGACTTCGACATGCGCTCCAGCAGCTGATAGGGCGAATAGATGCGCTGGATATCGGTCTGCACCGGCCAGGCCAGAATGGTGACCAACAGGCAAAGGCTTGCGACGCCGACCGGCAGCCGCGTATCGCGCGACAGCACGAAATACAACAGCACACAGCCGACCGCAGTGAACCAGAGCACCGGCGGCAGCCAGAACAGGCTCATCACGAACAGCGCGATGACGCCGAGAATGCTGCCGAAGAGATTGAGGCCATAGGCCTTCAGCGACTCGGTCGAGCTCAGCAACTTGCCGCAGAGTTGGCCGACCGGATAGCAGATGCAGGCACAGAGCACGAAGCTCATGCCGAGCAGCAGATAAAGCGGAACGCTGCGCTGAACCAATTCGAGCCAGTTCAGCCTGTCCATCCAGATGCTGATGGAGGTCTGCTCCTGCATCGGCAGGCCCGAAAAGAAGTCACTGGTTGCTCCCACGTCGTAGCGCAAGAGCGTGATGATGCCGACGAACAGCGCCAGCATCGGCAGCACGAGCGCTGGCGCACAGGGCTGCTTGTCCGAGACCGCGTAGCCCGCGCCGAGACCTAGGAAACAGGCCAGCAGCGTAAAGTTCTTGAAAAACGAGAAGACCGGGAAGACCGACGCCAGCCAGCGGATCATGACGAGTTCGAGCAGCAGGCTCACCATCGTCACCAGCACGATCAGACGGATCTTCTGTTCCGCGCTTGCCGCCACGAACCCATCTTCGAACAGGCTACCCATCGCCTCGATCTCGCGCTCCAAGGGCCGCGCGATCCAGGACGGATAGGCCATGACGACCAGCGCCGCCAAGCCGAGCAGAACGCGAAGAACGGTCAAGAGCCAATCGGTGAGCCCAAATGCGTGGCCCTCGACGAAGATGCGAAAGGCTAGCAAAGAGTAAATGAATACCAAGCTGCCCAGGCAGATGCTGAAAAACCGGACGAGCCTGCGATTCGCCTCGCCCTTGCCCTGCTCCATGCCGATGGAATGAGTACCCATGCTGCCCGCCCGTTTGCTTTCTGGTTCACGGAAAGGCCGCAGCATGCGGCGGTTCTCATTAAGATTTCGCCAAATATGGGGCGCCGCGCATCGGCCCCCAGTCCGCTTGAGTCTAGTTAAGTCTGGTTAATTGCCGGCTGCGGCGGCTACGGTGGCCGCGGCACCTTGCCCGACCGTGCCGATCATCGCCTCGATCTCCGCGACCACCAGGTCAGGCGCGGCGTTCTGCACCATGTGACCGACCCCGGGCAGCACGATCAGCTTCGCATGCGGCACCATGGCCGCGAACGGCCGCGAGTGGATGTTGGTCGATACAGTCTTGTCGACGTCGCCGGAAATCACCGTGACCGGCATGCTGATGGCGCCATAGCGTGGCGCCTGCACCGCGACGGCGGCCTTCAACGTCACGAGATCGCGGGCGTTGGCGATGAATTCGCGGGGCCGCAGCAGCAAGGGCGTCGCGGTGTTCTTGACGTACTCTTGCGGCATTGTCTGCGGCAGAAACACGTTTCGTGCGCCGGATTCGGCCAAGGACAAGCCAAGCGGCAGCGTGACGGTGTAGGCGAGAAGCGGGCCGATCACAGGCCTGGTGATGGCGTCGTTGTACCAGCCGACACCGCCGCGCCAGGGATGAGTGACCGGCGCCAGCATCACCAGCCCCGCAAGCCTTTCCGGAAAATCCAGCGCCATCCGCGCGCCGAGCGCGCCGCTCCAGGAGTGAACCACCAGAATGACGGGGCCGACGCCCAGTTTCGTGAGTGCCTCGGCGATCATCCTGCCCTGAACGTCGGGCGTCGAATCCTCTTCGCGCTCGCGAACGCTCCAGCCATGACCTGGCCGATCGATCAGGATCACCCGGTGGTTGCGCGCGAGCAGATCGCCCAGCGGGTGGCGCATTGCCTCCAGGTTGGAACTCGCGCCGTGAATCATCACAACGGGCGGGCGCGCCGAATCAGATTGCCCCAGTTCGACCACATTCAAGGCAGCTCCGGCGACCTCGATTGTCCTTCCTTGTTGCGGGTAGAAGCGATTGAACACAACCACCCCGATCTGGGTGAGCAGCGCAAAGGTTGCCAACACCGCTATGACGACAATTGAGATCATTGAAAATTTCCGGAGGGCCCTTGCCAAAGGCACGTTACGCGACATTCCGGGGCAAAAATGCAACAGCGTTTTCCTTAAATTTTGCATCCGGCGTCATACGGGCGTCGTTGGCCATTTTATAACCATGGTCGGGACTTTTTCTGACGAACGGCGCAGGCGACTGACGCTAACGCTGCCCGACCTGATCACGTCATCCACAGGAAGCAAGGATCGGGCGCAATGCAGTCAGTCAGACAGGGAAAGAGGAGGAGTTTCGATGACTTCCAGACCAAATGAATCCGTCATCGACGAGATCGTGGCCAGCTGCAATGGTGATCTGCGCGGAGCGCTGAAAGCATTGCTGATGGTCAATGAGCACCTGGAGGCTGAGATCGCGCAGCTCTACGCGGCTGCGGCGCATTACGGCTTCGCTGAGCGGGGCGGCAACGTCCTGCACTAGGTTGTTCAAGCAGCCAGCGTCATCTACCGGAGGAATCATCCTTCGGACAGGCACGAATGGTTGAACGGGCGAGGTTGGCGTCTTCGAGGGTTTGATAGGGACCATCCTCGAACCAGATGTCACCGCCGACAACTGGATTGCTGGTGACGATGTCGCAGCTGTTGGTGGCCCGGTTTCCAACCACTCAATAGAGTCCGTCGGCGAAACCGGCGGTCTTGCTGCGATGAGCAGGGCTCCCTGCCAGCATCAATCGTTTCATCGTTGCGCTCCACTGCATTTTGAATGCGGTTAAGTGCGGGGTAACGACGAACGTTCGGTGTCGCAATGCAGGGCTTGGGCTTCAGGGCTTTGGTTAGGGTTAATGCCGCGGGATCATGGCCGCGTTCGCAGCTTTTGCGGCGTTAGATATCGCGTCCTTCGACCTTTTCGCTCAAGGTCTTGACCAGCTCCGGCACCTTTTCGAGGTGCGGGTTGACGGCGAGCGCCTTGCGGAAGGCATCGAGCGCACGCTTGTCGTCGCCGATATCCTGCATGATCATGCCAAGTCCTGCTAACGCGCCGAAATGCCGGGGTTCGCGGACCAGCACCTGCTCGATGTCGGCGAGCGAGCGGGCGTAGTCGCTCTGCAGGTAGTGGAGCGTCGCGCGACGATTCCACGCCTCGACATAGTCGGGACGCAGCTTGATCACGGCATCGAGCAGTTTCAGCGCGACATCCGCCTGCTGCGCTTCCATCGCGGCCTTGGCGCGCATCATCAACAGCGCGGCGGTATCGCTCGGGGTCTGCAGCCATAGCGCCCAGATCCGCGCCTCGACATGCTTGGCGCTGGCCTCATCGGGCGCCGCCTTCAAGGCGCCGAACAGAAAGTCCAGTCCGCGCGCACGGTCGGCGCCGACCTTCGGCAGCTTGGCCGGCGCTTCCGGGAGCTTCTTCTTCGGCTGTGCCGCAGGCGGATCGTCCTGTGCGGACGACATCGTGGGCGCGGCGGCCATCAGGGCCACGGCGAGGATTGCCGACGGGACGTGCCAAACGCGGAGGAATCTCGATGCCATCTATGAAGTCTAAACGCGGCTGACGTGTCTTGCAAAGCAGCAAGTCAAACACCCAGGCGTCAAAGACTTGTGAAGGCCCAAATTCGGCAGAGCCGACCGGTCAGCCGTCGGGGTCGGCCGTTACGCTCAGCCCTGGCGAGCCTTGAAGCGGCGCTGGACCTTGTTGATGACGTAAACCCGGCCCTTACGGCGGACCAGACGGTTGGCGCGGTGGCGTCCACGCAGCGATTTCAGCGAGTTACGGACCTTCATCTCAAGAATTCCTGGTTGCTTTGGAAGGCCGTGTTGACAGGCCGGAATCTGGCAAAATGGGGTATTCCCCGCCGGCCACTCATGCCGGTCCGGGACGGCGCGGTTTCTAAGCCATCGAACCGCCAAATGTCAATCCAAATGGGCCATTTCGGGCCGCACTTACCCAAACGGGCGTCTGCCTCGCGGCCGGCGCCCGAGGCGAGTTCGCGGGGCGGTATCCTGGCCCTCCAGCGCGAGGCTTCAGCGTTAAAGCGGAAATTCGACCATGGCCTCGCCGGTCGCGACTTTCTCGCCGGCCTGGTTGCGCACCATGACGTCGATCAGCACCCAGCGCGATTTGGCGGTCGCCTGCTTGGACTTGATGATGCCGGTCGACTGGATGGTGTCGCCGGGCCGGACCGGTTTGACCCATCGCGTCTCCAGGCGGCGGTGGATGGCGCCCGCGGGATAGGCCCAGTCGGTGATCATGCGCGAGATCAGGCCGAAATTGTTCATGCCGTGCATGATCACGCCGCCGAAATTGGTCTTGCCGAAATTGCCCTTCATGTAGTCGTCGTCGAGATGCAGCGGGTTGTAGTCGAGCGAGGCGTCACAGAACAGGCGGATGGATTCGCGCGACACCGCGAATGTCGGCCCTTCGATGGCATCGCCGGCGTTCAGGCTTTCGAATGTGGTGGTCATGGTCCCCTCCCCTCATTGCGGCCGGATGGTCCAGCCGCGGCCGGAACAGATCACCTCGCCGTGCTGGTTGAAGAAGACGTTGTCGTGCACCACGAACAATCGGTCGCGCTTGATGAACTTGTCGAGCGCGCGCGCATTAAGCGTAATCACGTCGCCCGGGCGCGCCGGGACGTTGTAGCTCCAGGATTGCCCGGCATTCACGGTGCCGGGTGAGCGCATCCAGTCATCCGCCGGCGTGCAGGAGAACATCAGGAGAATGTGGATCGAGGGCGGCGCGATCAATCCGCGGTAGCGCGTGGTCTTGGCGTAGGCCTCATCGAAATAGAGCGGATGGGTTTCACCGACCGCCTCGCAGTAGAGTTCGATCGCCTCTCTCGTCAGCGTGTAGGGAATGGTCTTGCGAGGCTCGCCGGGAACGATGTCGTCCCACATTTTGCGCAGATTGGCGTCTTTCCAGAAATCGGTCTCGAAGGCTTGCGTCTCGAAGGCATGCGCCTGTGTCATCTCGTCCTCGCTGCTTTCGCCAATTTGTTTCTGGCGTCTTGTTTTCTACCGTCTTGTTTTCTACCGTCTTGTGGAATTTGTTATATGATATAATCAATTCGCCAAACCGAAAAATCAAGCCGCCGGGAGCGCGAGATGCCCAAGCTGACATTGCCCAATATCGACGACGTCGCAGCGATCGACATCCATACCCATGCGGAAGAACCCTGCGGCATGCATGGCGACGACGGCTATGACGATTTCCAGGCGCAGATGGCGGACTATTTCAAATCGCCGCACAAGCATCCACCAACCGTGCCGGAGACCGCGGCCTATTATCGCGCGAAAAAGATCGCGGCCGTGATCTTCCCGGTCGACGCCGAGCGCGAGACCGGTTTCCGCCGCTACAATAATTACGAGATGCTGGAAGTGGCTTCCGAAAATCTCGACGTCCTGATCCCCTTCGTCAGCATCGATCCGCACAAAGGCAAGCTCGGCGTGCGCGAGGCGAGGAAGCTGATCGAGGAGTACGGCGTCAGGGGCTTCAAATTCCACCCGACCATGCAGGGCTTCTATCCGAACGACCGCATGGCTTATCCCTTGTATGAGGCCATCAACGACGGCGGGGCGATCGCGCTGTTCCACACCGGGCAGACCGGCGTCGGTTCCGGCATGCCCGGCGGCATGGGGATGCGGCTGAAATATTCAAATCCGATGTATATGGACGATGTCGCAGCCGATTTCCCCGACCTGAAGATCATCCTCGCCCATCCCTCCTTCCCCTGGCAGGAGGAGGCGCTGTCGGTGGCGACCCACAAGCCGAATGTCTATATCGACCTCTCCGGCTGGTCGCCGAAATATTTTCCGCCGATTCTGGTGCGCTACATCAACTCGATCCTGCAGGACAAGATGCTGTTCGGCTCGGACTGGCCGGTGATCACGCCCGACCGCTGGCTGTCGGATTTTTCAAAGCTCGATATCCGTGACGAGATCAGGCCGAAAGTGCTAAAGGCGAACGCGAGGAAGATTCTTGGCATCTAAGACGATTCTTGGCATTTGAGCTGCCGATCCGAACAGGTGTGCTGTGACCATCAAAGCCGTTGTATTCGACGCCTACGGCACGCTTTACGACATCCAGTCCGTCGCCGACGTCACTGAGCAGGCGTTTCCCGGCTATGGCGATATCATCACGCAGATCTGGCGGATCAAGCAGCTCGAATATAGCTGGCTGCGCTCGCTGATGCAGCGCTACGAGGACTTTTCCGTCATCACGCGCGACTCGCTCGCCTATACGTTGCGCGTGCTGGGGCTGAAACAAAACGATGCCGCGTTCGAGCGCATCATGGACAAATATCTGCATCTTGATCTTTATCCGGACGCGCTGGCCGCGCTGTCGGCGCTGCAGGACAGGAAGCGCGCGATCCTCTCAAACGGCAGTCCCGGCATGCTCGGCTCGCTGGTTGCCAACAGCGGGCTCGACACCGTGCTCGACGCGACGATCAGCGTGGATGCGAAAAAGATTTTCAAGCCGAGCCCGCATGCCTACACGCTGATCGAATCGACGTTAGGAATTCCGCCGCGCGAGGTTCTGTTCGTCTCGTCGAACCCCTGGGACGCCTGCGGCGCCAAGGCGTTCGGGCTGAATGTGGCCTGGATCGAGCGGGTGACGCCGGAGACGCTGGCGCGGGCCTGCGTCGATAACCAGGTCATCGCCCCGCTCACGATGTTCAAGGCGCTCCGGACCCAGATGGATGGACTGGGGGTCACGCCGGACCATCGCATCCACTCGCTCTCCGAATTGCCCAGGGTTGTTGCCTTCCATGAGTCTTGAATCGGTTCGCGCGTTTTTCGCAGAAAAGTCCCCCGACATCACCGTGATCGAATCGACGCAGAGTTCGGCGACGGTCGCGCTTGCCGCTAGAGCCTATGGCGTCGAGCCCGCGCGCATCGCGAAAACGCTCTCCTTGCGGGTCGGCGACCGCGTGGTGCTGATCGTCGCGAGCGGCATCGCGCGGATGGACAACAAGAAGCTGAAGGCGCAGTTCGGGGGAAAGCCGAAAATGCTCGGGCTCGACGAGGTCGCTGGCATCACCGGCCATGAGGTCGGCGGCGTCTGCCCGTTCGGGCTCAAATCGCCGCTGCCGGTCTATTGCGACGTCTCGCTGAAGGTCTTCGATGTCGTGGTGCCCGCAGCCGGCTCGACCCATAGCGCCGTGCGCATCGCGCCCTCGCGGATGGCCGAACTGACATCGGCCGAATGGGTCGATGTCTGTCAGGTCGCGGCGGAATGAGCCTCCATCGCGCTGCTTGTATTTTTCATCAATACGCGCAGCATTGCGCGCTGAATTGCCCAATCGATAG
>Ga0137376_10002961_pt1 | contig 10419 bp, 10 predicted proteins | sample SagtaG_23_FD_104814 | JGI IMG/M metagenome (GOLD analysis project Ga0137376, IMG submission 104814) | Vadose zone soil microbial communities from Sagehorn Ranch, Mendocino, California, USA - Sage2_L_20_16 metaG | ecosystem: Environmental > Terrestrial > Soil > Vadose zone | place: USA... | reverse complement strand
CGGCATCACCATCTCCATCGCCCACGTGGAGTACGAGACCGACAAGCGCCACTACGCCCACGTGGACTGCCCCGGGCACGCCGACTACATCAAGAACATGATCACCGGCGCCGCGCAGATGGATGGCGCCATCCTGGTCGTCTCCGCCGCCGACGGCCCCATGCCCCAGACGCGCGAGCACATCCTGCTCGCCCGCCAGGTGGAGGTGCCGCAGATCGTGGTGTTCCTGAACAAGGTGGACATGGTCGACGACGAGGAGCTCCTGGAGCTGGTCGAGCTGGAAGTCCGCGAGCTGCTCTCCAAGTACGGCTACAAGGGCGAGGAGACCCCGATCATCCGCGGGTCCGCGCTCAAGGCCCTGGAATCGACCTCCAAGGACCTGGCCGCCCCCGAGTTCAAGTCGATCCTCGAGCTCATGAACGCGGTCGATTCGTACATCCCGACCCCGGTGCGGGCCAAGGACAAGCCCTTCCTCATGCCCATCGAGGACGTCTTCGGCATCAAGGGCCGCGGCACCGTGGCCACCGGCCGGGTCGAGCGCGGCATCGTCAAGGTCGGCGAGGAGGTCGAGATCGTGGGCATCCGCGACCCCCGCAAGAGCGTGGTCACCGGGGTCGAGATGTTCAGAAAGCTCCTGGACCAGGGCGAGGCCGGGGACAACATCGGCCTCCTCCTCCGGGGTCTGGAGCGCGACGACATCGAGCGTGGCCAGGTCATCGCCAAGCCCGCCTCGGTGAAGCCGCACACCACCTTCAACGCCGAGGTCTACGTGCTCTCCAAGGAGGAGGGCGGCAGACACACGCCCTTCTTCTCGGGCTACCGCCCGCAGTTCTACGTGCGCACCACCGACGTCACCGGCGAGGCCAAGCTCCCCCAGGGCACCGAGATGATCATGCCCGGGGACAACTCCAACCTCGAGGTGACCCTCATCACCCCCATCGCTCTGGAGGAGGGCCTGCGCTTTGCCATCCGCGAGGGCGGGCACACCGTCGGCGCGGGTGTGGTCACGAAGGTGATCGCCTAAATGCCAAAAGACAATCGGCCGATCATCACGCTGGCGTGCTCAACCTGCCGGTCGCGGACCTACGCTACGACGAAGAACCGAAAGAATGATCCGGACCGGCTTGAGCTTTCGAAATTCTGCCCACGGTGTCGGAAGCACACGGCACATCGGGAGACTCGATAATTGACGGCGCTCATCGAACGGCAGCACGGTCAGTACCTCGGGGCTCCGCCCCTCGGCTTCGACCGGCGGCGGTATTCGCGCTGCGGCGCTCATCCGCCGTATGCCGCTCGGCACGAGCGGCATACGGCGGTAGCTCAACTGGTAGAGCACTGGTCTCCAAAACCAGCGGTTGAGAGTTCGAGTCTCTCCCGCCGTGCAGGTGCGTTCTGATGGCCGCTCCGGCAAGGACGCCGCCACCACAGGTCCGGGCGGGAGGCGGGGGCATCGTCCGCTTCGCTCAGGAGTCCTGGTCCGAGCTGCAGAAGGTCACGTGGCCGGACCGGCAGACCGTCATCCGCCTCACGGTGCTCGTGATCGTGGTCTCGGCGGTCATCGCCGCGTACATCCTCGCCGCGGACCAGATCTTCACGTTCCTCGTCAACCGCGTCCTGTTGAATCAGGCGATCCCAACGCCGGCGCCGTCCGCGCCATAAGGGGAGGGTCATGAGCGACGAGCGCGACGATGTGACCAATGAAGAGCCGCAGCGCGAAGCGGAGCCGGAACCGACCTCCGACGACCTTGACGCTGCGAAGCTCTCGGACGAGGCCGCCGCCGAGGCGGCGCGCGCGTTCCTCGGGACGGCCGAGCCGGTCGAAGAAGTCTCGGTCGACGAAGCGAAGAACGTACTTCGTCGTGCCGGCGCGGTCGCCGAGGCCGAGCCGGCTGAGGCGCCCGTTCCCCTGGTCGAGGCGCAACCCGTCCCGCCGACCGCGCCGACAGCGGAGGAGGTCGACACCGGCCGGCGCTGGTACGTGATCCACACGTACTCGGGCTACGAGAACAAAGTGAAGACGAACCTCGAGCACCGCATCAACTCGATGGACATGGGGGACAAGATCTTCCAGGTCCTCGTCCCAACCGAAGAAGAGATCGAGATAAAGAACGGCAAGCGGCACCCGGTAGAGAAGAAGGTCTTCCCAGGCTACGTTCTCGTTGAAATGATCATGGGCGACGACTCGTGGTACGTCGTGCGCAATACGCCTGGCGTCACGAGCTTCGTCGGCAGCGGAAACAAACCTACGCCGCTCACCGATGGTGAGGTCCGCGCGATCCTGCGGCAGATCAAGCTGGACGCGCCGAAGTACAAGGTCGCGTTCACCAAGGGCGAGGCGGTCCGCGTCACCGATGGGCCGTTCACCGATCTCCACGGCGTCGTCGACGAGGTGAACCCCGAGCGCAACAAGGTGAAGGTGCTCGTCTCCATCTTCGGCCGCGAGACGCCGGTCGAGCTGGACTTCCTGCAGATCGAGAAGCTGGTGAAGTAGTTAGATGGCAAAGAAGATCAAGGCCGTCGTCAAAGTGCAAATCAATGCGGGCAAAGCCACCGCCGCGCCGCCGGTCGGCACGGCGCTCGGCCCGCACGGCATCAACATGGGGCAGTTCATAAAGGAGTACAACGAGCGCACCGCCGCACTGACCGGCAGCATCGTTCCGGCCGTTGTGACCGTGTTCGAGGATCGCTCCTATTCATTCATCACCAAGAGCCCGCCGGCCGCCGATCTTATCCGCAAAGAAGCGGGGATCGAGAAGGGCTCGGGTCAGCCGAACAAGAACAAGGTGGGGAAGCTGACGCGCGCCAAGGTGCGCTCGATCGCCGAGATCAAGATGAACGACCTGAACGCGAACTCGATCGAGTCCGCAATGCGCATGGTCGAGGGCACCGCCCGCAGCATGGGCGTGGAGATCAGCGGCTAGCTCGACGTCCCTCGCGCTTGCTCGATCCGCTCTATCCGCCGCAGGATCTCGAACATGACCTCGTTCTGGTTGGTCAGGTGCTGGAGGACCGCCTGTATCTCTGCCTCGGCCTTGAGGCTGATCTCGAAATCCGCCTGAGCGCGGAGCTGATCGTGCCTTTCTTCGAGGTTCTGGCCGACCATGATCAGCGGCATGAGGTGAAGCTGGATCAGATTGCTGACGAAGAGCCACACCGCGAACGCGGGCGCGGGATCGAACCGCAAGTTCGGCGGGGCGAGCGTGTTCCAGGCCAGCCAGATCGCCGTCCAGGCGGCGATGAGAAAGAAGAATCCCATCGACCCAACGCGGTCGGTGATCCAGACGGCGAGCTGCTCAAGCCGGGACAGGCTCCTGGCCTGCTGCGCATTGACGTCGCGCACCGGCATGAAATGAGACTCGAGATCGTGGTATGACGGGACGCCCCTGGCCTGTGCTTCGAACGATGCGATGCTCACCGCGACCTCCCCACGTTGACGCTCGGGACACGGTAGCCCGACAATGAATGAACGACCCCGCGAACGGCGGGCGCCCACCGCGCGACAGACGGGAGGCCGAAGGGCCGAAAGGAGCGAATCCCCATGGCGAAAACACATAGCAAGCGCTTCCGCGCGCTCGCGGAGAAGATCGAGCGGGGCCGGGAGTATCCGCCGGACGAGGCTGCGAAGCTCATCAAAGAGACGAGCCAGGCGAAGTTCGACACGACGGTCGAGCTGCATCTGCGGATGGGAGTCGACCCCAAGCACGCCGATCAGATGGTGCGCGGCGCCGCGGTCCTTCCGAATGGCACCGGTAAGAAGGTGCGCGTTATCGCGTTCGCACAAGGCGATAAGGCTCGCGAGGCAGAGGCCGCCGGTGCGGACGCCGTCGGCGCCGACGATCTCGCGAAGCGGATAGAGGGCGGGTGGCTCGACTTCGACGTCGCCGTGGCCACGCCGGACCTCATGGGGCAGGTTGGTCGCCTTGGCCGTGTGCTCGGCCCCCGCGGCCTCATGCCCAACCCGAAGTCCGGCACCGTGACCTTCGACGTGGGCAAGGCGGTACGCGATGCGAAAGGCGGCCGTGTGGAATTCCGCGTCGACAAGACAGGCGTCATCCACACCGTCGTAGGGAAGTCCTCCTTCAGCCACGATCAGATCCTCGGCAATCTCGCGACGCTCATCGACGCGGTGAACCGCGCGCGGCCCTCCGGCATCAAGGGCACGTACATCCGGGCGGCGCATCTCACGAGCACTCAGGGGCCGAGCGCGAAGATCGAGCTCGGCGCCCTGAACGAGCTCGCCGGCCAAGCGAGGTCGTAGGGCAGGGTCAACGAGGGGCGGCGACAAACAGGGGTTGAACGCGCCGGTGATAAGCGGGGGGTTGCAGGGGGCTCGCCCCCTGCGAAGAGAGGTGCTTCTGTGGCTATGAAGTCGTCCATTACGTAAACTGAGGAAGAACGAACTTCATAGCCAGAGAAGGCCGGTTCCCAACGGGGATTAAGTCGGAGCGAGCGCTCCGAGCCTGCGGAGGCAAGCGACGCGGTCGAGCTGCAGACGAGCGGCCCAGCCGTCCGACGCCTTCGCTCCCCATGGGACGAGGGCGTTTTTCATGGAGGGCGGATGGCAAAACTGAAGACCGGACCCAAGGTCAAGCGCAAGGGCGGCGGGATCCCGATGAAGGCAAAGAAGGTCGAGGGCCTGACCGCTGAGATCGCCGCGGCCGAGTCGTTCGTCGTTACTGACTACCGGGGGCTGAAGGTGGGTGAGCTGCAGCAGCTGCGACGGCGCCTGCGGCCTCGCGGCATCGAGTACCACGTCGTGAAGAACAGCCTCTTCGCCCGTGCAGCGGAGAAGTCGGGCAAGCCCGAGCTTCGTTCGATCCTCGCGGGTCCGACCGCGGTCGCGATCGGTGATGGCGACGAGGTCGAGCTTGCGAAGAGCCTCGTCGACGAGGCTCGTGTGCTCAAGGCGCTCAAGATCCTGGGCGCGCTCATAGGCGGACGTGCACTGAGCGGCGACGACGTCGTGTCGCTCGCGCGGCTTCCCGGCCGGCCGCAGCTCCAGGCGACGATCGTCGGCGCCGTCCAGGCGCCGCTCGCCCAGATGGTCGGTGTGCTCACCGCGGCCCACGGAAATCTCGTCCGCGTGCTTCAGGCGCGCGGCTCGCAATAGATAGAGGGAGAAAACAATGGCAACGGAAGTCAAAGAGAATCCGAAGTTCGAGAAGCTCGCGGGGGAGCTCGAAGCCTGGTCCATCCTCGAGATCGCCCAGTTCGGCAAGTATCTCCAGGAGCGGTGGGGCGTCTCGGCGGCACCGGTCGCCGTGGCCGCAGCCGGCGGCGGCGCTGGTGGCGCGGCCGCTCCCGCCGAGGCTGAGGAGAAGACCGAGTTCAGCGTGATCCTCAAGGAAGCGGGCGCGTCGAAGATCAATGTGATCAAGACCGTTCGCGAGCTCACGGGCCTCGGTCTCAAAGAGGCCAAAGACCTTGTCGATGGCGCGCCGAAGCCGGTGAAGGAGAACATCGGCAAGGACGAGGCGGCCGCCGTGAAGAAGAAGCTCGAGGATGCGGGCGCTACGGTCGAGATGAGATAAGACCTGAGCCACCGCTCGGCCGAGCGACCGTTTTCTGGCCGATTTTCGCGATTTGACCCGTACGGCCCGCTGTCAATTCCGGTAGCGGAACGGCGGCCGATATCGTTCTCGCCGCGAGAGCGCCCTGATCGGCGGGCTCGCGAAAGGTGCCGGACCGGGACCCCAGGGGAGGGGTCCCGGTTCGTGTTTCTAGGGCGAGAGCCACCATCCCAGAGCCTCGTGCGCCGCGAGGAACGCCGGCGCCTTTGCCGTCCCAAGAAGCAGCGCCGCCTTTGCCAGGATCTCTGCGTCCGCTCCGCTTCGCGCGATCACCGATGCCTCCGCGATGTCCGTCATCGCGGGCCGACCCGTCCGCGGATCGATCAGATGGTGCAGATCCGAGCCCCACGCTCGCTTGCGGGTACCGCTCGTCGCCGCGCCCATGTCAAGGAGCAGCACGGTCTGGCCGCCGAGGCCCACGGGCCATCCATCGCCCGACTCACCGCCGCCGCGCGCGTATAGATCTCCGCAGAGGTTGACGAGGCTGTTCGGACCAAGATCGGCGGCGAGCCGATCGGCGAGCCAGCCCTTCGCGATGCCGCCGAGATCGATCGAAGCACCCTGTCTCAGGCGAGCGGAACCCACGCGGACTTCAAGCACCTCTGGGAGCGAGGGGGGGATAACGGTTGCGGTGACGGCGGTCGGTCCTTCCGAGAATGTGCGCGTGTAGCCCGCGGCGAGGAGCGCCGGCAACACCGCGACGTTTACGAGTCCACCGGAGATCTGATCTGCGCGGAGGCATTCGCGGAGAAGCGACTCGAGCAGAGGACTGACCTCGGCCCACGCGCCGGCCGACGCGTTGAACCGCGAGAGCTCCGACGCTGGCGCGAAGCGGGTCAGCCGGTCGTGCATCTCGTGAACCCACGCTTCACCCTTCGCCAGGCCTTCGGGGGCCAGATCGACCGCGTACAGCTCGCACTCCCCGCCGAGCGCTTCGAAGAGCCGCCTCTGAAAGGTCACACTCGCCCCCGGGCCACCACCCAGAGCGCGGCAACCAGGTAGGCGGCGCCGGCCAGGACGTTCCAGCCCATCGGCGATGGGAAACCGGGGATCCCGACTCCAAACGTGCATGCGCGAGCCATATCGGCGGTCGGGAACTGCCGGATGCAGTCGATCCAGGGCAGCGCTGCCCAGTAAGCGCCCCAAACGAGCAGAGCGGCTACTGTCAATCGCGCGACGTTCCAACGTCGGGCCATCATCCTGACCTCTCTTTCGCGGCCCCGAAACTGACCCCTTGACACGACCTGCCAGCTTGTCGAAAGTGAGCGGTTCCCGCCTGTTGACCTAGCGGTAGGGTCGGGAATACGATATGACCCTTGCCACAGGTCCAGCCCCCGCCGTCTATCCGCCTGTCCAGCCATACGCCCTGAGGAGGGTCCATCCATGTCCATCGCCCTCGACCGGGTATCTCCGTCCGTGCGCCAGCGCCGCAACTTCGCTTCGCTGCCGGAGGTCCTACCCCTTCCGAACCTGATCCAGACGCAGCTCGACTCCTTTAAGTGGTTCTGCGACGAAGGCCTCGGGGAGCTCTTTAACGAAATCTCCCCGATCCAGGACTTCACCGGGAAGAACCTCGACCTGAAGTTCATCTCGAGCGAATTCCGCGAGCCCAAGTACTCCGAAGAGGAGTGCCGCACCAAGGACCTCACCTACTCGAAGCCGCTCTGGGCTCGAGTCGAGCTCGTGAACAAGGAAACGGGCGAGGTCACGGAGCAGGACGTCTTCCTCGGCGACTTCCCGTGGATGACCGACAAGGGCACGTTCGTGATCAACGGCGCCGAGCGCGTCGTCGTGTCGCAGCTCGTCCGCTCTCCGGGCGTGTACTTCACGGCCGTCGACGATCCGACCACGGGCCGTCGGCTCTTCTACGCGAAGCTCATCCCGAACCGCGGCGCGTGGCTCGAGTTCGAGACCTCGAACAAGGACGTCATCTCGGTGAAGGTCGACCGCAAGCGCAAGCTCACCGTGACGACGCTCCTGCGCGCGATCGGGTACTCCTCGAACGAGGAGATCAGCGCGCTCTTCACGAGCATCGACACCGACCCCGAGCACCAGTACGTCGCGTCGACGCTCGAGCGAGACCCCACCACGAACACGAACGAGGGTCTCGTCGAGGTCTACAAGCGTCTGCGCCCGGGCGACCCGCCGACGATCGACAACGCGCGGAGCCTGGTGCAGTCGCTCTTCTTCAACTTCCGGCGGTATGACCTCGCAAAGGTCGGCCGTTACAAGTTGAACCGCAAGCTCGGGCTGGACCAGCCGATGACCACGCGCACCCTCACCAACGAGGACCTCGTGAAGATCGTCGCTCGCATCGTCGAGCTGAACAACGGCAAGGGGTCGCCCGACGACATCGACCACCTTGGCAATCGGCGCGTCCGCGCGGTCGGCGAGCTCATCCAGAGCCAGTTTCGCGTCGGCCTGCTCCGCATGGAGCGGGTCGTCCGCGAACGCATGTCCATCGTCGAGCCCGAGAAGGCAACCCCCAAGGAGCTCATCAACATCCGGCCGGTCGTGGCTGCGATCAAGGAGTTCTTCGGGGGCTCGCAGCTCTCGCAGTTCATGCAGCAGACCAACCCGCTCGACGAGCTCACCCACAAGCGCCGGCTCTCGGCGCTCGGGCCGGGCGGCCTCTCCCGGGAGCGCGCCGGGTTCGACGTGCGTGACGTGCACTTCAGTCACTACGGCCGCATCTGCCCGATCGAGACGCCGGAGGGACCGAACATCGGTCTCATCGGCTCGCTCGCGACCTACGGCCGGGTGAACCCGTACGGTTTCATCGAGTCGCCATACCGCCGTGTCGCCCGCGACGACAAGGATCGGTCGTACGTGACCGACGAGATCGTCTACCTGACGGCCGACGAGCAGGAGCTCGCCACGGTCGTGCAGGCGAACGCGCGGCTCGACGACAAGGGACGCTTCCTCGACGAGCGCGTCCAGGTGCACCGTGGGGCGGAGTATCACGAGGCTCCGCCATCGACCGCCGACTTCATGGACGTCTCGCCCAAGCAGATCGTCTCTGTGTCCGCGGCGCTCATCCCGTTCCTCGAGCATGACGACGCCAACCGCGCGCTCATGGGTTCGAACATGCAGCGCCAGGCCGTCCCGGTCGTGCGCCCCGAGGCGCCGATCATCGGCACCGGTATCGAGTACCGCGCGGCGCGTGACTCCGGCCAAGTCGTCGTGGCACGCGCGCCTGGCGTCGTGCGCTCGGTGAGCGCCACGGAGATCTGGGTCGAAGAGGACGCCGGTGACGCGTTCCGCTACCGGCTCCAGAAGTTCGTCCGCACGAACCAGGGCACGTGCTTCAACCAACGGCCGCTGGTCGCGGTCGGCGACCGCGTGCAGCCAGACCAGATCCTGGCCGATAGCTACTCGACCGACGAGGGCGAGCTCGCCCTCGGGCAGAACATCCTCGTCGCGTTCATGCCGTGGGAAGGCGGGAACTACGAGGACGCGATCATCCTCTCCGACAGGATCGTCCAGGACGACAAGTTCACCTCGATCCATATCGAGAAGTACGAGTGCGAGGCCCGCGACACCAAGCTCGGGCCCGAGGAGATCACGCGCGATATCCCGAACGTCGGTGAAGAGGCTCTGGCAGACCTGGACGAGAACGGCATCGTCTACATCGGCGCCGAGGTCGGGCCGCAGGACATCCTTGTCGGCAAGATCACGCCCAAGGGCGAGACCGAGCTCACCGCCGAGGAGCGACTGCTCCGCGCGATCTTCGGTGAGAAGGCGCGCGAGGTGAAGGACACCTCGCTCCGCTTGCCGTCGGGCGAGCACGGCAAGGTCGTCGACGTCGCTGTCTTCAGCCGCGAGAACAACGACGAGCTACTCCCGGGCGTCAACAAGATGATTCGCGTCGCCGTCGCGCAGAAGCGCAAGATCAGCGTCGGCGACAAGATGGCGGGCCGCCACGGCAACAAGGGCGTCATCGCCAAGATCCTTCCGGTCGAGGACATGCCTTTCCTTCCGGACGGCAAGCCTGTGGACATCGTCCTCAACCCGCTCGGCGTGCCGAGCCGGATGAACATCGGCCAGATCCTCGAGACCCACCTCGGGTGGGCCGCGCAAGCGCTCGGCATCCACGTCGCAACGCCCGTGTTTGACGGCGCGAAGGAAGATGCGATCAAGGAGCAGCTGAAGCTCGCGGGGCTTCCCGAGGACGGCAAGATCAATCTCCGCGACGGCCGCAACGGGAAGCAGTTCGAGCAGCCGATCACGGTCGGCTACATCTACATGATGAAGCTGCACCACCTCGTCGAAGACAAGATCCACGCCCGCTCGACGGGCCCGTACTCGCTCATCACCCAGCAGCCGCTGGGCGGAAAGGCGCAGTTCGGTGGACAGCGGTTCGGCGAGATGGAGGTCTGGGCGCTCGAGGCGTACGGCGCCGCCTACATCCTGCAGGAGCTCCTCACGGTGAAGTCCGACGACGTCATGGGCCGCGTCCAGACGTATGAAGCGATCGTGAAGGGCGAGGACATCCAGCCGCCCGGCGTGCCGGAGTCCTTCAAGGTGCTCATCAAGGAGCTCCAGTCGCTGGGGCTTTCCGTCGAGGTGCTCAACGACAGCGAGGAAGCGATCCGCTTCGTCGAGGACGCGACCTTCAACGAGCCGAACCTCGGCATCAACATCTCCGGTCTGGAATCAGGTGAATAAGTGCTAGAAGTCAACGAGTTCAACGCCATCCGCATCTCGCTCGCGTCGCCGGACCAGATCCGCTCGTGGTCGAGCGGTGAGGTCACGAAGCCGGAGACGATCAACTACCGCACGCTCCGTCCGGAAAAGGACGGGCTCTTCGACGAGCGCATCTTCGGTCCCACGCGGGACTGGGAGTGCT
>Ga0137376_10002960_pt1 | contig 10420 bp, 9 predicted proteins | sample SagtaG_23_FD_104814 | JGI IMG/M metagenome (GOLD analysis project Ga0137376, IMG submission 104814) | Vadose zone soil microbial communities from Sagehorn Ranch, Mendocino, California, USA - Sage2_L_20_16 metaG | ecosystem: Environmental > Terrestrial > Soil > Vadose zone | place: USA... | reverse complement strand
GCTGGATAAGACCAAGGGTCACGATGACGATGAGAAGACCGGCATCGAGATCGTGCGCCGGGCCCTCGAGGAGCCGATCCGCATCATCGCCCAGAACGCGGGCGCGGAAGGCGCGATCGTGGTCGGCAAGGTGAAGGAGTCGAAGGACAAGAACTTCGGTTACAACGCCCAGACCGATAAGTTCGAGGACCTGGTCGCGTCCGGCGTCATCGACCCGACGAAGGTGACTCGCACCGCCCTGCAGAACGCCGCGTCCATCGCGAGCCTGCTCCTCACGACGGAGTGCGTCGTGGTGGAGAAGAAGGAGAAGGAAAAGGCTCCGCCGATGCCGGGTGGTGGCATGGGTGGGATGTACTAAAGCCTAGGTAAACTACTAGGTCGTAGGGAGTTGCTCCCTCTCGTGTGAGATTCGGCACGGGAGGGAGCACTATTTTGGGGAGCCATGACCGGGGCTCCGCCGTCCGAAAAGGCCGCTCTCTCGCGAGAGCTGGCTGACTTCCTCATTGAGCTGTCGATCGCGCTCCACAAGCACGCCATGTATCCGGAGGGGCACCCGTCGCTCGCGCCTGCCGCGGCGGGCGTGACGCGCCGTGCCGAGCATCTTTTCGAGGGTCGCACGACGCTTGCGCTCGGGGTCGCCCGGCAACAGCTCGTCATTGAAGGCGTTGCCACGGATCCGAAGAACCCGCTCCTCGCCGAGCTTGCTGGCCGGCTGCATCGCCACCATCTCGGTGCCGTCACGTTCCAACGCGGCCTGCGCGTCGTCGAGGTCACCGATGTGCTGAAGACGTTGGCGATTGACGGCGAGCGCTCTGGCGACCCGCTGGGATTGGGTCCGCCGGAGCGGCTGCGCGCGTGGGATCACATCCGGTTGCATTCGGTCACGTACGAGCGGCTGGAGCTGCTCCCGGAGGACGAACAAGCGTCGCCCGCCGCCGATGACAAGGGTGCACAGGAGCGCGGGCTGCACGGCTCGCAGCTGTGGGTGGGACTGGCGCGCGCCGCGCTCGCGGCCGAGGCGATGGCAGGCGACGACGCGCCACCGCCCCCCACCGAGCCCTCCATGATCGCCAAGGCGATCGATCAGCATCCGGGCGGCGCGGCCTACGACCAGGTCATCGTGGGCTACCTGCTGCAAATCGCGGATGAGCTGAAGCACGCCGGCGGCGCGGAGGCGGCGGCGCTCCGGCGCCGCACGTCGAAACTGGTTGGCGCCCTGCAGCCCGGTACGCTGCGCCGCCTGATCGAGATGGGCGGCGACAGCGCGCAACGCTCCAAGTTCGCGATCGATGCGACGCATGGTTTGGCTGTGGACGCCGTCCTGGACATCGTGCGGGCCATGGCGGACGCGTCCCACAAGACGGTCTCCGATCCGCTGGTGCGAATGCTGTCGAAGTTGGCGCAACACGCGGAGCAGGGGACGGCCGAAGCGCGGCCCCAGGCGGACGAGGCGCTGCGTGAACAGGTGCGGGATCTGCTGCGCGGCTGGACGCTCGAGGATCCGAATCCCGACGCGTATGGACAGGCGCTGCAGAAAATGGCTGCCGCGTCGCCCTCCCCCCTCGTCCCGGCGGCCCCGCGCAAGAGCGGGACGCAGTCCGCCGACGCGTTGCGCATCGTGCAGACGGCCGTCGAGACCGGCACGCTGGGATACGGCGCGTGGCGCGCGATCGAGCGGCTGGTCGCCGAGCACCACGTCGGGCAACTCGTCGATCTGCTCGCCGAGCCTGCCGCCGTTCCCGAATCGTCACGCCCACCCGTGCGTGCCGACATCGCGCCCCTGTGGACGCGTGTCACGTCGCCCGATGTGATACGACAGCTCGCCACGAGCGAGCCGCCCGATTTTCAGACGCTGGATCGTGTCCTGCCGCGGCTGCCGGTGGCTGCGTTCGAGCCGCTGCTCGATGTCCTGGGTGCCTCGGAGTCGCGGACGACCCGCCGCGGGTTGCTTGATCGACTCTCCCACGCGCCACGCGAGCTCGGCCCCGTCATCACTGCGCGGTTGTCGCGCGAACTCCCCTGGTATGTCAAGCGCAATCTGCTGTTGATTCTCGACGGCTTGCCGGCGGTGCCCGATGGCTTCTCGGCCGCTGCCTTCATCGCCCATGAGGATACTCGGGTCCGGCGCGAAGCTCTGAAGGTGGCACTCAAGATTCCCGCGGAACGGGAGCGGGCGCTCGTGGGCGCATTGCGCGACCCCGACCCGCGGACGGTCCGGCTCGCCCTCACCGCGGCGCTCGAAGACTGCCCGCCGTCGGTGTTGCCGTTGATCACAGAGATCGCCTTGGAGGCCACCGCAGCCTCCGAGTTGCGCGTGCTCGCCATCAAGGTGCTGGGGCGCGTGCGCCATACCGCGGCACTGAACACGCTCCTGCTGCTCGCGGATGGTGGTACCACCTGGCTGGGCCGGAGGCGACTCGCCGCGCGCTCACTCGAATTGCTGGCCGCGCTGATGGCGCTCGCCGCGAGTTGGCGCGGCGACGCTCGCGCCGCGGCGCTGCTGGCCCTGGCGGCCGGGTCCAACGATCCCGACATCCGGAATGCGGCGGTAAAACGATGAGCGGCGATCCGGTCCGGTTTCTCAACGCGTTCGCGCAGGCGCTCGCGGCGATGGCGTTGTATCGTGACAACCATCCTGCGCGCGAGCGCGCCATCGACGCCGCCTACCAGCAGATTGTGGATTTGCAGTCCGGTGGGGAGCGTCCGCTGTTCACGTTCCTCGGTGATGAGGTCGTCTTCGGACGGCTGCCGTTGCGCGAGCTGAAGGCGTGGGATTGGAGCCAGCGGCTGGCGCAGGCCGGCATTCAGCGCCTCGAGTTCGAGGATTCTGTCGGCCGCGAGGACTTCGAAGGGTTTCTCGAGGAAGTGCTCGCCCGTCTCACGCTGTCGGCCATCAGCACGGAAGCGCGGCAGATGCGGCGGAGCAGCATCCGGTTCGGAGCGGTCGGTTTGAAGGGTGAGACGGACCTCGCCGCCGAGCCGCTGCCGACTGCGACGATCAGCTTCTCGCTGGGCGAGGAAGTGGATACGCTGCGTTGGCTGCAGGGTGAGGTGCAATCCGGCGGTGCGATTCCGCTGGCCGAGGCGGCAGCCGTCGTGCGCTCGCTGGCGGTAGCCATGCACGGCGGCCGGCAGATCATGTTACCGCTGTTGCAACTGAAAGAATTCGACCAATACACCACGACGCACTCGATGAACGTCGCGGTGCTGTCGATGGCACTGGCGGAGTTCCTCGCCCTGCCCGCGGCGGACGTGCGCACGTTCGGCGTGGCCGGGCTGCTGCACGACATTGGCAAGGTCAAGATTCCCCTCGAAGTGCTCACCAAGCCCGGGAAATTGACCGACGCGGAACGGGTCCTGATGAACGAACACCCGGTCGCGGGCGCGCGGATGCTGCTCGAGACGCATGAAGACCTCGATCTCGCCGTCGTCGTCGCCTATGAGCATCATATCATGATCAACGGCGGTGGATATCCGGTACTGCATTACCCGCGCGACTGTCATCAGGCGAGCAAGCTCGTGCATGTGTGCGATGTGTACGACGCGCTGCGCACGCGGCGGCCGTACCGGGAGGCGTGGTCGTTCGAGAAGACGCTCGGGTATTTGGACGAGCGCAAAGGCCTCGAGTTCGATCCGGAGTTGTGCGGCTCGTTCGTGCGCATGATGAAGCAATGGGAAGGTCACGTGGCGGTGGTGGCGGAGCCCGCTGCAAAAGCGCTATAGATCCCGCTAAAATTGGTCTCATGAGCAAAGTGCTGGCGGTCGTTGCGGTGGTTCTCGCTGCCTCGCAAGCGCCCGTGCGACTCACCGGGGACTGGCAGGCGCGCGCCGGCGACGAGATCCGTCACATCATGGTCCGCGGCGACAGCTCGGCCCAGTTCGGCAACGACGTCGCCCGCTGGCGTCTGGTGGGTGACAGCCTGTGGATCACGCTGGGCGACGGCGTCTGGCAGGTCTACGGCATGAAGCTCGCCGGCGACAAGCTGACGATCAGTGGGGGCGATTTGGAGAAGCCGGTGACGCTGCGTCGCGTGGGGCCGCCGACCGCTCGGCCCGATACGCTGCTCATCCCGGATCCACCCGCACGAAATCAACGCGCCTGGTAAGCCGCAACGGGCCATGGGCATTCTCCTTCGTCGCGCTTGGTACCTGCTGATCGCTCAAGTCATTGTCGCCTGCGGAGACGCGTCAGGGCCATCCGCGCCCCTATCATTTGCTCAACTGGATGCGGGGTTTGCGGTCACCTGCGGCGTCTCCTCTGACGGGCGAGGGTACTGCTGGGGAGAACGTTGGGTCGTTGGTCGCGGCGCGGGAACTGCGGAACCAGTCCCCTTCCCGCAAGAAATTCCAGGCAATCGCCGCTGGCGCGCGATCGAGGTAGGCCGGGACGTCGCATGCGGACTGACGGTGACAAACCAGACCCTCTGCTGGAGTCGCGCTGCGTTCGGCTTTTCGGGGCTGGACAGCATTCCTACGCCCCTCGAAGGAGATCTGGGTTTTAGTCAAATCACGGTGGGAGACACGCACGCATGTGGCCTCACGGATAGCGGCGTCGCGTACTGTTGGGGCGACAACACCCGTGGGCAGCGCGGCCTCGCGTATCCGGACTATTTGACAGCCCCGCGCGCGGTCGCCCTCCCTGTAGCAGGGACGTTCAGGTTTCTGATGCTTCGCGGAGGGCCCGAGTCGACGTGCGGGATTACCATCGATGGAGATCTGGCCTGCTGGGGCGGAAGCGAAGTCGAAGGAGACGGCTTTGTGCCTCGCATCGTGCAAACGGGCTTCAACTTCAATCGGTTTGCTTTTGGAGGGAATATTGGCGGCCGAGGCTTTGTGTGCGCCGAAGACTTGGCGTTGACACTCTATTGCTTCGCCTACGAATCGCACGCATCGCTGCCTCAGCCGACACCCAACCCCATCGCCCTACCTAATGACCTTCATGCCTTCGACGTCGCCGTGGGTGGTGCGTGGTTGCCCTTCCTTGGGCTGCCATACGCTTTTGACCTGCATACGTGCAGCGTTGACCTCACGCGTGCCCTCTGGTGCTGGGGCAGCAATGCGTATGGCCAACTTGGCGATGGGACCTCAACCGACCGACTGAGTCCTACGGCCGTTTCTCAGCTGACCGACGTCGCTGCTGTGACTGCAGGCGGGATTCATACCTGCGTGTTGCGGAGCAACGGCATGGCCTACTGTTGGGGAGGCAATGCTCTGGGACAGCTGGGGATCGGAAGCATCTCTGACCAAGAGTCTGTGCCACAGACTGTGCGAGGTCCGAAGTAGGCAGCGTCGTTATTTCAATTCCGTAACCGCAGCCAACCGCCACCCGACGTCTTTCTTCTCAAAGCGCATCGCGAAGCGGCGCCGATCTATCCGGGGCGCGCCGCCCTTCGCCGGCACGTATTGGAACAGTGCGCGCACGTTGCCGGTGGCGCTCGCGCCCTGTGTCTTGAAATCCTCCATCGTGAACTTCGCGGTGATCTGATTCCACTCGCGGAAGAACGCCTCCCAACTGCGCCGCTCCTCCTCCGTGAGGCCGGGATACAGCACCCGCAGATTCGCGATCCGCTGGCTGGCCAGGGCCCGGCCGAGATCGTCCAGCAACACGTCGATCGCACCACGGGCATCGGCCGGCTGGGCGCTCGGGGGCGCGATCCCCGCGTCGATGCCGTACTGTTCGGCGCTTTGCGCGGCGAGCTTGGCAAGCGTGAAATCTTGCTCGTGCAGCAGCGACTCGGCGCGCGCCAGAAAGACGCCGGCATTGGCGGCGGTGCGGCCGGCGGGCAGCGCCTGCACCACGGGCGTGACGCGCTGGATCATGTGTTGCGCCTCGCGCTCCATCGCGCGCGCCTCCTCGCGAGCCTGCGCGTAGCGTTGGGCGGCCTCGACATACCCCCGGAGCGCCAGGGACTGGTCGCCGCGCTGGAGCGCCTGGTCGGATGCTTGGAGCATCGTCTGCGCCAGCAGCAATGAGGGCACGCTGTTCTTCTGCGCGCCGGCCGCGTTCGCGCGCTCGCGCGCGGCCAGGGCGGAGTCGCGCCGCGAGCTCACCGCCAGCGACACGGGCGCGGCATTGCGTGTGGGCGGCGGCGGCGCGGCGAGCCCTCCCGCTCCCCCCGCTCCCCCCGCTCCATCCGGTCCCGAGGCTCCCCCGCCAACGGGGTGCGTCGGCGCCGGCGGAATGGCTGCTACGGCAGGGCCGCGTTCCTCTATGGGCTGTCCTGGTGCGTACAGGAGGAGCATGACGACCGCCGCCAGGGCCCCCAACACCGCCAGCCGCGCCCTCATCGACGCATGGGTGATCAGCTTCAGCATGGGCCGCGGGAGCGGCGTCCACCGGCCGAGCGGTTGGGTCGCCTCTTCGTCCGCCCCCGACAGCGCCGCGCGGATCTGCTGCAGCATCGACATCATCTGGCCGGCGGACTCATAGCGCTCGTGCGGCACCTTGTTCATCGCCTTCGCGACGACGCGCTCGAGCGCGGCAGGAATGGAGGGCGCCACCGTGCGCAACGGGCGCGGCTCCGTCGTCAGGACCTGATACAGGACGCCGTGCACCGACTCCGCTTCGAACGGGCGCTGGTAGCAGAGGAGCTCGTACAGCAGGCAGCCGACCGAAAAGACGTCGGTCGCGGCGGTGATCGCGCCGTTCGTGATCTGCTCGGGCGCCATGTAGGTCGGCGTGCCGACGATCGCGCCGGATCCGGTCGTGTCGGCCTTTTGCAGCCGCGCGATTCCGAAATCCATGATCTTGATGCGCCCGTCGGGCATGACGCGCACGTTCGACGGTTTCACGTCGCGATGAATCACGCCGCGCTGGTGGGCAAAGTGGAGTCCGGCCAGCACTTCGATGGTGATGTCGAGCTTGCGCTCGAGCGCCAGCGGATCGCGCAGCGCGATCATGTCCGAGAGATCGCGCCCTTCCACCAGCTCCATGGCGATGTACAGCTGGCCTTCGGACTCGCCGAGGTCGTAGACGGTGACGATGTTGGCGTGCTGGATCGCGCCCGCGGCGCGCGCCTCGCGCAGGAATCGCTCCTGCATGTCTTTCGTCTTGCGGAAGCTCGAGCTCAACAACTTCAGCGCGACGTAGCGCCGCAACACCGTGTCGTAGGCTTTCCAGACGATGCCCATTGCCCCTTCCCCGAGGAGCTGGTGCAGCTCGTACTTGCCGAGGCGGCGATACCGCTGCTGGGCGTCGGTCACGTGATCAGCCAGTCGTAGGCGCGCTGCAGGTAGGCTCGCATCGCGTCGGTCACGTCAACGTGGCGCCGGGGGAGTACGCGCTCGACCGTAGCCAGAAAACCCTGCGACGTCATACGCTCTGACGAAGCGCCTCCCCAGGCGAAGGGCGCCACGTATTTCGGCGCGCGGATGCCGTCGAACACGCTGGCGCCCGCACCGATGACCGATCCGGCATCGAACAACATCCCGATGGCGGTCTTGGCGTGATCGCCGAATAGGCTACCCAGGAACTGGTGCCCCGTTTCCAGCTTCGTCCCCGCCACCTGCAGCCGGACCGAGCCGTAGGTGCTCTTCAGATTCGAGGTCGTCGTGCCGGCGCCGAAATTCACCCATCTACCCAGCACCGAATGCCCCAGGAAGCCGTGATGACTCTTGTTGGCATAACCGAGGAACGCGGTCGTGGCCACCTCGCCGTGCACGACGCACCACGGGCCGATCGCCGAGTGCCGGATCGCGCCCCCCATGAGCCGTGTATTCGCGCCGACCCACAACGGACCCTCGAGCCGCGTCCCGGCGCGAACCTCGACGCCGCTTTCCAGCACGACGGGCCCGTTGCGCGTGTCGAACACGACGCCCGGCTCGATCGCCGCTTCGCGCACCGTGATCCACGTCGGGTCGCCGAGCACGACCGAGCCTCTGGGCACCGCGTCGGAGTCGCCGAGTAACCTGACCAGATCGTCCCGGAGCAGCTGCTCCAGTGCGCTGACTAGATCGTGCACGCCACGGAGCACGACGCCTTCCACCTGCATCGCGTGCGCGTTCGCGACCGGGCCGCTCCACGTCGTTCCCGCCGGCACTGACCACCCCACGGTGATGCCTTCGTGCGTCAGCCGGGCGGGCGCATCCGGGAATGGTCCCGCGAGCCCGCGCGGCGCAAAGGTCGAGGATCCGATGACGGCGGGCCCGGTCACCGGCTGCCGCGCCTCGACGGGGGGCACGCCGGGTTCGGGAAACCCGGCTAGGTGGGGAAGCGCAAAAATGGCCGACGCCTCGGTGCCGACGAACATCTCCCAGCGCTCCCGCACCAGATGCGCGCCGGCCCGGAGCTCGCACAGCGGTCGAATCCCGGCGAACGGCATCCACGCCGGACTGGGATCGGGATCGAGCAGATACAGCGCGTGCGTCACAGGCTCTGCACCAACGTTTTCAGTTTTTCGGGACGACCCGTCGGCATGACCAGGGTGTGCCCATTGGCGTGGACGACCACCATGTCCTCGATGCCCCCGACCGCGATCGCCTCGTTTTCCGCCCAGATCACCGAGTTCTTCACGTCGTCACCGAGCGTCACATGACCGACCGTGACGTTGCCGCGGGCGTCGCGGCGGCGAATCCGCAGCAGCGCGTCCCAGGAGCCGATATCGTCCCAGGCAAACGCCCCTGTCACCACGGCCAGGCGCGACGTCCGCTCCAGCACGGCCACATCCACGGCGACCGGCGTCACCGCGGCGAAGAAGCGCGGCGCATCGCCATTCGTGAGCGCGGTCCATCCGGCCGCGAGCTCCTTGGCGTATGCGCCGGCTTCACCGAGAAAGCGCGCCGCGCTCCAGGCGAACAGTCCGCTGTTCCAGAGCGCGCCGCGCCGGCGGAGCAGTGCGGCCCGCGTGGGACTCGGTTTTTCAATGAATCGTTTCACCTTGCGCGCGCTGCCCGACGGTTTGCCCGGCACGATGTACCCGTAGCCGGTCTCGGTTCGCGTCGGTTTGATGCCGACCGTCACGAGCACATCCTGCTCGGCCGCGACCCCCAACGCGTGCGTTGCGGCTGCGCGGAACGCGCGGTCGTCGCCGACGGCCCAGTCGGCGTGCAGCGACAGCAGCTGGCCGCCCGGGTCGTGTTTGGCGATCCAGTGCGCCGCCCACGCCAGCGCCGGCGCCGTCGACGCGGCACGGGGTTCGGCGAAGATGTTCGCTTGGGGGACTTCGGGCACGGTGGCGGCCACGCGCTCCACCAACGACGGACCGGTGAGGATCAGGATGCGCTCCGGCGGCACGAGCCCCCGCAGGCGCGACACGGTCTGCGCGAGCAACGGCCGATCGCCGGTCAGAGGCAACAGCTGTTTGGGCCGTTCCGGCGTCGAGAGCGGCCAGAATCGCGTGCCCGCACCGCCGGCGAGGATCGCGGCCCACGTGCTCACGGCGTCTCCCCGGGAGGCTGCGTATCGCCGAACATCATGGCGATGCGCTGGCTCAACTTCGTGGGGCTGAAGGGCTTGGTCACGAGGGCCGCTCCGAGCCGGCGTGCTTCGCGCAGAATGCGGTCCTCGCCTTCCGCGGTCAGGACGAGCACAGGCAGCCGGGCGGTCCCGCCCTGGCTGCGCAGGTCGCGCAGGAAGTCGAGCCCGGAGCCGTCGGGGAGATGCAGATCGAGCAGCAGGCCATCGGTCGGCGGCGTCGCGCGCAGCGCGCTGCGCGCTTCGTCGAGCGTCTTCGCGATGCTCACGCGATAGCCGAGCTGCTCGAGAAATGGGCGGAGGACGAGCCCGATGTGGGGCTCGTCATCGACGACCAGGAGGTGCCGCGTGGAGCTGGAAGGGGAAGCCACCGGCCGCCGTCCGCCTACAACAGGCCAGCGATGGCGGGGCGGTGTCGGCGAAGATCGAACAGCAGGGCGCCCACGTTCGTTGCCGGCTGCACCAGCACGATGAGGAGTGCATCGGCGTTGAGGACTGCGACGATCGCGAGTCCCTTGCCGAACTCGAGGACGGCGGTAGTGAAGTCGCCTCGTCCACCCGCATCCCCGAGCTGCGCCATGTGCGTGATGGCGGTGGGCAGGAGCGCGGCGACGCTCTCGGCGTCCACGCCGTTGGCGACGCGCGAATCGATCGGGAGTCCGTCGCGGCCCACGACCACAACGGCATCCACGCCGTTCGAGCGGCTGAACGCCTCGACCACGTCGCGGATCGTCGCCATAGGGGTTGCCAACCTAGGACTGGACCATGTCGAAGTCAAGCAGCCATCGTGGGTTGACCCACTCCGACGCTGCCCTGTAAGTTCTCCACACCCCATGCGCAATCTCACGCCGCTCCCGATCGCCGTGGCGGCCGTTGTCGCCGCCATCGCGTGCGGCGACACCACCGGGCTGACGGCCTACGTCGACAACCGACTTGATAGTCTGGTCTCGCTCTACGCCTTGAGCGGTACGCCGGTCACCCAACCGTCGGGTTATTCGATCGGCGCGC
>Ga0137376_10002958_pt1 | contig 10423 bp, 8 predicted proteins | sample SagtaG_23_FD_104814 | JGI IMG/M metagenome (GOLD analysis project Ga0137376, IMG submission 104814) | Vadose zone soil microbial communities from Sagehorn Ranch, Mendocino, California, USA - Sage2_L_20_16 metaG | ecosystem: Environmental > Terrestrial > Soil > Vadose zone | place: USA... | reverse complement strand
CGCCCTGCCACCTGCCGACGATTACCGTCCCGACCTTGGTGACGGCGATGGGCGGTCATTATTTCATTCGCGACAACGAGATTCACTACGAGCTTGCCGGCGCGAAGGATAAGGAATTTATGTTTTGGAGGGTGCCGAGCATGGACAGACGCCTTGCGTGCCGTGCGAATCGATGCCCGGCCAGTACGCCAATTCGGTCAAAAATTTTTACGCCTATGTGCGCGACTGGATCAACAAGCGGTTCTGATCGGGCTTGAACTTCGTCCTTTCGCAAGTCAATATTTTCGCCAGGATCGAGCTCGCGTTGTTGCGATACAATACTGATTTGTGGCTTCTTCGGCAGCGCGCGGTCAATCAAGAATTGGGGGTAAAATGACTAACGGTAAAATCGAAAGCGCCGTGTTCGGCGGCGGCTGTTTCTGGTGCACCGAAGCGGTGTTCGATGAGCTCCACGGCGTGCGTTCGGTGGTTTCCGGATATGCCGGCGGCTCGACGAAGAATCCCACTTATGAACAAGTTTGCTCAGGCAGCACCGGCCATGCGGAGGTGATTAAAATCGATTTCGACCCCGCGGAAATTTCATTTCGCGATTTGATGACGGTGTTTTTCGCGACCCATGATCCAACGACGCTCAATCGTCAGGGCAATGATGCCGGCACGCAATACCGCTCGGCGATTCTTTACGCCGATCCGCAACAGAAGGCCGCGGCCGCGGCGTTCATTAAGGAACTCGACGAAGCAAAGACCTATCAAAACCCGATCGTGACGACCTTGGAGCCGTTGACGGAATTTTATCCGGCGGAAGATTATCATCAAAAATTTTACGCCAACAATCCATATCAGGGCTACTGCCAATACACGATTCCGCCGAAGCTCAACAAGCTGCACAAGCAATTTTCCGCGCTGTTAAAATCGCACGGCAAGCCGGGTTAGACAGCGGTCAGGTTATTACGGCGCTAGGGATGACATGCGAACCTCAAATGTTATGATAGTTGATGGATACGTTTGTTGTCATCTTTACTCTTCAAGTTGTTCCACGATGACGATCACGAATAGCGAATACGTTGGTCTCGAGCGTGCCGAGATCGGCGCGCGGATTAGATGAATGACAAAGGCATGATGCCGGGTCCTAAGATTTCGTTTCGCCGGCTCTCGGGCTCAGCCAGAAAGACGATTGGGTTTCTTCGTGACTGAAAGTTCGGCGCAAAAGAACACAGATCGTCCAGACTTGAGCGGGCGAAGATTGGTCATCGTTTCCAACCGCTTGCCGTTCAATCTCAGCATCGATGGCGATCGCGTGGCGTTTCAGCCGAGCGCGGGCGGTTTGGTCACCGGACTCGCCTCGTTTCAAGAGTCTCGCCAGAACGACTCGGCGCTCCCCAGCGAACATTTGTGGGTAGGCTGGCCGGGCAGCAGCGTCGATGAATCTCTCAGAGAACGCGTCATTCAGGATGCCTTGGCGCAATTCCAGTCGTATCCCATTTTTCTTACCGAAGAACAGATGGAACAATTCTACCTGGGCTTTTGTAACGCCACGATCTGGCCCTTGTTTCACTATTTTACCTCTTACGCGATCTACCAACCGCCCTTTTGGGATCAATACAAGCAGATCAATCAACTCTTTGCGGATGCTCTAGGAAAGATTCTTCGGGCCGACGACGTCGTATGGGTTCATGACTATCATCTCATGCTGCTGCCCGGGCTGCTGAAGGCGCGTCATTCCCAACTCTCCGTCGGCTTTTTTCTCCATATTCCGTTTCCCTCCTTCGAGGTGTTTCGCCTGCTGCCGGGGGAATGGCGGCGCGATATTCTCGAAGGGCTCCTAGGCGCCGATCTCGTCGGGTTTCATACCTACGAATACACCCACCATTTTCTCCAATCGGTGCTGCGCATTCTCGGTTACGAACATCACCTGGGACAAGTCGTCGCCAAGGATCACGTGGTCCGAGTCGACACCTTTCCTATGGGCATCGACGTCGACAAGTTCGCCGGCGCGGTGCTCCAGAGCGATACCGAACGGGAAGTGCGCGATCTCAAAGAAACGCTCACCGGAGTCCAGCTGATCCTTTCGGTGGATCGACTCGATTACACCAAGGGCATCTCGAATCGCTTGGAGGGTTACGAATTATTTCTCGAGTCAAACCCCGAATACCATGGCAAGGTCGCTTTACTGATGGTCGTCGTGCCGTCACGCATCGGCGTTGTGCAATACGATCTGATGAAGCGTCAGATCGAAGAGCTAGTCGGTAAGATCAACGGGCGTTTCGGACGAGTCGGCTGGACTCCGGTGGTTTATCAATACCGTCACGTGCCGTTCAGCTCTTTGGCGGCACTTTACGTGGTGAGCGACGTATGTTTGGTGACTCCGCTGCGCGACGGCATGAACTTGGTCGCAAAAGAATACGTGGCCGCCAGAGGCGCCGGCGCCGGCATGCTGATCTTGAGTGAAATGGCCGGCGCCGCCAAGGAACTTCCCGAGGCGATCATTGTCAATCCGAATAACCGAGTTGAAATCGCGGCGGCCTTGAAAGAGGCGCTCGAAACGCCGGCGGAGGAACAGCAAAAGCGCAATCGGCTCATGCAGCGGCGTCTGCAGCGCTACAACGTTGCCCGATGGGCCAGTGATTTCTTGAATACTCTCGTCGGCATGAAGGAGATTCAGAATCGAATCGAGTCTAAGCTTTTGTCTTCGGTTACTCAGAGGGAAATCATTGCTCGCTACCAAAGGAATCAGCGCCGGCTGCTGTTTTTAGATTATGACGGCACACTGACGCCTTTGGTTCGCCACCCTACGATGATCAAGCCTACCGAGTTGAGACGCGATCTGCTCAAAACTCTGGCATCGGACCCGAAAAACACAGTCGTCATTGTCAGCGGACGCGAGCGCCTGACGCTTGAAGAATGGTTCGGTGATCTGCCGATTGGTCTTGCTGCGGAACACGGCGCTTGGCTCAAGTTAGCCGGACAACCTTGGCAACGGGCAAAACCCATGACCACCGAGTGGAAGCGCGAGTTACTGCCGATCCTTGAAATTTATGCCGACCGTTTGCCGGGCGCTTTCGTCGAAGAAAAGGAAGACGCCGTGGCATGGCATTTTCGCATGGCGGATCCGGAACAAGCAGGGTTACGCGCGCCCGAACTGGTTGACCACCTGCTCAGTCTCACGGTTAAAACCGATCTGCAAGTGGTTTTAGGAAGCAAAGTCGTGGAGATTCGCCACGCGGGCGTGGATAAAGGCAGCGCCGCGTTGAACTGGTTAAGCAATGCGGACTATGATTTTATTCTCGGCATCGGCGACGACGCGACCGATGAGGATTTGTTCAAAGCCCTACCGGACTCGGCGGTGACCATACGTGTCGGCATTGCTGCCACGCTAGCTCAATACAACCTGCGCAGCAGCGCCGACGTGATCGATCTCCTTTGTGCCTTCATGGACAACTCTCAGCCGGCATTAACTGCGCATCAATAATCGACGTCACACAAGTTTAAGCCAAAGCAAGACCGCCGTGCCGGTCATGATGACCAGTCCCAGAGGCACGCCCAATTTCGCCCATTCGCTGCTTTTAATGTGCAGGGCGTGCGCAGAGATGATGTTGGGAATGTTGCCGGGAATCAGCATACCACCCGAAATGAGCAGACCGAGGAGCGCGCTTTTGATCTGCGCTTCGCTCAACGACGGGCCGATCTCCGCCGCCGCCAGGGTGGCATTATCGAGGATCGCAGAGACCATGTTGACCCAGAATAGCATCTGCGACGGGAGCTTGAGCAGATAAGTATCGATCAACGGCTTGAAGCCGGCGCCAAGGAATATCAGCGCCATGACAAAGATGTAGACTTTGCCCGCTCTGACGAACACCCCGCTGAGCTTTTCTTCCTCTTCCTCGGCCGCCAAAGATTCGCCGGTATCCTCCGGCGCCTCGTGCACAAGAAATATGCCGACGATTCCCAGCACCACGACCGCGGGAACCACGTAGAGCGCGAGGAGATTAAATAAGTAGTAGAACGTCGCGTGATAGGGCGCGCCGTTGAGCTTCGACACGACGATGGTCGAAAGCGGCTCGCCCAAGGGCGTCAGCGCTGCGCCGAGTCCAATCGCAAAGCAGGCGATAATCGTCAGATTCACTTCGGCATGACGGTGCAGCGGCAGCACGCTGACAAATTCAACCAGCAGCAACGCCGCGATGATCGCTGAAATCAAGCTCGACAGCAGACCGAGAACGATGATTCCAACACACACGATGACCGACAGCGGCACGGTGATGAGGATGCGGCGCATGCCATGATCGATGTAATGGCGCAGGTAGTGAAATAACACTCCGGCGCCGAGCACCGCGAGAGTGATGTTGATCGGGGCGATGAAACCTTCATGGAGGACTTCTGCGCTCCAGGCATTTGCAATCGTCGCGCTGATCACCCCCATAACGAACAAAAAAACTTCGAGGTTCGATTCGATCTTCTTGTTCAAGAACGGACCGACCAAGACAATTATAAAAATTACAGAAAGTCCGATGGCTAGCATGTTATTTCCACAGTCTCGGTTCTATGACATCGCGCGCGGAAAGACGCAATGTCGGTGCCGTTTTTTACCATCCGAGCAGAGGATTGTTCTGACCTATTTCATCCGGGAAAATAACCTAGAAATATGTCGATGGCGTTGATAAGGTGGAGAAAATTTCTTTGGCGGAGGCGACCGGATGATATTTAACCGGAAGTACCAGAGAGTAATTTTGGTCATTAGCTTGTTTTTCATGCCCAACGTACAGGTGGCCTCTGCCCAAGAAATGAGCTTGCGTGCGGTTTACAATGCCCTGAGCGGCGTGATGGCGCCGATCTGGGTAGGGCAAGACGCCGGTCTTTTTACGAAGCAAGGAGTCAACGTTGATCTGAAATATTTGGCCGCCACGACGGCGGTGCAAGGCATGGTCGGCGGCGGCGAAGAAATCGGACTCGTCGGCAATCAAGGCATAGACGCGAAGCTAGAAGGCGCGGATTTAACCTACGTTGCCAGCGGGCTGCCGGTCTTTGTGTTCCAGCTTTACGCGCGCCCGGAAATCAAGACAATGGCGGACTTGAAAGGCAAAGTCGTTGCGGTGACGCAGCCGGCGGCGTCGACCGATTATGCCATGCGCATTGTGCTCAAACGTAACGGCTTGGAGCCGGATAAAGACGTGCGGATACTCTATGCTCAGGATATCAACGGCGTGTTAAATTCGGTGAGCGCGGGAAATGCCGCCGCTGGTATCATGTCGGCGCCGACGTCGATCCGCGGCAAAGCGGCGGGGCTGAGATCGATCGTCGATGTCACCGCTCTAAAAGTGCCGTTTCTTTTCACCGCCATGCTTTCGTCGCCGAAAGTGATCCGCGAAAAGAATGAAGCGGTGACGCGATTTCTGCGCGGCTATATCGAGTCGTTAGCGGCCATTCGCAAGGACAAAGAAAGCACCATGCGATCTATGGGCAAGTTTCTCAAAACCACGGATCAAGCGGTGCTCGAATCGGTATACGACGATTACAAAGATGTCTTTCCGGTGACGCCGCTCATGTCGGTGGCCGAGGTCAAAGCCGTTCTCGATGTGGCGAAAAGTCCGAAGGCGAAAACGATGAAGCCGGAAGAATTTTTCGATAATTCAATAGTCCAGAAAATTCAGGCGTCGGGATTTATCGAGCAGGTCAATAAACCTTAGGACCGCAAAATTACCGGCGATATTGCCGATAGTTGTTGGCGCTGACTTTTGACCATTGGAGGGGCGTGTGATGACGACTAAGATCGCGCTGCTGTTGCTCTTTTCGCTATTTCTTTCGCCTTTCGCTTACGCGCAGACGACGGAAATTTTAAACCAGGCGAAGAAAGAAGGCGAGGTTGTTCTCTATACCACGATGACGGTGGGCGATTTCCAAATTTTTAACAAAGCCGCCAAGGAAAAATATCCGTTTCTGAATATCCGCCATGTGTATCTCAGCTCGGGGCGCCAGGCGGCGCGCGTGATGCAGGAATTCCGCGCCGGTCGGGTGCAAGCCGACGTCTTGGGCAATAGTCCGGAGCCTTTGCTTTACTTCAAACAGCAAGGCGTGCTGGGGTCGTACCAATCGCCGGAAGCCAAGAATCTTTTGAAGGGCGCTTGGGATCCCGACGGTTATTGGTCCGGGATCACGACCGACCTTCTGGTGACCGGATTCAATCCCAAGCTGATGGCTCGCGCGGCGGCGCCAAAAAATTATGACGATTACTTGAAACCACAATTCAAAGGCCGACTGGCGGTCAATCGGGGCGTGCCGTATCCCTTAACCGGCATGGTTTCTCTACGCGGGGAAGAGCAGGGCGTCGGCTATTTTAAAAAATTCGCGCAGCAAGATTTGTGGCTGGTGGAAGGCTACACGAATAAAATTAATTTAATGGCCGCCGGCGAGTATCCGCTCACGACGTTCATGCAAGTGTCGAAGCTCGACGCCATGAAGCGCAAGGAAGCACCGGTGGATTGGCTTGCGAGCACGCCGACTTTGGCGACAATCTCGACGGTCGCCATGATCAAGAATCCGCTCCATCCGGCGGCGGCGCAGTTGCTGATCGATTTCTATCTCTCGGTGGAAGGGCAGCGCGGCCTAGCGACGACGGGTAAAATACCGCTGCGCCGCGGCGTGAAAAGCCAGTCGCCGGAAATCGATCAACTGATGGAAAGCGGCAATTTTCACGTGATCACGCCCGAAGGCGGCTACGACCGCTACATGAAAATCTATAACGATTATCTCGGCATCAGATAGAGCTCCAGGGCAGAGGGAGAACTCGACATGGCAACGGATGTGAAGGCGAGCAAGCGGATCAACCATGACAGACTCGTGCGGTTTGTCCAAGCGGCGTTTGAAAAATTGGGCGTGCCAAATACCGACTCGCCAATCGGCGCGGATGCGCTCGTGGCGGCCGATCTGCGCGGCGTCGACACCCACGGCGTGATTCGCTTCAATCCGCAGGCTTGGTATGTCAAATGGTTGAGCGAAGGGTCAATGACTGCGCGGCCGAATATTCGGGTTATTTCTGAGAGCGCTTCAACCGCGCTGATCGACGGTGACCGCGGCATGGGCATGGTTATCGGCCATCGCGCCATGGAGCTGGCGATCGCCAAAGCGAAACAATCCGGTATCGCCATGGTCGGCGTGCGCAACAGCCGCCACTACGGCATGTCCGCTTACTATGCCATGCAAGCGCTGCCCCACGACATGATTGGTATCGCCATGACTAATGCGAGCCGGCAAGTCGTGCCGACGTTTGGTCGGGAATCCCGGTTTGGCACCAACCCGATGTGCTTCGCAGTGCCCGCCGAGAGAGAGCTGCCGTTTGTCTTGGATATGGCAACGACGACCGCCGCGGCGGGTAAATTGGAGCTTGCCGCGCGCATGGAAAAGGCCATTCCATTGGGCTGGGCGCTGAATGAGAGCGCGCAGGCGACGGACGATGCCCGCGTCGCGCAAAAGGCGCGGCGACTTTTACCACTTGGCGGCTCGCGCGACAGCGGCGGCCATAAGGGTTACGGCCTGGCGATCGTCGTGGAAATTCTCTGCGGCGTGCTTACGGGCACGCTCACCGCGCTTAACGCCGATCAAGATCCGCGCGGCCATTTGTTTGCCGCGATTCGGATCGACGCCTTTCGCCCGCTGGCGGAATTCAAACAAGACATGGATCGGCTGATTCGAGAATTGAAATCAACGCCACCGATAGAAGGGCAGAATCGTGTCTACGTCGCGGGCGAGATCGAATTTGAGACCGCAGAGGAGCGCACCGAGCGCGGTATTCCGCTGCTACCGTCGGTGCTGAAGGGCTTGCAGGATGTGAGTGAGCAGCTCGGGGTGCCGTATGATTTGGAATGAGCGTCAATTGCGCGGCCGCCATACAGGGGCAAGCACAGGGGTTTCCCCTACTTAAACATACCTGACGCAATCAGTTCTTTTACGAACCTGTCGTCGATGAATTGATCCCATTTGGCGCCTTTGGCCTTCGGATTCTCCGAGGACGCGAGCACGGCTTCAATGGCCGGTTGTGACGGCGCGGGAATTCTTTCCCAGGCGTTCTCGTAGGAGTCGAGCGCTTCGTTGAGCTGCGCCGGGTCGGTGATTTTAGTATATTTCGACATGATTGCGACGGCGTCCATACGGTTCTTGCGCAAGAAATCTAAGCCCTCGGCAGCACTGCGCACGAAACGCCGAACCACTTCGGGATTTGCGTTGATATACGAACGGCTCGTGCCGATGGAATGTTGCACGAAAGGAATTTTCAACGCGGTGATGTTGAGCAGCTCCTTCAGGCCAAAATTTCGCGCAGTGAGCGTACTCGGCGGCGCCAACAGCGCCGCGTCGATGACGCCTTGCTGCAGCGCGGCGACCAAGGCCGGTATTTCCTTCAAGTAAACAAATTTCACATCGACGTCGGGTCTGAGGCCGTTTTGCGTGAGCAGCATATGTCCCGCGATATCGGTGGGCGTGCCTTTGTTCGTCGCACCGAGGGTTTTGCCGGCCAGCGCCTTGATGTTCGTGATGTCAGGTTTGCTGTAGAGCGAAAAGACGAAGGTATTAACCGGGCTCATGATGTAGACGGTATCCGAGCCGGCGAGATTCGCTTCCAATATTTGCGGTCCGGCGGTGACAAAGTTTACTTTGCCGCCGACCAGCGCCTGCACGGCTTGGTTGGTCGGAATGTGCGTAAGATCGATGTTGACGCCGTTTTTTTTGAAAAAGCCCTTCTCTTGCGCGATCCACAGATAGAGCGGGTCGGTGGCGATGACGCCGTAAACAGCGGTGGCTTGGGGGAGCGTGGAGTCGGCAGCGAAGGTCGATCGGACTAGGACAGATACGACGAATAAAACCAATAGCCCGGCTCGACAAAGTTTTTTCCAACTGACATCACGGAGTTTCATCACGTTCTCCTCGGTCAACAGCATCGCCCGCTCAGTAACTGCCGCGTGTGATGACGACTTCTTTCAACACCACATCTTTGATCGGCCGATCGCGAAAATCGCGCGACACCGCGGCGATCGCGATGACGATGTCTTGGCCTTTGACTACTTCGCCGAAGACGCTGTGGCGGCCATCGAGCTGCGGTGTTGCTCGATGCGTGATGAAGAACTGGCTGCCATTGGTATTGGGTCCGGCGTTGGCCATTGAAAGTATGCCCGCCTTGTCGTGCCTCAGCTCGGGCGTGAATTCGTCTTCGAATCTGTAACCCGGGCCGCCGGTGCCGGTGCCGAGTGGGTCTCCGCCTTGGATCATGAAACCGGGAATGACGCGATGGAAAATCGTGCCATTGTAGAGCGGGCGCTTCACTTTCTCGCCGGTCTTGGGATCGGTCCACTCCTTCGCGCCGCTGGCGAGGCCGACGAAATTGGCCACGGTCTTAGGCGCCTTATCGTCGAAAAGCTGGACGACTATGTCACCCATGCTGGTTTTCAAGGTCGCGTAGAGCGGGCCCTTGTTTTCTGGACTTTCGCCCGCTTTCCCGATCGAAGCGCTTAGGAATAATACCGCGAGGAGCAAAATTGTTCGGACCATGAGTACCTCATTTCTTTTCTAGTTCGGTCATAACTTCTTTGACGAAGCGCAAATCCATGTATTCGCGCACCGGCCGTTTGGGTTGCAGGTTCAAGGCTATGGACTGCCAGTGAGCCATAAGCTCAACGCCTTTTTCCGTAGGCACGGGAATCAACGCCTCCTTGACCAGATTGTAGGCATCCACGGAAACATCACGTTCCATGCGCCAGTGTTTCATCATGGTTTGAATCGCGTCTTCCGGATAATCGCGGCTGTGAATTACCCCACGGACGATGGCGCGCACCATGCGCTTGACGAACTGCGGATTTTCTTTGATCGTTTTTCCGGTGGCGGCCAGACCGCTGAAGGAAGTGTCCTTAAATAGATCGGCCAAATTGACCAGGCGCTTGAAGCCGGCTTTGATCGCCACATAATCCGACGGCGGCGCAAGCAACGCCGCCTGGATGATGCCTTGCTGCATGGCGGCGATCTTCGGCTGGCTGCCCGGAATGCTGACGTACTGAACGTCTTTTTCCGGATTCATCTTGTAGAGCTCGAGAACCGCCTTCGTCCCGGCGAAGGTCGAGCCGCCGAAGCTCACACCGATCTTTTTGCCTTTAAGATCAGTCACTTTTTGAATGTCCGGCGTGACCATCATGGAAAAAGTCGGCCGGCCGATCATTTGCGCAAGTAAAATGATATCTGCGCCTTCCCAGACCGACGGCATCTGTGGCCCGACCGAGAAGATGAAATGAATCTGATTGCCAAGGAGCGCCTGCACCGCGGTGACGGCGCTGCGCACGGAGATCAGCTCCGCCTCGAGCCCCTCGCGTTTGTAAAAACCTTTTTCGAGGGCGACGAACGCCGGCAGAAATTGCACATTGGCCGACGGGTAAGCGCCGCGCACCGG
>Ga0137376_10002957_pt1 | contig 10427 bp, 10 predicted proteins | sample SagtaG_23_FD_104814 | JGI IMG/M metagenome (GOLD analysis project Ga0137376, IMG submission 104814) | Vadose zone soil microbial communities from Sagehorn Ranch, Mendocino, California, USA - Sage2_L_20_16 metaG | ecosystem: Environmental > Terrestrial > Soil > Vadose zone | place: USA... | reverse complement strand
CGCTCAGGCGGTCGGCGGCTGCTCTGGTTGCTGGGGCTGGCCTGCCTGCCCCGCCTGAGGGACCGGACGCCACGTCTGGCCATCCCACCACAGTGCGCCGTCACCAGACCTCTGCGCCGAGGGAGGCGCCTCGGCGGCGACGTCGCGCCAGGTCTGCCCGTCCCACCAGTACTTGCCATCCGTCGACATTTGAACGTTTCCCGCAGCGGGTGAACCCATCGCACCCGGAGCCGCGTAGGCTCCCGGGGCACCCGCCACCGCCGGAGTCATGCCGCCGCGCCGGCGCATCGTCACGGCGACGACCGCCACGACCGCGAGGATGATCAGGACGCCGATGATCCCGACGGCAAGCACCGGAAAGGACCCGGACGACGCGCTCGAGGCGTTCTCGGGCCACTGCGAGGAGGGAATCGTCTGGCCCGGCGCCTGGTCGTACTGGGCCTTCGTCTGCGTTGTGGCCAGGCTGAGCACATCGTCCTTGGTCGAGACCAGGCCGACGATGAAGACGTCATTTCCTTTCACGAACGAGAAGACGTCGCCCACCGTGTTGTCCGACGAGTACTTGAAGTGACCGCCGTAGTAGGGGCTGATTCCCGAGATCGAGTCCGCGTGGGCGTAGGTCGGGTCGGTCTTGTCGCCGGCCTCGGCGGCGGTCAGCCAGTCCTTGGCTCCGCGGCCGCCGGTGAACGCGATGACCGCCTCGACCATGGCGCGCTGCGCGGCCTGGCTGACCCATGTCTTTCCATAGCCGCCGACGAATCCGTCATGGTTCAGGGTCTTTTCGATATCGGCCGCATGGGCCTCATCGCTGGCCGTTGCGTAGTCATGGGCGGTGAACGAGCCGTGGAACGGGGATGACGTCAGCTCCGTGTAACCGCTCGGTGGCGCCACGAGCACCGTGTCGAGCCCAGGCGAAGGGGTCGCGGCGGCCGCGGCCGAGACCGGTCCAAGAGCCAGGAACGAGATCGCGAGGGCATGAATCAAGCGGTTCACGCGCGACATCTTATCTGTTGTTTTGGCCGCGCCTGCGAAATCTGCCGCCGATTCCGCGCCAGTACCAATGCAGGTAGCGCGGAAGCCATTTCCAGAGCCGAAAGCGGCTCTCTCCGGCGGTCCGGTCGCGCCACGTGGTGGGCACCTCCGCCAGCCGCATCCCCAGGCGGTCAGCCTTGATCGTGAGCTCCAACCCGAGCTCGAAACCGCCCTGGGACTCGATGGTGACCTGGTTGAGGAGCCGCTTCGAGTAGAGCCGGTAGTTGCTGGTCGCGTCATGGATGGGGAGGCCGCCCAGCCAGTGGAGCGACAGCCCAGCGGTGCGCGACATCGTGCGCTTGAGCAGGGGCCCGCCAACCTGGTGGCCGCCTTGCATGTAACGCGACCCGGCCACGACGTCCGCGCCCGCGCGGGCAAGTGAATACATCGGGTCGATGTCCGCAGGGTCGTCGGAGCCGTCCCCCATGGTGATCAGGACGAACGGTGCCCGGGCAGCCCGCAGCCCGGACTTCATGGCGTTGATCACGCCCCGGCCCAGCGTGTTCTTGTGCAGGCGCAGCTGCGGCAGCTCGGCCTGCAGGCGCTTGACCACCGGCACGGTCGTGTCCTCGTCGAAATCGTGCACGACCAGCACCTCGAGCGGTCGGGTCCTGGTGTGCTCGACGACGCCGCGCAGAGTCGGGACGACGTTCTCTCCCTCGTTGTAGACGGGTATGACGACGCTTAGCGCGGGGGTGTCGTCGATCACGGGTCTAGATGCGGCCGGCCGAGATCTCGTCGCGGATCCACGGGATCACCTCGTCCAGCACGTCCTCGAGAGGCGTCACCGCTTCGAAGCCGAGCACCGCCCGCGCCTTGCGGACGTCCGGTACTCGCATCTGCACGTCGTGCTCGTACGGCGGATCCGAGACGAGCCGCAGAGGGCGATCGCTGCCGTGGGCCTTGCGCCACACGATCTCGGCCAGCTCGCGCACCGTCGTCGAGCGCGCTGTCGACAGGTTGAAGTCTTCGTTGAGCGCCTGCTCCGACTCCATCGCGAGCCGGATGCCGTGCGCAAGGTCGCCGCCGTAGGTGTAGTGGCGCACCTGGTTGCCGTCCCCGAGTATGTGCAGCGGTTCCTGGCCTTTCAGAACCTTCTGCACGAGGTCGGGCACCACGTGACTCATGGCGAGCTTGACGTTGCCGCTCCTCACGTCATGGTCGCGCAGCGCGCGGCGCTCGCCGATGCCGACGCAGTTGAAGGGACGCAGGATCGTGAACGGCAGGGAGTACTGCTCGTGCGCGCCCCGGGCGAAGTATTCGGTCGCGAGCTTTTGAAAGCCGTACGTCGACCTGGGCGGAGGGCTCGTCATCTGCGCGCCCTCCGGTGTGGGGAAGACCGAGGCCGACTCGAAGACCATGCTGCTGGACAGCACGGTGATCTTCCGGAGACGGCCGTTGCGAAACGCGCTCACCGCTGCGTCGAAGGTGGCAGCGCTGATGCGCTCGTTCTCGGCCAGCAGGTCGTAGGCGAACTCGTGGAAATACGAGATGCCGCCGATCATCGCGGCCCCGGCGACGATATGGTCGCAGTCCATCGCGAGCTCGGTCAGGAGCCGGGCGTCCTTGGCGTCGCCGTGGACCAGGCGGTAGCGAGGATCGTCGTCAAACGTCCGCGCGACCGGGCCGTACTTGCTGAAGTTGTCGACGCCGACCACCTCGTGCCCGGTGGCGAGAAGCTCGGCGACCAGGTACCCGCAAATAAAACCAGCTGCGCCGGTGACGAGGACCTTCAGAGACGAATGGGGCCTGTTACCCCCCAGATGTCGACGACCTCGCGGCCGTCGAGCTCGAGCTCGCGGTACGCGCGGTGCGGCGCGCCGACCACGATCACGTCGGACTCGCGCAGCACTTTATCCAGCGGCTGGAAGGTCGGGTCGGCGATGTACGGGTCCGTGCATAGCACGTTGGCTCCCTTGAACTGGGCCAGCTTGCGCAACTTGTAGCTCAGCGAAGCGCGCGGGTCGTCGGATTCGCCCTTGAAGGCCATGCCAAGGATGCCGAGCGTCCGGCCGAACAGAGGCTTCCGCGAGTTGAGGGTGTCGACGATGTAGCCAGGGAGGCCCTCATTGACCTGCATCGCCGCCTGGCCCATCGGAAAGTGGTCGGCTGTGAAGGCGGAGAGTTGCATCGTGTCCTTCAACAGGCACGGACCTGCGGCGAAGCCAGGCCCTGGCAGGTCCTGCGCACGCGGGTAGTCCTGCCGGATCGCGTTGAACACGCGGTTGTAGTCGAGGCCCGACCGGTTGACGATCTGGAAGAACTGGTTGGCGATCGCGAACTTCATGTAACGCCACGTGTTGGTGAGGAGCTTCGCGAGCTCTGACTCGAGCGGCGTCGTCCGTACGACGGACACTCCCATCCGCTCGAACAGGGCCCTCGACTTCTCGAAGGCAGTGTCCGAGTTCACGCCGACGAGCTGCGGCAGCGTGCGCAGCTCCTCCAGCGCGTGACCCTCGGCGATTCGCTCCGGGCAGAACGCAACCTCTGCGTCGATGCCGGCGGCGCGCAGCCGCCGCTCCACGGTCTCCGTCGTGCCGGGATAGACCGTCGAGCGGAGGACGACGAGCGAGCCGTCCTGCACGTGCGGTGTGAGCTCATCGAGGACGCGCTCGAAGATGCGGACCGATGGGTTCATGAACTCATCGATCGGGGTGCCGATGACGACGATGACGGTGCGCGTGCGGCGGAGCATCGCCGGGTCGGGCGACAGCTCGAGACGGCCGGTCGGAAGGAGCGTCGCGAGCAGCGCCTCAGCGCCGGTCTCGCGAAAGGGAACCCGTCCGGCCTTGACGTCGTCGATCTTCGCCTGGTCGATGTCGTTGATGCCCACGCGATATCCGCATTCAGCAAGGGATAGCGCCAGGGGGAGGCCGACGTGACCGCAGCCGCCGACGATTACGAGGTCGAGGTCCTGCATGGCGGGCAAATTATGCTTCCTCCTGCTCATGAACTCATCCCGGAAGGGCGCCGGTCGCCCGACCGTGCTGCTGGACATGAGACCTCTGCAGGGTCCAAGCGGCGGCCGCGGCATCGGCGCGTACGCGCGGGGACTCCTCGGTGGCCTCATCCACGCGGGTTTGGACAAGCAGGTGACGCTGCTGCTGGACGTCGCGTTCGACGAGCCGGCCTTGCCGCCCGGTGCATACAAGCTTGCGGGTTGCCGGCGGCGCAGTCATGGCCACCTGGCGGCGTACGAAGACGCGGTCGCCCTGACCGCCGATATCCAGCGCATCGCCCCCGACGTGTATCACGCGATCGACTTTCACCTGCCGGGGCGCAGCCCACGCCCGGTCGTGGTCACGCTGCACGACCTGATTCCCTGGGCGTGGGGAGGACCTCGGATGCGCGGCGAGCGGCTGCGTTACATGGCCGCCTTCCGGCTGCTGCGCAGGGCCGACGCCGTCATCGCGGTGTCCCAGGCGACGGCTGAGGACGCGGCTCGCCTGCGCGTCGCGGCGCGGCAGCGGGTGCGCGTCATCCCAGAGGCTGCCGGCCCGGTGTTCGCGCCGAGGGAAGGCGCCGAGGAGCGGGTCGCAAGCAGGTGGGGGATCGCCGGCCCATATCTCCTGTTCGTCGGGGCGCTGGACGCGCGCAAGGACCCGCCCGCCCTGGTCCGCGCGTGGCAGGCGGCGCGCGCATCCCGACCCGGCCTGCATCTCGTCCTGGCCGGAGATCCGGGCCGGCAGGCTCCGCCGAGCATGCCGGGCGCCGTGCAGGTTGGGCGAGTCGACGACAGGTCGCTCGCCGACCTCTACTCGGCCGCCGGCTGTCTGGTGTTTCCTAGCCGCTATGAGGGATTCGGCCTGCCGTGCCTGGAGGCCATGGCCTGCGGCTGCCCCGTCGCGGCGTTTCGCAACTCGAGCCTGCCCGAGGTCGTGGACGAGGCGGGCATCCTGGTCGAGGACGGCGACGGCAAGGCGCTGGGCGAGGCGGCGGCGGCGATGGTCGGCGAGCGCGAGCGCTGGAGCCGAGCGGGGCTGCAGCGCGCCCGCAAGTTCAGCTGGGACAGGACGGCGCGCGAGACGATCGCGGTCTACGAATCGCTGATGACAGGCCCATAATCGGCCCGCCATGAGCAAGGTCGCGGTGATCGGCGCGGGCTACGTCGGCTTGACGACCGCCGCCTGCCTGGCCGACCTTGGCAACCAGGTGACCGTGGTGGACATCGACCAGGAGAAGATCGCTCTCCTCAGGCACAACCAGATCCCCTTCTACGAACCGGGCATGCGCGAGCTGGTCGAGCGCAACGCGAAGGCGGGACGCCTCGCCTTCACGACCTCCTACGCCGACGCTGTGCCCGGCGCCGAGTACGCGATCATCGCGGTCAGCACCCCCGAGGGCGAGGGCGGCGAGGCGGACCTCTCTTATGTCGAGACCGCGGCGAGGTCGATCGCCGATGCGATGGACGGACCGCTGGTGGTGGTCAACAAATCCACGGTGCCGCCACTCACGGGCGACATGGTGTCAGAGGTGCTCAAGCGTCGCAAGGGCGACTTCGCGGCCGCCGTCGTCTCCAACCCCGAGTTCTTGCGCGAGGGGTCCGCCATCCAGGACTTCATGCACCCCGACCGCGTCGTCGTGGGCAGCCACGACAGCGAAGCCGCGAAGAAGGTGGCACTCCTTTACGCGCCGCTCGAGGCGCCGATCCTGATCACACCGAACATCTACACGGCGGAGATGGTCAAGTACGCGTCGAACGCGTTCCTCGCGACGCGTATCTCGTTCATCAACGAGATCGCGCGGATCAGCGAGCGGGTCGGCGCCGACGCGAAGCTCGTCGCCGAGGGCATGGGACTGGACAAACGCATCGGCTCGACGTTTCTCGACGCCGGGATTGGCTACGGGGGCAGCTGCTTTCCCAAAGATGTCGCCGCGCTCGCCGCGGTCGCGGAGGGGTTCAACTATCACCCCGAGCTTCTCCACGCGGTGATGGACATCAACCGCGACCAGCGGATGCTCGTCATCGACAAGCTCCGCGAATGTCTGGAGGAGCTGCCGGGACGCGTGATCGGCCTGCTGGGGCTTGCGTTCAAGCCCAATACCGACGATATGCGGGAGGCGCCGAGCATCGATATCGCGAAGGTGCTCTTGGCGGCAGGCTCGGAGGTGCGGGCCTTCGACCCGGCGGCGATGGAGCGCTCGAGGTTGCTCCTGCCCGAGGTCGAATACCTGAAGGACGCGTACCAGGTGGCGGCGGGGGCCGATGCGCTCGTCCTGGTCACGGAATGGAACGAGTTCCGCCACCTCGACATGGCGCGCGTCAAGCAGCTCATGCGCCGCCCGGTCATCGTCGACGGCCGCAACATCTACGATCCTGCGGCGATGCGAGGCCTGGGCTTCACCTACCGCGGCGTTGGCCGCGAATAAACCCCGAGCGGTAGTCTCCGGCGGGGCCGGATTCATCGGTTCGCACCTCTGCGCGGCGCTCCTCGACCGCGGCTGCCGGGTACTTGCCCTCGACAACTTCATCACGGGCTCGCCGGAAAACCTGCGCCCGCTGCAGGCGAACCCGGACTTCGAGTTTCGCCAGATGGACATCAACCACGGCATCTTCATCGGCGGGGACGTGCGCTACGCGATGCACTTCGCGTCGCCGGCGTCTCCTCCGCAGTACGACGCGAACCCCATCCATACGTTGAAGGTCGGCACGGTCGGGACGATGAACATGCTCGGTCTTGCGCGCGCGAAGGACGCCACCTTCCTGCTCGCGTCGACGTCAGAGGTGTACGGCGACCCGCTCGTGCATCCGCAGCCGGAGTCGTACTGGGGCAACGTCAATCCCATCGGGCCGCGCGGCTGCTACGACGAGGCGAAGCGATGCGCGGAGGCTTTCGCGATGGCCTACCGGCGCACCCACAAGGTGGACACGCGGATCGTGCGCATCTTCAACACGCACGGACCCCGGATGCAAATATCCGATGGCCGGGCGGTGCCCAACTTCATGGCCCAGGCGATCCGCGGCGAGCCGCTGACCGTCTACGGAGACGGCTCGCAGACGAGGAGCCTCTGCTACGTCTCCGACCTCGTGCGCGGGGTGCTCGCCGTGCTGGACAAGGCCGATGAGCTGCCGGTGAACCTGGGCAACCCGGAAGAGGTCACCGTGCTGGAGCTGGCCCAGACGATCATCCGCCTGGCGGGATCGCAGAGCCGGATCGAGAATCGCGAGCTTCCGATCGACGACCCCAAGCAGCGCCGGCCCGACATCTCGCGCGCCATAAAGCTACTCGGCTGGCAGCCGGAGGTCGGCCTGGAAGACGGCCTCGCGCGAACTCTTGAATACTTTCGTTCAGTGCTATGACGACTCCGGAGGAATTGAAGCAATACGTCCGGGACGTCCCCGACTATCCGCAGAAGGGCATCATCTTCCGCGACATCACCCCTCTGCTCGGCGAGAAAAAGATCTTCGCCGAGGTCGTCGAGCTGATGTCCAGGTCATGGGTCGCCAATCCACCTGACCTGGTGGCGGCCATCGAAGCGAGAGGCTTCATCCCGGGTGCGGCGATCGCGGTGAAGCTCGGGGCGGGATTCGTGCCGATTCGCAAGACAGGGAAACTGCCCTGGACGACGGTCATGGAGTCGTACGACCTCGAATACGGGACCGACTCGCTCGAGGTCCACTCCGACGCGGTCCAGCCCGGCCAGTCTGTGCTGATCGTGGATGATGTACTTGCCACCGGAGGCACAGCGTCCGCCGCGGTTCGGCTCATGCGCAAGCTAGGGGCCGCCGTTGTCGGCGTCCAGGTCCTCATCGAGCTCGGCTATCTCGAGGGGCGCCAGCGCCTGCAGGACGTGAAACTTGTCAGTGAGATCGTGTACTAGGAGACCGATTTGAAGGTAAGTTCAAGAGGCAACGATGTCAAAGACCTGAACCTTGCGACGCAGGGTCAGGACCTGATCGATTGGGCGGCGCGCGAGATGCCGGTGCTCGGCCTGATCCGCCAGCGGTTCACCACGGAGCAGCCGCTGAAGGGCCTGCGGTTGGCCGCCTGCCTGCACGTCACGAGTGAGACGGCAAACCTGATGCTGACGCTGAAGGCCGGCGGCGCGGACATCGCCCTGTGCGCGTCCAATCCCCTGTCGACCAATGATGCGGTCGCGGCGGCGCTCGCTTCGCACCACGCGATCAAGACTTACGCGATTCGTGGCGAGGACAACGACACCTATTACCAGCACATCGAGGCCGCGCTCGACCACCGGCCACAGGTGACGATGGACGACGGCGCCGACCTGGTGTCGGTCCTGCACAAGGCACGACGCGACCAGCTGCCTGAGGTGATCGGCGGCACCGAGGAGACGACGACCGGCGTGATCCGCCTGCGCGCGATGGCCGAGCACAACGTGCTCGCTTACCCGATCGTCGCCGTCAACGAGGCGGACACCAAGCACATGTTTGACAACCGCTACGGCACCGGCCAGTCGACGATCGACGGCATCATCCGGGCCACGAACGTGCTGCTTGCCGGCAAGACCTTCGTCATCGCCGGCTACGGCTGGGTCGGCCGCGGGCTTGCCTCGAGGGCCAAGGGGCATGGTGCTGACGTCGTCATCACCGAGATCGACTCGGTGAAGGCGCTCGAGGCGGCGATGGACGGCTTCCGGGTCATGACGATGGACGACGCGGCCCGCGAGGGCGACATCTTCGTCACGGTCACCGGCGATGTGAACGTACTCGACCGCAAGCATTTCGACGCCATGCACGACGGCGCGATCCTCGCCAACTCCGGCCACTTCAACTCGGAGATCAACCTGAAGGCGCTGGACGAGATCGCCACCGGGGTCCGGCAGGTCCGGCCCCTGGTCCAGGAGTATCGAGTCGCCGATGGTCGGCGCCTGTACCTGCTGGGCGAAGGCCGCCTGATCAACCTGGCGGCCGCTGAGGGCCACCCGGCCGCAGTGATGGACATGAGCTTTGCCAACCAGTCGCTGTGCGCCGAGTACATCGCGAAGAACGCCAAGCAGCTGGAGCGAAAGGTCTACGACGTGCCGGAGGACATCGACGCCGAGGTCGCGCGGCTGAAGCTGCACGCCATGGGAATCAAGATCGACAAGCTGACGGACGAACAACGCCGATACCTGTCTTCCTGGGAAGAGGGCACCTGAGGGTCCTAACCTAAGCACGCGATGTTTGGGCCTGCTCGGCGCACGTGGGTGCTGGGCGGGGGAGGGGCGCGAGGGGCGGCGCAGGTCGGCGTCCTGCAGGCGCTCTTCGAGGCCAACGTCGAAGCGCCCGCAGCGATCGTCGGGACGAGCGTCGGCGCCCTGAACGGCGCCTCGATCGCGGCGTACCCCTCGCTGGCCGGGACCATGATGCTGCGCGAGGTCTGGATGTCCCGACCCGCGCTCAGCGTCTTCCAGGCTCACCCTCTCGGACTGCTGGTTTCGGGCATCCGGCGCGACCAGCTGAGCGCCTTTCCCCAGCAGAACGTGAGGCGCCTGATCGACCGGGCACAGGCGCTGACCGGAGTCTCCACGTTCGAGCATCTGCGGGTTCCCCTCGCCGTGGTGGCGACCGACCTCAACGCCGGCAAGCCCGCGGTGTTTCGCTCCGGCGAGCTGACGCCCGCGCTGCTTGCTTCGACCGCTATCCCAGGAGTGTTTCCGATGGTGCGCATCAACGACAGGGAGCACCTCGACGGAGGAGTCGTCGAGAACACGCCGCTGAACATCGCGATGGACGACGGCGCCAAGGAGATCCTTGCCATCAGCCTGATGGCGGGCGGCGAGCGAGAGCAGCCTCCAGCCGGCTTTGGCGAGCTCATCGCCCGCACGCTCCAGCTTTCCCTGCATCACCAGATGCTCAGCGATTACGAGCGGCTGCGCCAGCGATGCCGGATCGTGGTTTTCTGCCCCCTGACCGCCCCGACGGCGGCATGGGAGATGAAGCGCGAACATATCGAGTCCGTGATGGAATCGTCGCGCGCGGCGATGGCCCAACTCCTCCACGCGCGTGGCTCGAGGCTGTTCCGCCACTCGGGCATCCACTACCTGCAGCTGGGTTAGCATTCGCGCGTCCCAGAGGTTTGAACCTGGCGCTTGGGGACTGGCCCACACGGCGGCCTGGCCTTGCCGGCGCGGGAGATGCAAAGGAGGACCGTATGCCGTCTCTATTCACGTCTGAGTCCGTCACCGAGGGCCACCCGGACAAGCTGGCCGACCAGATCTCCGACGCCATCCTCGACGCGATCCTGGCCAAGGACCCGCTGGCCCGCGTCGCGTGCGAGGCGATCGTGACCACCGGCCTGGTGATTGTGGTGGGGGAGATCACCACCGATTGCTACGTCGACATTCCGCGCATCATCCGGCACACCGTGCGCGAGGTCGGGTATACCCGCGCCAAGTACGGGTTTGACGCCGAGACCTGCGGCGTCGTCAGCAGCATCGACGAACAGTCG
>Ga0137376_10002955_pt1 | contig 10429 bp, 9 predicted proteins | sample SagtaG_23_FD_104814 | JGI IMG/M metagenome (GOLD analysis project Ga0137376, IMG submission 104814) | Vadose zone soil microbial communities from Sagehorn Ranch, Mendocino, California, USA - Sage2_L_20_16 metaG | ecosystem: Environmental > Terrestrial > Soil > Vadose zone | place: USA... | reverse complement strand
TCGAAATCAACCCCGGTCACGTTCACAGCACCCGTGCTCAGTTGCATCAAGTCAAACACGTTGCGGCCGTTCAAGGGCAGGTTGTTAATCTGCGTGGAACTCACCGTGGTGGCCAGCTTGGAATCTTCCGTGTTGACGGCGGCAGCTTCGCCGGTGACTTCGATCACTTCCGAAGCCTTACCGATTAGCATCTTGAAGTCCACGTGCGCGATGGTGCCGGCGTTTGCCGTCACACCGGCATTGGACACCGTCTTGAAGCCGGCAGCTTCCACAGTCAGCTTGTAGGTGCCGATCGGCACCTCCTTCACTGTGTAGTTGCCGCTGGAATTGGTGGTGGTGGAAAGGTTCAGGTCGGTTGCCGGATTGCTGACCGTAACCTTGGCGTTGGCAATCGCGGCGCCGGTTGGATCGGTCACGGTACCGGTAAACTGGCCGTTCTGTACCTGCGCGAATGCGCTGAAGGTCAGAGCCAGCACGGCGAATACTGCGAGGCAAAACTGCAATCTTTTCATTTTACCTACCCCCTCGGGAGATCGTGGCGTGTGGTTTTGAAGTATGCACGGAAATTTTTGCTGCGAACTCTAGTCATGAACCTATGTTGCCAACTCTCGTTGCGGTCTCAGCTCTTACAATCCCGTTAATCGAAAACACATCAGTAGGGTTGCCGCATCACCTGCTACTGTGAAGTGCGCAGAATTCTGCGCCTCGAACCAGTGTTCTGTCAACCATGTTGCTGATTCTGTTGAGCGAACCGGGCGAAAGCATCGAAAACACCCTCGCTCGCTGCCGAAAACGCAACGGCTAGTGCTTCTGGATTAGAATCGCACTTCTTGAACCAAACGACAGTACCCAATGTTTCAAACACTTACGGGCACAATGGCCATTATTCCTATGAGTAACTGAAGATCAAAATGCGCTAGGCTACCAAATTCCGTAGATCGTCGCTATCCCCGATACTCCTAAAGACTCTTACGTCAGTGCTTGGCGGCAACCGCCGGGCGCCTTTCAGAATTTCTTTCCAGGATTTCTGACGACGACACCGCGTCCCTCTTGGACGACGAGTTCCTGGTCCGCCGACTCCTGTCCCAGTTTCTCGACCTGCCCGCTCGGCCAACGAATGACAATCGCATCGACTCTCGTCGCCGCACCCAGGCCGAAATGGACGCGCGGGTCGCTCGAACTCTCAAAGCTGCCTCCCGCGCGCACTTCTGCATACCGGGTTGAGCCTTCGACCGTGACCTCGACCTTTGCGCCGAAGCTATCGCGGTTCGATTTAGTGCCGATGGTCCTGATCCGCAGCCAGTGGCCAGATGACGGAACTTCGTTCCGCAGCAGAACGGGAGAAGCATCGAGGTTAGTGATCAGCAGATCCTGACGGCCGCGATTCCAGAAGTCCGCCGTCAAGGCGGCGCGGCCCACATATTTCTTCGCAAGCGCGCCGCCCGCCTTCTCGCCGACTTCTTCGAATTTTCCGTTATGCAAGTTATGAAACAGAAACGGCCGCTCGGCGTAGCTCACACCGAACGACTGCCCTTCCACCTGCGGATCGACGTGACCATTCGCAATGAATATGTCGGGCCAGCCGTCGTTGTCGTAGTCGAGAAACTTCGCGCCAAAACCCAGATAGGGATTGCTGATGGCACCAATCCCCGCCGCGCCGGCCAGGTCGGTGAACTCGCCATTGTGATCGTTGTGGTAGAGGTTGTTGTCATCGTCGGAAAAATTAGTCTTCACAATGTCAGGCCATCCGTCGCGATCGTAATCGGCCGCGTCAATGCCCATGCCGGCCTGTTCTCGTCCGTCGGAACTGTAGGCCACGCCCGCCTCGGCGCCGACTTCGGTGAATCCACCGTGGCAGTTGTTGTGATAAAGCAGGCTCGGCGAAGAGTCGTTCGCGACGTAAAGATCGAGGCATCCGTCCTTGTCGTAATCCAGCCACAAGACGCCCAGCCCGTAATAGCTTTCGGTATCAATGCCGAGTTTCTCCGTGACATCGGTGAAGGTGCCGTCACCGTTGTTGTGGTAAAGACGGTCGCGCGAGCCCTTCAATCCGCGCGGCCCACAATTTACCGGGATGCCCCGATACTGGCAGAACACGCCGTTGCCGAATTGCGGCAGGTTGTTGATATCCAGGTCGACATAGTTCGCGACATAAAGATCTAGGTTGCCATCATTGTCATAGTCGCCGAAGGCCGCGCTGGTTCCCCACCGCTCGGCGTTGGCGACGCCGGCTTTCGCGGTGACGTCGGTGAAGGTGCCGTCGTGGTTGTTGCGATAAAGAGCGGAACCATGAAAGCCCGTGATGTAGACGTCGTCCCAGCCGTCGTTGTCGAAATCGCCGATGGCGACGCCGTAACCCCAGCCGCAAAAGTTCAGGCCTGACTTCGCCGACACATCGGTAAACGTACCGTCATGATTATTACGATAGAGCCGCGGTGGATGGCACTTGCCCGCGCGGTAGTCCGCCAGTGTCGAGCCATCGACCAATAGAATGTCTATCCATCCGTCGTTGTCATAGTCGAACGCGGCGGCGCCACCGCACTGTGTTTCAACGATGTAGAGCTTCTCCTGTGCCCCACAAACCATGCGAAAGTCAATGCCAGCGGCGTGCGTGACGTCAACGAACAACAGTGGATTTGTCGCGGGAGTCTTCGCGCCCGGCTTTTGCGGGGACATCGGCTTCGCCACCGGACCGCTGCTCTTTGGCGCAGTGGTGGTCGGAGCAGAGTTCTTCGGCGCAGCCGTCTGCGCGGTTCTCGACAAAATCCAACTGCCGCTCAGTGCCATCAGCAGGGTGGCCGCCGCCGTGCCTCGCAGGATTCTCATGACCACTTTCGCTGAATCACTTTCATTGATGCGGACTCTCACTGATCGCGTCCAGTGGCCATGCCCGCCGCAGCCGGTTGCGCCTTTTTCAGTACCGCGAAGCGTGATCGTTCGCTTCGCGCTTCTTCGGCCTTGCCAAGTTTTTCCAGGACGCGCGCCAGTTGATAGTGCGGGCTCGGATCCTTCGGGTTCAGCTCCGCCGCCTTCCGCAAAGAAGACTCAGCGCGAGCCGACTGCCCCGCGAGCGCTTGCGCTTTGCCCAGGTTGTACCAGACGTCGGGATTGGGCGCGTCCAGTTCCGTCGCACGCTGCAGATACGTCATAGCCGCATCATAATTCCCGCTCCCCAGCAGCGAGCGCCCCAACTCGTACACCACTGCGGGACTTTCCCCCGACCGGCGCAACTCCTCCTTATATTCACTTATGGCTTCGTCGTTGCGCCCGAGACTGAAGTAGGCGAATCCCAGATGATAGTGTCCGAGTTTGATCGCCGGATCGAGCTTTAGAGTAGTTTTGAACTCCTCGATCGACTGCAAGCTGCGATTTGAATTCAAATACGCTCGCCCCAGAAACAAATGCGCGGCCGCATTCGAAGGACTGAGCTTGATTGTCGCTTCGAGTTCGTCCGCCGCTCCCGGATAGTCCTGCTGGCTCAAAAACAACAGCGCCAGGTCAAAATGGATCGCCGACTCCCTGGGGTTGAGTTCTCGTGCTCGCGTCAGCTGCTCCTGAGCCTGTTTGGCCTCGCCGGTTTTGAAGTAGGCCACGCCTAGATAGTGACGAAGTAGCGCATCGCGCGGCCAGCGTGAAACTGCTTGCTGACCGAGGAGGACTGCGTCTCGCAACTGGCCCGAGTCGAGATCCTGCAACAGCTGTTGGCGCATTTGGGCTTGGGTCTGATTTTGCGCTTGCGCTGAGGCGGACGGACACAAACCGCTGAGTGAAGTGGCAATAACAATAACAAAGACGCGACCCAGATTTTGGGTGGCGCAGCGCTTCAGCGCTGCGATTAACAACTTAGCTTGAGGATCGGCGTCAGCCGCTGCTGTCAGACTGTGGCGTAGAAAATACTCAATCTGCGTGCTGTTTAGCCGCATATCCGCCGCCATGCTCGTCATCGCGCCATTTATCATCGTAGCGTCTGTCATCGTATCGTTTTTGCGCAGCCAGTCGCAACGCGCCTGCCGCTCTGCGTAGCGAAGAAAGTTTCCATGCACGCAAAAGATTTCCTGCGGATGTTTGCCTACGATCACTAAAGTTGGAACAAATCTCAGATACATTCATAGCGATGGACCGTGGAACAATATTGCGCGTCTGGCTGCCGATGGTCGCGGGCCTGTTGATTCTCGGCTGGATATTCCACTCCGTACCCGAGCCCTACGGTCCGATGCGTTTGATCGGCCTGTTGGTCGCTCTGATCGGCCTTGCGGGCGTGATTGTCTCGCGCTATACGCTCGGCCGATCATTCTCCATTGCTCCGAAGGCGACCGCGCTTGTCACCAGCGGCATCTATTCGCGGATCCGCAATCCGATTTATGTTTCCGGAATGATCTTTCTGATCGGGATCGTCCTTATCGTCGAACGGCCTAAGCTCCTGGCCGTTCTGCTCGTGCTGATTCCAATGCAGATTATCCGGGCGCGCCGGGAAGCTGCGGTGCTCGAAGCAAAGTTTGGCGACGCTTATCGGGAATACCGCAAGCGCACGTGGTTCTGAGGTCTCATGGAAACAGCCCTGTCAGACCTGAGACCTAAGACCTGACACTGAGACCTCCCTCTCACTGCTATCATTTCAGCAATGAAATCAGCATCGAACAAACTTCTCACGGCATTGTTCTGTCTCCTTCTGGTGACCCGCCTCCACGCCGCCGAGGAACCCAAGCTCAGCCCGCTTCCCGCGCCGGTCTCAAATAATGCGGTTGCCATCTCCCATGACGATTACGGATCCAGGATCTTTTCCTTCATGGGCATCGGCTCGAAAAAAACCTGGGATGCAATCACCAACAGCGCTTACGAAATGGATCCGAGTACCGGCAAGTGGACGGAAAAGCGTTCTGTGCCGGGCGTAGCCGGACGCCTGGCCGCATCGGCGGTAGCGCTCCACGACCAGGTCTTCATCTTCGGAGGCTACGTTGTCGACGCGCAGGGCGGAGAGACCACCGTGTCAGACCTCAACGTCTTTGTTCCGGTTGAAAACCGCTATTATCGCGGCAAGGACATCCCCGTGCCCGTCGACGACGCAGTGGTCGGCCTCTATCGCGACCGTTACATTGTCCTTATCGGCGGATGGTCGACGTCGAAAGGCGACGCAGTCCGCAACGTCCAGGTGTACGACACCGATAAAGATACTTGGCTGCAGGCCACTCCGATTCCAGGTACGCCGGTGTTCGGTCACGCAGGCGCCATCATCGGCGACACCATCGTCTACGTGGACGGCGCATATAAAAATCCAAGCGGCCCCAATCCCAAGTACGTGGCGTCCAGCGAATGCTGGATGGGCAAGATTCCGAAGAAGGGTGACATCGCGAAAATCGAATGGACGAAACTTCCAGCACATCCCGGCAACGCGCGCTATCGTATCGCGGCAGGCGCGGGTGCGCTCGAAAAAAAAGCCGGCAGGATCTATTTCTCCGGCGGAACCGACAACCCCTTTAACTACAACGGAATCGGGTATAACGGCCAGCCTTCCGAGCCTTCTCCGGTGACCTTCGCTTACAACGTCCACAGCGGCGAATGGGAAACGGTCAGTGAAAACAATCCCGAGCCCACCATGGATCATCGCGGCCTGCTGGTTACGCACCGCGGTCTGGTCATCGTGGGCGGCATGGAAAAAGGCCAGCAGGTGACCGCCAAAGTGACGGTGGTAAAACCTTCTTCCAGGAAGTAACCTTTTCGCCGCTGCAGCGGACAGGGTGCGATAAGTACAGAGCCTTGCGCCCAATCAGGTCGAGCATGGTTGGAGTGCCGTCAATTCTCAAGGTCGGAATTCTTCTTGTTCTTGCCGCCCTTACCAAAGATCTTCTTGCCTAGCTTCCCGATCCCCCTACCGCTTCCTTTGCCGATCTTCGCCGCGCCTTTTCCGGTGCCGACTCCGACGTCCTTGCCAGCACCTGCGGCGCCTTTGCCGAGATCAGCGGCGGCGTGGCCAGGATGCAAGGTTACGAGATTGCCGGCGGCTCCGGCAGTGCCTTTGCCCAGGCTCTCCGCCCCCTTGCCTGCGCCTTTGCCAATATCCTCACCGCCCTTGCCGACTTCCTTGCCGGGGCCGGGCTGAGCCTTGTGGTTCTCGCCCTTTTGCACGGCTTGCGTCTGCCCGGATTGCGCCCGCGTGGTCCCCTGATCCTGAGGTGAATTCGCGGATCGTGCAAATGCGGACAGACTCAAAGACAACAAAATGCACGCTGCCACAAACGTCGCGAATTCGGCTTTAATTTTCATTTTCCCTTCTCCTGATAATCACACCCTCATAAGTTATTGATGATTTTTGCGGCGAGACGGTTACACGGGTCGAACCGCGTTCCCAACTCTGAAAATCGAGACTATCTAGCGACGATGTTATACTCCCGCTCGCCACTCAGGAGATTTCATGAAACGCACTCTGGTTCTTGCGATGTTTTCGATTGCCCTTGCGCTGCCGCTTTTTGCCCAGGAGATGTCGTCCCAGCAAAAAGAGGTCTGGCAAATGGAGGAAACGTACTGGCGCGATGTGAAGGCATTCGATGAGGCGCATTACTTGACGCTCTGGCACGAAAACTTTCTCGGCTGGCCGCGAGACCAGAAGACGCCAATCGGTAAGGTGGCGCTTCGCGATGCAGTGCATCAGAAGTTTCAAAGGAAGGGAACACTCGACTACGAATTTCTCTCCAAATCGGTTGGAGTGACTGGCAATGTGGGGATCACCCAGTATGCGGTGAAGTCCTCCTTCACTGGGAGCGACGGCGAGAAGACATCTTTCAGTTCTCGCATTACTCACACCTGGCTCAAAACGGATCAGGGCTGGAAGATCGTCGGAGGCATGTCGGCCTCATTCGAGCCCGATGGCCATACTTGGTAGTTGCCGCGCCTGCGTGGCTACCTCGCCCGTGCCAGCACTAGCGTCACGTCATCCGGCTGCTCGTTGTCGCCGATCCAGTCGTTGACTGCGACGGTGACAATTTCAGTGATACGTTCCAGCGGCAAATGGCGATTCTCGCGCACTAGTTCAATCAGCCGCTCCTCGCCGAACTCGCCATAATCGTTTTCCGGCTCGGTCACCCCATCGCTGTAAGCCACCAGCACATCGCCTCGGCGGAGTTGTACGGTCGCTTCCGGAAAACTTAAGTTGTCGAAGAGGCCGACCACGGTTCCGCCGCAGCTCAGCAACTGAGATGACCCATCTTCGGAAATCAGGATCGGCGGCAGGTGACCACCATTGCTGTACGTGAGCCGGCGCGTCTCTCCGTCATAGATTCCCAAAAACAGAGTCGCGTACTTTGCATCCGGAGTGCTTTCGTAAAGCTGATGGTTCAGCAGCGTCAGCAGCGCCGCTGGAGACGCTTCCGTCCACCTCAATTCGGAATCCAGCATCAGCCCCGAGCCCCCGGCGGCGCCGACCGCAGCTGTTTCGCGGAGAACTGATCGGTCTTCGATGCTGTACGCCCGCACCGCCGAGTGGATCGTCGCCATCAGCAGCGCCGCCGAAATTCCTTTGCCGCTGATGTCGCCAACCGCCAGCATCAGCTTGTCGGAATTCAGCGCGAGAAAATCGTAATAGTCCCCGCTCACCGTCCGCGCCGGACGACAGAAACCGTGCACTTCCAGACTTTCCAGTTGCGTGATCAACTTGGGATAGAGCTGCGCCTGCACTTCCTGCGCAATCGCCAATTCGCCTTCCAGGCGCTGCTTTTCCTTCTGCTCCTGAACCAGTTTCTCGATCGATGTGGTCATCGAGTTGAAGGAGTTCGCCAGGGTTGCCAGTTGGTCGCTCGACTGCACCGGAATCCGGTGGCTGAAGTCGGCGCGATTGATGTGCTTGGTTGCTTGGTAGAGTTGGTCGACCGCCGACGTGATGCTTCGCGTCAGTTTCGTTCCGACGAATAGCGCCAGCAGCTCGATGATTGCGAACACAATCGCAATCGACAACAAAATATATTCCACGCCCCTGGCGTAATCTCCAAGGGCTGCAAAAAGTCTCGCATAGAGCACCGAGGGCCGCGTCTCAACCTCGGCGAGCGCTCCCGCCTGCTGCCGTTCTCCCGTGGCCCAGTCCACCACTTGCAGCGGGATCGGGAAAGTAATCTCGCGATCGAGCGTGCTGCTCGCCGGCGGAATTATTCCCGCGGAGAAAGTTTGCTCGCGTTTCCCGTTCTCGAAGGCTAGGTAGGATTTCGAGGCGTTCTGCTGCGCCGGTGCGGTCGAGCTGGCTTTGGAACTCGCAGTCGGGCTATGGGTTCCGTAAACTGCAATCAACCCGAGATCGCCCGCAATCTTCTCGACAAAATCCTTGTCGAGCGGCTCACTCAAAATCACACGCAAGGATCTGGGTAGGGATAAAGAGAGAGACTCTGGCTCAGCCGGCAGCACGGCCGCTGTCCGAAGATAGAGTTTGCCGTGGTCGCGCACAATATCGTGGAAATCCCCCGTGATAAACGACGGAGAGTCAAAGCCAGCCGCGCCCTCCGGCCCCGCGCAGTAAGGCTGCGGCTGGTTTCGATACCATGCGCACACTTGGCGTCGCGACCATTCCGGACGATGCGGTCTTGCGTGGCCGAGAACTTCCGCATCCAGCTTTCCACTCGCTGAAATATGCGTTGCCAGATGATGGGCGATGGCTCGGTTTGCGGCCTCCATGCTGCGCAAGTGAGTTGTGATGTCGGACGTCACAACAAAGCTGGCGAATTGCCCGGCAAGAAGATAGAGCGTGATCAGCGAAATCATGACCAGCAGAAAAACCGGAATCACGCCAATAAAAACATATGTAACAATCAGCCGGTTTCGCAGCCGCCAAAGTAACTGCGAGCGTAGCCAGCGGAATCCGGCAATCGCGAGCAAGACAATCGCCAGCACGCTGAGAAAAGTTACCCAGCTCCCCAGGCTCGCCGACATCGATGGACTCACATGACGCGTCAGCCACTGCACCGCGAACAGAAGCACGTCGAGCGCCAGCACATAGAGAGCCGCCCACGCGATGCGACTCTGTGGCCAGAGCTTTCTTTCGCGCAGCTTGCTCTCGAGTTCCAGAGAGATCAGTCTCATCGCATTGCCTGATTTACCGTCTGGTTATAGGACTCCGCCCTTGCCCTCATACCTCAGGCGCCATATGTCAGAAGTCATATCTCAGGATAGATGTCGAAAAAGGCCGCGAGACTCGTCTTGAGTTGCTTCTCAATTTCGTCCTTGCTGCCCTCGAGAGTGTGCATGGTGACGTGCGCCTCACGCCCATTTTTCAGTTTGACTGGCGCTTCGCCAACCGCCTCGATTTCATCGGAGGGCAGCAGACGCAGACCGTAAACCAATGTCAGGTTTGCCATCCCACGATTGTAAGCCAGAGAATGTTGCCCAAAAGATGGAAGCAGAAAAACGCTCAAATCTCGCTGGTCGAGAGCCGGGCGTCCCCGCCCGGCCACCTCAGACCGGACGGGCGAGGCGCCCGTCCCTCCACTACATAACTCGTAATGTGCCCCGCCGATACCTAGCCCGGCGGCCATTGCAGCGAACGCCCGCCGATCAGGTGCACATGTAGATGAAAAACCGACTGGCCCGCTCGCGGCCCCACATTCAGCACCGTGCGGTAGCCATCTTCAATCGACCGCTCCCGTGCAATCTGAGCCGCCACCAGGTGACAACGCCCGATCAACTCCGCGTCTTCCGCCACGGCTTCCTTCAAGCCAGAAATATGTTTCTTCGGGATGATCAGCACGTGGGTCGGGCCTTGCGGGTTCAGATCTTCAAAGGCAAAAATATGTTCGTCTTCATAGACTTTCTTGGATGGCACTTCGCCACGAATGATCCGGCAGAATAGACAATCCGCCATAAGTTAAGGCTCCCCTCGCTTGGGATTACTATCACCAGCCGAGTCAACACGGAGTTAGATTCTCTATATCTCGGGAAGAAACAATATCACTCAAGCTAACAGCGTTTTGTAAAGAAAAGTATCTTTAGTCGAGCCGCACCAGAAATACCGACCCCTCCGCAGTCTCCGTCTCGTGGGCCAGAGCGGTTGCGCGCTGGCGGTCGTCGTCCAATACTCGTACCCGCACCCACCAGACTCCCACCGGACTCAAAAACTTCACGACTTTGGCCGCCTGGTACCGCTTCCGCAGGTGTTCCGCGAATTCAGCGGCAGCTTTCTGCCCGTGGAACGAGCCGATCTGAACCGTCCAGCGTCCACCCGTATCGAGGGGTACAGGCGCTTGCATTACCTCCAGTTGAACTTTCGCAATACCGGGAAGGTACACATCCAGAGCCTTCGCGGCCGCCAACGATAGATCGATCATGCGTCCTACCACGAACGGCCCGCGATCGGTGATCCGCACCAGCGCCGAATGCCCCGTCTTCAAATTGGTGACGCGCACGATCGATCCCAGCGGCAAAGTAAGATGTGCTGCCGTCATCGCGTGCATGTTGT
>Ga0137376_10002953_pt1 | contig 10431 bp, 11 predicted proteins | sample SagtaG_23_FD_104814 | JGI IMG/M metagenome (GOLD analysis project Ga0137376, IMG submission 104814) | Vadose zone soil microbial communities from Sagehorn Ranch, Mendocino, California, USA - Sage2_L_20_16 metaG | ecosystem: Environmental > Terrestrial > Soil > Vadose zone | place: USA... | reverse complement strand
CCCGTGGAGTCTGAGCCTGCTGCAGAGTCAGAAGTCGTGGTTGAAGCTGAACATGACTCAGCCATTGAGGAACCTCATGCCGAAGTAGTCGAAGCTGAGCAAGACGCTGCCATTGAGGAACCTCAGGCCGAAGCAGTCGAAGCTGAGCAAGACGCAGCCATTGAGGAACCTCAGGCCGAAGTAGTCGCAGCAGTAGAGGAACCCAAAGCAGAGGAAGGTCCGAGCGAGCCACCATCAGAGGACTTGACGCAGCCAGAGACTAAAGTTGTAATCGAAGAGAACGGCCATGCTGATGATGCAGTACTAAGGGAGGAGGAATAGTTGTGAATAATTTGAAGCTCCCTTTCGTCTTTTTTTATCGTCTCTCCTTATCCTCCTTGACGCCGCCACCGGTGATTCCCTACGTTAGCACCCTGAAGAGGATGCCCGCCTGAGGTCTGCTTTTTCATTCTCTTTCTCGTCCCTTGTCCTGATATATCCGCTCCTTAGTTCATGCCATCTATCTACCTTATCTCTTATTGTTTTTCTTCCTTTATGCTACACACTCTCCTCTTCGCCCTTCACATCAAGGCTTGCGGCTTCTAGAGCTCAAGTCGCGCGCTACGTGCTTTTCAGTGGATAGGGGGATAAATATACCCTGCTATGGTATATCCGCTCCGTTGCTACACCTCTCTAATACCTCGGACTTTTAGTCGTTATTTATGCTTGTCAACGTAGGTGACGGCGTCATCATCTTGATACGTAACGTAGTCGTAGTTCGACACGCTCTTAAATCTGGAAACAAATGACCATCCCACTGGATCACAATTGTGCCGCGACGAACGACGTAAGCAGAAACATTTATTGGGGCAACACAACAGGTAACAAGCGCAAAAAAATCTATTGACTGTCCTTCTTTTCCGTATTCACGGATCTAATTGCTCGACACAGGCGTCGATTCAATGTTCCAGTAGGATTCGGCATATTCATTGATAGCTCGGTCGGAGCTGAACTTGCCCATCTACACGGCCGATCATCAATCATGAAGAGCATGACAGAAAAAACTGGTCTAGCAAACCTTTGCGACAGTTCTGATCGACTTTTTAACCCATTCATCCGTATCCAAGTATGCTTCATCAACCATTTTAAGAGCTTCAAGGTCTGCGACGAATAAGATATAGAGATAGAACAGAAGGCATGCCTCGTACAAGAATCAAAGTCGTCTGTAATCAAGTAATAGTCGTGTTGCAAGATGGTGCTCAGCAACCTATGGTGATTCAATTTACCAAGATATCGAGTGGAGTCGTTGCCTGGCACGTACGGTTGATAGGCCGAGCCGTCGCCAAAGTATCCAGATGCAATCTTCTCAATGACTCTTGCAAGTGCAGGGGATTTCTGCTCCAATGGAACGGGACGGTACATGTGCTGGTGACGCAAATCCTCCACATTCCTTCATCGGTTCAGTTGATATGATTCGAAAGGTGATGAAATACGACTCACGGGGTCAAATGTCCAAAGAAGACTGAGAAGAATTAGATAAGGCTTAATTGCAATGATCGGCTGAACTTACAAACGTTGCTCTCGCCGACCTTCGTGAAAACCATCAAGAAAGGAGCATAAAGACGGATAATCGACGTACCTCCTCAGCAATCTCGATATTAGCGCCATCTACAAAATTTGGTGAGTACGGCAAAGCAGGGAACTGAAACTGGCCACGTACCAACAGTTCCGAGCAGAAGACCTCCATTGAGACAGAACTTCATGTTCGATGTTCCCGACGCTTCTGTCCCAGCAGTCGATATATGTTGACTGATATCGGAGGCCGGAATAAGTATCTCAGCCAAAGAGACCGCATAGTCAGGCAAGAAGTATAAAGTCAAATATTCCTTAGTTTCTGGGTCGGAGTTGATAATGCGGGCAACATTGACGATTAGACGAATGGTCTTGGATGCACTTAGACAAGACAACCAAAGGGACATCGGTCATCACTTACAAGCTTTGCAATGTAATCTAGAGAAACGTCAACGTGTAAATTAACCAACATTTAAGAAATGAACTGACACGCTGGAGCTGCTTTCCCCGCAAAGAATACGACCTTCTTGTTGACCTTTTTACGCTTCTCTGGGGACAAATCTTTCAGGGTTAGGTAACGCTGCACGATCCTTGTAAAAGTGATGATATCGGGCGGTGGGTAGGACGTACATGTATGACACCAAGGATATTCATGGTTTGACGCTAGAGCTTTGATTTAGTACTCGAGGAATGGCGTTGATTTGGACAACCTTATATTCATGTAATCTCTGCGCACAACATATGTTGGTATCGATTGGGTTAAAATGACGGAAAGCTCACTTTAATCTGGACATCATACATTGCATCTGTACTAACGGTCAAGCCAAGTGTCGCTTGCACATGCCGAGCCAGGCGCTCCTTATTCCCCTGTTTGATTGCTGCCCATTTTTGACGGAAGGTTTTGTCTTCCGCGAAGGGTAATAAGCCCTCTAGCTTTGCAAGGTCTTTCAACCAAACATGCTTTTCCAATTTCAGTGTTTCGGAGATGAGCTGACTCAATTTGGGATTGCACTAGAAAGGTATCGTAAATCACGGAGTTTTAGGACTGACAGCAAGTGCATACCTGATCAAGCCATCTGCGCGGAGTGACTGAAATAATTAAGCCTAAGATGCCTCAACCCCAAATTGACTACTTACTTCCATTGGTCACGTTACCGAATCTACGTGTGCTTCAGTCCAGCGCATCATGAAAAGTTTGCGTTCCACGTACTTGCTAATCCCGTCGAATTCGACGAAATCTTTGAGAATCGTAGTTCTCAAAAGCTCGCTGTGCAGCTACGAAATACATGTATTCAGATATTGATCAATACGAACCTGATCTTGCTCTTACCTCTGCTACACCATTGACCTTTCGACTACCTGTTGTGGGCGTTCAATTAAACCCCGACAAAACGTAGCAAGGATATTACCAATGACTGCCAAGTGCGCCATCCTAATTTGCTTGGGATAGCCCTCTGAATTGTTCATGAGTTCGCACACAGGCAAATGACGAAAAAGAAATACCTTCAATAAGCGACATTCGAGCGAGCCTCTCTCTGTCCCCCGGGAATTTCTTTTCCACCGCTGGACGGGGCTTTTTAACAACATCTACTAGAGAAAATGTTTGAATCTTACCTTGGAGGAAAAAGCTTTTGTTTTTTCATTTGCGTAAACTACAGCCGCAGCGAACAAACAGTCAGGACTTACAGGTTCTAGAGCCTTTTGTTGAGACATCCGACGCATTTTTTAACTAACTACTCACAATATCGTATATGATCTGCAAATGCCTGGGAAGGAGATGTTCCATAAGCGGAACAGACCATTTTTCGAGAGCTTCCTGTGTCGAGTGATTCAACATACGCTTGACGAGTGTGAACAAAAAACTGACGGGTAAAACTGTATGGTTCGTGTAAAAGAAGGTATTTGTCACGATTTGCCATGCGATATCCCATGGGAGCTCTTCCTCATCGACGAAAATCCGCATCAGCTCCGGAATAGCAAGCGTAGGATGGGTCTTTCATCCTATCAGTACTAGAAGCAATAATTGTAATCTTCGTCTTACGTCATTCAACTGTATGGCGACATCTTGCAGGACGTGTCAGGACCTCACTTTCCGGCTTATGAGATACCACATACGGTCAGGGAATTCAGTGAATGGCTTCCCCACATTTTTGAAACGGCGAATGATGTCCGCAAGACTGGCAGCAGTCCAGAAGCTTGCAGTAATTTAGCATGCTTTCCGAGAAGAAGTCGCAGCGAATAAACTCACTACTGCTGTTTCAAGCGCAGTTCTTTTCCGACTACCTTGACATCAATATAAAGCGTAGTTCATAGTTCAGAACATCTTACATGTCCTTGAAGTTCTGTCAGTCGCGAAAAGTTAATGTATCCAATTACATACGTGTGGTCATTGGGATATAGAACAGAGGTTATGGCATCAGCGCTATTCGAGGACTCCACTGCCTTCTCGTAATTTCCAGCTATGATGATGATAATCAGTCAGAGTGATAAGATGAAGTCCATTATCCTGACCGTTGAACGAGTTGAGATCAAATCCACGCTTAGGTCTGCTTTCCCACAGCCGTAAATTGTTTGTCGTCTTCGTGTGGTAACCGGGTATCATGACATCGTATGCGACGGCAAGCACCTCTTGCCCTCCCGTCCAACTAGCGCGGCCGCTGCCATCATCTAGTCTCTCGGCTTGTCCATAAAAACGGACATCATAAGAGACGTCCACACGGGGGAGCTGTATATTAAAGATAAGATTTAATATGAGGGATTTAAACATGCCCTACCTCCCATGGATTCTGATGTTCTAGCCAGGGGTCTGGAGCCTGCGCCACGGATGATTATAACCTCATGTGACACAATGTGTGAGAGGACAACTTTACCTCCAATTGGTTTCCTTCAGGAGAAATTAACTGCTGGAAAATGCCATACTTGTATCGTAAACCGTATCCCCATACCGGTAGTTCCTTTAAATTATTTACAATAAAATAAAATAAAATAAAATAAAATAAAAGGATTGTGTCTGCATTACCTGAGATGCGGAAGAGTCGAGATAACAAGCTGCGAGGCGCCCAAGACCGCCGTTTCCGAGAGCAGCATCACGCTCTTGCTCCAAAAGATCTTCCAGGTTGAAGCCGAGTGATTTGATTCCATCCTTACATATGTCTTTCAAACCTAGGTTGAGAATCTTGGGTGTGGCAATCTTAGCAAACATATGCACCACTGGCGATGGTCTTACCGCATTGTCAAGAGTGCGGCCCATCAGAAACTCCAATGAAAGGTAGTAAGCTCGCTTGGGAGCCTTGCGGGTGTAGTGCAATTGAGTATCGTTCCAGTTTATCTTTAGAGGTGAATCATCAACGTTATACAGCGATTGGAACGTATTTAACCCACCAGAAGGTTGTCTCTGACGGCTAGCGCAGAGGCTTGATATGCGCCAATGTTATCTAATGCGAGTTGCAACTCGAAAATTTTAATCAAAGTCGTGCATGACTTACCAAGGTTATACGCTTGTCGAGAAAGAGAGGTTTGTACATGATTGACGAAAGACTTGGTGTAAGCGGACTCGTCTAGGTAAATGAAGATCAGACGCGTCAAAGCGCATGAAAAGCGCGAACCTTTGTCAAGACCTCGTATTCCCGATTTCCACACTTTTTCATCGCCTCGGGGCCATTTTTCCTTGCCTGTAGCGTCTGTCTCTGGAAGATAACCTGGGAAGGGAATTCGTATCAGTAGCGATGTAAAGGCTGTCGCACTGACCTGTAAGGGTGCGGACGTGACGGCGGGCCCTTGAAGGCTTCCCGATTGTCTTTGGATCGATGACAGAGGTCATGGGTAGTCGAGCGTGAGGAACGAAAACTCAGATGACCAGTCGTAGAAGCGATAAGATGATTCTTATAGGCCGACAAAACGTCATCGTTCCGAATTTGTCAAAAATTCGGAATCGCTTCCCATGGCCGACAGCCTGAGTCTAGGGCGTCGGGTTTCGGTAAAGATGCCCACCCGTGAGACGAAGTCAATGCCCATCTGCAGAAAATACCCAGAATCTAATCGATAATCATCGAATTGCGGACGAAAAGTGGACCTCTCCCAGCGTCCTTTAATCTGAAGTACACAAACATTAGGACCCTCTTTCCAACCAACGGTAATATCTAGATCCGAACCTTGTACTCTGCCCCATAATTCCTATTCCGATGGCCCTTTAAGCCCCACGTACCCTTTTCAAAAGTCGAGAAGTTGCACTCGTTGTGGAGTGAAGTTCGGGAGCGGTATTCCGCGTTTACATAACGATGACCCTGACCCACTCCTAAATCCTCGGCAAACTATTTTTCTAGCAATACGCAGAATAGGAGTAGCCTATCTCGCAACCCTCGCCCACAAAAGCCACTTTTCAACCGATGGCAGGCTCTCTATGTGAAAGTCGTATTCAAGGTGCCCGGACATCGTGCCGAAAATATCCGAACCACCATTGAACGCGAACTCTTGAACGTCCTCTGCAGAGTGTCCGATCTCTGGCGCTCCTTTACATGTCCGGCGGATATGACGACGTAGATGATCGACAGAGCGATGACGTTGTGTCCTTTGGGCTGTCTATATAACGTCCTAATTGCGAAGCCAGTTTTCCAACTAATCGTCCTTTTCACATCCATCGCACAGTTAAATCATAAACAATGGGTTCGTTTTCCATTTCTCGCCTGCAGTTCCGCGACTGACCAAGTACATTCATGTAGGTATTGGCTCTACAATCAAAGACGTTCTCAGAAGCGATAGTCGACGGCTTTCCATGTCTGGTTCTAGTACACTGGCGAAGTTACCAAACGGCGGTGAGCGTAGAACTAGCTTGGCGACCACCTTTTCTCCGGCTCCCGGCATGAGTACTGGCACGAAGGCAACCGAATCGCAATGTCAGTTGTTTAACTTTGGGCAGCAACATGTGACCAATTATTATTCTTTAGTACGTCTATCCTCTGATAAAGGGGCTGGCGCCTTCAATAATGCGCAACATGGGTCCGCCTTGGGTACGGACTCCTACACCCTCCCTTCTGGGACAGGACCGGGGACGACCGGAAAACCTGGTACACCTACAAATCGTAAGCATACAAGACGTCTATTACCTAACCTCGTGAATAATCTCCATTTGGGCGTAGAATCTAATTATGCGAAACAAGTACAAGATACTATCAATAGTGACGTCGCTACAGCTGGCACGAAGCTTGGTAACGGTAACGATAACGGTAAATTTCATCTAAGCTTCTTGCACGCGTAAATTTTCATGTTTTTCAGATGTTACTGGTCATCACGGAGGACACATTGACGCTTCCTCGACTGACGCTATGCCATCGAAACGCGCATCTGAAGATGTTACACAACTAAACTGTAGGCATTTCTTTTGTACGCCCGCATATTCTGTTCATCGCAGTATAGCTGTCACACAAGAACACGTCCGTCACGTAGAGACTGAAGAGGTCCAACGTGTGAAGGAACACGAGAGGCACAGTAAGTGATGGACCTATCTAATAGCAGCCTATACTGAACCCTATAGTTCATCATGTGCAACATCATACTCAGCCTGTTGTAGCCTCCAACGTTTTAGAAGAGAAACATCATGAAAATGTGACATCTTGTCGTCGTTGTTTTGTTCCATACTAATCTTCATTCAAGATCCATCCCGTTGCTCATATTCGTGAGAACCATGTTAACAAACCCGAGGAAACTACTTTACTAGAAGGTCAAATGCGCCAACATCACGACACCGTAGTATGTTCCTTTCATTTCTGATGGGCAATCTGTTGATAGAAATAGGATCATGCCGCAAAAGAGCGTACCGTGATTGATAAGGGTATGATCGTGAATGAGCATGTTCATCATCATGTTCATCACGTAATTCAGCCAATAATTCAAAAAGAAAGTTAGTTGGATCATGCCATTGAAGAAATAAATAACTCATTTCTGCCCCATCAGCCGTCGATCAACACCGGATTCATACGACTATTCCAATATACCAAGTAACCCATGAGGCACCTGTGATACACCAATCACGCGCTCATGACCCTGTACCGATCGAACACTTCTTGAATCACGGCGGCTCTTTGAACAATGAAGTCCAACCTGAGGATGTAAGCACCGTCTTGCTGCCAAGGGGACAGTGTGCTCGGGAGGTAAACGGCACTGCTGAGAAATTAGAAAAAGGCCTTCGTCTGGATGATGACACTGTATGCAAACAGCTTCTTCGAGTGAACATCATCTCACAATTTCGCTTAGACATTCTCTAATGGCACAGCGATCAGTAGTCGGACGTCGAACGGACATGGCCCTCAGCACTGAAAGGCAGAATAGTCTGGGAATAAAAGTCTTCTATCCTCGATTTGTAATAATAAATGTACATTATTAGAATGTGTTGATCAAAAGTATGGAACGAGCAGGCCGGTTGTTTTCAGATGTTTGAAGTGGTTTTCGAACATCATGTTCTTTTGCTTGGATAGAGTGAATCAATGCAAGGTCGCTACGCGTGAAAGGAAATTATATTTTCAATACTGTGCCACGATGTGCTTCCCCATGCGTCAATTGATTATTTTCTTAAAGGTCGTAGAGACACTCACCAACGAGACGCCAATGTTTCTCGATAGTGCCACATTCTCGCCTATCTCCGTGCAAGCAGGGGATGTTAACTAGATCTTCGTTAGATCTGCCTTGACGCTCAACACTCTACCACCAGTAGACGTGGATCCAAGGTTATAAGCAAAAGCTCATCCTTGGCCAGTTTAGAGGCCTTGGTCTGCTTCTTATCTTCCGTCTTCACTCCAAGCAGTTGGCGGAGTAAAAATAAGTTAATTTCCAGCTCTGCAGATGTCATTTGTAAGTAGAGCCTTCCGAAAGGGTCATAAATGCTTACCAGCGTAGACCTTTGGAAGCTTTCCAACCGCGCCCAGCACTTGACCCACTAATCGATCTGCTCGACACCTATTGGTCCTCCAGGAACGGCGAAAGAGAGAAGGTTGTTTTCTGCGTGAAGCGACATGATCCTGCTAAAGATGGGCTGGCGTTTGGTACGACCTGCGGTATCCTTCGTCACAATACCAGGCCGAATCTCAACTTCTTGAGGACACCCATGAGGATGGAACCACCGGCGCTCATCCACTTCTGCACCGGCTTGTTAACATTGAATGATCGAATAACAATTAGCCTGGGGTAGGAAGTGAAGTCGCGCACGGGGATGGAGATACGTTTCACGATATATTCGTTGACGGCGTCCTCAATTGTGCGAAAATGGGCACAATCGTAATGTTTCAGCGACTGTTCCTACAAGAATTCAAGCTGTGGATCGGGATACAATGACAACCAGGCACGGCGAACCTTTAACAGAGGCAGCGATACTCTTTTGGGCCTGTGCTTCCTTTGAGATCAACTTTGTTATGAAGGGTTGTAGTTTCATGATTTCCAGGGCAGCGAGATGCTCCGAAGTTTGAGGTTGAGGGCATGTTTGATTTCCTGCAATGAGAAATAGAGCAGTGCCTATATCATGTCCAGGGCAATCCACAAAAGAGACGCGTCGAACGAGTTATCGGAACGAAATGATCTGCAGCAGCCCGGTCGCGGGCACGCATCGTTTTCGTATTTGTAGATCTGTGTGATGAGTGAACGGACAAATAAGGGGATAAGACTAGCTCCGCACTTTTGCATCGCCATAACCCAGCTCGATCGTGATGTTCCGCACTGATTCATCTTTGAAACACACAGTTTGCACGCCAGAAATGGCTTTGACAACCGTCGAATTACCGTGCGCGACATGGCCGATAATACCTAGCAGATGGGTTGTTTACAGATGAACGGAAGAAGCACACCAAGATCTATTGTAGCCTAAAGTATCATCAGACGTTGCTTTATATCTTAAAGTAGCGCTCAACTTTAGGATTAATTCTACGGTATTGTGATCTACCCATAATGTAATTGGAATGACATGGATTATCTTCCTCGTGATCCATCCAGTCGGAGGTGCTTGACGCGCACATCATCGACTGGCACAAAATGTGTCGACTTGATTTGGCTTGACTTGTATAATACAGTTTTTTAAGTTAGGGAGTACTGACGCCAACAAGATTGACGTATTTCCTCGCGTTCTCTTCTGCTGTCCCTTCCCAGGTCAATCCTTCGACTGTTGCAGATTTCCAATTCGGGAGCTGTTGCCACTGATGACGCATGGATTCGAGTAGTTCTGGGTCCTGAAAAGGATTGCTGAGAATAAGATATTGCTGGTTTATTCCTGTGGATGAGGGTCCGCTGCTAGAACTCGCCGCTCCACCACTTCCACCCGTTTCAGCCATGCCGCTACTCCCACCAAAACCGACCCTGGTATCACTTCCACCCCCAAAACCTGCCACCCCGCAATTGTCAACAAGAGTATAAGCGGGAGATAGTGGACAGGGGATTGATCGGTCGGTGCACCAAGGGTGAAATCCCCTTGTACGCATCTCCTGGATCAGGAACGCAGCGGGGAACGGGCTGTGGTTGTGGTCTGGATCAAGCGCGACGGTTTTCCCATGAAATTGCTCCAGGAATTGATTCTGGGAAAAGTTCACGAATACGAAGGCACGGGCCTGTTGATACATAGTTAGAAAAGACCTCCATCATTTCACAATAAGGCTCACCGAGGGAACCCATCGTACGAAGAAGCGATAGCCATCGAAGTCGCTATGATGTAGATCACATAAATTGATGCCGTTTCGTGGTTCGTGCATCACGCTTTTAGCGAGAGAAGGAACAAAGCCTGTGCTCTTCAGGAAGTCCCACTGCGCGGAATTGACCATTGTTCAGTTACAACAGAAAGCAATCTCTTACCAATATATCCTATAATATGCACACGTTGTACGCCTGGATGTGGTCCACATGCTGCTT
>Ga0137376_10002950_pt1 | contig 10435 bp, 10 predicted proteins | sample SagtaG_23_FD_104814 | JGI IMG/M metagenome (GOLD analysis project Ga0137376, IMG submission 104814) | Vadose zone soil microbial communities from Sagehorn Ranch, Mendocino, California, USA - Sage2_L_20_16 metaG | ecosystem: Environmental > Terrestrial > Soil > Vadose zone | place: USA... | reverse complement strand
GCTCTCGGCGATCCGTGCGATCTCGACGGCGTTCACGGTGCGGTCGTCCCAGCCGCCGCGGATCTTGACCGTGAGCGGCACGGCGATCGCCTTGCGCATCGTCCGGAGCACGACCGCCGCCGTGAGCGGGTCCCGCATGAGCGCGGCACCCTGTCCCTTGGCGACGATCTTCGCCACGGGGCAGCCCATGTTGAGGTCCACCGCGTCGGCCCCCGCCGCCTCGAGCCGGCGCGCCGCCTCCGCCAGCACGTCTCCGTCCGAGCCCAGCAGCTGCATCGCGATCGGGTGCTCCTCGGGCAGATAGCGCGCCAGCTCGGCGGTGCGCGCGCTGCCCTCGACGAGGCCGCGTGCGTCGATCTCCTCGCTCGTGAGCGGCCCCGCGTCACACTCGCGCGCGACGAGCCTGAACGGCGCGTTGGTCACGGCGGCCATGGGGGCCAGGCGCAGATCGAGCGTCATGACTCGTCAGTCTATCAGAGGGTCTGCTTGTAGACGTGACCGCCCTTCATGATGACCTTCAGGTTGTCCTGGACCTGGAAGACGCGCAGGTTCTTGAGCGGGTTGCCGGCCACGACGAGGAGGTCGGCGTACTTCCCGGGCTCGACGGTGCCGATCCGGTCCGCCATGCGGAAGAGCTCGGCGTTCACCTTCGTCGCCGAGAGCAGCACCTCCATCGGCTTCAGCACCTGGCCCTTCAGCTCGAACTCGACGGCGCGCTGGACCATCATGTCGCCGAGCAGGTCGGAGCCCGAGCCGATCTTGCAGCCCGCCTTGTACGCGTACGTGAGCCCCTGCACCGACTGCTCGCGCGCGAGGTTGATCTTCTGGATCTGGTGATCGCCGATCCCGTAGCGCTTGCCCTCGCGGTAGATCGCCTCGTAGGTGACCATCGTCGGAACGAGGAAGGCGCCCGCGTCCCTGATGGCCGCCGCCGCGGTCTCGCGGATCAGGTTCCCGTGCTCGATCGAGCGGACGCCGGCCGCGACGGCGTTGCGTACGGCCGAGTCCGAGTACGCGTGCGCGAGGACGTACTTTCCGACCGCGTGGGCCTCCTCGACGGCGGCGCGCATCTCGGCGATCGTGAACTGGGTGGTGTCGAGCTCGTCGGAGGGCGACATGGCGCCGCCCGAGGCCATGATCTTGATCTGGTCCACGTCCCGGCGGATCTGCTCGCGCGCGGCCTTGCGGACCTCGGCCTCCCCGTCGGCGATCGAGCCGATCATGCCGATACAGCAGTCGACCGGGGCGGCCCACTCCGCGCGCCGCCGCTTGTCGCCGTGGCCGCCGGTCTGGGAGATGTAGTTGCCCGAGACGAGCAGACGCGGGCCGGGGGCGTGGCCTTCTTCCAGCGCGAGACGGAACCCGTAGTCGGCGCCGCCGGCGTCGCGCACGGTCGTGAACCCCTGCCGCAGGCACTCCTCGGCCCGGCGCATCGCTCGGGCCGCGATGTACGACGGCGGATAGACGCGATGCTGATCGGTGATGTTCTCGGAGACCGCGCAGATGTGGACGTGGGCGTCGGTGAGCCCGGGCATGAGCGTGGCGCCCTTGAGGTCGAGCGTGGTGACGGGGCCGGGCAGCGCGCCGACCTTGCCGCCCGGCAGGACGTCCCGGATGCGGTCGTCCTCGACGACGACCGCGGCGCCCTCCTTCGGGTCGGCGCCGGTGCAGTCGATGAGGAACGCGTTCGTCAGAACGGTCAGGCTCATCGCGCGACCACCTTCGCGTCGTACATCCAGACCTTCTCGTCGGCGCGCGGCGACCACTCGACGTGGCTTGCGACGCCGTAGAGGTCGTGCTGCTGCCAGAGGAACACCCACGGCGCCTCGTCGTGCAGGAGCTTCTGCAGCTCCGCGTACGCCTCGGCCCGCCCCTTCGCGTCCATCACCGTCACCGCGTGCGCCACCTTCTCGTCCACGCTCTTGTTGTTCCCGTACGAGGCGTAGGTCTGGTCGTGCAGGAAGAGCGGCTGGATCGTGCCCTGGCCGTTCAGCGCCGGGCCCCAGCCGAGGAAGAAGAGGTCGCCCGTGTTCCTGTTCTTGATCTTGTCGAGGTGGGTGCCCCACTCGTTGACGACGACGTCGACCTTGATGCCGAGCCGCTGGAGCTGGACGGCGATGGCCTGCGAGACGTCCTTGTCGAGCGGGTAGCGCCCCGACGGCGTGTCGAGCTTCAGCTGGAGTCGCGCCGGATCGATGCCCGCCTCCTTGAAGAGCGCCTGGGCGCGCGCCGGGTCGTACGCATAGCACGCCACTGGCGCATAGTCGACGTTTGCGGCCGCGAGCGGCCCGCACATGCGGGTGGCGCGCCCCCTCAGCACCTGCTGGATCAGCTCGTCGACGTTGACCGCGTGGTTCATCGCGCGGCGCGCGCGCACGTCCTGCATCGGGCCCGGCTTCAGGGTCACGAGCGCCAGGTAGTTGATGCGCGAGGACACGGTCGCGCGGACCTTCGCGCGCCCGCTCCGGTCCACCGCCTCGGCCGCGTGCGGCGGCACGTCTTTCATGATGTCGATCTCGCCGGAGAGCAGGGCGGCCATGCGCGCGCTGAACTCCGGGATGAACCGGAAGGTCACGCGGCTCACGTCCGCGGGACCCTGCCAGTAGTCCGGGTTGCGCTCGAGGACGAGGCGCTCGTCGCGCTTCCACTCGACGAACCTGAACGGGCCGGTACCGATGGGCTGCTGGGCGAGCTTCTGCGGCCCGAGCTCCTTCAGCGCCTTGGCCGGCATGATGAGCAAGTTCGTCAGCGACGCGTGGTCGATCAGGTTCGGCCACGGCTTGGCCGTGACGAACCGCACCGTGTAGTCGTCGACGACCTGCACCTCCTTGAGGGGGCCCCAGTACGCCGCCGCCGCGTAGTGGGTCTTGCTCGCGGGGTCGAGCGCGTAGTCGAGGGTCGCCTTCACCGACGCGGCGGTGAACGGCTCGCCGTTGTGGAACCTGACGCCCCGGCGCAGCTTGAAGTCCCACGTCGTGTCGTTCACGATCCGCCAGCTCTCCGCGAGCATGGGCTTGGGCTTGAAGGTCTTGGCGTCGCGGTCGAGGAGCCGGTCGTAGATGTGCTCGAGCATGTTGTTCGTCGTCCAGTCGACGATCGTCACCGCGAGCATCGTGCGGGGCTCGGCGCCGAGGCCGATGACGACTTCTTTGGTGCGGGCGCGGTCCTGCGCCTGGGTCGCGGCCGCGCCCACGAGGCAGAGCGCGAGCGACAGGGCGAGCACGTTCAAGCGAGGCATACGGTCTCCTCTCGATGGGTGACGGGACGGGCGACTCGTGGGGGCATACGGGGCTTCCAGGATACAACGGGGGGCGTCCGGCCGCGTCACTTGAGCTCGTCCAGGGTCAGCCTGAAGCTCGGGACGAACGTCTCGAAGAAGTAGCGGACCTCCGGCAGGTCGAGGTCCTCCACGCTTCGGCGCAGGGCCCGCTCGGCCTGCGCAAACTCCGGGTTGCCCGCGCTCATCTCCTCGAGACACTTGAGATACGCGCAGAGCTTGTCCGCCGCGGTGACCAGCGCGCGGTGCTCCCGGTCGCGGTCGCCCGGGAGGAGGCAGGGCTCGTAGTCCGGCCGGAGCGCGTCGGGGATCATCGCCAGGAGCTTTGCCTTCGACGCCGCCTCGATCGCGTGATACGCGCGCTTGATCTCGGGATTGAACTCCTTGACGGGCGAGGGGAGGTCGCCCGTCAGAACCTCGCTCACGTCGTGGTACAGCGCGAGCACGGCGGCGCGCTCGGGGCTCACGCAGCCGCCGAACACGCGGTTGCGGACGATCGCGAGGGCGTGGGCGATCTGCGCGACGCGCAGGCTGTGCTCCTGGACGTTCTCGGGGTAGGTGCTGTGCATGAGGCCCCAGCGGCGGATGAACTTCATCCTGGACAGGTACGCGAAGAAGTGGCTCATCTGTCGACGTGGGGGGCCCCGACATGGCCCGCCCCACCCCCCCCCGCCCGGAGGGCCCCGGGGAACCCCCGGCGCCCCTCAACGACCCGCGCGTGGCTCCTCATCGTCGCCTCCCCGTGTGCGCCGCCCGACGCGGCGATGCCCCCGCGGGGCGGGGGCATCGGGTCCAGGTCCCGGCGTCACCGGCCCGACCGGCGGCACGCCGGCCGGGGCCCACTCTAGATCAGGCCGTGAGCTCGCGGGCGACGATCTTGTAGCGGAACGAATCGGCGTCGAGGCTGTCGAGCCGCCCCTCGGCCGTCTCGGCCTGCGGGTACATGAAGAAGGCGACCGGGTCGCCCGCCGAGTTCGGCAGCTTCACGTCGTGCGCGTAGTTGTAGCAGAGGTAGTTCATCTCCCAGGCGCCGAACAGCTTCACGCGCGCCCTGCGCACGATCGGGTCGCCGAGCGGGAGGCCGCCCTTCTCCTCGAGCACGACCTTGCGCACGTCCGCCGGATCGACCGGGAACCAGCCGTGCGTCGGCAGGTAGAACTCCGCGCGGCAGTGCTGGGCCTTCGTGATCTCGCCGCTCTTTCCCAGGCTCTTGAACTCCGCCGAGTCGGCGACGCGCACGCCGTAGATGTCGCGCGCCGGCAGCCCGACGGCGCGCGCCAGCCCCACGAACAGCGCGTTCAGGTCGGCGCACTTGCCGCCGAGGTTGCGGGTCTCGAGCATCCAGCCGATATCGCCGACGCCGCAGCCGCGGACCTTCGGATCGCGAAACGTGTTGTCGACGATCCACTCGTAGATCGCCCGCCCCCGGTCGAGGTCGGTCGTGGCGCCCTGCGTGATCTCGAGCGCGGTGGAGCGGACGATCCCGTCGGTGCGGATGAGCTTGGTGGACTCGACGTACTTGGCAAGGACCCGCGGGTCCTCCGGCACGACGTTCCCCGGCGCCGTCGGGTCCACCGCGCGGTCGCGGGTCGCGTGGCGCGTCGTCACCTCGGCGACCGGCGCCTTCTCGCCCGCCGGCCACTCGGCGTAGAAGATCGCGGCGTCGTACTTCGCGTCCCGGTAGACGCGCGTGACCTTCGCGTTGCCGGCGGCGCTCTGCCCCAGGCTCCTCTGGTAGTCGGTGTCCACCGTCAGCGGGAGCGGCACCCAGGCGCGGGTGACGCCGGAGGGGCTGGCGATCTCGACCCGTGTCGTCACCTCGAACGTGCGCCACTTCGTCGCGTCCTTCGCCGCGGCGCCGCGCGCCGCGGTGGGGCGCGCGAGCCCGCCGAGGGCGAGCGACGCCCCCGCGCCGATTCCCGTTCCGAGAAAGTGCCGTCGATCCATCGTGCTCTCCTCTCGCCCCGTCTTCGCTCGGTGTGTTCGATGCGAGCCGGGCGTCGGCGGATTCGCGGCGCGGATCACCGCGACGCGCGCCACATAGTAATGACGCGACGGAGCACGTCAAGCGGGTCGGCCGAGACGATAGGTGCAGGCCTCGCCGATCGAGTGCTTCTATGGGAGCTGGGGGCGGCCCGCTCAAACGCGGAGCTTCGGATCGAGCGTGTCGCGGAGCCAGTCGCCGAGCAGGTTGACGCCGAGCGCCGTGAGGGCGAGCGCCGCGCCCGGAAACGCGGCGAGCCACCAGGCGAAGTAGAGGAAGTCGCGGCTCTCGGACAGCATGCTCCCCCACGCGGGCGTCGGCGGCTGGATGCCGAAGCCGAGGAAGCTGATCGCGGCCTCGGCGACGATGAACGAGGAGAACTGGAGGCTCGCGACGACGATGATCGACGGCGCGACGTTGGGCAGCACGTGGCGGAAGAGCAGCCGCGCGCGGCCCGTCCCGAGGGCCGCCGCCGCCTGCACGTAGTCGCGCTGCTTGACGGAGAGCACCTCGCCGCGGACGACGCGCGCGTAGACGACCCAGCCCGCCGCGGACAGGCTCAGGATGATGTTCCGGAGGCCGAGGCCGACGATGGCGTTGATCGTCATCGCGAGCAGGATGAACGGGAACGAGAGCTGGACGTCGGCGATCCGCATGAGCACGGTGGAGGGCCAGCGCTCGACGAACCCCGCGACGAGACCGAGGAGGCCGCCGACCACCGCGGTGATGAGGACCGTGCACGCGCCGATGAACAGCGCGAGCCGCGCGCCGTAGAGGACGCGCGCGAGGAGGTCGCGGCCGAGCTGGTCGGTGCCGAGGGGGTGGCCGGGCGTGCCCGGCGGCCGGAGGCCCTGGACGAAGTCGGCCGCGAGCGGGTCGTGGGGGGCGAGCCACGGCGCCAGGAGGGCGGCCGCGAACGCCGCCGCGGTGAGACCGATCCCGAGCCACTTCTTCAACGCAGCCGCACCCGCGGATCCAGCCAGCCGTAGAGCAGGTCGACCAGGAGGTTGATCAGCGTGTACATGACCGAGACCAGGAAGACTGCGGCGAGCACGACCGGGAAGTCGCGGTTCAGGAGCGCCTGCACGGTGAGCCGCCCGAGGCCGGGCCAGGCGAAGATCGTCTCGGTGATGACGGCGCCGCCGAGCAGCTGTCCCGCCTCGAGGCCCGCCAGGGTGACGATCGGGATCGCGGAGTTCCGGAGCGTGTGCTTGCCGACGACGCGCCCCTCGCCGAGCCCCTTCGCGCGCGCGGTGAGGACGTAGTCCTCGCCCAGCGCGTCGAGCACCGCCGAGCGCGTGAGGCGCGCGATGCGCGCGGCGAAGAACGCGGCGAGCACGACCGCGGGCATGGCGAGATGCGCGAGCGACCCGGTCCCGCCGGTCGGGAGCCAGCGGAGCTTGACCGAGAAGACGAAGATCAGCATGAGGCCGAGCCAGAAGCCCGGCGTAGCCTGCCCGAGGACGGTCATGACGGTCGCGACGTGGTCGAGCAGGCTGTTGCGGCGCACCGCCGAGAGGACGCCGAGCGGGAGCGCGATGCCGACGGTGAGGAGGAGCGACGCGCCCGCGAGCAGGAGGGTCGCGGGCAGGCGCTCGAGGACCAGGCCGAGCGCGTCCTGCTTGTAGCGCAGCGACTCGCCGAAGTCGCCGCGCACGGCGCCCGCCAGGAAGCGCCCGTACTGGACGGGGAGCGGATCGTTGAAGCCGAGGCGTTGGCGGAACTCGTTCACGTCCTTCGCCTGGATGTCCATGGGCATGAAGAGCAGGACCGGATCGCCCGAGAGGCGCACCATCGCGAAGACCGCGGTCAGCGAGAGGAAGACGACGAGCGCCGTCTGGCCGAGGCGCGACAGGACGTAGGCCCGCACGGGCCTACGTCGCCATCAGAACGCCGCGGCCTCTTCGAGCGTGCGGCGGTACCACGGTGCGTCGGGAAAGGTGATCGGGCGGATCGCGGGGAGCGTCGCGCCCGCCGCCCGGTAGGCCGCCACGTAGGCGCGGGCCCGCGCCGCGTCGCCGACGCCGCCCAGCGCCTCGACGAGCGCGTCGGGCACCGTGCCCTCGCGGTCGAAGGTGCTCACGCCGTCGCCGAGGCCACTCGCCTCGAGCATCGCGCGGTAGAACGGCAGCGCGAGATAGCGCGTGAGCTCGGCGCCGAACGCCCGGCGGGCCGCGGCGGGGTCGTCGGTGACCGCGAGCGGGACCGCGGCGACGATCTCGAAACCGTCCAGGGTGAGGCCCGCGCGCGCGCGGCCGCGCGTGAGCGCCGGCACGGCCACGTCGCGCACGTAGGCGGGCGCGCAGAGCCAGAGGACCGCGCCGTCGGCGAGCTCGCCGGCGAGCTCGAGCATCCGTCGCGAGAGCGCGCCCAGGTATACGCGCGGCGGCGCCGGACGGCGCGGGAGCGCGAGGCTCCAGCGCGCGCGGTAGTGCTCCCCCGCGAAGTCGGCGCCCTCGCCCAGCGCGCCGCGCAGCACGCCGACGTACTCGCGCATCGTCGCGAGCGGCGCGCGGAGCGGGAGCCCGAGCATGCCCTCCATGGTCTCGCGGTGGCTCACGCCGACGCCGAGGACGAAGCGGCCGCGCGTCATCTCCGCGAGCGTGAGCGCCGCCTGGGCCATCGCGACGGGATGGCGCGGGTAGATCGGGACGACGCCGTTGCCGAGGCCCACGCGCGTGGTCGCCGCGCCGTAGGCGGCCAGGACGAGAAACGAGTCGCGCCCGAGGCCGTGGGTGACCCAGACGCTGTCGTAGCCGAGCGCCTCCGCGCGCCGCGCGAGCTCGACGGCGGCGGTGAGGTCCTGGCCGGGGGAGAGGTAGGCCGCGCGCCTCAGTCGCGGATCCACGATTCGGCGAGCGGGATCGGCGGCGCGCTCCGGCGGCGCGCCGCGGGGCGTAGCGGGATCACCTTGGCGCTTCGGCCGGCGCTCGGGGCGAGGCGCAGCAGCGCCTCGACCTCGGCGCGCCGGTAGAGGCGCTGGCGCTTGATCCCCTGGCGGTAGCTTCGCAGCACGCCGCGGCTCACGTAAGCGTAGAGCGTCGCGGGCTTCACGCCGAGGAGGCGCGCCGCTTCCTTCACGCTGAGGTACTCCTCGCCCTCGAGCACGACCATGCTCCCTCGACGCTAGCAGGCTTGCCGGGCGCCGTCCAGCCGAGGCGTGCGGAATCAATATGAATCAACTATAATCAATCTTAATGAAGTCCGACGGGAGGACCCCATGGACACGGCGTGGAAGGCGGGGCTGGAGGACGTGCTCGCGGCGCGCTCGTCGATCACATTGGTGGACGGCCAGGCGGGCCGGCTCTTCTACCGGGGCTACGAGATCGGCGAGCTCGCCGGCGTGGTGCCGTTGGAGGAGGGCACGGCGCTCTTCTGGTTCGGCGAGCTGCCGGCGCCGGCGGAGGCGGCCCTGTTCCGGGCGCGGCTCGAGGCGGCCCGAGGCCTGCCGGCGCCCGTCCTCGCCGTCCTCGAGGGGCTACCGCGGGACGCGCATCCACTCGACGCGCTACGGACGGCGGTGTCGCTCGCCGCGACGCTCGACCCCGATGGCCGCCTCGGCGACCGCGACGCGAACGTGCGCAAGGCGCTCCGGCTGATGACCCTCGTGCCCGAGACCGTCGCGGCGTGGCAGCGGATCCGGACCGGTCGGGCGCCGGTGGCGGCGCCGCGGGCGGCGTCGCACGCCGCCTACTTGCTCGAGCTGCTCGACGGCCGGGCGCCCTCGCCCGAGGTCGCGCGCGTCCTCGACGTGGTCCTCACCCTCCACGCCGACCACGAGTTCAACGCCTCGACGTTCGCCGCGCGCGTCGCGGTCGCGACGCTCGCCGACCTCCACGCGGCGGTGGTGGCGGCCGTCGCCACGCTCAAGGGGCCGCGCCACGGGGGCGCCAACGAGGACGTCCTCGCCATGCTCCACGCGATCGGCGACCCGGCGGAGGCCGAGGCCTTCGTCGGGGAGCGGCTCGGCGCGCGCGCGGCCCTCTCCCGGCAGGAGCGCGGCGACCCGAAGGCCCGCGTGCCGGGCTTCGGCCACCGGGTCTACCGGGTGGACGACGCGCGGGCGCGCGTCCTCCGCGCGATGGCCGAGACGATGGCCGAAGCGACGGGGCGGCGGCGGCTCTTCGAGGTCGCCGAGCGCGTCTACGACGCGATGCGGGCGCGGACGTCGCTCCCGGTGAACGTGGACTTCTTCTCGGCCGTGGTCTACGACGCGCTCGGGATCCCCCCCGACTTCTGCACGTCGATCTTCGCGGCCGGGCGCATCGCGGGCTGGTGCGCGCATGCGCTGGAGCAGTACGCGGACAACAGGCTCATCCGGCCGCGCGCCGACTACGTCGGCCCGGCCCCGCGGCCGGTGCCGCCCCGCTCGCGGCGGAAGACGGACACCTCCATCGCGTCGTCGTCGAACTCGTACTCGCGCGAGTCGTAGGGGCCGTGGGGATCGCGCACGTACTCGAGGAACGGGGTGACGTCGCGGCGGAAGATGCCGGTGTTGTCGGCGACGACCAGCGCGCCCGCCGCGAGCTTCGGCTCGAGCTGGCGCAGGTAGTCGAGGTAGTCCTCCTTGGCGGCATCGATGAGCACGAAGTCGAAGCGGCCGGGCAGGAGCGGCACCACGCGGAGCGCGTCGCCGACGACGACCTTGATGCGGTGGTCGAGCCCGGCGGTCTCCGCATTGAACTTCACGAACTTCGCGAGGTAGGGATTCGCCTCGACGCACGTGAGACGGCCGCGCGGCGGCATCGAGCCCGCGACCAGGATGGCCGAGTAGCCGAGGAGCGAGCCGATCTCGATCCCGCGCGTCGGGCGGTGGCGGTCGAGCAGGCGCCGGATCACGCGGCCCTTGGCGCGCCCGATGTTCGGGATGTGCCACAGCGCCGTGGCGCGGTCCATCACGGCGAGCATGCGCCGCGCCTTCTGGTTCATTGTAACGGCGGCCGCGAGGCCGGCGTGGACCGTGGGTGGCCTGAGTAAGGCGCGCGGGGCGTCATTGTAACGGCGGTCGCGAGGCCGGCTCCTCCGCGGGCGGCTTGACAGAGGCGCGCGCGGCGGCGACCCGCTCGGCGACGCCGTCGGGCAGGGGGTAGCGCCGCGTGAACGCGCCGGCCTTGATGATCTGGCCGGGCAGCGGGCGGCCGACGATCTCCTGGACGCGCTTGGACACGGACACG
>Ga0137376_10002945_pt1 | contig 10440 bp, 12 predicted proteins | sample SagtaG_23_FD_104814 | JGI IMG/M metagenome (GOLD analysis project Ga0137376, IMG submission 104814) | Vadose zone soil microbial communities from Sagehorn Ranch, Mendocino, California, USA - Sage2_L_20_16 metaG | ecosystem: Environmental > Terrestrial > Soil > Vadose zone | place: USA... | reverse complement strand
TACCGGACCCGGGGCGAGACGGTGACACTTGCGACCGGTGTCGCACATGGGTGGGCGATGCTGGCGAATGGGGCTGCAACTGTGCCTGCGCTTGTGCTTGGGGCGAGTGGCGAGGTGGCCGTGGACGAGGAGAAAGAGGAGAAGGCTGAAGCGGATACGATTGGTACGTATAGCTCGCCCGTCGGTGAGATACCGTCGCCTCCGCATCTCCGACGTTAGTATCGATCGGGCTTGGGCCCGAGTCTAGACTTGCGGTAGGCGAATTTTCTCCTCCTTGAGACCCTTTCATCGTCGCTTCCGAAGCGACGCTTCCTCTACTAGCTCTTGCCGTTTCGTCCGTCCCGTCCGATCTTTCCCTCGCATGCCTTCTTCCCCCGCCCTCATCGGTCACCAGCTCCCCACTACTACTACTTCCTTCTTTCTCATGTGCAGACATCCTCCACCTTCCACTCAACGGCTTCCTCGTCTCAATATCCTGCATAAACAACGAAATATCATCGTCTTCCGTCCTCTTCCCAAGGAACGACGAGCTCTAAATCACCCCCAAATGCATTCGTCAGCTCCCTTACCTTCATCGATGAACAAAAGGAAACACAACGCACCCTAGATCTAGACTTCCCAGCAACATCTTCACCAGGTCCTGGACTAGGCGTCCCTCTCCCTTCCTTCGCCCCCAACCCACTCGACCCGAGCGCAGGCGACACACCAACCGGACTAGCCGACCCAGTCGACGAACCTCCCGGCGCAACCACGCCAGTAGCACTCCCAACCGACCCCGAAGTCGTATACCGATGCGAAAAGCTGCTCGAATACCGCTTCCTCTGCCCCGGCTGACCTATCATAGGTATCGTAGGCGTACTCGGCGACGGTTGCCCCCCTTGTCCTTGTCCCAACTTTTGGGAAGGCAGTACGGGCGACGAAGGTGATACCGGGAATGCAGACCCTAGCGAACTGCTAGATCCCGAACCGAAACTTGGACCTAGAGACGATCCAGGTTGCGGCGGGGGTGAATACGGCGGATGCGGGCTGCTTTGGATGGTAGGGAATGGTTGTTGTGATTGGGAGGAATGGGATAATGTGGATGAACGAGGTGGAGAGCGTGAAAATGGTGATTCTCCCCCTCCTGCTCCTGCTCCACCCTGGCCTAAAGGTGAGCTAGCATGTCGCGGCGAATGGACGGAGTGTATGGAGTGTATGGAGCCTGCGCTCGTTCCAGGTGCGCCGTGCGTCTGTCCCTGTCCCTGTCCAAGCACCAATCCGAGCCCTGACCCGGATCCCGAGCGAGATCCAGGTACTTGTGAGCCGCCGCCCGTGCCGCCACCCAGGATCGTGTTTGTCTTGAACGGGTTGATCGTACTGAGTCTCCTAATCGGCAGCGCTTGCGTCCCGGACTGATTGGTTGAACCTTGAGACTGGGGAAATGGTGATTGGAATTGGAGGAGAGACGCTGAGTGGGGCTGTACTTGTGCGGGTATCCCCTGTGCAGATTGTTGTGGAGGTCCAAGCCCCAGACCTAACCCCGAGATTGGTGATGCTGGTGCTGGCACAGGAACAGGAACAGCAACGGGCATGGCAGGCATCGTGGAAGAAGACGACACGGGTACGGTAGGTGTTATCAGGGGAATTGTCGACGGAGGCGCAGAGAAAGCGGGTGATCCAGCTGTAACAGGTGACGAAGGCGATGGTAACGAGCCAGGCCTTCTGCCAGGGGATGACTCTAACCTGAGCCTGGACAACACTGGGTGTGCCGTAGGTGATGGTGAGCTGCCGCCGACACCACATGTCGGGACGGAGCTCTCTGAGCGGTGCTGCTGGTGATGGGAGGGTCGGGGTGGTTGGTGCGGTAGGGAAGGTTGCCTTAAGTGCGAAAGTCCGTGCCCGGGAGAAGACAGCGTAGACCCAGCAGCTGATCCAGCGCCTAATCTCGGAGGCACCCCCGCGCTCAGTGGCGGAATAACGAACTTCTCTGCAATCGACTCTGCCTGAGAGGCAACCGAAGACGAGGTCGTCCCAAGCGTCGTTGCGTCCAGCCTCGGCTTACTCGTCAACGTTGGCACGAATCCCTCATCCAGGAACCCTGACGATAGAAGGGACTCTAGATCGTCCAGCTGGAACGTGGGGGACTCGAGGTACGTAGCTGACAGCGAGAAGGAGCCTAGTGGGTGCGGAATGGATGGAAATGTTTGTGTTAGGGTGGGTAATGGTGGATGCGTAGGCGAGGGAGGCATATCTACAACGCATTTCGTCAACATTGACACGAACACTGAGCAAATATGCCAAGAGGATCCAAGTGCGTACCGAAAAGCAATGCGTCCCCATCCCGTCCGCCCACTTGGTCCCTATCTGACACACTCAACTGGATGGTCAATTGCGAACTTGGCCCCGTCGTCCGCCTCCTCAACTTCTTGTAAAGCTTCCATACTGGCAGTATCCTCAACATGCTGTACAAGCTGCGGAAAAGAGGTATCCCGTGTTTGTATATCGTTGGGAGGGCTACTGCAGCGTCTGTTGCTTGGTCGGGTGATCCTTGTTGACCTATTGGCGTGAAAGGCGAATGATCCAAGGAGCTCCGGGGAACAAACTTCAATTCCCACTTTTCCAACAACACATACCGAGGGGTAGGTTCGATTCGGATCCTTGCACCGGTCCCGGGGGTATTGGACTGAGCGAGGGCAACAAGAACGTTCCCGTTTCCGGTACCCGCGCCATTGGAGTTTGGCTTGGGTACAGACAATAAGACGTGGATGTAGAGTGGCGCAGGATTTCCGGTAGTCGATATCGCCTTGTAAGTTTCCCGAAGCTCACGGGGGAAGAAGTCAGAGTCGGGAGTTTCGAGGTTGAACCAGCGGTCGATCTTGGGTTTGCGGTCCCGCTCTCGGTCCCGCTCACGTTCCCTTTCTCTTTCTCTTTCCCTTTCTCTCTCTCTCTCTCGTTCCCGTTCCCGCTCTCCTAATCCTTCCACCAAAGCTCTTGCTTCATAAACAACATGAAACAGCTTGGTGTATACGTGAAGCGCAATCTGGTCCGACTTTTGCTGGTCGTCCAGCGGTGCTCCCGTCAGACTAGAGCCAGACATCGTATTCGTGGCTTGAGTATAGCGTTGGCTTCAACCCCGGGGAGAGAGAGAAGGCCAAGCTGCGAATGCCAGCGTATCCTGTACAAGGACAGTCGTACGAGGCTGCGGAGTCACCTGTCACCAGACTTCTTCCAGTTCGAGTCAGAATGGTGTACGGGCGTCTTGGAATGGAATAGAAGCGAGGCTCAAGTCAGAGCGCTTTGATGCCCGCACTGGTCACGGTGTGCCTGCCAGCTGCCCGGCTGCGAGTCACGTGACCTGTGACCAGATATCACGTCAACCGCACCAGTGCCAGGGTACCGGCGTTGGGTTACGGAACTATCTCTTACGACTACGTGCGAAACACACAAAATCACATCACATTAATTAATAACGAGAATGACTCGACCAGCGGTGAGGATCCCTGGTTGGGTACATGTCCAGCAATATATAGGTCATTACAAGCGAGGTTATAGTAACCAGTAATCCGTGTATAAAATACATTTATTAGTTAACTTCCGTAGGATCCAAATCAAAACACGACTCTCCTGCGATACCTTCTCTCAAACGGTCTCCCGATCATTGGTATCCCACGCTCGTGCACAACCAACATCACACCTGTCTTTCCCCCTTCTCCACCCCAATCCTCCACCTCGTACAGTCCTTCCTGCTTCAAATGATTTGGACACCGTTCCCTTGCCCACCGCACGCTCACCGTCTTGACTTGTCTACAAGTTCTCGCCACCCGTTCAGCCGTTGCAATCATGCTTTCATCACCCCTATATCGGTGTCCTTTGGTTAACGAAAATCTTTTGAGCTTCGGCATTTCCTTGAGATGCGCCAACAGTTGGTCGAGAGACTTCTGCACGTCCCCGTCACACAAAATCAATAACACACGTAAAAAGAGACCAGAACGGACCTTTGCAAATGGCGTCGTACACATAAAGTGCAACTCCTCTAGTCCTTTGCAGCAAGCGTTGATCAATCTCCCAAAAAACAGGCTATTATCCCTCCCTTCCCCTCCTTCTCCCTCTGAAACGACGTGAACCCATATATCCAAACACTTCAATCCCGTCATCGTGCCCAAAACCTCGCCCACCTTATCCACCCGCATCTCGTACACAGGTTCACACGTCAAGTCGACCGCCTCAATCATGCTCCTATGTTCGACTGGTAATTCTGCAAGCTGCTGGTATATCCCTACGAACGTTTCGAGTTTGGGCAACGAGCGGGGACTGAGCGACATAGGCACCACATCGGGGGACACCCATCGCCTGAAATTCCATAGGAGGCGAAGATAGGTCAAAGACGGGTGTTGGGAGAGGAAATCGCCAAAAGAGGGATCATACGGAGGACCGAGGCTAAAGTTAGATTGATATCCAAACGAACCGAGCGTAAGAGATGCGAGGCGCGGAAACTGGCTTCCGTCGCCGCTCGATGATGACAACGAGGATGACGTAGTCAACAGAGGCGTGATATCAAAAGTGCACGTGTAGGGCGAGAAACTGCATATGGTTAGCTCGGTCAATTCTGGACACCGCTTCAAGATCATTTCCCAGAACGCCTCGGGCAAGTGTTGAAGAGGTGGGAAAAGATCCAAGTCGCCGTCACCTCCAGCGCCGAGGTTGTGCCTGACCACAATCGAAAACGTCGTCAAATTATTAAACTCGAATAGCTAACAAGGTCGGTGAGTACCGGCACCCTGGGGACTGAAACGTTCTCACCTTGCTCCGAGTATCGACTAGCCGCATACCGAGGTTCGTGGATATGTTCCGAAGTAGCGGGCAACTAGACGTGGTAGAGGGTTTCAGATCAATCTCAGGCTTTCCTAGGCCGCACAATCACCGTCCACCGAGTACTCACCTCACTCTGAGCGCCTCCCAAAGCTTATCACTCGGCACCTCGAGTCCGTCCCAATCGAACGCATTCAGGAGGACCAAATTCGGCGCAATGTTGGCAACCATCGTAGCGACCCATTCTTCGTCGACGAACTTGTCCCGTTTAGGCCAAGAAAGGTAATAGTTCGGCCGTACCAGCAGTTTCCGGATATAGCCACATAGGTCTGGGCGGTTGGACAGCATCGAGAGCGTTCGTCGGCATTTGGAACTAGAACGGAGGATAACGGTGTTGTACAGGGCTGGAGCGAGGAGAGCGCGGAGGGCGGAAGACTATAGGGAAGTTAAATTGATAAGATAACGTTCCGGTCACAGGCGGGCATCGTCGTGGCGTACATACCGTCATAGAGAAGCTCAGAACGTCTGCGGAGGAAAGTAGTGCCGCAATAGTCAGGATAATGTCTGGAGGGGTGGGCGAGTGTGCAATGGATGTTGTCACAGCGGATGAGGATGCTGTCGAGTTGGCGATGCTACTCGGCGCCGGAGCGTCGCCACCAGCGCTGACATCTTGAGATGAAAGATTCGTAGGAAGATGAAGGAATGATTTGAGACTCCTACGGCGGCTGGAAGGAGGTTTTGCCTTTGCGGCGCGCGCCGGGGCAGAAGAAGAGAGCATGAGGGAAGGAGAGAGAGAGAGGGAGCCCTGGGTGAGGATAGCATGTGGTGGCTGCCATCATAATGCCGCGGCTGTTTGAGTCGTCACGTGCCTTACCCAGAGGCGCCGACTCGCTATAGCATCAGTCCCTACCAGTACCATGCGTGGCATCCGTTATCCGATACCGACGCATGATACAAAGTTGACAGTGGATAGGGCAGTATCGCGGCACTGCAGAAAAAGCTTGGGTAAGTTGTAGTTTTTCTTGACATGTTATCAATGTTGAAGAATTTCTTGCAGCCTTCCGCTATTCTTGACCCGTCCTCCCTTCCCTTTCCTACCAATATCCAACGCTCTAGCCTGGGGGCTCACGTCACTCGCATGGTTACAACTGATACCTGTAAACAAGTGGCACCGCGTCGGGCCATGCACTACAGGTGTTCAGTTTTTTTCTTCTTCTGTCGCTCGCCTCTTTGCAGAACACTGTGATGACCTACAACTGGGCTGCGCGCTAAGCTCATCTCAGTTCACAAACCAATCATCGCGCGAATGCGTCTTCCATTCATTCTCGGCTTTCGGGGAAAACCGGGTTGCCCTGGTAACATTCCAAGTCCCTTCCCCGGCGCTTTCCCCTTCCTACCCAGTGTTCAACCTTCCTCATGGAATGATCCAACGCATCCAAGTGGCCTCTTTCATCGCCGCCCCTCGTTAGCCCTTGCCCAAGTTAAAAAGCTCCATCGTGCTCTTCGACACTTTCTTAATCATCCGCGATATTCTCGGCCATATATGCGCCCAACGGACATGACTCGATGCGCAAATCGTGGCATTTAACATCGACGCTCAGTCAACTTATATTGGAATGCAGCCATAAGGCTATCTCTCCATCAGTATCCACAAATGCTCCCGATGAACCCTTATATTATGTCTCCATGGACCATATCCCGCGGCCGTTCAAGGCGGAGCGGTACCTTTCTCGTAACTCTCCACTTCACCTTACCTTTACACTCACCGATGGTTTTATCATACCCCTCTCGCCATCGTCCATTCCATCATCAATACCTCTGCGTCCGGAGTGGTTTACACCAATAGCGATGCGTAACTCTTAATGCTACTCATCATGCGCGATTCGGTCTTCTCGGTTATGGCCCCGTGATTATCCGGAGGCGAATGGACCTGATGCGCATTCATCCACCTCCAACGCGCGCCGCTGTAGTGCTCTGTGTAGGCGGGGTTGTGGAGTTGAAGACGAGGTGCATAACAAACAAGACTTTGAACGAAAGCTCGCTCCGTTGCTCACTCGGCATCTCCTGGATCATACGGCAAGAGAACGAGGACGAATGACCTTTCAAAGCGTTGTATATTTTCAAAAAACAAACCTGACGCTTGCACGAGAGGGTTAGCCACATCAATTCCCGTCGCAAGTTTCCATGTTTTGCGTGGGTACGACAACTTCCTGATAATGGGTCCACAGCAGAATGATGGAAGTCGCCGATATTACAATCCGACATGCTATTCATCTGCTCTCGCCCCCATGGCTAAAATCGCAGTGCAAATGGCATCTGCAGGTGAATATTTGGCGCAACAATGTCATGCACGTGTGACATTGGCGGCGGTGCTACTTCATTTACGTTCTTAGAGATCTGATGGGACGCCGGGTAAACCTCACCATAGCCGTATGTTCTCTCATACGTCCTCAGCGTCGTGCTCAGATCAATAAATAGGATCATCCTGAATGTTCTTAGTTGGAATGCCCAGAAGGATTTTCCGAAACTCATTACACAGACGAAGATGTTAATATTCGTGTCCGTTGCTATCCCCCTGCTTTGTAGAATGCCATTAAAATGTTGCATTCATTTAGACGGGAAGAAATAGCCGAGAAATAGACGAGTCTGCAGCCATCAACAGACGCGTTCGGCGCGCCGCCCACATGCTTAGCCCACGTATCTTCCCAAGATCCCTACCACTCCCCGATGATAACAAGCCCCGCCATCCTACAAGGGTTAGTTAAAATGGCAACGGGAGCAGTTTGCTGGGCTCGGCATCGATGGCCAACTATTATTAGTATCACATGGCAGTCATATCCAAATTTGAATTTCCCACCTACCTCCTCCATTCCATCGAGATGACCACCTGTTCTTGCAGCTATTCTTGATCTGCGCAATCCGCGTGGACTGCCTTCCCATGACCTCTGCTATGGGTGTTTCACCCTCAGTGCCTCATGCCCCGGCCCGATCGGCGTCCGGAAATACCCCACACTAGCACACACCACGCTATTCCTATTTAAACACTAGTTCTTCTCCGGTTTAATTCCCTGTTCTTTAGTAAACAGCCAGCTGGCATGGGTCGTGGGGTTGGTTTTTTGATTTTTCCCTCTTCCCAGACACTGACATATTCAACGCAATGTAGTACAACGCTGCAATTGCCTCCAACCCGGTAAGCGCTCCCGCATCGTCCACTAGCAAGCTGAATTAACGCGTTTTACAGTATGTGGTGGGCTCCTTTGCCTGCATCGGAGGAGGCCTTTTTGGCCTGGACATATCCTCCATGTCCGGTGTCCTCAATGTACGGATTTACTTTGCTTTCACATTTCTCCGTCTAACCATCTGCCAACTCCACCCACAAAGAACGATGCATACTTCGAGACGTTTCACCACCCAGGCGCCACCGCTCAAGGAGCCATCGTCGCCGCAATGCCCGGAGGTTCCTTCGTGGGCGCTCTAGCCGTAACCCAACTCGCCGACCGCGTCGGTCGCAAACCCACCATCATCATCTCCGGAATCTTCTGGGTTATCGGTTCTATCCTTCAATGCGCTTCCGTCAACCGTGGGATGCTCGTCGTCGGCCGTGTCATCTCTGGATTGGCCGTAGGCCTCGCGTCCGCCGTTGTACCCATCTACCAAGCCGAAATCACCGCTCCCTCCATCAGAGGACGCATAGTTTCTCTTCAACAATGGTCCATTACTTGGGGAATCCTAATCCAATACTTTATCCAATTCGGGTGCTCATATATCAATGGCGTAGCTTCTTTTCGGATCCCGTGGGGCTTGCAGATGATACCCGCCATCGTTCTTAGCTTGGGTATGACGTTATTCCCCGAAAGCCCTCGATGGTTGTTCGACAAGGGCAGAGAAGACGAAGCTTTGCAAGTATTGGCCGATTTGCACGGTGGAGGCGACGAATCTAACTCACTTGTTCAACTCGAATACGCGGAAATCAAACAACAAGTCGAGTTCGAACGCAAGGAGGGCGCCAGGTCCTACCTTGATTTGCTTAAGCCCGGTAATCCGAGGAGAGTATTCTTGGGCTGCTCGTTACAGATGTGGTCTCAACTATCAGGAATGAATATTATGATGTATGTTATCCGTATTCTTTCCGTTCTGAAGTTAGGTTTGACCGGCATTCAGGTACTATATTGTCTACGTCTTCCAAGGTGCTGGCTTGACTGGTCGCAGGGCAAACCTCATTGCAGACGTAAGTTCAGGCCTCGGCTTTCTATATCCATTCTGACACTCGCCTCTACAGTCTGTTCAATACGTCCTCAATGTCGCATTCACTGTTCCAGCCATTATCTACATCGACAAATGGGGCCGCCGCCCCATGCTTCTAGCCGGAACACTGCTTATGGGATTCTTCCTCTTCCTCGTCGGAGGCCTCCAAGCGAGATTCGGTGAATGGGGCACCCTAAACGATTCACGTACGCTTTCCTCAGTTGAACTCATCCACCTACATCTCTGATCACGCATATATAACGCAGGTATCTGGGTCATCAACAATAACAAAGCAGCAACCAAAGCAATCATCGTCTGCTCCTATTTATTTGTCTGCAGTTTCGCCATCACCATGGGTCCCGTCTCATGGACCTATCCAGCGGAACTGTACTCCCTCAAAGTACGCGGAAAAGCCGTTTCTCTCGCCACCGCCACGAACTGGTTGTTCAACTTTGCCCTCGCATTCGCCGTCCCCCCCGGCCTAAGCAGTATCGCATGGAAAACGTACTTTATCTTCGGGACATTTAATTTCGCCGCCTTTATCCATGTGTTTTTCATGTTCCCCGAGACAGTGGGCAGAACATTGGAGGAGGTGGAAGAGATCTTCGAGAGTGGCCACGTGTTTTCGCCATGGAAGGTTGGTAGGGACGTCGGCAGGCGGACCTTGGGAGAGGTTAGAGGTAAGGCTGCGGTTGATGATGAAAAGGATGAGAAGGATAGTGGTAGTCATTAACGTTTTTGAATTGCATGACATACTAACGATGTACAATTTATTATGATTTTCCTGGCTCTTTCCCTCCCTCACCGTCCTTGAACGAATTCACCATTATAATCACGGAAGAAAAGAATAACGAGGTTTGCAGCAGCAACCTTAAAAACTTGATCAAGTTTGTAGGTCCTTGACAACAGCACCAATCACGGCACTCGCATTCGTCGTCCTCTTCGTCATCTGAGTCGCGTACTCTTCCCTCTTCCGTGCCAATATCGACAAGAGCTCCATAAGACTGATGAGATTCAAGTCTCAATTGGAGCCTCGCTAAAAGTCCCTCGGGTCCTTCCGTCCCTTCTCTACACACGCCCGAAATCAGCGCAGCAAGGCTTCCTGCGATAACCGCACACGCCACCACCACGCAGTCGGATTCGTAAGTCATATCCAAGATTTTGGGAGAAATACACTCACCAGGCCGGACACCCTGATCCGCTGTATATCCAATCCAATCCTTGATTTCTGTAATCACTTGCACTGGGAGATGAACCAGCACCGCGTTAAGAATTTGACATGGCAGAAAGGGGACGAGGGACCAGATCAAGAGAAGGAGCGCAGTGCATCGAGGGTGTTCCGCAGCCCAGTTGTATACTGTTCAGTGTAATCGGTGGTACGCGTACCAGTGAGATGTATGCATTTGG
>Ga0137376_10002943_pt1 | contig 10443 bp, 10 predicted proteins | sample SagtaG_23_FD_104814 | JGI IMG/M metagenome (GOLD analysis project Ga0137376, IMG submission 104814) | Vadose zone soil microbial communities from Sagehorn Ranch, Mendocino, California, USA - Sage2_L_20_16 metaG | ecosystem: Environmental > Terrestrial > Soil > Vadose zone | place: USA... | reverse complement strand
TTCGAGCGATATGCCCCGCGCCGGAACGCATGGTCCAGCGTCGTTTTCGAGCGCGCGATTCGACCATGGTACCCGCCGCCGAACGTATCCTGTGACCGTGCCGGCACGTCCTTCAGAACGCGAGGTCGACGAATTCCTCACGCGCGCGATGAGCCAGGTCATCGTGAAAGAGGACCTCGCCAAACAGCTCCGCTCGGGGGAGCGTCAGCTTCGTATCAAACAGGGCTTCGACCCGACGCACCCGAACCTTCACATCGGACACGCGGTGCCGTTACGGAAGCTGAGGCGCTTCGCTGAGTGGGGGCACGAGATCGTGATCATCGTTGGCGACTGGACCACTCAGATCGGCGACCCGACGGATCGCGATGACGCGCGCCCGGTGATGACCCACGAGAAGGTGCTCGAGAACGCGCAGACCTACCTCGACCAGTTCCACAAGATCGTGCCGCGCGAGGGGGTCCGCATCGTCATGCAGAGCGAGTGGTTCGGAAAGTTCGGGCTCGGCGACGTCATCCGCCTCGCATCGCGGTTCACCACCCAGCAGATGCTGGCGCGCGAGGAGTTCCGCAAGCGCCTCGAGAAGAAGACGCCTATCCCGATCAAGGACATCCTCTACCCGCTGCTGCAGGCATACGACTCGGTCGCGATCGAATCCGACGTCGAGGTCGGCGGGACCGACCAGCTCTTCAACATCCTCGCCGGACGCGAGCTCCAGGAGCAGGTCGGCCAGCCGCCGCAGAGCGTCTTCATCAACCAGCTTCTCGAGGGCCTCGACGGCGAGAAGATGAGCAAGTCCAAACCGGCGACCGCGATCTGGCTGACGGACCCGCCGAACGACGTCTACGGGAAGGTCATGAGCATCGAAGACAAGCTGATGTCCCACTACTTCGAGTGGGCGACGGAGCTCCCCATGCCCGAAGTGCAGGGGATCCTCCGCGCGATCGCGGCGAAGGAGCTGCACCCGCGCGAGGCCAAGCGAAAGCTCGCCCGCACCATCACGACCGAGCTCCACTCCGCCGCAGCCGCCGAGGAGGCCGAGCGCGAGTTCGACCGCGTGCACAAGGAAGGCGGAGCGCCGCTCGCGGTGCCGACCATCGACGTAAAGGCGAATGGCGCGAAGGAGATCGCGATCGTCGAGCTGCTCGTCCTCGCCAAGATCGCGCCGAGCAAGGCCGCCGCGCGAAGGCTCGTCGAGCAGAACGGCGTTCGGGTCGAGGGCGAACTCGCCACGCTCGACACAACCGTGCCCGTCAAGGGTGAGCCTCTCATCCGTGCGGGCAAGCGCTTTTCGCGCATCCGGTTCCGGTGACGACGCCGCGCCCGGTCGTCGCGGTCGTGCCGTTCGGCGCGCAGGGCCACGACGCTCAGGCGGGCGTCATCGGTCGGCAGGTGGCCCGCCGGCTCGTGGACCGTTTCGCCGATGATCCCGCGCTGGAGGTTCGACCCGTCTTCCTCGTCGCGATGCCCGAGACAACGAGCGATGCGGGGTACCTCGTCTTCGGTTCGACACCCGACCCCGAGCTGGCCGTGCGCTACGGCGAGTCGCTCGGCACGACCCACGCACTGACCGGCCTGTACCGCGAGGACGAGCGCGGGCGTGCCTTCTTGGTGACGCTCGTTGACGTCGCGGCACGCGGAGTCGTCGCGTCGCACGAGGTAGCGGTGCCCGAGGGCCAGCTCCATCGGGCAGAGCCGTCGCTCGCCGTGTGGCTGGTCGGCGCCCTAGGCACTCCCGCCCAAGCGGCGCTGGAGGAGCCCGAGACAACGAACGAGACCGCCTACCGCGCGCTCCTCGGCGGGCTCGAGGAGGAAGTGAACGCGACGCTGCTGCGCGAGGGCGACCCGGACGCGGCCGACGCGGCGCGGGTCCTCGCGTTCCAGCTTTACGTCGCCGCCGTCCGAGCGGACCCCGAGTCTCTCCGAGCCGAGGACCGACTGCTCGTGCTCGCCGCCGAGTCCGTCGAACGCGGCGACGAGGAGCGGGCGGCGCGCGCTCTCGAGGAGGTCATCGAGGCGAAGCCCATGTCGTGGCGCTCGCACTACATGCTCGCTGAGCTACTCCGTCAGATCGGCGAGACCAATCACGCGATCGTCGCTCTCGAGCACGCCCACGCTCTGCGGCCGCTACGCGATGTTGACGTGATGATGCTGGCCGAGCTGTACATAGCCGAAGGCGCGCCGGGCCAGGCCGCCGCGCATCTTCGCCGGATCGCGCCAGAAAGCGACGCGTTCGGCCGGGCGCAGGAGCTTCTGGGCGTGCTCGCACTCGGAAAGGATGACCACGAAGCCGCGCGTGCGTACCTCGAGCGCGCCGCCAGCAACGGTCGTCCGAGTGCCGAGGCGCATCTCGCGCGTGCGCACATCGCGGCCGGACGCCTGGATGACGCGCGCCGCGCCCTCGCCCAGATCATCAGCAGTGGGACTGACGCGGATGCAGTCGGCCAGGCGAGACGCCTTCGGCTCGGGCTCGAGCGGCCAGACCTCGAGGCCGATCTCGAGCGTGCCGGCCGCGCCGCGCTGTCCACGAACCCCGTCTCGTATGAGGACGTGCGCGCCGCCTTCACGAGGGTGCTCGGTTTCGATCCGGACCTTTGGGAGGCGCACTTCGGTCTCGGGCTGGTCGCTCGCAAGCAGGAAGACTTTCCGGCAGCGTCGAGCGCATTCCGGCGCGCGCTCGAGCTTGCTCCCGGCCAGCCCGACGTCCTGCACGAGCTCGGCGTCGCGCTGCTCGCTTCGGGCTCGCAGAGCGAGGCCCTCGCCCTTCTCGATCAGGCGGCGTCGCTCCGCCCGCGCGATGCCGGCTACCTTGCCGATTCGGGCTTCGCGCATCTTCGCGCGGGCGACCTCGGCGCGGCGCGCGAGCGGCTTCGCCTCGCCAGCGCGATCGACGCGGACGATCCGCTGACGCAGGCGTATCTCGTCGAGCTCGAGCGCGCCGAGACTGCGACGGGGAAAGTGAATTGATGGCCGGCACTAGGCAAGTCGTTGTCCTGGGCGGGGGGTTCGGCGGGCTGCACCTCGTACGGCACCTCGAGCGGCGACTACGGCGGGAGGAGGTCGACGTGACTCTCGTCGACCGCCAGAACTACCACCTCTTCACCCCGCTCCTCTATCAGGTCTGCACAGGCGAGCTGCCGCCTCACGCGGTGGCCTATCCGCTTCGCGACGCGACGGCACCCGCGGGGTTTCGTTTTCTGCAGTCCGAGGTCGCGTCGATAGACCTCGCGCACCGCCGCGTGGGTACCGCGGAGGGCGAGCTGCCGTACGACCACCTCGTGATCGCACTCGGTTCGGTCACCAACGACTATGGGATCCCGGGCGTCCGCGAGAACGCGATGCCGGTGAAGTGGCTCGCCGACGCCGAGGCTCTCAAGCGACACGTCCTCGATGTGTTTGAGTCCGCCGCAACCGAGACGGACATCGCGCGCCGCCGCGAGCAGCTCACTTTCGTCATCGTCGGCGCTGGTCCCGTCGGCGTGGAGCTCGCGAGCTCGCTGCGCGATCTCATGGACCACACGCTGCGACGCATTTACCCCACGATCGACTTCTACGCGGACGTGACGATCCACCTGCTCGACGGGGCCGATCGCGTGATCCCGAGCATGGACCCGCGACTATCCAAAATTGCTGCGCGACGTCTCGAGCAGCAGCGCGTGCGCGTCCTCCTGAAGACGCTCGTCTCGGAGATCGGGCCCGGCGTCGTCCATACGAAAGATGGCGCGCAGCTGCGCGCTCGCACGATCGTCTGGTCAGGCGGCGTGAAGGTGAATCCGCTCGTGGCCTCGCTCGACCTGCCGAAATCGAAAGACGGCCGCGTCATCGTCGACGACCGGTTCCGTGCGTCGGGCCGCGACGACGTCCTCGCCCTGGGCGATGCGGCGTATTTCGAACACCAAGGGAAGGGCCTGCCGCAGCTCGCCCAGGTCGCCGTGCTCCAGGCACCCGCCGCGGCGAGGAATCTGGCGGCGCTGGTCCGTAGAGCCCCGACGGCGCCGTTCGTCTACCACCGGAAGGGCGACCTCGTCGCGCTCGGACGCACGCAGGCGGCGGCCGAGTTCGCGAAGCTCGGCGGCTTCGTCATCGGCGGGCTGCCCGCCTGGACGGTCTGGCGGGTGAACTACCTGATGCAGCTCCTGGGCGTGCGGAATCGCGGTACCTTGCTCGTCGAATGGGTGCTGTCGTTCTTCGCCGGCAGGCTGGTGGCGAACACTCCCTGACGTTCGCGGAGCGAGCGCTCTACCACCAGATCCATCCCGTCAAAGTGTTCACCGACGTCGCGTCCGCGATCATCGCGATCGATCTCATCTGGCGTCACCTGCTCGTCCCGGGCCTCGTCATCGCGCTCCTGCCACCGGTGCTCGTGTCGGCGACCCTCATCCGTGAGGTCGATCTCGACCGCTATCGGCGCAGCGCGATGGGCGCGTACCTTCGCCGCTACATGCCGCCATGGGTGCAGGCGCTCCGGCTCTTCGGCGGGGCGTTCGCTTTCTACGCTGCCTGGTACCACGTGCCCGCCGGCGTCCTCGGCGCTCTCGCGATCGTCGCTGCCTGCTGGGTGAACGGGATATTGCGTCGCCGACCGACATGATCGTCGTGCTCCTGCCCGAGGTCGAGGCGGCGGTCGACGAAGCCGCCGCGATGATCGGCGCGCTGGACGCAGCCAGATGGGGCGTCCCGCCGTTCACCTTCGACTGGAAGCGACCCACGCGCTGAATGCGCGGGTCGCCGCTCGAGGTGTTCCCACGAGGGAGACCGTCCGGCGCGAGCTGCACAAGGGGAGATCGCGCTGGGACTCGGGCTGGTGTCCGAGATCGACGAGGCGCAGCTTCGCCGCGTGGGGCTCATCTATCAGGGCCACGAGTTCGACGTGGAGCGGATCGTGCGCAGGATCGTGCTTCCCCACATGCGGGGGCACCTCGCGAGCATCCGCGCGGCGATCGGGGCGGACCTGTAGCGGCGACTGTCAGCGCGCCGCGGCTGTCTCCTCGGCCTGCCCCTCGTGCGCCGCGATCACCTTCTGCGCGATGTGCGATGGGCACTCCTCGTATCCAAGCAGCTCGGCGCTGAAGGTCCCGCGGCCTCCGGTCATGGAGCGAAGGTCCGTCGCATAACGGAAGGTCTCCGCCATGGGCACATGCGCCTTGATGCGCTGGTGCCCCGCGCCGGTGCTCTCCATCCCGAGCACCCGACCTCGTCGTGAGTTGAGGTCGGCGAGCACGTCGCCCATCTGCTCCTCGGGGACCAGGACCTCGACGTTCATGATCGGCTCGAGCAGGAACGGCTGCGCTTCCTTCACGCAGTTCTGCAGCGCGAGCGATCCCGCGATCTTGAAGCTCATCTCGCTCGAGTCGACCTGGTGGAAGCTCCCGTCGTACAGCGTCGCCTTGAAGTCCGACAGGGGATAACCCGCGATGACCCCGCGTTCGGCGGTCTCGCGGACGCCCTTCTCGACGGCGGGCCAGAAGTTCCGCGGGACCGAACCGCCCACGATTCGCGTCGCATACACGACGCCCGACCCCGCGGGCTGTGGCTCGATCTCGAGGAACACATCGCCGAACTGCCCGTGTCCGCCGGTCTGTCGCTTGTAGCGACCCTGCGCCTGCGCCTTCCCGCGGATGGACTCCCGGTATGGGACTCGTGGCGTCCGCATGTCGACCTGGACTCCGAACTTGTTCTTCAGGTGATGCAGCGCCACTTCGATCGCCGACTCGCCGATGGCCGAAAGGATCGTCTCGTGCGTCGCATCCTCGCGGCGGACGTGCAGAGTCGGATCCTCGTCGGTGAGCTTGTGGAGCGCGGTCGCGAGCTTGTCCAGGTCGGCCTTGCTCGACGGCTCGATGGCTACGGAGAACGAGGGCGGTGGGAAGTCGATCGCGTCGTACAGGATGACGGCGTCCTTGTCGCAGAGCGTGGCGTTCGTGGTCGTCGCGGTGAGCTTCGGGACCGCGCAGATGTCGCCCGCGCCCACCGCGTCGGTCGCTTCCTGCTCCTTGCCTCGGAGGAAGAAGATCTGACCGACGCGCTCGGTCTCCTTCTTCGTCGCGTCGTAGACCTGCGCGTTGTGGTGCAGCGTGCCGGAGTACACGCGGACGTAGCTGAGCTTGCCGACAAATGGATCAGCGAGGGTCTTGAAGACGAATGCCGAGAGCTTGTCCGCCGGATCGGGCTTGCGCGCGATTTCCTCTCCCGACACCGACCGGCCGATGACGGATCCCGCTTCGGCGGGCGAGGGGAGCATCTCGCGGATCGTGTTGAGGAGCGCCGCGTATCCGACGTGCTTGTGCGCGGAGGTGGCGACGACCGGGATGACCCTGCCTTCGCGGACGGCCGCATGGAGCGCGTCCCGGAGCTCGTCGTACGCGAGCTCCTTGCCGTCGAGATAGCGGGTCAGCAGATCCTCGTCGGTCTCCACGATCGCTTCGACGAGCTGCTGGCGGTACTGGCCGACGCGCTCCGCCTCCTGGTCTTTCGGAAGCTCCGCGACGGGATCCTTTGGACCTTTGAGGATCTGCCCGTGAAGCAGGTCGATCGTAGCCTTGATCTCCTGTTTTTCGCCCAGAGGGACGTGCAGGGGTACCACGCGGATGCCGTAGGCCTCGCGGAGCTGCCCGAGGACCTCGTCGAAGTCGGCGTTCTCGCGGTCGAGGCGGCCGACGGCCACCACCCGAGGCGTCTGGGCCTTCTCGAGCTCGGACCAGACGGTCTGCGTGCCCACCTGGACGCCGGCAGACGCATCCACGAAGACGATCGCGGCATCCGCGACCCGCAGCGCCGCGTGCTGGTCGCCGGCGAAATCGGCGTAGCCGGGCGTGTCGACGAGGTTGATCTTCGTGCCCTCGTGGGTGAACGAGGCGAGGGCCATGTTGATGGTGATGTGGCGCTTCTGCTCTTCCGGATCCGTGTCGAGGATGCTGGTGCCGTCGTCGACCTTGCCGAGACGCGTCGTCGCGCCGACCGCATGGAGGATGGACTCGACGAGGCTCGTCTTGCCCGATCCGCCGTGGCCAACGACGGCCACGTTTCTGATCTTCGTGGGCTCCGGTGATGGCATCGAACTCTCCCCAGCGCTAGGTGCGTTGATAGTATTTCGCGCGATGTCCGGGCATTCAAAGTGGAGTCAGATCAAGCGCCAGAAGGGCGCCGCGGACGTCAAGCGCGGCGTTATTTTCACGAAGATGACCAAAGAGATCATGATCGCCGCGAAGGAGGGCGGCGGCGATCCCGACGGGAATTTCCGCCTTCGGCTCGCGATGGACCGCGCGCGCGACGTGAATATGCCACGCGAAAACATCCAGCGCGCGATCGATCGAGCCATCGGATCTGGGGATGCGGCCGCCCTCGAGAGCGTTGTCTACGAGGGTTATGCCCCGGGCGGGGTCTCGGTGATGATCGAGGCGGCAACCGACAACCGGAACCGGACCGTGTCGGAGATCCGCGCCGCGTTCACCAGGGGCGGCGGAAAGCTCGGCGAATCTGGTTCGGTGCAGTGGCTCTTCGAGCAGAAAGGCGTCATCGAGATCGATGCGAAGGGGAAGGACGCCGACGTGATCGAGCTCGCGGCGATCGACGCAGGCGCCGAGGATGTCGAGGCCGAGCCTGGTCTCATCACCGTCTACACGACGCCCGCGGCGTTCGAGCGCGTGAAGAAGGCGCTCGAGACGGCCGGCATCAAGGTGGCTTCCGCCGAGCTCTCGATGCGCCCGACCACCACGGTCCGGGTCGAGGGCGACCAGGCCAAGAAGCTCCTGGGCCTCGTCGAGGCACTCGAGGATCTCGACGACGTCATCAAGGTCCACGCGAACTTCGACGTGCCCGAAGAGGTCTTGCAGCACGCCTAGCCGGTCGGTGATCCTCGGGATCGATCCGGGGACAACGGGGATGGGATATGCGTTCCTTGTAGCCGCGCCCGAGCGCGCTCTACTCATCGAGTGTGGGATCGTCGACGTGCGGGCGAGCTCGAGCGCCGCGGAACGGTTGCTCGCCATCTCCAAAGCGCTGGACGAATTGATCCGCCGGCATCGGCCGTTCGCGCTCGCGGTGGAGCGCCTCTACTTCAATAAGAACGCACGGACCGCGATGCGTGTGTCCGAGGCCCGCGGCGTCGCCTTGCTGTGCGCCGCTCGGGCACGACTCGAAATCGCCGAGTACACGCCACAGGAAGTCAAGATCTCCGTCACCGGCCACGGCCGAGGCGACAAGAAGGCGGTGCAGCGGATGCTTCCACTGCTCGTCGCGCTGGATGCGCCGATCACCCAGGACAACGTCGCCGACGCCGTCGCTATCGCGCTGACGCACGCGCGGCGAGCGCGATTCGCCGACGCGGTCGCGGCGGCCCGATGAGGAACCTGGGTGCGCGGGGAAGGCGAGGGGACGCCCAGGCGCAGCGGGAGTCGCCCGTCCGCACAGACGTAGCGATGCTCACGCGACGCAGGGCGAAGGGACCCGCGAGCACGGGGCGTTCCCGAGCCTCAACCCGCGCACCCACGACAGCGAGATGATCGCCGCGGTCCGCGGCAGGGTGATCGCGCGCGGCACGGATCACGTCGTTGTGGAGACGAGTGGCGTCGGCTACAAGATCTTCGTGCCGAGGCATCCATCGCGCGACGAGGTGCTTCTGCATACGCATCAGGTAGTGCGCGAGGATGCGCAGTCGCTATACGGCTTCGAGACACGGGAGGAGCTCGCGCTCTTCGATCTCTTGATCGGTGTCTCCGGTGTCGGGCCGAAAGCTGCGATGGCGATCCTGTCCGTCGCCCGTCCGGCGGAGATCGCGTCGGCCATCGCGTCGAGCGATACAGCGGCGCTCGCGCGAGCGCCCGGTGTGGGCAAGAAGACCGCCGAGCGGCTCATCGTCGACCTACGAGGGAAGATCGGGCGGGTCGCCGGCGAGCCCGCAACCGGTGCCGCACTACCGACGGACGACGATGCGCACGCGGCACTTGTCGCTCTTGGCTACACCGCGTCCGAAGCGTCGATGGCGTTACAAGGAGCGCCGCCCTCGGGCCGGGCCTCCACGGAAGAACGGGTAGCGGCCGCTTTACGTACCGCCGGACGGGCGGCGGTCGCAGGCGGGTGACGAAAATGGCGGCGGGCTGGCAGGCGAGCACGGCATTTGCGACCATTGGCGGCGGCCGCCGCGCCGTTTAAAGGAGCGTGCATGGTCGAGTTCTTAAAGAACGAGGATGGGCAAGGACTAGTCGAATACGCACTCATCATCGCGGTGATCGCGATAACAGTCATCTTGGCGATGGTCTTCTTTAAAGACCAGCTCTCAAATTACTTCTCGAACATCGGCAATAACCTCACGTAGGAGCGGCGCGGCGGCCCGCCCGCTCCTCGCCTGAGGAAACATTCCCGCCATTTGATATAGTTAGGTCAGGTTTCCGGCCTGGCCGGACGCCGCGTCGGGCACAGAAAGTGGGTCGCCCCCACTTTTTTTGTCGCCTTACGCGAAGTGAATGAGAAGGGGGAGTTGCCGACATGAACCGAGAGCTCGTGACCGGTCTCGCGCAACTCTCCGCCGAGAAGGGCCTTCCCAAGGAGGTCGTTAGCGACATCATCGCCCGCGCCATCAAGCGCGCCTACGGCGATGAGGAGCACATCGACGTCAAGGTCGACGTGCAGACCGGCGCTTTCAAGGTCTACTTGCTCAAGACGGTCGTCGAGAAGGTCGAGGATCCGAAGATCCAAGTCCAGCTCGACACCGCGAAGAAGATCAAGCCCGACGCGCAACTCGGCGACGTGATCCCATTCGAGGAGTCCGCCGCCGCGCTCGGGCGGATCGGTGCGCAGACCGCCAAGCAGGTGATCCAGCAGTCGCTGCGCGAGGCGGAGCGCGAGCAGGTCTTCGCGGAGTACGCGGACCGCGAAGGCGACATCATCAACGCGAAGATCAGCCACTTCGAGGCGGGCTCCGCGATCATGGAGCTCGACCGCGGCGCCACCGCGATCCTGCCCCGCTCGGAGCAGGCGCCCCACGAGCGCTACTTCGCTGGACAGGCCCGCAAGGTCGTCGTGCTCGAGGTACGCCGCACGCTCCGCGGTCCGCAGATCATCGTCAGCCGTGCACACAAAGCACTCGTCAAGCGGCTCTTCGAGCTCGAGGTGCCCGAGATCTTTCACGGCCAGGTCGAGATCGTCGGCATCGCCCGCGAGCCTGGCTCACGCACGAAGATCGCGGTCCGCGCACGCCAGCCCGGCCTCGATGCGCGAGGCGCCTGCATCGGCCAGCGCGGCCTTCGCGTCCAGGCGATCGTGAACGAGCTGGGCGGCGAGAAGATCGACATCATCGAGTGGGCCGAGAGTCCCGAGCGCTACGTGGCCAACGCGCTCGAGCCGGCGCACGTCGTCCGCGTCGACATCGTGCCCGAGGAGAAGACCGCGTACGTGGTCGTGCCCGACCGTCAGCTCTCTCTCGCGATCGGCAAGGAAGGCCAGAATGCC
>Ga0137376_10002942_pt1 | contig 10445 bp, 9 predicted proteins | sample SagtaG_23_FD_104814 | JGI IMG/M metagenome (GOLD analysis project Ga0137376, IMG submission 104814) | Vadose zone soil microbial communities from Sagehorn Ranch, Mendocino, California, USA - Sage2_L_20_16 metaG | ecosystem: Environmental > Terrestrial > Soil > Vadose zone | place: USA... | reverse complement strand
TCGAGAATTTTGCCACGCAGGCTTTCCTGGCTGCCGAGCCAATAGGCAACCTGACTTGTACCTTCAAGCCCTAACAACAAGCCACCTTTTATATATGCCTTAATTCGATCAAGTTCGTTTGCTGGCACAGGTGTGGTACATAAACGAGAAAGTTCATGTACAATGGCCCGTACTGCGGGTTCAACTTGTGATGGGTCTACCCCGGCACTCACTACAAAATTGCCTGTCTCAGCATAACTATTAAAATAGCTTCCAATATCGTACGCGAGTCCCTGCTCTTCACGGATTGTCTGGAAGAGTCGTGAACTCATCCCGTCTCCCAGGATAGCATTCATTAACATAAGTGTATAATAGTCGGGAGACGAATAGCCCATGCCTAATGTTCCAAGGCAAAGGTTGACTTGCTCTGTCTCCTTTTCAATGAGCACAATTGGTGAAGTATCTACTGGCGGTAAACACTTCGTCCATAGCGCATGTTCGCGTGGTTCCCACTGACTAAAAAGACGCTTGCATTTTTCAACTATACTGGCCGGATCAATATTGCCCGCTACACTAATGATCAGTGAATTTGGTCGATAATATTCATGTAAATAGTCCAGCATCTGCTGGCGTTGTATGTTTGCAACTGTCTCGATATAGCCTGCGTCATCCCGGCCTAAAGGGAGTCGGGGCCACATTGCCTCATCTATAAGCAGACCGATCCACTCTTGAGGATCATCGTGAGTAGAACTTAGTTCTTCTATAATAACGCTGCGTTCTTTCTCGATTTCAACTGGATCGAAAAGTGAATGATGCACCATATCTGCCAAAACATCCAGAACCGCTGGTAAATGTTCTCCAGGCACGCGAGCGCTATAATGAGTTAGTTCTTTCCCAGTGCTTGCATTAAATACTCCTCCAACACCCTCGATGGCCTCTGAAATAAACCTTGCATTAGGATAATTTGCCGAACCTTTAAAAAGCATATGCTCGATAAAATGAGAAATTCCCGCATTCGTATTCGATTCATAACGAGAACCAACTGTGAAAAAGAATGAGATACTGGCTGAACGCATACCCGGCATTGGAGCCATGAGTAAGCGGAGTCCGTTCTGTAGGGTCTTACGCTCGTATTGCATTGAAAATTGATACTTCTTCCTTAACCATTAACCTCTGCACACATGGTCGCTAGCACAGCGTTTCACTATTATAGACGTTTTCTGAGTGAATGGCAACGGGAAATGAGGAATGGTATAGCCAATTTGGGTGTGAAATGTGAGCTTGTGTGGTTGCTATAATGAAAATGCCATGGGTCTTTCATGATCCCACGGCATTTTTTACTATGCTTGTGGCAAGGTCTATCGGGAAAAGATTCAGACTTAGAACAGACCAACGTCATTGGCTAAATCTCCCAAACCTCCAAGCATACCCTCTCCACCGCGGTCACCATAGCCTCTGTTCCTATCAAAGCCATGTTCAAACTCGTGAAGTAGTATCTCCCCGCCAATGACTGCTGCAGCACCTCCTAACGCACCCATAGCCATGTTTCCACCAGAACCCTGGAAGAGTCCACCCATTCCTCCCTGCTGGTTTTGCATCGGCATGTTTGCCGGTGTTGGAGCAATATTTGCCAGGCTTGTATGGCAACTGGGGCAATTAGGAGTGCCGAGAGGTGACATTGCCATACATATAGGACAGCGAAGCACCATTGGCTGCTGTGGATATTGAGCCCCGTATTGAGGCGATTGCTGAGGGTATTGTGAGTATGGCTGAGAGTACTGTGGAGGCTGAGCATACATTGTTTGAGGAACAGGTAAACCTGTGGCGTGAGATAGAGGGCTACCACACTGCGCACAGAAATTTACACCTGGATTATTCTGCTTCCCACAATTGGCTCAAATAGGGGCAACAGGTGTTGCTGGAACATCAGGTGCAGTGGTTGTTCGCATACTTTGACCACAGTTCGTACAGAATGCCATCTCAGCAGGGACCTCTGTATGACATGCAATACAGGTCTGTGTAAGTGATTGAGGTTGCACTGACGGTGTTGGTGTGGCTGTAGCGATCGCCGCCTGTGTGCTCAGTGAGGAGCCACAATGCATGCAAAATGCTGCACCGGGCTTCACAACGCCGTTACAACGAGGACATACATGCGTTGAATTGTTTTCACTTTCGACGCTATCTGTTGAATGTACAGGGGTTCCACACTCTGGGCAAAACTTCTTACCAGTAACGTCATTACCGCAAGATGTACAGGATGCCATGGTTTTATCTCCTTATGAACATGCGAATGGCCATCTCATGTAGCTTACCTTGCAGTGTAACATAGTTTGAAAGTTTCGTCGATAGGTTTTTCAAACACATTCCCTGAGTGCTACGCTATTGCTAATACCGCGTAGTTTCATGAGCGCTACAACTTCGAGTTGCCGAACGCGTTCGCGCGAAATGCCCAGCTCTTTACCAACTTCCAGCAACGTGCGGCTGCGCCCATCCCCAATCCCATAGCGGAGTGTAATAACCGAGCGTTCGCGCGGTGTAAGTAAGGCAAGAGCGCGATGAAGTTCTTCCCCAAGCAAATGTTGTGAAGCGGTTTCTGCTGGAGCAGGAGCAGCGCTATCTTCCAACGTGTCTGCTAAAGAGTAACGAGCTTCGTCGTCAACAGGCGCATCTAACGATACCGGCTGCTCAATAATACCAAGTAGATCGACGACCTCGTTCACGTCCATATTGCATGCTTCAGCAATCTGCTCTGGCAGAGGATCGAGCCCATTTTCTTGAGATAATTGAGCTGTAATACGACGCACTTTACGCAAACGAGTAGCAACATGTTCGGGTAAATGGATGAGTCGAGATTGTTCACCGGCGGCACGACTGACTGCCTGGCGGATCCACCAGGTGGCATATGTACCAAAATGACAGCCCCTGCGATAATCGAATTTCTCAGCCGCTCTCATCAGTCCGAGATTTCCCTCTTGTATAAGGTCTATCAGGGGAACACCCGTGCTTGTATAACGGCGCGCAATGGCGATTACCAGGCGCAGATTCGACTCGATTAACCTGCGGCACGCCAATTCATCACCCGCAGCAGCTCTCTGAGCCAGGTCAACTTCTTCAGCGTGCGTTAATAGCCCCAAACCTCGAATGTCACGCAGGTAACTCTGAAAAGCATCTTCAGAACCCAGAGCTGTACGAGCGGTAGAAGCGCGAGCACGTCGCGAATTTGAGGGCAATTCTTCCAATACATCTGAATCGGTGCTTTCAACCATAGTAGCATCGTCTAGCAATAGAACGGTAGTTTCATCGAGTAACGGGTCAGTCTCGATGAGCGGCTCCGTATTGCGTTTCGACGTCTTTTTTGCTAATAAGGCATCAATACTTGATTCAAAATCAGACGTGTTGGTAGAGTGAAACACTACCGATTGAGCAGTAGTGGATAGCAATGGAGTGAACACATCACTCACAGGATCAACAATTGCCATTATTCCACGCTCCCTTCGGGAAATCTACCGGCAAAATCAGCTGCCGGACTCCTCCGTGTGGCCTCGTGGTCAGTACTCATATGCTCGAGACATGTTTGTACTGAACGTATGTATATACCTAACCAATATGTATTCTTCTCTAATTGTATAGAGTAGAACAGATGATAACATCGGGTAAATACCTTAGATCAAATCAGGTTCTAACCGTATCTTCATAGCACTATCGTACCAATGGCTGGTAGCAGGAGTTACAGCTTTCAGTGACTCGATCTAGTAAAAAAACGGTTGCTCGATGTCCTGAGGATTGATCAAGGTAAAGGATGAGCCCCCAGGAGTTGCTCATACAAGTAATACGACCAATATGGCCTAAACGTTACGCGAATTATTAACGTCTCTCAATTACTTTATCTCTTGCTAAACAAAGTAGAAATTGCAAGGTGTAAATTTCTCAACCTGAAATGCTCTATTTTAATAAATATTCATACATTCTCAACGAGATGTCAACCAGAAAACAACCTTCTAGACGGTATTGTTATATGCAGGGGGAAGCCACGTGGGGGATGTCCTGGGGGGGACATAGAGTGGCTAAACACACGGGTCATGATCCTGGGGAACAACAGCGGACTCCTTTCTTTCGCCTGTTGTTTGAGGACCGGAAAACCTTTCAAAATAGCGTTTTCCGGTCTTTTTTGTGGTTTTCTCTGCACCCATCAGATCTCATCTATGCCCATCTGTATGAGTATCTCTTTGAGGTGGAGCAGGCCGAGACGCATGCGTGCTTTAATTGTGCCGAGGGGAATTTGCGTTCCCTCGGCAATTTCTGCGTGGGTCCATCCTTGAAAGTATGCAAGCTCGATTACTAGCCGCTGTTCAGCGGGAATCTTCATGAGGGCTGCCCGAACATGCGAACTTTTCACCGATTGCCATGCTGCATCCCAGGCATCTGGATAGGCGATATCTTCATTTAATTCTAACTCTTCTAATGGCGCTTCATGAATCGTTGCTCGACGGCGTACGCGGCGTAAATAGTCAATGGTTCGGTGATGCAGGATGGAAATAAGCCAGCTTCGTGCTGCACCTGTTTGAGGTGAATAAGTAGTGGCACGTCGCCACACAGCCAGAAATGCGTCTTGCAGCAGATCTTCAGCGACCTGATGATCTGCAACCATACGGTATGCCAACGAGTAGAGGATGCGACTGTAGCGTTGGTACAGCGAATCCATGGCCCATACTGCGCCACCTGCAATGGCATTGAGCAGGGCTTCATCGCTCGGTTCGTCTTGAGATTCGGCATTCCTCGTCATGTACATGCTAAGCCTTGTCGTCTATTCTTTCGCATTAGAATACGTCAGCGAGTGATGATTAGATCAATAAGGAGCAGAAGATATGCTACTACTATATGCTACTACAAGCAGAAATGCATTGTCTTGTAGGTATTAGTTCTGATACTATCTAGAATAAAGAAGTATGGAGGGAAGGCAAAAAAGCTACATGAGTGATATATATCCCTGTTGGTATCCTGTGCAGATTCGTTTCCGCGATCTTGATCCCCTGGCGCATGTGAACAATACCGTTTACTTTACCTACTTTGAGGAAGCTCGAAGCTTTTACTTTGATCACCTGGAGACCTGGCTCAATGAGTGGCCGTCCAGGGAAGAGCATCAGGAGGTCGAGAGCATCGTTTCGCACCCGCCGCATAACCCGCGTATTCAAACGCTTCCGGGCGGGCGACGCTATGGCGTACTGATCAAGGAAATGACGTGCACCTATATGCTGCCGTTGGTACGTTCTGATGCTGTAGAAATCGGGGTGCAGGTTGACCATGTTGGCCGCACCAGCTTTAGCATGAAGCACGAGATACGCGATAGTGCTGAGCACGAGCGCATCTTTGCGACTGGTAAGTCAGTTCTGGTGTGGTGTAATTATCTCACCGGCAGGCCTCACCCGATTCCACCTTCCCTACGGTTTGCCTTTGAACAGATGGAGGGACGAACATTTCCTGCTCCAATTTCGTAATTGACTGGCTAAAATAGCCGTGCTTGTTCCGGACCACTTTCAGGTTGATCTGGTTGAGCTGGTTGCCAGGGTAAAGGTGGAAGTGAAGTCAGTGCCCTGACCTTCTCAAACAGGGTAGAGCAGATGGATGGAGAGTGAACTTCAAAAGGGCAGTGGCAGAAGACATAGAGCGTTAATCCTTCCTCGATCCATTGCGCAAGCTGCCATGCCCAGGTATCAAGAAATGTGTTGTTGACTTCCATGCGTGGATGTCCGATATAACGCAGGAAGATAAAATCGGTGGTAACGGCGACTTGTAAAGGGAGATCGGGCTTTCGCTCACGAGCCTGAAGTATCTGTTTCTCTTCGGCAGAACCAATTCTAATTGGCCTGGTATCCATCATTATACGTGCCACCTTGTACTGGGTAAGCAGCGCATTCAATTTGGCAGCATGCGACACTTTATAAAAGTCGGGATGACGCACTTCGACTGCCAGGCGCAGGTCTTCAGGCCAATAGTCGAGAAAAGCCTGGAGCTGTGAAAGTTGGGCTGGTCCAAATTCTGGTGGTAATTGTAGAAACAATGGACCCAAGCGTTCTTTCAATCCACGTATACGGTCGGTAAAGAAATATGTCTCACTTGTGCGGGTTTCTAAGTGTGGTGCGTGACTGATATCGCGTGGGATTTTGAAACAGAAGCGAAATTCGGGAGGGGCTTCGGTATACCATCGTGTTATGGTTTCGGTAGATGGGATGGCGTAAAAGGATGTATTGCCCTCAACGGTTGTGAGGCGCCTGCTATATAAGCGCAGGAAGTCGCCTGGCGAGGTGTGTGGCGGGAAGAAATTCCCGACCCATTCTTTATAACCCCACATTGGGCAGCCGATGTAAAACACGGTGAGGCTCCTTTTTATTGTATTGTAGCCAGATATTGGGTAACTCATAAGTTACTATTCTATTTTACCATTAACAAACTAGAAAAAATGATCTAATTTCTTCTTACATCTCGTTCATTCTCCTAAGGGAAGTCTTACCTGAGTAGGAGTATAGGATGAAAAGATCTGAGGAAGAAACAATCACGGCCTTACATAATCTTTTTGCCAGGGTCGAGGCCCTACGTCAGATCAATATACGGGATATCCTCAAACCTGAAGTTTATTTCCGTTATGAACAGACCCTCCAAGAAGCCTATGATGCACTCACCACGGTTGAAGACGCGCTCACGAGCCTGGGAATGAAACTTGAGTATGAACACTTTCGCTTAGGCGGAGCACTCGATGAACTCAAGCCACTGATGGTTGATACGCGCTCAACCTCTGATAAAATCATGGAAGCATTTGAACAGCGACTCCTCTAACCATTCTATGAGCACATACACTTGTTGCAGCCCCACTACGGGTACAACGCTATCAACATTTCCTTCCCTTGCCATCCAGGAAGCCAAAGAAAAGCGCCGGAACGTCTTAGAAGCAGCTATGCAAATACGCAAAGAGCATTATCGGACCTTCATGCAAAAAAGCGGTTGCAAGCGTGAAGTGTTCTTGCTACAATCGCCTAAGTATGACGAATGAAGAGTTATGAGAACACATTGGTAAAGTTATTGATGCAAAGCTTGACCAGAAGCTAGACGAGAAGTTAGAGCCAATGAAAAAGAATATGGCTACTAGAGCAGATATCCATGAAATCGCAGTTGATATGGCGGAGTTTTTTCATAACACATGGGTAAAGATGGATGAAACAAACGAGCGTGTTACCATCATTGAAGACCATTTAGACATGCCCCACCTGAAAGAGAACTAATCCCACTTCCAGAAAGAACTGTTGCGTTTCCTAACCTCTTACGCCGGACATTTTTTCAGCCTGTTGAAAAACGCACATGTGTCTTGCTGTTTCGTCCACTATAGAGTATAGTGAGCACAGCGACGTCTGAGGACATCTTCCTGATTTCATTCTTGACGAGAACATTCCTCTAGGTCTCCAACTCATGCGTTTGCATCTGAGGGGTCATTCGAAAAGACGACTCAATGGGAGGTCTGCCTATGGTCGACCGTGTCGGTCAACAGCTTGGCAACTACCGGCTGGTCAGCCTGTTGGGACAGGGTGGCTACGCCGAAGTCTACCTGGGCCAGCATGTGCGCTTCAAGCAGCAGGCGGCTCTCAAGGTGCTGCATGCACATCTAAGTGAGCAGGAAGCGGAACACTTCCAGCAGGAAGCCGAGACCATCGCCACCCTGGCACATCCTGGCATGATCCGCGTCCTCGACTTCGATGTGCAGGACGGCATCCCCTTTCTGGTGATGGACTATGCCCCAAATGGCTCCTTACGACAACGTTACCCCAAAGGCCGCCGAGTGCCACTGCCGGTGATCGTCTCCTCGGTCAAGCAGCTCGCTGAGGCTTTGCAGTACGCCCACGAGCAGAAGTTCATCCATCGCGATGTCAAGCCAGAGAATATGCTGCTGGGACGACGACGGGAGATACTGCTCTCTGATTTTGGCATTGCCACCATCGCCCACAGCACCTCCTCACTCAGCACGAGTGCCGATGGCACCTCCGGCACGTTAGCCTACATGGCTCCTGAGCAGATCGAGGGACATCCGCGCCCGGCCAGCGATCAGTACGCTTTAGGTGTGGTGGTGTACGAGTGGCTCTGTGGTGAGCGGCCCTTTGAGGGCTCGGTGAGCGAGCTGATCGCTCAGCAGTTGAGTATGCCCCCTCCACCGTTATGTGAGCGTGTGCCAGCAATGCCAGCCGAGGTGGAGCAGGCGGTCCTGCGGGCCTTGGCCAAAGATCCGAAAGCGCGTTTTGCCTCGGTGGCAGACTTTGCCACATCCCTAGAGCAGGCCAGCCAGCACGCGCTCATCCCGACCGCGCAGCTTGCCCTCGAGCAGCCTGCTCTCAGTCCGGTTGCTGGAACAAGCTTTGAGACGGTAGCGGTGGCACCAAGCCAATCCGTGCTGCCAACAGAGACGACTCCCGAGGCCTCGCTGCCAGTGGGAGCACTTGAGCCGACTGTCTATGCAGGCTCCTCGGCACAAAATGGCTATGACACCCCTCAGAGTGGAGCCGTCTCCGAGACGCCGCAACAAGGCCACGTCGTTGCACCCACGGCTGCTGTGGTGTCACCTCCCTTGGAGCCAACGATTCCGGTTCACCGAAGGGCGAGACGTGTTTCTCGAACCATGGCAGGGCTCCTCATCGGTCTGGCGGTACTGGTTATCGCAGGCGCTGTCCTGGGCAGCCTTAGCCTGCTCACGCACTTCGGGATGATTGGCACACGTAGCAGTGCTACAGCTCCCATTGTAGCACGAGGAGGAACCTGGATAGACGATTTCTTTTACGATCCACGTAGCTTGATTCCTCCCGCGATATATCCGTGGGAAGCTATGGCAGAACAGGCCCTGTACCTGCCCCTCTTTTATGGTGACGCGCAAGGCGTGGTTCACCCTGGAGCGGCAACCGAAATTCCCACAGTTCAGAATGGCGGGGTCAACGCCGACGCCACTACCTGGACCTTCAACCTGCGACCGCACCTCGTATGGTCGGACGGACAACCATACGATGCCCGCGACGTCGACTTCACCTGGAGGCTCTGGGCCAATCCGAGCTTCGGGGGGGTCTGGCCCCTGCCTCCCAAACTCATCTCGTCAGTAGACGTCTCGGCGGATCGTCTCTCGATCACCTTCCACCTCAAGCAACCCTTCTCCCCATTCCTCGCGCTATGGGTAGATGGCGCAGGCGCCCCTTTGCCCGCCCACCACTTCAGTTCGATGGCCCCAGAGGCTATCTTGAAATCGCCTGATAACCTGAACCCCAAGGTGGTGAGCGGCCCTTTCATGATGGGTGAGAGCGTGCCGGGCGATCACTACACCTTGGTGCGCAATCCCAGGTACTACCGAGCCAGGGAGGGGCTACCCTACCTGGACAAGGTAATCATCCGCATTGCTCCCAAAACAGAAACTGTGCTAAAGGACCTGCAAGCCGATTCCATTGATTCTTACGATTCCCTCGACTCTCTGGATGTGAGTAATGTGCAGGCGTTCCAGCATTTCAACCACTATACGCTCACTCATGCTCCAACGAGTACTTACTTCATGGGGCTGTTCTTCAACTTCCACAACACAGTGCTGGCCACACATCGGGAGGTGCGCACGGCAATTGCCATGGCCATTAATTACCAGGACCTGATCGCTACAGTACTCCACGGGTTTGGTGAGCAGCTATGCACAGATCATGGTTCGGCCTACCATCCAGGCTATGATCCCAACGCTGACTGTCCGCCATTTGATCAGACGGCAGCCAATAAACTGCTGGATGACAACGGATGGGTAAAAGGACCTGAAGGGGTGCGTACAAAAGGCCAGCAGCGCCTGGAGTTCGAGCTCTCTACGAATGACAACCAGCCCGTGCGCAGAGATACCGAAGTGATCGTTCAGCGCAATTTGAGCGTGATTGGCATTAAGCTTGACATCCAGAACTATGGACCCGCAACGTTCTTTGGCTCTTTTTTGCCGGGAGGAAATGCATCACCGCCAACGGGAGCCGTATCAGGCAGATATGACATCGCGGTGGCGGCTAATGGCCCAGGTGGCTATGATCCTGATGACTCTTCGTTACTGTCCTGTGACCAGTTCGCGCCCAATGGGGGCAACACAAGCTTCTATTGCAATCGTGCCCTGGATGCCCTGTACAAACAGGAAGTGGCAACGGCCGATCAGGGCGTGCGGCAGCAGATCTTCAGTCAGATTCATCACATCTACCTGACGGATTTTCCTTTCATCGCGCTCTACTTCCCGCTAAATGTAGCGGTCGTACGCAAAGGGACACATAACTTCCAGCCCAGTCCCATTACCGGAGAGACCGTCAACATCTGGGAGTGGTGGTGCGATGGGGGGAAGTGTTAAGAAGGGAGAGTAACTTCAAGGGAAATCAAATTGTCGAATTGACTTTATCTCATTCGTCGTTTCTTTAAAAGAAAAAAATGATTTCCGG
>Ga0137376_10002941_pt1 | contig 10445 bp, 16 predicted proteins | sample SagtaG_23_FD_104814 | JGI IMG/M metagenome (GOLD analysis project Ga0137376, IMG submission 104814) | Vadose zone soil microbial communities from Sagehorn Ranch, Mendocino, California, USA - Sage2_L_20_16 metaG | ecosystem: Environmental > Terrestrial > Soil > Vadose zone | place: USA... | reverse complement strand
TCTGAAACTCTCTCGGAATCTCACGAGTCATCGGAGATTTCGTTTGTAAGTACCGGGGGGGCAAACGCAATTGGCACTCGACTACCCACTAGCCGCCATTTTACATCCCAAATCCAGATACGAGGTACGCACTGCCTCGCTCTTGGGATGCAATTACTCATACCCATCACCAACAGCGCCCTATATACCCTTACCGACCCCAAACCAAGAAGGTTATTGGTTGACGAAGGAATGTGACACTGAGAGTGATCCTGAATGAGAAACGCAATTGCATCGTATTCCATAAACTACTTAGTTCGATGACGGAGTACCGTGCTTTTGGATATCCTTACGACGTTGAAAGCGCCGCGAGTATACAGAACGCTATGGATTTCCACAAATTCAACACTCTACAGTGGTCGGCCCCATATGCCAGTTCACGGTAGGCGACCCCCCAAAATTGAAACCGTACGCCCCCTTAAAACTTACTCCTTGCCCAAAGTGAACAGAATTATCATTTATAGCATTGCCTCCATGGTCGGTGTTTGTATTGGCTGTCCCGTCTTCGACTCTGCTGCTGGTGCACATGGTGCCTGAATAGGTACTGCCCGTCTCGGCACTACCCTTCATATGGGATACGTTCCCACCAGAACTGCCTAGGCTGTTCGGATTAGAAATAGAGTATAGCCTAGAATTGAGGCTAGAGCCATCCAGGTCCATCGAACCTCGGGCAAGCTCTACATTGTCCTTACTCTCGAGGACAGCGAGTAGCCTTTTCTGCTGTGCAACTAATCGGTGTACCATGACCTGGAGTTCAATCTCTGTCTGAAACTGCGACACTATGTGTTAGCCACCCGCTATGTGACGCGTCCATTTCTTCTTAACACTTACCCCGAATCGACTTAAACACTGCTGCAATTTCTGCTGGTGCTCTTGTATTTTCCCGGCATCCAGTCCCGCGAGTAGAAAGGCCGAAGCCTTGTTCCTCGAAGTGCCATTCTGAGCAAACTTTTCGATCTCAAGTAAAACTCTATATTCCTGCAATTTAGTCAACGATGCGCGATTTAAAACTCGACCCACTTTAGAACTTCTTCGAGGTTTTTCCCTAGCCCGGGTGGCACATCTTCCTTTACGTTCTCATTTTTACGAAAAATCACATACACCAACTCTCCAGCATCGGTCGCGAGCCTCTCAAACCCGTCTTTGTTCCCTTTCACTTTCTATTTAAATTCATCTACGGCGTCAACTCTACTCTTCTACCTTCGCGCGGACACATACCTGTGCCGTAGTAATAATGTTTGAGGCCAACTTCGCTGCCTCTTGTAATCCAGGGATTGGTGATGCTACCGCCGCGACCAATTGTAACGTTGTCAACACAGTCGACGTTATTTCGAGCGCGACATCACTCCTGTCGGACGCTTTAGACGATGCTTTGACCTTTACTTCTTCGTCGCTGGATGGATGGCCTGTTAACCGTGTGCCCATGATAGTGGTAGCAGGAGGTGCGAAGTGCAGGAGTACGACGAGCACATTATGTCCTTATATCAGGAAATGTGACATATGAGGCTATGTTCTTCTAGCTTTAGCCAGACGATTATGCTTAGCGATTCTGGAATCTGGATGCCATTAACCACACGGCATTGACGCCGGGCCCATACTCAATATTTGATCACGTCAGCTTTCCATTCCTTTCCCACGGCCTCATCGCCGGTTCCGATGGCAGTACTCGAATATGAACAGCAATCTTTTAGCATCTGGAAATTTTATTTTAAGATTGCGCAGAATGGCCTACAATCCATCTACTCAAAGACATGTATGTGATTGGACCACAAGGGCTGTGGTAAGAATATACACGGTGTTGAAGACAGCTCATATAATATCAATGTCATCCTGTTCCGACTTCGCGTTCCCTGCTGTGCTGCATGTGAATGATTGTACCAGGGACCATAAAATCAGAAATCCCTCGTAAGCACGCCAGGTAGAACGGTAGTTATTTGTCGTCTCTGTCATTCATTTTGGTTCCGAAACGGTGTGATGACAGATGCCAAGTGTACACTAAGCGCGCAGTTAGACAAGCTATAAGGCGCTTGGCTTCGTAAGAGTAGTATAGATTAGACTCACGCCGGTGAAACGCGATTACCATCTCGTGCGGCCACTACAAAGCGATATCACGGGCATAACTTGGGTCCGTAAAACAGCAGTGAATAAGCGCTTATTGAACCGTAGGCTCTGACCCGCAGATCGGCTCGTAGTCCGTTCCGGGTTTGTAGGCACCGCTGAGAACGCATATTTAATGTCATATCCGACCAGATTCAAGATTTTTCTCAAGACTTGTGAATTATGAGGTGAGGCGATGCAAAGGACATACACACATTCGCAAAACCGGTTTCAAGTTTGCATCATCCAAGTTTGCAGGTTTGTTTAAACGTGCAGTACAGGTGTATTTTCTCTGGAATAGCTGGTATGTTCTAGAATGGGGGGAGCTTGCGGCCTCGTTTGCAATGAACGGGAGCCCGGGTGACGGTTCGTACACGTGTCATGCCACATCTGCTCGGGCCGCTTACTTAACGCTTGGTCAAACAACGGCAATGTCAACTCTGGTCTCTTTCGCTCTGACCACGACCGCTCAGGGGCGCATCGCTTTCAAACGACGGTAGCATTTCCTTGAGATAGTTTTTCAAAACGTCAATCGTGCAGTCGCGGTATCTGCCCTGCTAGTCAATGGTATGACCAGATCTCGCGCTCTCTCTCTGCAACCCCAGCCCGAGTGCCATCCCGTCACAAGTTACAGTAATGGCCCTCAGATACTTTGGCGTATAGAGGGAGGTGCATCCAAAGCAGCAGCGCCCGGCAAGCGGGGAACTGTTGTCAAGCTTCCACGTGCGTTCGCCTTTTCATCCCCCAGACCGCCTGCTCACATACAAACAAGTAACTATACAGGTCATGATACCGCGGTAGCAACACGTGCTGAAAGCATTTCGTCCTTGTGTACAGTGCGGCGGGGGAAGGTAGATAGCAACCAAGACGTCAAACTCAAGAGGGCGAATAACAAGCTAAACTGGGTTACAAGGACTTGGAGCAACACTATCGCAATGAGGGACTCGTATCCCAAGGGAGATGAAACCATGGCAATAGACATCACTAGCATCCACGTTGCACTAACAAATAGTAATGGCTGGGATACTTTCTTGACACTTGGAATGCAGCGGGGATGCTGTTGGCGTACTCACCACACTCGAAGCTTTGCGCCTCGCTCTCCGATTATCCCTCGTTACAAAAGTGAATTTTTATCCTGTAGTACTTACATGAACGGTACCGAGAAACATAGTTGAAGTAGTCAGAGACCGGCATATGCAGAATGGCTGATCTCGGCCGCATTTAAACCAGGGATGGAGTCAGTGCACAAATAGAAAAAGAAGCTCTGATATATTGACGACATCAAGGTGCTATACAAATTTGGCAAATGTCGTTCCGATAAGACTGCGTGCTGTCGTCTTTTCCCATTAACGGACTTAGTAAATGAAATATGAAATTGGTAATGTTCCTCATGACGTGATGTATGCGAGATTACTCTTGGCCGCGCTTCAATGTTCAAGTTCTAGGTAATGGATCTCTTATGCAACAACAGACACCCACCGTAACGTTCCGTTTCGTCATGGTTGGCGCGCTGGTGCCAGGCATTGCCTCCTTTTGAGTTGTTCCATAATCACAGTATGCGGAGAAGCTAGCTTGCAACCATGACATGGAGGTTGATAACAATTTGTACGCCACGTCATCAGCACGTTTCACGGCTTTGACTTGCGCTGATAGTGGGTCTCAAAGTGGAAGACAACTCTTAAGCGCGTCTTCCTGTGGGCTGATCTTGCGGTGGAAGACAATACTGAAGGCGCGATTTTATGGTGACATGCTTTATTTGGCATGAGTTCCTTGATAATGCGGTACTGCAGGGAGATGCAGCAGCAGTCTATTTGGGTTTTTCATGTCAGTGTCTTTGTTGCTCTTCTGGCGGACCTAGCGTAACCTCCGTTTTGACGCAGCCCCTCCCAGTACATCCTGCAAGTTCTACACGAACAAATGTGGATACGTCGAGGGAGAAAAGCCGATTGGGTTGACCTATGTCCCCGTTTCGCTTCCCGCGCCCAAGAAGCTCAAAACTCACGTTCGCTAAATTTGAACAACAGCGGCAAATCATCGAATCTCTCAAATCCAGTGCAAGCGGTGGATAACCAAAGGGATTGACGTGGAGTGAAAGACTGGCTCTTCATGCGAAGCAAGCAGAAAAGGAGATCTGGGGTGTCGTCCAAGCCGGAGAATGATACGTCGAGTACAGGGAAGGGCAGTCAGGGATACAGTCATGTCGTGGTTGCTGGCGTTTGTATTGGGATTGAAATCGTGCCAGTGGCACCCTGCGGATAGAGTTTTGCGAGGGCTCTAACGTAACCGATGGTTTCTTTGCACGTGCGTTTACCCGATTTCTTGGGGTTCTAGTACTACACGTTTTTTGAATAAGTAGTGGACAATCGATAAGTATTGTTCACGTGCCGCGACGCCTCTCCTATCACTTTTACAAATATATTTTCTATTCGATACACTGAGGAATATTGTACAATGTGTGCTACAATGGAACTTGTAACAGGGACCCCTCCTGCCACCGTTAGTTTCAACTCTTGCACCGCCAACTGCGTGGAGGGTACCGAGGAAAAAGATACGGTGTGCGGGGAGATGGGCCTAGGGTTTGTGATGAGATTGAGGACGTGGAGGGCGAATCTTGCAACAAAGGTGATGAGGGAAAGATGGACTCGTGGTCGTGGCGGTAAGGACAGCTAGGCACTACCTGAATGCGTTGACGTTAACGTGGGTTGGTATGAGGAACAGGATAAGGTGAGGGAGGCAATGGACGGGAGAAGGCAGGTAAAGGAGGCTTCACAGAAGCGAGGACAAGTCGGAGAAGATGAGTCGAGTCAGAAGGCTGGGGCGAGCGAGACTGGTAAAGACAGTGATAGGAGCGTAAAGATGATAGGACTCCATGGGCATCGCAACGAGGTCGAAAAGGGCGAGGTCGAAGACGAAGATGAGTGAGGATGAGTCGAGGAAAGGACGGTGAGGAGGGCAAGGGAGAGAGGGAACGAAAATGAGGCAGCGAGCTAGGCCAACCTTTCCTACGACCTCGCGCACGGGCCGCCGATAAATTGGGTATACTGTAATATCGCCGTTGCGACACACATGCACACGCAAACTCCCATGGCGCTTACTAACGCACTATCCACTTCCGTGGTTTGTGTCGTAGCTCTAGATATCTTTTCAGATTCAGATGCCATGTTCTCCGAGACAGTCATCCTTCCAAGATTAGCCCGAGATCTGACCGAGTTACTGGACGGGAACATTGTCAGGAGGTCGGATACATCGGCGCTCGAGCCTGGACCTGGTCTGCGAGAAACAAGCTTTGCGACGGTTTCGCGAAGGATGATGTCAGATTGGAGCTGCAGATAACACCATATATTGTTGGTATTTCGATCACTTCAGAAGAAAAAAATACTAACACCAAAGACCCTCATGGACTGCTGCAACTTGTTCCTGTAGAGCTGTATCTTCTCCGCATCGACACCAGAGCGAAAAATGGCCGTGAGGAAACTTCTTGATGCGCCCTTTTGTGCGAACTGTTGGATAGACGCGAGGACACTGTTAATTAATGTTAATGATGTGATTTTATCAGCGAGCGCGGAAGACGGCATACGGGACCAGCTGTTGAAGATTGTCGACTAGATCAACTGGCACGTCATTGGTCCTTGGACGGTCCTTGATAATGACATAGACGAGTTCACATGAATCATCTGCGAGCGCTTTGAATCCGTCCTTATTTCGCCTTGCATTCTATGATATATACGGTGAGGTCCAATCAGTAAACAAGCTGCTGTGACTAACCTGCACCGCCCTAACGATGTTTACTGCAATCCCAGCTGCAGCAGAAAGAAAGGGCACAGGCGAAAATTTGGAGGCATCTTGCAGCGTTGATAGCACAATGGAGGATACATCCAAAGTGATGTCGACTGCTTCTGGGTCCGATCCGGCGGGTATGTCATGGTGCACATAATTTTCATGGGGTTGTATGTCATTATGCCAGGAGAGCTGACGATGGGACAGTCGACAGGTATGATTTTGTTGTCGGGCTTCAGGCATATCAGTCTTAGGAGAATAAAGAGCGGGACGAAAGAGAACGTGAAGGGGAATGCGAACGAAAGAGGTGGAACAGAGGAACGTAATAAAAGTGAAGTTTCAAGAAGGCAGGAGGAGGGGAAGGGAGAGGGAGAGGAAAGGGAGGAGGAAGGCGGACGAGAAAGAGAGGAGGGGGGAGGAAGGCGGACGAGGAAAAAGGAAAGGAGACGAGGAAGGGATCTAATCTGAACTGCTTTGAGGAAAACACGTTTCCGCACAAGAGGTGTACTTGGGTGTCGCCGATCATGTTGGTAACGGTCCAACATATCCATGGCATTCCCACTTCAATAGAATAACGCCCAGTTGAATCGTGGTCTTAAGTAAATGGCGCTGCTCCTTGCTGCTCCTCCACCTCGTCTGTATTTGCTCGTTGCCTGGCACTAAGGGCGCATTTGAGCGATAGATAGATGTCGCCACCATTCATCCGTCCTTCGCCTAATCAGTAATCTCTCTGACAGCTGTCAAGATAAGTTGGTTGCTGGAAGTGGGAGCAGATAGCGTTGGCAACGGCTCGGCTCCGAGCCGCAGAGCCGATGGAGCCGAGCTTACGTTTCAGCTCCAGCCCCAATCGGCTTGGGTCTATTTATGGAGCGGCTTAGGTCAGCTCTAGGTAACCACTCCGCCGTCGTCACGTTCCAGCCTGTGAGTGCCATATATCTTATGTTTACAGCTGTACAGCCGACTCACTTCTCTGACCCCCGCCGTACTCGTGACTCTCGCTTCCTCAACGATCCCCACCTGACGCCCCGTTCTAACTCACGTTCATCTCACCCAGAACAATATCCTGAGTATGACGGAGAAGACGACTGCCGTACCTGCATTGCTCACTTCGTACAAGGTTCCCTTTCAAATTCGCCTTTTCTGCGCTGCCAACTCGTTTGCTCAGTTTCTTGGTATAGCAGAGAACATATACAAATCCTGGGGATTGCAGAAGGGTTTGTTCTGATGAAGAATGGCAATTGTTACATTGACGATTACTGTGACCGTCTATGCTCCATATATTACGCAGCCAAAAATGCTTCATCTTGACTTTGAACGCTGGCAAGCATCCGAAGTTTACACCTACAAGGGTCGAGGAATGACAATTGGACATGAATTCCTTATCGCTACTTTTCACGATGCGGAAATCGAGGCTAGCAAAAGAGTGCGAATATTTTCGAAGTATGAGCATGGTTCATGCGCCTGAAGTGGACAAATAAGACGCGTAGAACTGACACCCGCCTCTCCTGCCATTACAAATATATTTTCTATTCAACACATTGGGCAATATTCTACTATGTATGCTACAACGGAACCCGCAACAGGGACCGGACCCGTCTTGCCACTGTCAGTCACTTACATTCAACCCCTGCACCACAAACCACCCAATTCAAGGTGGAGGGTACCGAGGTGGCTGCACCAAAAATCAGCAAACGGAGGTTAAGCTAGCAGGACTTTGACTTACGCTGATAGTGGGTCTCGAAGTGGAAGACAACTCTGAACCGCGACTTGCTGTGGGCGGAACAGATCGTGATCTCGTGATCTCGTGGTGGAAGACAACTTTAGAACGCAACACAACTAACCTGTTGTCTAAAAACAACTCTTGTACTTCCTCCATTCTTCCGACAAGGGCAAGGATGATAAGGAGGAAAAGGAAAATACGGTGTACGGGGAGATGGGCTTGGGGTTTGCAGCAAGAGTGACGAGGACGTCGAGGGCGAGCCTTGGAGGAGCCTTGCAGCGAGAGTGATGAGGAGGGCAGGGAAAGGTGGGCATCGTGGGCCAGGATGAGGAGTTAAAGGACCCGGAAAATAGGCTCATGGTCATTGGGGAGAAGGATAGCGACGGTCATCGCCCTCATCATCATCTTCAACCTTGCCTTTGCCTTCACACCGACCCACCTCGTCATCCCCATTTAGGATGTCCCGGAGGAGATTCTATAAAGGGGGAGAACGAGGTTGAAGACGCTGGTGAAAGCAGAAGAGATGGTAGGACTCCGTGGGTATCACAATGAGGTTGAAAAGGGAGAGGTCGAAGATGAAGATGAGGAAGGATGAGCCAAGGCAAGGACGATGAGGAGGACAAGGGAGAGAGGGAAGGAACGGATACGAGAACGATAAGGTGGCGAACCGGGCCAACCTTTGCTACGACCTCGTGCGGATAAAATGAGTATAGTTTATTACTATAACACACACACGCACATGCAACCAATGGCGAACGCACTATCCACTACCGTGGTTTGTGTCGTTGCTCTAGGCATCTTTTCGGATTCAGATGCCGTGGTCGTCGTTCCAAGATTAGCCTGGGGTTTGACCGAGTTACTGGATGAGAACGTTGTCGGGAGGGATGCATTTGCGCTCGAGCTTGGAACTGGTGGTATCCCATCATCAGGCTTGTTGATCTCGACCTGGCGAGAAACAAGCTTTGCGACAGTTTCGCGAAGGATGATGTCGGATTGAAGCTGCGGATAACTATTGGTATTTTTCGATCACGCCAGAAGAAACAGAGACTAACACTAAAGACCCTCATGGACTGCTGCAACTTGTTTCTGTAGTGCTGTATCTTGTCCGCATCGACGCCAGAGCGAACAAAGGCCTTGAGGAAACTCCTTGATGCGCCTTTTTGTGCGAACTTTTGGATAGACGTGAGGACGCTGTTAAGTTGATGTTAATGATGTAATTTTTTCTGGTGGGCACGGACGACGGAGCGACATACGTGACGAGCTGTTGAAGATTGTCGACTAGATCAGTTGGCATGTCATCCGTCCCTGGACGATCCTTGTAAGCACGGATAATGACATAGACGAGTTCGCATGAATCATCTGCGAGCGCTTTGAATCCGTCTTTATTTCGCCTTGCCTTCTGTGATACACACTGTAAGGTCCAATTACTGAACAAGCTACTGTAACTAACCTGCACCGTCCCAACAATGTCTATCGCAATCCCGGCGGCAGCAGAGAGAAAGGGAACAGGCGAAAATTTGGAGGCATCTCGCAGCGTTGATAGCACGATCGAGGATACATCCAAAGAGATGTCGACTGCTTCGGGGTCCAATCCAGCATCCATGTAATTGCGTGCATAGTTTTCATGGAGTCGCAGGTCATTATGCCAGGAGAACCGACGGCGGGACAGTCGACGGGTGTGATTTTGTTGTCGGTTTTCAGGCCTCCAGGAGGGCAGAGGGACGAGCGAGGGAGTAGAGAAGTTCATATAAGCCAGATGAAAATAAAAAGCGGGAGGAAAGGGACTGTGATGAGGAATGCAAACGAAAGAAGAGGAGCAGAAGAGTGTAATAAGAGTGAAGTTTAAAGAAGGGAGGTGGAATGCGGGTGGAAGATAGGAGGAGGGAGAAACGAAAGGATGTGGGAAAGCCTGAGGATCTAATCTACATATACAGGAAAACACGTTTCCGACCATTTCAAGCATCTGACTCGTCCTGTACTATCAATATTATTATAACGTTAACCAAAACCGCTGCACTGCTTTGACAGGCGTCGTTTGGCACTCCGCCCGCTCGCAGAGATGAAATCGTGGTCTTGAAGTGCCGCTCGAGTCCTCAACCTCCTGTATTTGCTCTCACCAAAGGCGCAGTTGTCGATGCATATGGCATGTCGTCATCATACATCTGGTCCCTTGTCTATTCAGTAATCTATCAGATATCTGACAGTTGCCTTCAGAAAAACACGTTTCCACATATCCGCGTGGTCACCGAGGTTGCGGAAAGTATCGATGCACAACGAGGCGACTCGGATGCTGATTCATGACAGGAGGTTCTTGACGTCTCAGGGTTTCTTTGAACAAACGAATATCATTTCTGAGTATTGGCTGAGCATCGCGGCGACCGTCTGTCAGCCCATCGCAGTTTGAAAATAGCATGTTTGACTCGGACGTCTATGACAAACAAAGCATCGGTCCGGTAGCGCCGGTTCTGATCGATTGCGGTCTTTATCACTGTGAGCCACGCATCCATATAAATTTAGCACTTGCACCGCAAACCGCACCGAAAACCCTATTCGCTTTACGCTTCAGACGCATATGTCTTGTACAGACACTGCCATTTCTTCCTTCTTCCCTCTCGCGCCATGCGTGCATATGTACGTCACCATTCCTTTCGCAACAGCCAGGTGGGACTCGCAATCATGCTGTTGTACTCTTGATCATTAATCCACCACCCGCTGCACGCTGGTCCCCCCGGTTCAAGAGTCATATATATCCAGGGAGACGGGAATATGACTTATTCTGTTGTTCATCTCAGGACATAGAGGTGGATCACAG
>Ga0137376_10002933_pt1 | contig 10454 bp, 10 predicted proteins | sample SagtaG_23_FD_104814 | JGI IMG/M metagenome (GOLD analysis project Ga0137376, IMG submission 104814) | Vadose zone soil microbial communities from Sagehorn Ranch, Mendocino, California, USA - Sage2_L_20_16 metaG | ecosystem: Environmental > Terrestrial > Soil > Vadose zone | place: USA... | reverse complement strand
CTGCTAATAAGTAAACGTGTCCTCGTACCTAATCTTGTTTTGCCACGAGGACACTACCTCTGCCCATGAAACTGCAATCCGATAGGCAGGCGCCGACGTGTATCCTAATAATAATATACTTCCACATCGATAGGCTCCAACACGGCGATATACGGCGCAGCTTGCGCACATGCTAAATCAGGCAAGTAGTGAACACGAATGCATCAATTACCGCCCTATTATAACAGCCATGAAATACCCAATAACTCGTACAGGCGGGATATGTAACAGAAATACAATGATAGTATGTACGGCCATGCCAAGTAAGGATGTAACTATGAGAGGAAACGATGGCATAAATGATACTTTTAAGTCAAGAGTAACCCAGCTTCTTTAAGCTTTCGGTCTAACTTCGCTCGCCAGCTAGCGTAAAATCCGTTTGCGGGTGATGGCGCATATTGGCATAATTCAAAAAGGATTAATTGTTCTTGAAATCCAGCATTAATCCAGATCTGGTCTCGTGCTGAATGCAGCCGTTATCTTGGTAGTAAGTCAAAAATTGATATAAAGCACTCACCTGCTCTTACGAGGTCTATCGCATCAGTCGCGCCCACCCTTCTTGACCACATCACTAAATACCGTATATGTCATTAGCAAATCTCGGGGCACAAATACGCACAGTAAGCAGCAACTACGGCTGCACTTCTGGACAAGCCTTGATGACAATGAACGAGGACGACACCCCCAGAGTTGATTGCTTGATAAATGAATCGACAAGCCGAAGGGAGGTGCATAAGGAGGTCGGCGTAGTCCACGTCTTCTATAGCAATCCGCATATGGGTAAATCCAGATTGAGGGTCCTCCGCCGGGATCTGATCTTGACATACTGAAAGGATATGTGTGATATGATGTTCCGTGACGGAGCGAGTGGAACGGGCGGCATTGATGCTAATCCATCGCGTAAATATGTAACTCAAAACTACTTTTCAGGGTAACTTACTTTCCCAGGAAAAGCTTGTCTGGAATTATGACATCGATATTTCTCCAGGACATTCTGAACTAGCCTTGTCAAGGACGACGAACTTGCGTTTTCGAGAAACTTTCCACCGCTTCTTGTACTGTCGCCGACTCATTAATTCCCTTTTTTTTTTGCTCAGCTTTGAGCGGACGATTTGCTGCCCCGTTGTCGATTGACATAGCTCGATGTAGCATGAATCTCGCTGAATTTGCATTCACGGCTATGACGGAACATTTCGATCACATTAGGCGTATGGCGATGCGCACGTGGCGAGTAAGCGTCTAATGCCTTTTTGGGGTACCCGGAAAACCCTTCCAATCTTGGGGCTGTGCTTTTCTGCATTCTTGCAAGTCAAATCAGGAAATTTCCCTGCGGGCACCAATGTCGGTTTTGTGTCGGTCCCGCACTTCCCTTCTCATCAAATCTTCAGCTTCGGCCAGCTTTGCGGGCTTGCTTACAATGGCCAGTCGAGAATAACATAGGTTTAGTCAGAATGTTCTGTGTCGCGAAATTACACTTAGCCAAACGTATGACGTTGATAATGAAGCTAGTCACTTCCATACCATTGTTGTTGTTGTTCTTCGGAAACATGCACTCGCATAGGGTTGCTGTTCCACTTCAACGTGGTGAAGGGTGTCGTCATACCAGGTCATACCCCGTCTTGTGAACTACCCCATGGATCTGCCCTGAAATTTGACACAAAGCAAAATATGTTTGGCAACAGAACATAGAATAGAACTCGTGGTGAACACGATTGATCGGAAATACCGGCTATAGTTACCTAAATTCCTTTTGCGGAATGTTGACTTGAGAACTCTTGAGAAAAATCGGCTTGTTGATAGACGAAAGCCGGATAGACTCCTGCTCAGCCTCGTGGGGCGCACTTGGCGACGTTACGCAAGCGTCTCCAGGAGACACAGCTTACATAACGTAGGAGATTGGGACATACTGGGACCCAGTTGGGAAGTCAAGTTGGAAAACGGAACATGCGTGTTCTTCGGTTGTTCTGCCTCGTGGCAAACGCGCTCAATACACTTGTTGTGTTGCTTTGTTGTTTAATATTCGTGGTATGCATCTAAGTCAGGTAACCGATTTCATAATCACATACATTTAAAGGGTTGGCTGTTACACGTTTCCCTTGACTCTCCTACAGAATGATCAATATCGAATGGGTATCGGTAAAGTGCTTTTAACATCCGTTACGCTATAGATCGCTGAATGAGCTGCAGCGGAATCCTGATGGCAGTCGCAGAAAGCCTCCGCCATCTACAATACATGGATGGCTGTCGAAATGGAGGGGCACATTCCTTGGGGATGAGAGGTTAAGGAATATGGTGCGCATAACGTTTTTCAACCGAGGAACGCAGTATGACCGACATCCATCGATAAGGGTATGAGGGAGATGCGCGAAGCCAGAGCGGAGAGAAGACGCAGAAGTGCAAAAAAGAGACAGGCGAGATCCGCAAGTAGCAGCAGAGGCGTTTTCTCCTTTTTCACTTCCCAGAGGCGGAAACCAGCACGAACCTCAAGCCGTTCCACCCATCATAGTAGTCGCAGTAAACCATCTCATCGAGGAAGTAGATCAAAGCACGCCACTGACGCTCCTCGCACGCAAGGCCACAAACCTTCGAGGAGAAATTACAAATCAAAGCCCAAATCAGCTGCGCCGGTCGCTTCCCGCCAACATCCAAGGCGACACAAGCGAGTATAGACACCGCTGCCAGTATTTATCGATGTCGATTGCACATATATTTGCCTTGTATTTATAGATATCTTGTAAAGATCTGCGAAGTAGGTCTTACTAAATTGGGAGTTGAGCTGAAAGAAAGAAATAGATCTAATTATATTGATTAAACATACTTTATTATCACCCTGGTCCATTGGTTTTAAGCGATTCTTTTTCTTCTTCCGTCTCTTTCGTTTTTTCTTGCGACTTGTTCCGCCCTCAGGGATTTGCCCTTCATCTCCGCTCGGAGGTGGTCCATCTAGATTAAGGACGGATGGCCTTGAGAATGAGGTGAAGATACCTAATTCACTTTTAGCAAGATGTTAAAATGGCGCATCTAAACTTACGATCAGATTTGGAAGCAAGGACTTCCTGCGCTTTGCCGTTGCTTGGAATCTCTCTTGATACGGCAGGATGAATGGTTTGATTCAGTAGCCCAGAGGTTGCTGCCATAGTATCACGATTTTCTTTTGAAGAGATACCTGCAACAACTCAACTCAAGCGAGATTGCCAGACGGGAAAACTTTTACCTGTTTTCGCGGCGTTTGTAGTCATGTCATGACTCTGCTTGATGCCACCTCCGTTCACGCGTTCCTTTGAGGCGTTGACCGTTTCCGACGAATTGTTTCTCAGCTTTTTGTTTCGTCCGGAAAACGGATCAATTTTTGTTTTCTTTTTTATTACTCCAGCTCTACTTTCGTCTGGGTCATCTGAATCGCTTTGGTTCAGATCTTCTTCTGTACGCTTCAATTTTCCTTTATCGCGGAGTTGGCCTTTCAGCCGCGCGGCCTCACTGAATAGCGTGCTTGTTTCTTGAAAAGACGCGCCAACTCCAAGCCTACAATGAAAGAGAAGATGTGGATATGGATTGGATTAGAAAGTCTTTCTTACCTCGGTGGTCGGCGCATGTGTTCTTTAAGCTCCTTTTCCAGATCATGACTCCGGGATGAGGTGGCCACTTTGCTTGGTTCTACCCAAGAGGATACCAAATCCTGCGCAAATGACATCGACATGTCAATCTGAGCTTGAAGTGACGCCAAATCCAGTTCTTCATTTTCGTCCATGTATTGCGTCGGTCGAGAGCCCAGCTCGAAAGGTCAGACAGGTCAACATTATTCTCAGGCCGTTGTTTACTCTCCGAGGACCAAACAATACAACCTTGAATCACAACAGATGTCTCCCCAGTTGCGTCAGGAACCAAATGGCTTCGCTAAAGCGTAAAAGAAATGATTTGGAAGAAAGCGAAGATGAAGGACCGTCATTTGGGAAGCAAACATTACCTGTCGCGGATCTGCCCGATGACTTCGATAGGCCACCTGTTAATGGGATGGAATATCTCTTCACGGTAAGGTGTGTCAGTCTGGTTAACCTCATGCCGGATACGGGATTCAGACTGATGCTTTCACAGACGAGACGCGCGCGCTCTGCCTGATGTAGCCCGTGTCACAAATCCGTATGAACTACCAGATAATCCTCTATTGCCTCCAGTCAACGATTATACACCGTCTCATCCGGCATTGCCAACTCTTGAATGGAGGACTGCATACAGGTCCCATTTTTGCAATTTTCGCAAGGTAATTAATTTTCTCTGCAGTAATGAAATGAAATTCACACACCAAAATTTTTCAGAATTTAGATCAACCAACAATACATGTTGAGTATACACCAGAAGGAGCCAGCCGCAAAACAATGCCAGATAAGAAAGACCGGGATCTCTGGTGGGCCTTTTTATCCGGAAAACCTGAAAGAGAGTGGAATCCTCCAAAGAAGCCCAAAGTTCACAAAGCGCAGAAACTCCAATCAAATCGTGCTTTTGCAGAGGAGGAAGAGACAGTGCTCCTCTATGAGGTACCGCAGACTGATGCTGCAACAGCATCAAGCGAACAACTTTCACCCCGGCCTGTAGCCCGTGAACCTGTTCCTTCATTGCTCAAATGCATTGACGAAGTATGTCGTAATGTTCCCAATTTGCAATAATGACTGAATTTATTTAAGCGAACGGCCCTGCATCTTTTGATGTACTTTGTGTACTGGTTCAATCTCTACCTTGATGGACCTCAGGGTCAGATCTATCAACCGACGGAATGTCACGCTCGTTGGATTTTTTCTCTCATGGCACGCGTCGATGATCGCATATCCGGAGACGATATCGCCTTACTACGCAGTCTTGTGCGAGCTTGCATTGCAATACTGAAGACGACGCGTAAGCAGCCTGAAAACGGGGGTGGGAAGGACACCATGCGTGAAAGGTCATGTTGGATCATAATTTCAACCGTCGTTGATATATGGGAACAACGTGATTTATGGATGGATGCCGAAGAAGTGCTAAAAGACTTGGGCTGACGACCAGCGATATGTAAAAGTCTTACGTCGCGTGTAATCTCATAGTTGACCCATGACAACCAGGAAGCTTGACTGGTTCACATGCAACCCTCAGGCCAAAGAGGTTAAAAATTGGAACTTGGCACCACACCTGGTGTTGCACACGTGTTGCGGGGCTGGTACACCCACGACTTATGTTGGACAGTACTTATGAACGTTGAGAACGCTTGGGCAGTTCTCATCCCATATGCATTTATGAGTGATCGGAGCTAATTCGCCGCTGGTTGCTGTCCAAAAGTGACAAGTCCCTTACGTAGCCCTAGCGCGTTATTTACCCACTCGCGCCTTCCCTATTAAAGCGGCCACTTCAACCCGTTTTCTTTTGCTTTCGTTCCCCCACCACTCCGCCTAATACTGCCAGCCATGCGCGTGTTGCTTGCTTGTGTGCTTGCCCTCACTTCGTCCGCTTTGGGCTACCAGGTAATCGTTCCCAACCCATCTCAGGGCTGGACAAATTCAGGAGGACAACCGTGCGTCCCGCTTTCTGTTAACTTTCCCAATAAATGCTGAATGAAGTCCAGACTTGTGTGGCAGCGCGTTGATACCGATCCACAAAATTTCACGGTTGTCCTGACCAACGTCGTGAGTCTTCGGACCCACTCTTCGTTGGATAACTCGCTATATGCGCTGCTATTAGAATGAGGGCCCAGCGAATAACCAAGTTCTCGCCGCACTCGTTAATGGGCTTCTTGGGAATACCACCCTCCTTCCTCCTAGTGAAGGATGGCCCACTGGTCCTGGCTTCCGCGTCAACATTGTAACAAACACGGAAAACTTGAACACTATACTTGCGCAATCAGGCGAATTTAACATCTCGGCCGCGACATCCTCAAGTTCCACCTTGTCCGGCGCTGCTGTAACTTCGTAAGGTTTCATCCATATCCCTTGTTACCGTGTGCTAAGGTGTCGCAGGTCCATTTCCACCGCTACAGTACCTACCGTACTTAATCCGACTACTCCTGGCGCTTCCAGCACTACAGCGACATTGTCTCCTGCAAAGAGCAACGGTGCTCTTCAACATGTTCAAGCACATGTGGGTTTGTGGGGTGGTGCGCTCGGCTTCCTCGGGTTTTTCTTGGTGTAGACTCTTCCTTGATATTGGATATTCATTCGTTACCAGAGATGTTTTGGACATTCCATATACCCGGATTCTTGCATTCCATAATAGTAGGTATATCATAACCGTTGTTTGTGGGACTTCTACGGTCATGACTCTAATATATGGTCCACCAAGCTAAATTAGTGGCACCTCCCAGAGTAATTAACAAATGCTATCGGTGACGGAACACCGATAATCGCATAGGATCTCCAACCACCTGGTGCGAAAGCAAGGCCAAAGCTACGGCATTCTTTCCCCGCAACAAGGCAATAATAGCTGGTTGTTTCTTTTTTTGGATGCCACCTACTTTGCACCACAGCGAAAGAACCATGAGTCTTGCGCGGCACCGAGAAATCCCTCGCCATACACTGTCAGTCTTTACCATCAGGACAAATTGGGCTTCGGTGGCGATTAGTAGGGGAGCCTCGATTACGGTTCTCCACGTGAATTCTTTGGATTTGCCACCGAGGCCGCTCCAGGTCCGAACCTCAGCTTCACCATCACGAAAGAGACTTGCGCAAGGGGGAAGGAGGATCCGTTTGGTGCAGCGTTGCGTACCGATCGTACAGCCGAAAGTGTGGTACTTCCAACTAGATCGAAGCTAGGTAAAAGCGTATTCATGGAGCCACGTAGTGCTTGCCACCTTGCTGTAAGTATGCCAAGAGAAAGAGTATACATTTGCAGGCTCCCGGAAAGCATCATCACGAGATATGGATAGGGGCTTTGTGAACCTAGATCACATAAACTCGTGTGAGGATATCGTATCTGCATGCCCCAAGACCAGAAACCAGCGCTTCTGGCCGCCAGCATCGATTTGACTCTCCTCGGCGATCATTTGATGGATTGAGAGTTCTGTCTCGTCACTTTGACAGTACTTACTTTTGGCGGCGCTCGCGCCGGGTGATCTAGCTTGAACGAACCGACTTTCTCCTTGCTATCATGCCCAACACCTACGAACACATCCTCCCGCCTAGCTGGAAATCCGTTATCGCGACATGGCTGGCGGAAGACACTCCTTCATTTGATTACGCGGGATACGTCGTGGGAGAGGCTAACCGTGAGGCATTCCTGTATGGGAAAGGCAAGGATCCTGCGGTCCTGGCAGGTTCGCCTTTCTTTACCGAAATCTTTGCTCAACTGGGCTGCGAGTACGTCACTTGTCCGAACTTGGCCGAGAGCATCCTTGCCGAATCCTCCTCCTCCGCAGCGTTGAATGGCATTTGAACGAAGGAGACACGTTCCAGCCTGTTAAGCATATAGCGACTGTGAGAGGGAAGGCTAGACATCTTCTCCTCGGAGAGCGTATCGCGCTTAATCTTTTGGCGAGATGCAGTGGGATTGCAACCAGGTGTGCAAGACAATAATTATACAACTAGTCACCCCTGATCAGTTGTTCATTTAGATCTAGGAGGATCAAAGATCTTGCTAGGAGCTACGGATACAATGGTATCGTTGCCGGTACTCGGAAGACGACACCTGGTGAGATCCCACAATTGCATTTATCAGCTACGGGTTTTTTTTTATAAACTACTTTCAGGATTTAGGCTAGTTGAGAAATATGGCATGTTGGTTGGAGGGGTGGATACCCACCGCCACGACTTATCTGGTATGATTATGTTGAAAGATAATCACATCTGGTCATCGGGTAAGAGATAGATGACTATCGGTATTCGGCTCGGTTGACGTTGCAATAGGGTCCATCGCCGCTGCGATCCAGCGAGCTCGTACTGTTGGGGGCTTTAGTTTGTTATTAGAAGTCGAAGTACAGTCTGAATCTGAGGCAGATGAAGCCATCGATGCAGGGGCCGATATAATCATGCTTGACAACATGGAAGGAGAGCAGCTCGTGGGCGTTGCAAGCCGATTGAAGGAAAAGTGGAAGGGGAAGCGAAATTTTAAACTGGAAAGCAGCGGCAACGTCACGGAGGACAACCTGAAGGAACGAGCTATTAACGGTGTGTAACACATCTTGCTCCTCAAGCTCCGCATGCCAAACCTTTCTAGAAATCGACATACTGAGCACAAGCTTTGTTCACCAATCTGTGCCTCACGTTGATTTTAGTCTAAAGATCCAGAAACCTCGAACAAACGGGCATCACGAATAGTCCTATCTTGAACATCCATAGATATGATATCTGTTGATCGTTTAGAATTTATTATTCTCTCTGGAATCGAAATGTTTTGCTCGCCTGTCTTCCCGTATTGTCATACTCGAGAGCCAGGGGCAATTTCAGTCCGAATTCCTCGAGCGAATGGAGGTCATGACATACGATTGTTTGGTACTTGGTCTTGACCATAAATGTATTATTCTTGTTTAGCCATCTGAATCCTCTGCGGGGAAGACTAGCATATCTTGGGTTCTTTCTTCCCATACCCAAGAGCCCCTGCCATGCCCGTGGCCTGGGAGGGTGACAGTACATATATATGGAAAAGAAGACTTTCATATCAACCATTCATGAGATTTCATTAATATCGCCTATCAGTATATCAAGATTCAAGACAAGCAAAAGCAAATTCGCTGGGTTTCGCAGCAGGACCTCGCGCCCTGTGTCGTCACAATTCCTTACAACTTGCTACAGCAAAAGACATCGGATTTGAAGATTGCCAGTGGCCATGAACATCCAAGAAGAGGTGACGTCCCTGCTCTTGCTGGCACCCGGGCTGACGGCAGGAATATCAAAAGATAATCGAAATTAATAAGACACTGGCATACTTGCAAGCGAGACTTGGAGATCTCACCAATCGCATCGAGACAGAGGGATTCGAGAAGTTGAGGCATCTGGAGGCTGATAATGAACGGCTGAGAGATGGAGTAAAACAGTTGAAGACTGCCAAAGCCGAGTTGCAGAGACAAGCAACGACATATGGGCCAGAATTGGAGAAAGCGGTCGGGGCCCGAGATGCTGCAATCCGGAAGCTACGGCATGCACGTAGGGTAATCAAAGATCTGGTTGAGGAGAGGGAAAGGGTGAGCAATCTATAACTGGTCGACAGATATGCAGTTGACAAGTGACAGGCCGAAGCAAGGTCGCGGACAGTCTCTCCCGTACCATCGACTGTTTCGATGGGTTCCTTGGAGGATATCATGTCATCCAGGTCGTCTGCAAGCTCTGGAAACACGTCTTCTGACAGCGGAAAGACGATTCGAGGCAAAGACAATCGCAGCAGCAAAGTCAATTCAGAAAAGGCGGTGAGCCCGACTCCCTCGGTCACTAACGGTTTTTTTATAGGAAAACAAGAAGGTCGTCGGGCTGACCTGTCCGCGCATCCGACACCGAGAGCGACGGATGGGGATCGTAGTCGAACATTGAGTCCGATGCCATCGCCGAGCATCTCGGTGACTCCCAGCAGCCCGACATCGTCGTTGCGGAGCGAGAGCGACAGAATACTGATACATTATGTTCATCCGCCCAAGTCTGCAAAATTATGTCAAGGTCCATACACTTGGCAAGATCTTCAGCGGGTGTTTGACTTGGATAACGAGACGGTTTGATTGTTGCCTAGATTGTGTTAGTAAGTGCTGATATCGTGCCTGCCCAAACAGATAGCAGCGTTGCAAAGGTAAGTTCAAAGCGTTGTTTCTGTGCTGCCAATAGATGCCACGTCTGATTTCATAGACTCGAATCAGACCAGAAGCTCGGGATGAGGGTTCTATTTCTGAGCAAATTCGCGTTCATTTACGATCCGATTTTTGGAGAGTCGGATACCGACGACAAATCTCTCTTGCTTGACTGGGGCGATAAAGAATCAAACGATATGATTATCAACCACGTAACCGAAGCGGATGGGTCTATTTTCCATACGTTTGTCTTTCCCATCAATAAGGTAGACAAAGAATCTGTCCGTTTGGAATGAAGGCAGCTGAACAATATTGAATACAGGATCAATGGTACTACCTGGGAGCGTTGACATGGCAACCTGCGGACCCGAACAAGTGGGCAGTATGGCCTAGATTAAAGCGAAAGGTGAGGCGCTGGAAAGTCAAAAGCGGAGAGCAAGGACTGAGATACCATGAACAGGCACGGGCGGAGTTATTGCGGAAGCTGAAAGGGCGGAGCGGAGCGGATGAGAGGGTGGAAGAGCGGATGGCATCCGGAGAGGCCGAACAGATTACATTTGAGATATCTGGACACGATCAACAGTCGCAGGAGTTTGCGACCACGCTTCGCAATTCGGTCAAAGTCCCCTAGTTTTTTTCGTTCCTCTCCTTCCATGCGCTCTCCTTCATTCTTCCTTTCCTTTTTTGCCCT
>Ga0137376_10002930_pt1 | contig 10457 bp, 9 predicted proteins | sample SagtaG_23_FD_104814 | JGI IMG/M metagenome (GOLD analysis project Ga0137376, IMG submission 104814) | Vadose zone soil microbial communities from Sagehorn Ranch, Mendocino, California, USA - Sage2_L_20_16 metaG | ecosystem: Environmental > Terrestrial > Soil > Vadose zone | place: USA... | reverse complement strand
TGAACGGCATCGCGGCGCCGCCGCTCCTCGTCGTGATCATGCTCGCCGCGCGGAATAAGAAGGTGATGGGGCGGCAGACCATCGGTCCGGTCCTCACCGCACTTGGTTGGATCGTCACGGTGGCGATGTTCGCGGCCCTCGTTGGTCTGGCGCTCACGTCGCTCGGTGGGTGAACGTGCCTGACGAGACATCCGCGATGTGCGCCGAGGCACCCGCACTGCCAGGTGCGTGCTCGACGCTTGCGTCATGTCTTCCCGGATCGCCCGGCTCATCGTTCGAGGGCTCTTCGCGGCGCTCTTTCGGGTCCGCGGGTTCGGCAAGCTTCCCGCGCGGGGTCCGCTCGTCGTCGTCGCGAACCATCAGGGCTGGGCCGACGGATTCCTTCTCGCAGCCGCGTTCCCGCCCGCGGCGCCGATCCGCCTTCTCGGAGATCGCGACGGGACGATGGGCGTCTGGTGGCAGCGGGCGATCCTCCGGCTGGTCGGGCTCGTGATTCCCATCGATCGTCGGTCAGCGGGCGCCGACCGTGGCGCGATCGCGGCCACCCTATCCGCGCTCGCGCGCGGAGAGATCGTGATCGTCTTCGCGGAAGGACGCGTCTCGCGCACGGAGTCAGCCCTCGGTCCGTTCGCTCGCGGGGTCGGTTACCTCGCGATGCGATCGGGGGCGCCTGTGCTTCCGGTGTGGCTCAGTGGGACGGCGGAGCTGTATCTGCGAAGGGAAGTCGCGACGATCGCCGGCACGCTACGCGCCGTGCCACGAGGCTCGCCGACGAAGGAGGCCACACAGACGCTCGCCCGAGCACTGCACGACGACCTCGCGAGGCTCGAGCCCTCGGAGCGTGCCTCCGAGCCGGTCCGCAAGCGCATGCGCTGGCTAACGAACCTCTTCTAGACGCGAACCTCCCGCAGAAGCGATTTCTCGTCGATCACGCGGACGTTGCGGCGCTCGACGTGGATCAGTCCGCGCCGCTCGAAGTCCGCTAGGAGCTTGTTCACCGTCATCCGCGTGGAACCGACGGCGGCCGCGAGATCATCCTGTGTCAGCGGCAGCGGACGGCCCAGCCGCGCGACCTCCACAAGGTACTTGGCGAGGCGGCTGGTCACGTCCAGGAAGGCGAAGTCCTCGACCTGCCCTTCAAGCTTGCGAATGCTGCGGGAGAGTCGCTCGAACATGTGTCGCCGCACTTCCTCGTTGCGCTTCAGCACGGCGAGCGACCCGTCGCGCTCGATCTGGAAGACGCTCGTCGGGACGACGCACACTGCCGTCCCGTCCCGCGGCACCTTTTCCTCGAAGATGACGAGCTCGCCGAAGAATTCGCCTCGGGAGTGGAGCGAGATGAGGAGCTCGCGTCCGTTCTCGTCGAGGAGCAGCACCTTGACGAGTCCCTCGAAGACGACGAACCAATGCGCCGCCGGATCGCCCTGGTGATAAACGACCTCGTCCTGTTTGAACTTCCGCAGGGCCATGTGACCGGCGAGCTCCTGACGATCGATCTCCGGAAGAATCTCGATGGGCAGCACGTCCGCCAGCGTGCCGGCCATCTTCCGGAGCTCTTCGACCTTCACGGACGAGAGAGTCTAGAAGGCTTAGTAGCGGACCTGCTTGCGCACGAGCGTGGTTCTTTGACCGCTCGCGCGGCCGCGTCGGCGTCCACGCCTTCGGAGCGATACGCTCGAATCGGTGGGCAGACGCATACGCGTTGTGGGTCACCGCGGCGCCACGGCGCATGCTCCCGAGAACACGATCGCCTCACTCGCGCGAGGCGTGCGTGACGGGGCCGATGAAGTGGAGTTCGACGTCCAACGGACTAAAGATGGCACCGCGGTCCTGCTGCACGACGACACGCTGGACCGGACGACGACCGGCCGCGGTCCGCTTCGCGACCGCACGCTGTCGGAGCTCGGGGTTCTCGATGCGGGCAGCTGGTTTGCGCCGGAGTTCTCGGGCGAGCGCGTCCCGTCCCTCACGGAGGTCTGCACCTGGGCGAATGAGGCGGGCGCGGATCTCTCGGTCGAGCTGAAGCAGCCCGCTCCGGCCGAGGGTCTGCCCATAGACGATGGACTCGCCGAGAGCGCCGTCTCCGACCTCCGCGCGAGCGGGCTTCTTCGGCGTGCGGTCATCCACTCGTTCGACCATCCGACGATCGCGCGCGTGCGCGACGTCGCGCCGGACGCGCGCGCCGCCCTCCTCTACACCGGGCCGAACCTCGTCGATCCCTTGGCGATCGCGCGGACGGTGCCTGGGATCGAAGCGATCCACCTGCGCTGGTACTGGGTCTCGCGCAAGGTCTGCGCGGCGGCGCACGAAGAGGGTCTGCACGTCCACGCGTACGGGATCCCCGAGCCGCTCGAACGGGAGGTGGTCCTCCGCCTGGCGGACTTCGGCGTCGATTCGCTCTCGGCCGACGATCCCGGTGCGCTCGTGAGACTTCTCGCGGCCGAAGGGCTGCGTTGACGCCGCGCGAGGGCTGGCTCGAGCGCGATGGTGCGCGCCTGCATTACGTCGAGTGGCCCGGCGACAACCGCGGCGCCGTCTTCGCGCTCCACGGTCTTTCTTCGAACGCGCGATTCTGGTCACGCGTCGCGTCGCAGCTCGACGGAAGGCGCTTCGTCGCGCTGGACCAGCGCAGCCATGGCCGTTCCGATCCCATGCGGAGCGGCGACACGCTCGCGACCTTCATCGACGATTCGCGGCGGGCGATCGCCACGCTCGGCCTCGATCGGCCCGTGCTCGTCGGACATTCGTGGGGCGCGAGCATCGCCCTCGAGCTCGGGGCGCGCCACCCGGATACTGTCTCAGCGCTCGGCTTCATCGATGGCCCGGCGTGGCCATTGTCGGAGACACTTACCTGGCCTGAGTTCGCGGCTCGCTCGCAGACCGCGCTTCCGCGACATTCCGATCTCTCTGCAGCCGTAGACGCGGCACGCGCCGGCCATGGGCCACTCTGGGGCGAAGATCTCATCGAGTTCGTGCACGCCGGCCATCGCAGCGAGGGCGATGCGGTAGTCATGACGCTCACGCACGAAGCGAGAGCCCACATCCTTCGCGACCTCTTCGATCTTCGTCAGGATCAGGCCTGGAAGACCCTTGCCGTCCCCGCCTTCGCGGCGTTCGCGCTCCGCAAAAGTGCCATGGTCCTCGCGGCGACAAGGCGCGCCGCCGAGCACATCGCGGTGGTCGCCCCAAAGGTACTGATCAAGTGGTACGACTCGCCGCACGACATCCCGCTCTCGCTACCAGGACAGATCGCGAACGACATCGCGGCGCTCTGAACGACCTCTCGCTCGGTAGCTCCGCTGCTTGACGCGACCCCGAACGCGCCTGAACACTTGACGTTGGCGCGTACGAGTTCGCGTTCGGGGAAGGGAAAAGCTGAAGCTCGTAACTCTCGCTGCAGTTTTCTGGTACGTCGCCAGCTTGTTCGCTTCGATCCCGCAGGACGTCAGCCCCAGCGTGGCTGCCGCGCCTACGGGCCAATTCCGGGCGTTCTGGGCCGATGCCTTCGGTGACGGGCTCTACGACCAGGTCCAGATCGACTCGCTCGTGGCGGCAACGAAGGCTGTGCACGCGAACGCGATCGTCGCGCAGGTCGTGCGGCGGGGCGACTGCCTCTGCCTGCGCGCGGGCCTCCCGCTGACGGATGGGGTCGCGGTGGGCTTCGACCCGTTGCAATCCTTGATCAATACGGCGCACGCACAGGGCATCGAAGTCCACGCGTGGGTGATCGCGACGGCGATGTGGAACACACCAACTCCTCCCCGTGACGCGAATCACATCTTCAACCTCCATGGACCATCCGCTGTCGGGCGGGAGAACTGGCTCATGACGCGCTCCGATGGACAGTCGAAGCTCAACGACGATTGGATGCTCGATCCAGGCCACCCGGACGCGGCCGCGTGGGTCGTGAACATGACGACAAGCGTGGTGCGCAATTACGACGTCGACGGCATCAATCTCGACCGGATCCGCTATCCCGACGGGAACCTCGGCACGAACGTGCCGTCGTGGGGCTACAACGCCACGTCGCTAGCGCGGTTCCACGCGGAGACCGGGCGGACCGACACCCCGGCGAACACGGATCCACAGTGGACCCAATGGCGGCGCGACCAGATCACCGGCATCGTCCGACGGATCTACCTCGAGTCAACGGCGCTCAAGCCGCATATCCGCGTCAGCGTGGACACGATCACGTACGGCAACGGACCGCAGACGCTCGGCTCCTTCGAATCGACACGGGCCTACGCCGAGCAGCTGCAGGACTGGCGCGGCTGGCTCCGCGAAGGGATCGTCGATACCGCGATGCTCATGAATTACAAGCGGGACAGCCTGGCCACGGAGCCCGGCAACCAGCATCGGATGTACGACGAGTGGAGCGAGTTCGCGAAAGACAACCAGTACCGCCGCTCCAGCGCGATCGGGACGGCCCTCTACTTGAACGACATCGCCTCAAGCGTGAGCCAGGCGCGGCGCGCCGTCTCGCCCAGCGGGTCCGGAAACCTCGCCGCGGGCTGGGTCGGCTACTCGTACCGCACGCCCGACACGCTCGCCAACGCCGGCACGCGGAGCGGCGCCGCGAGTCGAGCCGAGCTCATCCGGGGCCTCACCCAGCCCTCGCAGTACGACACCGTCGCGCCGCCGGTGTTCGCGGATGCCCCGGCGGTGGCGCCAATGACCTGGAAGACGCAGCCGATATTCGGCCACCTCCGCGGCGTGGCGATCGCGACCGACGGGACGCTCCTCAGCGGAACGGTCGTGCACCTCGTCGACCCGGCCTCGGGCATCGTCGCGCGGAGCGCCACGACCGACGGCACCGGCTGGTTCGGTTTCGTGGACCTTCCGGTCGGCGCCTATCGCGTCACCACGGACTCGCCGCGGGTTACAGGCGGCGAGCTCGGTGAGTCGACGGTCGCCGCGGGACAGGTCAGCATGCTCGGTGCTCCGGCCCCGGTGCCGTCGCCGGCCCCCAATCCGACCCCAGCTCCTTCCGCGTCGCCTTCGCCCTTGCCATCAGCCCCGCCGACGCCGGCCACTTGCCAGAGCAGCGAGGGCCCCGGGATCGCTCCGCCCGCGAAGGTCGCCTCCGGCGTGGGTGGCTTCCACGCATCCTGGTTCGGACAGAGCGGGTATCCCACGCTCTGCCCGGGTCAGACCTCGACAGCGGTGGTCGCGTTCTACAACAGCGGCACCCGAGGCTGGGTGGCAAACAAGATGGGCGACGTCGCGTACCTCGGCACATGGGAGCCCGAGCCCGGGCAGGACAAGGCGAGCCTTCTCGGCGGCGACGGCGTCCTTGGCTCTCCGTTCACCGGATGGCCGCGCTACAACCGCGTGGCCGTGCAGCCCGCTGAGTGGGTCGGACCGAATCAGGTGGCCTGGTTCGAATTCACGATCGTCGCGCCGTCGGTCCCCGGGACGTATCGCCTCGCGATCCGGCCGCTGATCGAGGGCGCGCAGTGGATGGAGGACTACGGCGTCTTCTGGTTCGTGACGGTCAAGGCGAGCTAAGCCGCTAACTGACCCGGAAGGTCACCGTCTTCACAGAGTTACCCGCACGGACCGTGAAGAAGTAGGTTTCGGGCGGGAAGCTCCCAAAGGCCGTCCGTAGATCCAACTGCAGGACACCGTTCGGTGGCACCTCTCCCGTCGTGTAGCCCGTAACCACGTTTCCGCGCGTATACGACGTCCGGTATGAAGTAGAAGCCGGCAGACCAGTGAACGTGATGTGGAAGACGGTGCCGGGAGGACCGGCCTGTGGCGATACGTAGTCGGGCGGCGGTGTTGGAGCGGGTGTCGCTGGTTTCGGCGTCGCGGGTCGCGGCGTCGCCGGGCGAGCGGTGGTCACCGGACCTCTCGTTGGCTCGGCGGTGGGATCGGTGCTCGCGGCGGGGGGCGCGGTCGGGTCGGGCGCCGGCGACGCGGGATCCGGTTGCGCGCTGGGGTTCGGTCGCGGCAAGCTCGGAGCGGCTGACGCGTTCGCGGCCGAGCCCATCAGGCCAGGCGCGGCAACCGCGACGCCGCCGATGAGCGCGACGAGCACCACTGCCGCGGCGACGAACACCAGCGGGTTACGCTTCGGCTTCGCCTTGCTCGTGCGCACGACCGCGGTCTCGGGCACTCGGTACGCGCCCTTCCATTGCGCGGCGAGCTGGCGGCCCATCGGACCGAGGACGGTCTGGATCCATTCGTTCACATCCGGATCCAGGAACCAGGTCTGGATCGCGTGGACGTCGTGCGGTGCCGGCGGAGGTTTCGCCGCGCCGCCCTTCTCCTGAACCCACATTTGCTCAACGGGGTTCCATGTAAACGTCGGCGTCTCTTGCCGACCCACCTCGGTCACTACATTTAGGTTAGCGGGCATGCTCAAACGATTGCCGAGTTCGTGGGTGTTGTCGGCACCCGATGGACGGGTGAGGGTACTAGTACTTTGCTCCTAACCCGCCGGCCCGCAGTCGATCGCTAGCGATTCATCAGCGCGGGATTTCGAAGAGATGTGGGCGCTCTGCTCTCGCGGGTATCCACCTCGTAGCGCCGGAGCGGCGCGGGTGGCATGGATCACCGCGCGCGCTTCGTTGCGGGTGACACGGCGGGATCCGCGACGAACTGGCGACCCCGTCGAGACAAGAGCCGGGACGCTCAGGTGATCTGCTAGCCCTCGTCCGGGGCGACTGCGGCGACGAACGCGAGGTCCTGGGGTCGCACTTTCGAGGGATCGAACTTGCGGACATTCGCGGTCATGCGCGTGAGCATCTCGGCCATGGTCATTGGCGGTTTCTCACCCTTCTTCGCCGGGATCCAGCGGACTGGGTTGCACCTCGCGACGACGACCTGACGCAGGTAGGGACTCTTCATCCCGTGCTCCTGCAGCGTCTTCACGTGGGCCGCGACCCGATCGTCGATGTCGAGAATCCGAACCGCCCATTGCTCTCGCTGGCGGAGTGCCGCCGGTAACGCGGTGTCCATGAAGCGATCGACGCGCCTCAGCATCGAGTTGTATGCCGATCCCGCGAAGCGGTCGCGCTTCTCGTACGCGGCACCCAGCGTTAGGAATGCGGGAGACTCGAAGCTCACCGCATGGTCGGATTCCTTCGAGCGCGACTGATCCTTGGCGAGCGAGCGCGCCATGCGGATGACTTCGAGCGCGCGGTCTCGAAGGTTATGCGCCTTCTCGGTGTTGAGAGCGAGGATGCGGTACGCGAGGGCGGCATCATCCGTGAGCAGTGCGGTGATCGCGCGCAGGCCGAGCTGCTTCGCCGCGGCGAGTCGATGACGACCGTTCGGCGACCAGAAACCCTCGCGACTTGGGATCGCGATCACCGGATCGAGGAACAGGCCGGAGGCGCCGATCGCGTCGGCGAGCCGCTGCGCGTGTGTTCGGGAGAGGTCGCGCTGGAACGGCGTCGCGTCCACCGCTCCGAGCGGTAGCGACGCGAGCACCAGCGGCAGGCCGGCGTACGGATCGCGGTAGGCGCCGAGCACGGAGCCCTTCGCCTTTTCGACCTTCTCAGTGAGCGATGCCACGTGCTCGTCCTCGCGGGTGAGCTCGGATTCGCGGGCCTCGGGGCCGCGCGGCTCCGCCGGCCCGCGCTTGCGCCGGGTTGTCTTCCGCGTCGTGGCGGTCTTCTTCGTGGCGGTCTTCTTCGCGGGACTCATTACTCCCCTCCTGCTTCGGCGGCCTGCACGATCGGCCGCGGCGACGGCGCCGTGAAGTGTCGCAGCCGCTCGGCGCGAGCGGCGACCGCCCCGACCACGGCGCCGACGACGAGCGCGCCGATCGTCGCGGCGCCCGGCGCTCCAAGCAGCGCCGTCGCGATACCCGTTTGCAGCTGAGACGCATTCGTGAGGCCGCGCGACACGATCACGATCAGGGACATGACGCGGCCGCGGTAAGCGTCGTCGGCCGCAAGCTGCGCGATGGCGTTGCGCATCGTCCCCCAGGTGGCGTCCGCGAAGCCCAGGAGAGCGAGCGCCGCGAGCGACAACGGGAACGACCTCGACCACGCGAAGACGAGCAGCATCCCTGCGTAGAGGACACCGGCCGCCAGCATGAAGGCGCCCTTGCGTCGCACGTCGCCGATGACGACCAGGAGGATCATCCCCGCGATCGCACCGGCACCGATGCTCGAGAGAAGCAGGCCAAGACCCTCGGCGTCGGTGCCCAGGACGTCGCGGGCGAAGATCGTGATCAGTGCCTGGTTGTGGCCGAAGACCGAGAGCGAGGCCTCAATCACGAGGATGAGCGGGAGGATGGCGCTCGCCCGAACGTAACGCAGGCCGCCGACAAGGTCCCCCCGGATTGAGCCGCGCGATCGCGGGCCTCCCGCAGGTACGCGCATCGCGAGCAGGGCGAAGATGATGGCGAAGTAGCTGGCCGCGTTCACAAAGAAGGGCGACGCGAGACCGACGCGCGCTATTAGGAGTCCCGCAACCGCTGGGCCCACGAGGTTCGAGCTGCGGAACAGCATCGAGTTGAGCGTTATGGCGTTCTGCATCTGGCCCCGCGGGACCAGCGTCGGGAAGAGCGATTGCCGCCCGGGCGCGTCGAACGCGGCGATCGTCGCGTTCAGCAGGTTGAACAGGTAGATGTGCCAGAACGCGACTTGCCCGGAGGCGACGAGCGCACCGAGCACGAGCGAGGTGAGGACCGACGAGCTCTGGGTGATCAGGAGAAGTCGTCGTCGCTCGACACGATCGGCGACCGCCCCGCCGATCAGAGCGAGCGCGAAGATCGGGGCGGCACGAAATACTCCGCCCAGTCCGAGCAGGAAGGGCGAATCGGTCAGCTCGTAGAGGAGCCACGTTGTCGCGGTGAGCTCGATCCACGTCCCGGACATCGAGACCAGCTGCCCCACCCAATAGAGCGCGTAATTGCGGTGTCCGAGCGGGGCCAGCCCCGGGAGCATTCGCGTCACGGGGTCATCGTTGCCGGAACTGGCGAATGTGGCGGCTCCCTGACTTACCGGGCGCCCCCTTGGGGATGATGCTGATCGACCCGTCGCGCTCCAGATATGCGGACTCGACTCCGGCCATGTCCTCGATGCCGTGCTCGCGAGCCGCCATCAGGAGCTCGTCCTCCTCCACGTTCTCTCGCTCGAGGTTGCGCTTGATCAGCTTCCCTCGCCTTACCAGAGGGGTGGGTTGGCTCTCGAAGAGGTGCTGGAGGTATGGGACCCGGTGACCGATCCGCGCGAATGCGGTGTTCACCGCCACGAGCGTCGTTGCGGCGATGATGCCGCCGATCAGCGAGTTGTCGCCACCCGTCATCGCGTTCTGCACGGCATTCGCGATCACGAGGATCACGACCAGATCCACCGGGCTCATCTGCCCCAACTCGCGCTTTCCAGCGACCCGCAGCAGGAACAGCACGACCACGTAGACGACGGCGGTGCGGACGATGATCTCCCACCAGGGAGTCGTTAGGCCGAACACATGCTCAGGATGACAAAACTTGGTGCGCAAAGCGCGCCGCGGAGTCGCCCACGAGTGCCAAAGCCGCCTCGAGCTCGACCGCGACGCCCTGGCGGCGGAAATAGGCCGCGGTGCGCTCGACATCGCGTCTCAGGAGCTCTCGCGCGGCGGGATGGACGACCGCGTCGACCGCCTGCGACAGATCGATGATCACCGGACGGCCGCGCCACCAGAGCACGTTGAAGGCCGAGAGGTCGCCGTGCACGAGCTCGGCCTCGAGCATCCGCCTGATCTCCAGTTGAAGCTCACGCCAGATCCGCCGCGCGGTGAGGACATCCAGATCGACGTCGGCGAGCCGCGGAGCCGCGCGGTCGCCATCGCCGATGAAAGCCATGCGGTACCCCTCGGGCGTGCGCTCCACGGGCGGCGGAACGGTGACGCCCGCCTCGTGGAGACGCACGAGCGTGTCCCATTCATGCCCGATCCAGCGCGCATGCAGGTGCTCCTGTCCGAAGCGGGTTCGCTTCTTCATCGCGCGGTCTTCGTGCCGCGTGCCCTCACCCCAGATGCCGGCATAGAGATAGTCATTCCGGAAGCCCCGCTGGAGCCGAGGCTTGAAGCGCTTCTCGGCCATGAGACAGGTGCGCGTAGGGCCGGTGCGAGCGACGAGGTGGACCTCGCTCTCTTTACCAGCCTTGATCACGCCGAGATCCTGGTCTTCGTACGGCGCGTCGGCGAGCCACTCGCCGGGGAACAGTGCGGGCACGCGTCCTCCACGGCGGAGGCGCGAAGATGGGCGAGCGGCCGCACGCGACGCCGAGGCTAGAAGGTGAGCGGCGCTCCGAGGATACGGAGGCCGGCGGCGTCACGTGCGGTGCGAACGCTCATCTTCGGCCTCCTCGAGTGATGTCGACCTCTGGGTCGCGTGCGAAGGATAGCAGCCGTCCTAGGGCACCGAGGTACGGGTTGGTCGCGAGGGGAACGCCGGGACGACCAGCTCCTGACCGAAGATCTTGGAGCGGGGGGTGTTGCTCAGGAACTGCAGGATC
>Ga0137376_10002929_pt1 | contig 10457 bp, 9 predicted proteins | sample SagtaG_23_FD_104814 | JGI IMG/M metagenome (GOLD analysis project Ga0137376, IMG submission 104814) | Vadose zone soil microbial communities from Sagehorn Ranch, Mendocino, California, USA - Sage2_L_20_16 metaG | ecosystem: Environmental > Terrestrial > Soil > Vadose zone | place: USA... | reverse complement strand
CGTGGAACTTTGTAAAGAATGTCCCAAGGACTCGATGGCAGCCGATGACGATCTCGAGGAATGGGAGGACGACCCTTGGGATGACGGGACAACCGAAGCCAAACCATCCACAGCCAGTCCTCCTATGACACTCTCCACGTTTTTAACGGATACCTTACTTTCCTCAGCCTGCCAACTGGCAACAGAACAATGGTTCGGAGGCGTGCTTTTATTATTACAGAAACACCCATCGCAGCTTCATCCTTACCGCTTCCTAGTCTTCGACACAATACCAGAGCATGTCCATCCTTTGGAATACCGCGAGCTCCTGCCTGCCCTCGACCATAATACGGGGTTGGAACAAATTATTACTCACAAAAGCTGGCGGGGTGAGCTTGACTTCGTTGATTTGCCGGAGACGCGCGAGGCACTCAGCGAATGCAATATTCCTATCTTCCCGGTTGCTCCTACCGAAGTTATGTTTGGCAGTCAATCTCACCCCGGGCTACTATCTGCAGAAGAACTCATGCAATGGTACAAAATGCGAGTGGACAGAATTTTGAGTGGCACCGGAATGGTGGATGTTGCTTTGACATTTGTTCAACACGGTGCTTCCCAAGGTATACAAGGGCTTGACGAGGTGGGAGAGGAATTGACGTTACTTTCACGTCTTGTGTACGATGCACCACACTCCCAAAATACTCCAGAGATGGTTGACTGGACACTTGACAAGTGGTATTCAATGGATCCTTCATCCATCGTTCGCGCGTATCTAGCGCATTCCACTCCTATTACTCTTCCTCATGATATCTCACACCTCGTCATGCCTTACCTCTTCGTGCTCGAGGCTCGCGCGGAACGTGACGGCAGTCCCGACCCATCTCTCCCGAATCGACTTCTCTATGATTATATCATTTCTGCCCCCCTCGAGATGGCTGTTGCTATTTTTGAAGCTTCTAAGCCAACTCTCCCTGCAGCTCAGCGTCTGATACGGGACGACGAAGACATGGCGCGCCTTGCACTTGCATGCCTTTACGGAAGTAATAGTCTGACTGAATGGTCGACTATGAGCCGCGTTTTTGAGTGCCTACCGGCCTGGAATATCCAAGACGACCGGAGCGCTGACGAAGATGCAGCTGACACTACAATATCCTCCTTAGGAGCGTTTATGGCCCCATCACCGACGCGCCCGGAGGTGACTGCTCAGGATCTCTTGATCTTCTTCAGACCTTTACACATATCATCTCTTTCACGAGCACTCGACATTCTGGATGTACACTTGGAATCTGGAGAAATATTGGCACGTTGGAGTGTCCCAGCGCCACTACGCTGGTTCCTCCGGAGTAGTTCGGATGTTCACGAACAACGTGCATGGGCTAATAGGGTGGCACGACGCGCCGGTGGAACTGAAGATCAGTTGAAAACCATAGATGACTGGGAGTGGTTGTTGGAAGATATGCTAAAACTGGCAGGAAAAGGCGACACGGCCTTAAGAGGCGCTTTTGGATTGTTATCTCAAGATGAAGTAGCCCGGATATTTATGAGCGGGTTGTTAAGCACAGGCAGTGAGTTGCTGTGGTCTTCATTCGTGCTACATTTAGGAATGTCAATCCAGATTTCGCAATGGCCAAGAGTATGCTGCGTTCAAAGAAACTTGCCTTGAATTCCGCGGTTGTTGAAGATATATGTCTATCGTGCTCCCGCGAATTGTACGACAATGCCAGTTCAGGGAACTATAAGTTTGGTGACATGAAGCTTGCATACGAGTGGTGAGTTTACCAATTTCCATAGTGAATTAACGTTCTCAATTCACGCGGATAGCCTCGATGTGCCACCTGCGTCGGAAAGGATCATCAAGGAGAAAGAATTTATTGAAGCTACTTCTCGAATATGCTCCTTTAACGTCATGTCTCGACCCGGGATTGTCATATCACCAATCGAGATCCGCCTCACTAAGGATCGATTATCCCTTATATCCCGTGTCCTATCGAGCAACAGTGATGCTTATAAACACACGGAGGTCATTCTCGACCTCTGCCACAAGCTAGGATTCCGCGACGATATCGTTGCAGAGATCAAGGTGTTAGCTATGCTCGGAGACGCTGCTCTTCAATCGGAAGATTTTGAGCGCGCGTTCGAGGTCAACGAACGAATGGTCAAAAGCATAGCACTCCTCCGTGACTCCCTTCCCGAAAATTCCGAGGATCCCAGACTTGTAGAAGCAAAGGAAGTTTGCTGGGTCGGATGCTTTCAACTAGGGAGGCAGCTCGAATTTGATCAGTTGGACAAGAAGCTATCCCTTCTGGGATATACACTCGAGTTTTGCCCCGCAGATCAGCTGCCAGAGATTGTTACGGCCTGGCGACGACTCGGTGAAGAGGACATTGAGAAGAGGGAAGAGCGTTTATCGCATCGCCTTGGTGGGCAGGTGACTGGCACTGAGAAGCGCAGAGAGGATATCCTGTCGATGAATGTCGCCTCTTCTTTACGTGCGCGGTTACAAGAATTTCATATGCCATCACCACCTCTTCTCAGCACACCCGACGCCGCTGCATTGGCAAGTAAGACCTTCAAAACTGTCGCGGCTAACTTCCCATTCTCAGTGGGAAGTCGCGGTAGATCGCTTAAATCAGATGCGGATTCAAAAGGATCACGTAGTAGTAGTCGTAATCTAGGGTTTGACGCAGATGATGTATCAGCTCAAGCTAGTAGGGTCATATCCAAGGGTATTGGATGGTTAATAGGTACAGGCGAGGAATATTGACCAAGCTAGCTATTTGCTGAGGATATTAGCTATTGATATGAGGTATTCTGTGACAAAACGACAGATACAAATTTAAAACAATCTGGTGACCAGAGTTCGTTAGAGATAGTAATCGAAATATGAGAGAAGAGCAGGGGGTGTGATAAGGACCACTAAAGTGAGTACAACACGGGGTCTTGACCTTGAATGAAAGTGATTAATGAATTACCAAGATTGAGAATACGAATGATACCATGATGGAATTACGAGAATACAGAGTGTAAAGGGACTGATTTCAGCCGGTAGACTTTCCGAAACGAGTCGGATTGCGAGCCCTTGATCTGTTAACTATGCTGGTCTTGGTTTGTTGCGCGACATCAAAACCAACGTTCGGATGCAAGCCTCTGCCGCAAGTCTCGCAAGGGTTTCCGTTCAACTCATCCAGTTGAGCTTTAAGGTCGCGAATTTGATCCTCCAACTCCCTTACTTGTCTCTGCCATCCATGACTTGAAGATGCAACTTGCTCTTGCAAAGCTTTTACAAGCGCAGATTGGTCGCCATTCTCGGTCGAGATCGTCCGGATTTTCTCATTGCCGAATTGCCCAATCGAACGAGGCGTCGCAGGAGAGTAACAACTCGGAGAGCGAAGTGTACTTGTATCCGTCTCCAGAGACGGGCGCGAATTTTCCTTAGACAGATGTTCTTCGAAATGTGAGCTGAACAACATTGAAACGGGCCTGAGTTGCAAAGGTGGGATGGAAGGCGGGAAGTTATGGATATTAGCTGGGGCACTCTGCGAGGCATTGTCGGCAAGCCATTGTCGCTTATGGATATCGACCGTCACGGTTTGCATCTGAGGAGACTCGCTGATTGCTAATGTAGGCAGTTGTTGTGGAGGTTCGGTCCCAATAGATAATACAGGGCGGATACGTTTGGGGCTTGCGACAAGCCCGGTTGGTGAAGTACCGTCGTTGTCGTGATCTGGCGTACCCTTAGCGCTCTCCGGGACAGCAGTTAGTTTCGGCACTGGCACGCGGTGTCCTCTTGAGGTTATTGACACTATCTGCTCAAGACCGTTAGAAGCCTTGGTATTGGGCAACGCCGGAACAGGTGGAGGCACCTCTTGATCCTGTGCCTTGCTTCCAATCAGCAAGCGCAAAAAACCGCTTTTCTTCTGTTTGAGCGATTTTCCTGAGACAGAGGCCAAGGGTCCAGGAAGCGTCTCAGCTCTGGGCTGCGCTCCTTTCACACTCTGCAAAGCATTTTTAACTTTTGAACCGGCACTGGACGAGCGGGAACGAGATATTTTATTATCGAGTTCTTGCAGGAGTTGTGTGCCTTGAACTACAGTGCCAGATTCGACCTCGGGTATCGACTCTCCATCTAGGCTAACATTCGACGGCCTACTATTCAAAGGGGGTTGCGTAGCGCTCCGCGTCCGCCGAGCCCTTGCTTCTTCCAAAGAGATAAGCGCAAAGCTAGGCGTGACCTTTTCTGTCCAACCAGGCAATTTATGCACACCCGAGGGCAAAAGGGAGCGCGGATCGCTAGAGTCTTTATCTCTTGGCAAGCCGTGACCCGGAAATGGAACCGGATGGGATATTTCCCGTCCGAGTAAGGCACTACTTGGTTCGACTGATGACGTCGAGGAGTCGGGGGTCAGGGTCGCCGTACCAGCGGATCCCGAGCTAGAGGCAGAGGATTCAGTAACGGTATTTGTTGATCCGCTACTAGCGATTTCGTGAGACACTGGGAGAGAATCCGACGAATAATATGGTTCCGGTGAACGAGAAACTGCCAAATCAGGATTTGCGTAAGGGTGATAGCTCTGCTGTAATTCCGACGGACTCGGACTGCTAAAAAAGATCCGGCCATTGTCCGTTGATTCACGACGGTCACCATAGTCGAAGGACGTCTGTTTAAGCCTCGCGGGATTCGCATCCACGGAGATACGAGAGCCTAGTGACGTCGTATATGGAGAAGACTTAGTGGACGTAGGAGAAGGTGGGCCCAAGGATGGTCGGTAAATGCGATCGGACCATGTGTCGTTGGATAACCTGCCCAATGACACATTCGAAACGGTCCCCTGCTTATGCAGGCCACTGAACGAAGTTAGCTCACGAAAGAATACAATAACGCCCGACTTACTACACCGCACCCCTTGAAGACAACCCTTTTCCAGCACTGCTATCCATGGATGATTTGTGGACAATCTCAGGATGGATGGATTCACCGCTTGGCCTGCTGAAATTGCTGACTCTAGGACTAGAGGGGCCAAAATTGAATATTTTTGCCGCATGAGCTATGGTCTTATTCGTGAAGGTACGAGTCAATTCATGAGTCGTTTCATTTTCGTGCGGAGTATCCTCCATCTCCCAAGGCGCGCGGGAGTGGAATCGCATCTTGGGACCAAGCGAGGAGATGCAGAGCTGGTCGGAGTCTTCTTGGTCATCGCGTAGGGAAGTAGAGGGAGAAGCGTCGGAGGCGTCGTCGAAATCTAGGGAGCTGCAAGAAGGATCGTTTAGGCGCTCACGGTCGGCAATAGAGATGGGTGGTATATGACCGTGAGAAGCTAGATAATGAGCGGAGGTAGGAGAGGGGGGCTCGCCTCTATCGGCGGGATTGGTAGAAAATAAAGAGTGACTGTACTCGGAAGTAGTGTCGGAAAGATCGGAAGCGGAAAAACGAGCGTGTGGGTCGGTGCAGGCGGATCGTTGGTCGCGCTGCTGCCTAGCATAATCATCCTGAACGTCCTGGACGTCCTGTCCGGCCACAGAAGTGCTGGGCATGCTGGAGGACATGGCGGGGACGTTGGCGGGAGAAGGAAAAGGGTGAGGGCGATCAGAGCGACCAGGTGGACATCCGCACTTCACCTGCCGCAAAAAAACATATATCACACTAGCGTGGGCTTTTCACTACCGCCCTGACGTCCCATCTCCTTCATTCCTTTCGCAGCCGAACCGAAATCTCCTTGCGTTTTACCAATTGAAATTGAGGCGTGGGTCCATCACAGGTCTAACCTGGTCTAACTATGCCTGATCATTGCTTGATCGCATCCGGTGTCCATCTTCTCATACATTCATGGACTCTCTTCCCATGGCCATTCCTCTCGCCGCCTCGGCTCATGGTCGCACCTCCGGAAAATCATGGAAAGCCCGGAAATTAGCCACAGTGTATATCAATGACTCCTTCATTTGATTTATTAGTATCTGACACTCTGCAGTCGATCCCAGATGTCTGATGGCCTGAAATCCAAGAGCTGGGAGAAAAGGATGGAGCAGACGAAAAAGGCCGAGGCCGTCAAAAAGCTGCAGACTGAGCTCAAAGAAGAAAAGGATGGAGAAAAACGGCGGTCTGTGGATTCTTAGCGGATATGAATACCATGGCAACTCACATGTGAACTGCAGAAGACGGGAGATTACCTTGGAGCGGAAGCAGGCAGCGGAAGAAAGGAGACGCTTGGAGGAAGAAAAGGCAAAGGTATGCGGAAACGACTCTGCGAATCTGCCTATGCTCATTTTGCACTAAGATGGGTGCTCGCAAAGCTGCGAGATTGCGACGCAGGGCCGGAAAAACAAAAAAAATTAATCATTAGGGAGCCGATGGGTCAGCGGGCAGCACCATCTGGACATGCGCGGCCGCACAGGAGCTATGAGGAGCTATGTTACCCAAAAGCTTATTATCATTAGTACCATAGTATAACATATGATGGTGGCATCTCTCATAGTGTCCAACTGGTATCCACTTCCACTTCCGTAATGAATGGTTTGTCAAGCCCAACTACGACGCTCTCGCATAGAGGACAACTACCAGCCAAAATGTCTTCCAGTTCAGCGCGGAGTTTCTCCATCTTGCTTTCATCCAATGTATTCATAGGTCTTTGTCCGCCACCCATGCCCGGAATCCAATTCGCCGGCGCCATGACTAAAGTCGCTAGCGCGTCTGGCACGATCAGATCACGGAACTTATCCCCAGCTGAGATCACACTACGGCCCAACAAATTGGCGGCGCGCGCACCGCCTTGCAGGGGATTCGGCAGCCCGAAATTTGCTGACAAAAGCGTCCGCTGCCTTGTTGCCTGCCTAATCGGAGGCGTCGATGCATTCTTCTGCGGAGGTATTATCGTGGGGACGGTAGACTTGACTACCAACTGATCTTGGAGGTTGACAATCTTCCGCAAAGCATGGGCAGGAAGATACTCCTTCGCCTGTCGTGATATCATCAACTTGGTTCCTTCTGAAACCATCGTGAGGTTACTCACTAGAGCAATGAGGCAATCTGCATGGAAGCAATGTCGACACGGAAATACGTAGAATTGCCTGAGTAGCAATTGTCGTGAGCACGACGAACATAGTTCCGCAGAGTCGATAGTGATGAAACGATTTCTCAAGGCGGTAATGTCCTGTTTAATTGACTCGGCAGTCCGCGTTGCCTCGTCCATCTCGTTCTTTAGTGATTCAATTTGAGCCGAATAGCCTTCCAATGCGTGGGCTATTTCTTCCTTAAAATCATCAATCACGACGAAGTCAGGGAAAAATGGTAGTATGTCTTCTATCTTGAGAAGATCTGTATTTTCCAAGAAACGCATGGCGCTGTCAAAAAAGTGATTAGTTGATTTGATAGATTGCATAGAGAAAAATCGTACGATCTAATGTCCTTCTTATCCTGCACAACATACCGTGCAACCTTTAGCCATAATCTCTTGCGCAGCGCTACGTCTTCTTCTGGCATATCAGCATTGACTTTCGCTAGCTCAAGATCACCTTTCTCCAGAGCCAAGTCGACGCTATTCTCCCACATGCCCATTTTTGAATAGATATGCACGCAAGGGTGTATCCTCCCTGCGTGCTTGCAGAGCCTTAATGCATAATCAAGATCATAATATGGTTTCCCTGAAAGTGGGTCTGTCGGAGCATTCGCTAGGAACCGGAGGAGCAGTTCATCGTCATCTGTTGCCGGATGCGAATTTGACGAGGGAGAGACGTAGAACGAAATTATGAGATTGTGAATCGTAGAGGACGTGCTTTTTTGCTCGAATATCACATAATTCAGGTACCGGATGGCGTGGTTCGGAGATAGAGAATCGCGGGAAGCATGTTGTGATTGTAACAGCGCGGGTACGAGTTTAACGGGATCCAACATTGGCTGGCGTAACCAGGAATCAACAGTTTCCTTCGGCGCATGGCGCATGAGTACAGAGCTGAACTTGTAATAGAGATCTGGGTTCGACTAACAACATCGGGGGTCTTGAATTACTCGGGAAGAATAGGGACGTACCTGTCTGTTAATGATCTCTATGGCCTTAGTCCACTCTTCCTCCAGAACCCAATGTTCTATTATACGCTCGTGGTCCCTGATTACATCCGCATAATAGGGGTATATGTCCGTGGGACCATGGCCTTGAATCAGCTCATAGACGGTCGTAGGATCCAGGTGATTCTGCCAATCTTCACCAAAAGCTACAGGAAAAAATAGCATGGTACTCACCTTGTACGTTTCCAGAAAGTGTTTCAAGTCGTCCTCGATCAGCACCTTCTCAGCCTGAAAGTTATCCATGTCGTTTGATATAGCTTGGGAAGCAATTGCATCGTCCAGCTCATTGCATTTGCTAAGGTATATCTCAACAAGCCACGTCGCCAAAATCATTCGCTGGGTCAAGTCCTGAGAGCAGGAACGTTATCAACGGAACAAAAATCGATGACTAGACCACATGCCGTTTTCCTGGTTCGTTCCAGTCGGGAGATAAGGTATGATCTCAGAGCGTCACGCTCCCCCACATCCAGAAATTTCAAGGTGACCTCTTCAAAGGTAATCGATGTTTGTGCGTAACATTGTGCGGCGTTGAAATAGCGTGCCTCGTCAAAAAGAGCATTTGCTTGCGATGCCAACACAGCGTCACGTTGATTTGCACTCTGCACACATAAGCACCATCTAATTGACCAGACGAAAATCGCCTAACCTTGGCATAGCGCAGCGCGACTTCGTAATTACCTTTATCCAAATACGATTTCCAGACATCCCTATCCTCATTTGCCACGACCAACTCAAACAAAGATTGGTCTGTATAAACCCAATATGTCTTACGAACGGGATCTGCGGCCAAGCCAAGCACGGTCTCGTTCGGGCTCTGTATTAATACCGTGAAAATAACGTCATATGAGGCAATTTAGACTAACCAGGGGAATTGCTTCTTCATACACCACTTGATCATTCAAGTTACATACGCCAATTACTCTGCCTTCGTATAGCAGTATGAAGTGGAACTCTGTGAGGGCCATAGATATCGGTGTAGTGGTGCTCGACCCGTCCTCTAGAGGGTAAGGCAAAAGTTGTGCAGAGTCAATCTGGTCTTCAGATTCTGGATCGAATTTCAGAGCTCCATGATAAACTCCTTGTCCTTTGTGGAAATGTAAGCCAGGAAAGTGAGGTTAGGAAGGCTGCTCACCTGTCAACCAAGCCATATTCCTTGGTAAGGCATTCGGCTGATCTGAACGGAGGGTAAAGTACTGTAATTCAGTCCTTTGTATATCTCCCGGAAGTTCAAGGATCTCTGGGCTCCATTAGACTATATCAAAGGATGGATGTGGTTTGCATACTTGGAACATTATCGCGGTACGACATAAACAAGGATGAAAATACTTTACCGCCCTCTTCGGATTTTCTATCGGGAGCACCAATGAACTGGTAGATCCGTGTTGGCGTAGTTACGACGATCAAGGCCTTTCTTTGCTCGGAAGGCGGAAAGAAATCGAACCGAATCCCGGTAATAGGATGTCGCTCAGGTAGGGTGAACACCGATTGAAGATAGCGTTCTTGCGACTTGAAGAAATCCTCTTCAGCATCGAGAACCGCTTCGTAAATGGTACCATTGTTTGCTCCAATAAGGATCTCCCGCGTAGAGGTTGAATGAGAGGTTGAGAGCAACGCCGCCTTGTTCCACGCAATGCTTTCAATGACCATTTTAAAGCTTTTGAGTAGCCTAGGCTTCTTCCACGTCCGGTATAGGTACCAGTTCTGACCCTGTGTGGATGTCACAACGATATGACGCCCAGATGGATCCATGAATAGTTTATATATTGTCATGTCAGTCGGCTTGGCAGGGACTTGGATTTTGATTATTTGATCTGAGTGAGAAAGTTCAATAAGGACAATCGCATTGGTGGAGAAGCCCATGGCAAGCATGTCGGAGGAAACTGCGAACGCGATGAGAGTGGCAGGAAATGTGTACTGGACGCGACCAAGCTCAAATATTGGGACATTCGTGGGCGATATGATTGGCTCGTTTTCCTTTACGGGAGTTTTAGAATAGTTCAGCGGATAGAGGAACTACGCACAGGTTGGTCATGACGTGCGTCACCAGGCTCAAAGCCCTCGTACTGGAGAGGCGGGAGAGAAATGGGCTTTGGCACAGCCTGTGCACCAGCAGCATGCTCGACGTCTGTGAAAGATTCAGAGAGAGCTGATATGAGAAAAGAAATGACTTACAGTCGTCGAACATGGTGACTGTGCTCAACTTCCGCCGTGTTTCCTGATTTGGCAACCAGGTTCGGCACTACTATCGAATCAGAGCCGGTTTAAGAATATACAATCCGTTATCGTATGAAAGAAAGCACAGGACCGTCGGTTATCTCTGATATATGATAAGGCTGTAGGTTGCCTCTTCACATCATGTCTCGCCCTGCTCCCCGTCTCATCCTCGTTCGCCATGGTGAAACAGAATGGACTATAACCGGGT
>Ga0137376_10002927_pt1 | contig 10457 bp, 4 predicted proteins | sample SagtaG_23_FD_104814 | JGI IMG/M metagenome (GOLD analysis project Ga0137376, IMG submission 104814) | Vadose zone soil microbial communities from Sagehorn Ranch, Mendocino, California, USA - Sage2_L_20_16 metaG | ecosystem: Environmental > Terrestrial > Soil > Vadose zone | place: USA... | reverse complement strand
GATTGGGTGCTCCGGCGAATCGGCAGAACAAGAAGGAAAAAGAAAAATGCACAAAGTGCGTCCAGCATATAGACGAAAGGGAAGCCGACGTGCGCAACCAGTAATCCGCTGACGCCCGGGCCCACAACTGATCCAATTTGAAAAACGCTGTTGTTCCAGGTGACCGCATTGGCGAACGCATCGCGTGACACCAGTGTGGGGAAAAACGAGCTGCGCGCCGCCCAATTGAATGTCCGCGCAACGCCACCGATAAATAAAAGCAGATAAATCAACGGAATAGATGCGTCATCGAAATGAAATGCTGGATGATGACGCTCGAAAATCGTGGCGATCCCTGCCAGCGCGCGATTGCCTTCGCGCAACACGGGAATCGCCGGAATGGAAAGGTGTTTCCATGAGACTAGAGCGAGCGCCACCGATGCGAGCGCGCTAAAAATCTGCGAGACGAGGATAATGTGTTTTCGACTGAATCGATCCGCCAAATGGCCGGCCGGCAACGAAAATGCAACCACCGGCACCGCGATGACCAAACCAACCAAGCCAAGAGCAGTCGCAGAATGCGTGCGCGCGTAGAGTTCCCATTCCACCGCCACGGCCAGCATGAGACGGCCGGCGATCGAGAGTAAATTGCCAGCCGTGAACAGTCTGAACCCGCCGAAACGGAAAGCTGCATACGGATCATGAGCCCGGCGCTCTAACTCAATTGGTGGAGTAACCGCCGGGCGCTGCCCCTCGGGCGATTCATAGGACCTTGGATCGGTTGGTGGCATACTCGAGCGCGTCCGTTCGCACACGCGCACGAGATTGTAGATTGAGCGGTCAGCGTCGCAACTCCCTAGAACCGGGCGAGATAACCCACTTTTTTTGGTCCCAAAAAGGGGGAAGCCGCCTAGCCTAGAAAAGTGCTCAAACCCTGCGGATTTTTCTTCCACTCCCCAAACCGGCTGCGGTAGAGTCGACGACTGTAGGCAAAAATGGATAACATCATCGATGCGAAAGAACTGCAGATTGAGCGCAAGCATTTCTATGTCGAGCTCCGTGAGAACGATCGCGGGAAATTCTTGCGCATCACCGAGGAAGCTCACGGCCGCCGCAATAGCATCATCGTTCCCAGTACGGGAGTGGATGACTTTACGGCGGCAATTTCTGAAGTTCTAACCAACAACGGAAGCGCCCCGCTATAAATCGACGAGTAATCTAGTCCGGGCGATTTTTGGCGAGCCGCTTTGCTTTCTTTTGTTCGTTCCCGCGTTGACCACCGTGACGGCCGAAACTACTTTGGCGCGTTCGTCGACCGACATCTTTTCCGCTTCTCAATCATGACCACGAAACGAAAATCGAGCATTCGAAAAAGATTTCAGCGCGGAAGAACACGATCGAGATCGAAAATGCACGCGACAGGTGCCGGAAAGAGAACGAAAACGCCGCGGTATGTTTTTTATTTTGGCGACGGTCACGCCGACGGATCGGGCGCCATGAAACCGCTCCTGGGCGGCAAAGGCGCAAACCTCCACGAGATGACCCGCATTGGTTTGCCTGTGCCGCCGGGGTTCACGATCACGACCGAAGTCTGCAGTTATTTTTACGATCATAACCGCGCTTATCCGCCCCAATTAAAAGCTCAGGTCGCAGATGCGCTTGCGCGGGTTGAAAAATCGGTCGGAAAAAAACTTGGCGACCAGGACCGGCCTTTACTCGTTTCTGTACGGTCGGGCGCGCGCGATTCCATGCCCGGAATGATGGATACAATCCTGAACCTCGGGATGAACGACAAGGTAGTGGAGATTGTTGCGAAAAAGACAAACAACGCCCGGTTCGCCTGGGATTCTTACCGGCGTTTTTTGCAAATGTATGGCGACGTGGTCATGGGCGTGCAGAAGCGCGCGGGAGAAGATGAGGAACCTTTCGAGAGCGCAATCGAAAAGCTAAAAGATCAGCGATACGGCAAGCATGATTTCCCGGACGTCAGATTGACAGTCGCCGATTTGAAGGAGCTGATGCAACGGTTCAAGGCATTAATCAAAGAGCGTACTGGAAAATGTTTCCCGCAAGATCCGAAAGTGCAGCTCTGGGGCGCGATAGGAGCGGTATTCGGCTCGTGGATGAATGATCGAGCAATCGTTTACCGCCGGAAATATGGAATTCCGCACGACTGGGGAACGGCCGTGAATGTCCAGACAATGGTGTTCGGGAACATGGGAGAAACAAGCGCGACCGGGGTTGCATTTACACGCGATCCAGCGACCGGAGAGAAAGTTTTTTATGGCGAATATTTGATCAACGCCCAGGGTGAAGATGTCGTCGCGGGCGTGCGCACGCCGCATGCGATCGCTGATCTGGCAAGGGAAATGCCAGCAGCCCACAAAAAGCTGATGAAAGTCCGCGGGATTCTTGAACGTCACTTCAAAGACATGCAGGACCTCGAGTTCACCGTCGAGAATAATCGCCTCTACATTCTGCAGACTCGGAATGGCAAACGCACCGGCCACGCCGCCGTGCGTATTGCGGTCGATATGGTCGATGAAAAATTAATCACGAAAAAAGACGCGGTGCGTCGCATCCCGGCCGATTCGCTTGCTCATCTTTTGGCGCCAATCTTCGATCGACAATCAGCGAAAGAGGCGAAAAAAATCGGCAGCGGCCTTGCCGCCGGCCCCGGCGCGGCTTGTGGCCGCGTTGTTTTTAACGCGGAGGAAGCGGTGGTGCGCTCGGAGAGAGGTGAAAAAGTAGTGCTCGCCCGTATTGAAACTTCGCCAGAAGATTTGCGTGGCATGATTGCCGCCGAAGGCATTCTCACTTCGCGTGGCGGTGTTTCTTCGCATGCAGCCTTGGTTGCGCGGCAAATGGGAAAGGTGTGCGTATGCGGCGCGACCGGAATTCAAATCGATTATCAAAAACGCACACTCAGCGCGAACGGCACGACGTTAAATCGAGGCGATTATATCTCTATCGACGGAACTGCTGGAGAAGTTTTTGCCGGCGAAGTCGCAACTGCGCCATCGGAAATTGTTCAAGTGCTGGTCGATCGCTCCCTCGATCCGAAAAAAAGCGTCACTTATCAGGAGTACGCGAAACTGATGAAGTGGACGGATGAATTCCGCGCGCTTGGTGTGCGCACAAATGCGGATACGCCCGAGCAGGTGACAAACGCAGTGGCATTTGGCGCGGAAGGCATCGGGCTCTGCCGCACCGAGCACATGTTTTTTGAAGGCGATCGGATTGACGCCATGCGCGAGATGATTCTTGCCGGCACAAAAGACGAACGAGCCCGGGCCCTGGCGAGACTGCTTCCTTACCAGCGTGACGATTTCCTTGGCATCTTTACGGCGTTAAAAGGTTTGCCCGCCACAATCCGTTTTCTCGATCCGCCGCTCCATGAATTTTTGCCCACTGATCACGCACAACAGAGCGAACTCGCAAACAAACTTGGCGTGGCCGTCGAACATATTGCTCGCCGCGTGCATGAGCTGCACGAATTTAACCCGATGCTCGGTCACCGAGGCTGCCGCCTTGGCATCGTTTATCCCGAAATTTCCGAAATGCAGGCACGCGCAATTTTCGAAGCCGCCGCGGAAGTGCAAGCCAAAGGAGTAAGGGTCCGCCCTGAAATCATGATTCCGCTAGTCGGATTCCCGCGCGAGCTGAAGCTTCAAATCGACATCGTCCGCCGCGTAGCCGGAGAAGTGGCAAACGAGAAGGGAACAAGATTCAATTATCTCGTCGGTACAATGATCGAAATTCCCCGCGCCGCACTCGTTGCGGACCAGATCGCGCGCGACGCCGAGTTCTTTAGTTTCGGCACAAACGATCTCACGCAAACGACTCTGGGAATGAGCCGGGACGATTCCGGCAGTTTCCTTCCGGCTTACGCTGAGCTCGATATTGTGGATGCAAATCCGTTCGCGTCGATTGACCAGAAAGGTGTCGGGCGCCTGATGGAAATAACTCGCGACCTCGGACGCAAGACCCGCCCAAACATCAAACTGGGAATCTGCGGTGAACACGGTGGCGAGCCGGCAAGCGTCAAATTCTGTCACCGGCTCGGTTTGGATTACGTAAGTTGCAGCCCGTTCCGCATTCCCATTGCTCGCCTCGCAGCGGCGCAAGCAGCGCTTGAGCGAGCAGAGTAGCGCGAGCCTCTGGTTTGCGAACTTGTAAATCGCAAGCGAGGACGCTTGCGCTACCTTAGCAACGCGTGATCACCTTCAAGGACATCGAAGCGGCGCGCGACCGGACCGCAGGCGCAGTTTACTATTCGCCTTGTCCGCCTTCCATCCCACTCGGCGAAATCACCGGCATGGAAATTTTCTGCAAGCTCGACAATTTGCAGCGCACGGGAAGCTTTAAGGAACGCGGCGCGCGCAACGCTCTCGCACAATTGTCGCACGACCAACAGAAGCGCGGGGTCATCGCCGCCTCTGCGGGCAATCATGGCCAAGCACTCGCGTATCAGGGGCGATTGCTCGGCATTCCGGCAACAGTGGTGATGCCGAAATTTGCGCCCCTCGTAAAGGTAAGCAATTGCCAGAAACTCGGCGCGACAGTCGTTTTGCACGGGAAGGATTTCGGCGAAGCGAAGGCGCATGCGCACGCAATCGCCAGAGAAGAGAGCCTCGCTTACATCGACGGCTACGATGATCCCTCAATCATTGCCGGCCAGGGAACAATGGGCCTCGAAATCGTCGAGCAAATTCCCGATCTTGAAGCAGTCGTTGTCCCCGTAGGCGGTGCGGGTCTGATTGCCGGAGTTTCTCTGGCAGTCAAGACTTTGCGACCGAGCGCGAAAATTGTCGCCGTTGAAGCGGAGAATGTGGCGAGCTTTTCCGCTGCACTTGAAGCTGGCAAACCGACGAAGATTGCGATGCATCCGACGCTCGCGGATGGACTCGCTATTCCACAGATCGGCACAAATGCGTTTCAGATTGCGCGACCACATGTCGACCTTACTGTCACTGTGACCGAGGAACAGATCGCTCTGGCGATCCTGCGTCTCGTCGAATTGGAAAAAAGCGTGATTGAAGGAGCCGCGGCGACGCCTCTTGCCGCGTGTATGTCCGGAAAGATAAAAGAGCTCTCAGGCAGGCGGGTGGTTCTCTTGCTTTGCGGCGGCAACATTGACCCCAACGTTCTCAGTCGCGTGATTGAACGCGGTCTGGTTACAGACGGCAGGCTCGGCCGATTCACCGCCATGATTAGTGATCGACCTGGCGGCCTGGCTGATTTGGCAACACAAATCGCTTTCACGGGTGCAAGCATTAAGCAAGTCGTGCACGATCGCGCTTTCGCCAGCTCCGACGTCTCGGCTGTGAATGTTCTTTGCACAGTCGAAACCCGAAACCATCAGCATCTCGCCGAGCTGCGCGCGTTATTGAAAAGCCGCGGGGTCGAGACATACGATTCAAGATAGGGACATCGCGCGCGGCGATGTATCGCCGCAGCGACCGCAGCGCGCCGTCCCTACCAGGCCTTGGACGCTTGAAGCGCTTCTCCGCCTCCGTAATCTCATCCCATGCAACCGCGCGAAGAAAGGATCGATATCGATTCATTCGCGCGCCGTCATAGCGGCCTGAACAAAGGCGAAGTGCGCGCGATGTGGCGCGAGGTTGGCTTTGAAGATCTCGATTCATTGACCGATGCCGCCGTTCCAAGAAATATTCGCTTGGATCGAGAACTGAACTTGCCAGAAGCGAAGTCGGAGATGGAAGCGCTGGCCGAGCTGCGTGCGATTTCCAGGAAGAACAAGGTCGCGCGCTCCTTCATCGGAGCCGGCTATTACGATTGCATCACCCCACCGGTCATCCAGCGAAACATTCTCGAAAACCCAGGTTGGTACACTGCTTACACGCCCTATCAGGCGGAGCTCGCGCAAGGCCGGCTCGAGGCTCTCCTCAATTTTCAAACGATGATCACGGATCTCACCGCGCTCGAGATCACCAACGCTTCGCTCCTTGACGAAGCCACTGCCGCGGCTGAAGCGATGGCGCTGTGTTATGCGGTCGCGCCGGACCGCAGTACGTTTTTCGTTGCCGACAATTGTCACCCACAAACCATTGCCGTTCTTCAAACACGCGCCAAGCCGCGTGGTATCGAGGTAATGGTCGGCGATTTCCGCAAGTTCGACTTCAGAGCAGCGCATGCCTCTGGCTTGCGAAATAAAAACAGCAAGCGGGACGCATGCTCTACTTTTGGCGCTCTCGTGCAGTATCCCGCCACTGACGGCGCAATTTACGATTACGGCGAGTTCATCAAGCAAGCGCATGACGCCGGGGCGCTCGTTGTTGTCGCTGCCGATATTCTCGCACTGACATTATTGAAGCCGCCGGGAGAATTTGGCGCCGATGTCGCAGTTGGTACTACGCAACGCTTTGGCGTTCCGCTCGGGTTCGGCGGCCCACACGCGGCATATTTCGCCACGCGCGACCAATACAAACGTCACATGCCTGGCCGTCTTGTGGGTGTTTCGCACGATGTCGAAGGACGGCCTGCCTATCGACTCGCGCTGCAAACACGCGAGCAGCACATCCGTCGAGACAAAGCGACCAGCAATATTTGCACGGCACAGGTTCTTCTCGCTGTGATCGCCTCAATGTACGCAGTCTATCATGGCCCCCGCGGGTTGCGCGCAATCGCCGAGCGAGTTCATCGCCTAACGAGTCAACTTGCAGACGGTCTGCGCGCGCTCGGCCTCAGCATCACACACGAGAATTTTTTCGACACCATCTCCGTGGAAGTGGAATCGAGCAGGGTGCTCATCGATCACGCCCAAAAGGCAGGATTCGATCTGCGCGAGCTGGGCCCACGCGCGGTCGGGATTTCATTCGACGAAACAACGACCAGCCGTGATATCGAGCTGTTGATGTCTGTTTTTCGCGGCACAACTGTGCGCGATTTTGCCGATGACGATTTAGGCGAACCGCCGCTGCGCATTCCGCAGTTCGCACTCCGTACTTCGCAATTCCTCACTCATCGTGTTTTTAATACGCACGATACCGAGACGGAGATGCTTCGTTATCTAAAAAAACTCGAATCGCGAGATCTTTCACTGACCACTTCGATGATCCCGCTCGGGTCGTGCACGATGAAATTGAATGCGACCGCGGAAATGTTTCCGATTTCGTGGCCCGAAATTTCCAAGCTGCATCCGTTCGCGCCCAGCGAACAAACCGTTGGATATATGGAGATTTGCAAGCAGCTCCAAGATTGGCTTGCTGAAATCACCGGTTTCGCTGCTGTATCACTGCAACCCAATGCTGGATCCCAGGGCGAATTCGCTGGTTTGCTGGCGATCCGCGAGTATCACGCTTCGCGCAACGAAGCGCATCGCAATGTTTGCCTCATACCTACCTCAGCTCATGGCACGAACCCGGCCAGTGCGATCATGGCTGGGTTCAAGGTCGTCTCGGTTGCTTGTTTGAAGGATGGAGATATTGATCTTGCCGATCTGCGTGCCAAAGCGGATGAACACGTGCGCGATCTCGCCGCGTTGATGGTAACGTATCCTTCCACGCACGGCGTTTTCGAACCTACCATCCGCGAGATTTGCGCGATCGTGCACTCGCACGGTGGCCAGGTTTACATGGACGGCGCGAATATGAACGCGCAGGTCGGTCTTTGCCGCCCGGGCGATTATGGCGCGGACGTCTGTCATCTGAATTTGCACAAGACCTTTTGCATCCCCCACGGCGGCGGCGGTCCCGGGGTTGGGCCTATCGGTGTTGCCAAACATCTTGCCGCGTTTTTGCCGAGAGAATTCATCCTCGATCCTCAAACCCGCGAAATCGTCTTTGGCGAAGGTGAACACGGCAAGCGGCCGCCAGCTGACAATGGATCAAACTATCGCCACGGCAGCGGAAAAGTCGGCAACGTCGCTGCGGCGCCGTTCGGCAGCGCGAGTATTCTCACAATCACATGGATGTACATCCGCATGATGGGCGCGGAGGGATTAAGGCGAGCAAGCGAAATCGCGATCTTGAATGCCAATTATATCGCCAAACGACTCGATCCTTATTTTCCCGTGCTTTTCAAAGGCAAACGCGGACTCGTAGCGCATGAGTGTATTGTCGATCTTCGCCAATGGAAAAGCGCAGGCATTGAGGTCGAAGATGTGGCGAAACGGCTGATGGATTACGGACTTCACGCGCCGACGGTTTCGTGGCCAGTGGCCGGGACGATGATGATCGAGCCCACCGAGAGCGAACCAAAACACGAGCTCGATCGTTTTTGCGACGCGATGATCTCCATCCACGCGGAAATCGAGGCGGTCGCCAAGGGAAAGATGGACTGGGCAAACAATTTGTTAAAAAACGCGCCTCACACCGCTCAGCAAATCGCTTCGGAAAATTGGGACCGCCCCTACACGCGCGAACAAGCGGCTTTCCCGGCGCCGTGGACGCGCGAACACAAATTCTGGCCAGCCGTCGCCAGAATCGACAATGTTTACGGCGATCGGAATTTGTTCTGTTCTTGTCCGCCAGTGGAAGATTTGTCGGAGTAACGGGCTGTCACCCCGAGTCGCGAAGACGACGAAGGATCTCTCCTACTCGCGGACACTGTCCGAACGGCAAGAAAACTTCCACGAAGCGTTCGCTCGTGGAGAATGTTGATAGAAGCACGTAAGCAACTCGTGTTTATGTGAGGCCCTTGGCCCCGAAACCGTTCGGGGCTCAGGATGACCATCAATGTCGAGAAGACGCGCGCTTACCCCTCGGGTGCGAGCTCGGGAGCAGCGACGACGCGTGTCGGAACAAGCCGTAGCCCCGGACCGGCTGCTTCTTCAGCTGCCGCAGGACCGGCTTCGTGATACTCGGCGTCGCTGTTAACCTGCCAGAGATCGTAAAGCTTGGTGTCCGCGAGAATATTTTCGACGCACAACATGGCGGTCATCATGGCGTGGTCCTGATTGTTGTATTTATGCATGCCGTTGCGACCGACGAGGTGCAGGTTCGGATAACGACGGTCCAGCTCTTCGCGGATGGCGGCGACGTGCCGCGCGTAATCGTCATCGTAAACAGGGTATGCCTTTTTCTGGCGAACAACGCAGCCATCTAAGAAGTCCCCTTCCCTAGCTAGTCCAATCTTAACCAGCTCGCGCCTGGCGAGCTCAATCAAGTCGCTATCGCGCGAAGCCCAAAGTCCGTCATGTTCGAAACAGAAATATTCGAGGCCGTAGCAAACTTTGTCTGCTTCAGGCACCATCTCAGGCGACCAAGAGCGGAAGTTTTGGACGCGACCCACTTTGACGCTGGGGTCGTGAATGTAGATCCAATTGTCGTCGAACATATGCCGATCTTTCAAGATCAACATCACCGTAATGAAATCACGATACTTAAGGCTCTCGGCTGCGTGCTTTGTTCGGTCGCTCACTTTCGGCGACAATCCACAAACCAACTCTCGCATCGGTGCGGAGGAGATGATGTGTTCGGCTTCTATCGTGTGTAGATCGCCGTTTCGATCCTTATACTCTACAGCCCACCTGCCAGTCGCTTCTTCGTAGGAACAGCGAGTTACTCTGCAGCCCATCTCAAGCTTGCCGCCGAACGCCTTCATCTTTTCCGCGCACGCCTGCCACATCATGCCTGGACCTCTCCGCGGATAGCGAAAGGAATTGATTAGCGTCTTAATTACCTTCGTTCGGTCCCCGTTATAACCCTGCGGAATAAGCGCATTTTTGATCGCGCTGCCAAGTGAAAGTCCTTTAATGCGCTGCGCGGCCCAGTCGGCCGAAATTTCTTTGCAGCTCATGCCCCAGACTTTTTCGGTATAACTCTTGAAGAATGTGGTGAAGAGTCGCTTGCCAAACTGGTTGCTTACCCACTCTTCGAAATTGCGGGGATCCCGCGCCGGGAAGAGGCGCGCTTTCATCCACGAAAGAATGCAGAGTGCGGACCTAAAAATGCCGAGCTTGAGTAGCGCTTCGAATGGTTTCAACGGATAGGAGAAAAATTTGCCGCCGTAAAAAATGCGCGAGGAACGCCGGCGCACGAGCATGTCGTCGGGCAAAATTTCGGTCCACAGATCTTCGACCGCCTTGGATTTAGAGAAGAAGCGGTGTCCGCCGATGTCGAAATGAAAGCCATTGTAGGTAACTGTACGAGAGATACCGCCCACGTATACGGGATCGGCTTCCAAAACAATAACATCGACTTCCTCCTTCGAGAGAAGATAGCCGGCCGTCAAACCTGCCGGTCCGGCACCGATAATGGCGACTTTTGTTTTCATCTTCTTCTACGCAACCCAATTGCCCCGGGTGAAATTCCAGACGTACCAGCCCTGTACGCATAACCCAGCCGCACTGAACAACGCCACTGCCGCGATGCCGAATGCCCGCAGGAGTTTCGGCGTTGCACGAAATTGACGTACAAAATTCAAAAGCGCCAGCACAATGAGTGCATGCACGCAAAATTCGTAGCGGAGCATGCTTTCCATATCGACGCAGGCCACTCCGCTGACCGAAATGT
>Ga0137376_10002926_pt1 | contig 10457 bp, 13 predicted proteins | sample SagtaG_23_FD_104814 | JGI IMG/M metagenome (GOLD analysis project Ga0137376, IMG submission 104814) | Vadose zone soil microbial communities from Sagehorn Ranch, Mendocino, California, USA - Sage2_L_20_16 metaG | ecosystem: Environmental > Terrestrial > Soil > Vadose zone | place: USA... | reverse complement strand
GCACGTGGTCGGCCATGAGGATCGGTTCCCGCGACGCCGTGCAGGTGATGACGACGTCGGCGGCGCGCGCGGCCTCCGCGACGGTGGCGGCGACGACACCGCCGACGTCGGAGGCCGCGCGCGCCGCCCGCGCGGGGTCGCGCCCCCAGACACGGATCTCGCGCAGCTGCGGCCGGAGGACCCGGAGCGCCTCGACCTGCTTGCGTGCCTGGAGGCCGGTACCGATCACGCCGACGACCTCCACGCGCTTGGGCGCTAACCGCCGGGCCGCGACCCCGCCGGCCGCCCCCGTTCGCTGGTCCGTCACGAACCCGCCGTCCAACAGGAACGCGATGGGCGAACCGGTCCGGGCGTCGAAGACGAGCACCAGCCCGTCGAGCGCCGGCGGATCCACGCCCGAGAATCCGCTCGACACCTTCACGGCGTAGGCCGGCGCGCCGTCCAGGTGACCCGCCTTCACGTGGATCTCGCCTCCCGCCTCGGGCACCTCGAGGTGGATCACGGCCGGGATCTGGGCACCGCCGGTCGAGTACGCGACGAACGCGGCCTCGACCGCGTCGATGCAGGCCGCCATCGGAAGCGCCGTGCGCACGTCGTCGTGCCGCAGGATCCGAACGCCCGTGGTCATCGTGCGGAGCGTCGCGTGCGGAAGTCCTCGGGTCAACCCGACCGGGCTTGGCGGCTCCCACCGCCCGCGCTAGCGTCACCCCATGACGCACATCGATCCGTTCGAGATGGAGCGGTACCAGTCACGCTACTGGCACCTCGTCGACTACGACCTTTCGGAGTCCGGCGTCACCCCGCTGACGATCCGCGAACTGCTCGGCCCGGACGCCGATGCGGAGTTCTTCCTCCAGCAGACCCTGGGATACCCGCTGTCCGAGGGTTCGTACGAGACCCGCGCGAACATCGCCCAGTGGTATCCGGAATGCTCGCCGGAGAACGTCACCCTGATGAACGGCGGATCCGAATCGAACCTGCTCTCGCTCTGGTCGCTCCTGGGACCTCGCGACCGGCTCGCCTTCATGCTTCCCAACTACTGCCAGGGGCTCGGCTTGGGTCCGTTCTTCGGCGACGGCGTCGATACCTTCAAGCTGAAGCTCCGCGACGGACGCTGGTCCCTGGACGTCGAGGGGCTCGATCGGGCAGTCGGCAAGCGAACCTCGGTGATCATGCTCTGCAACCCGAACAACCCGACCGGCGCCGTGCTGACGGAGGGCGAGATGCAGGCCGTGATCGACGTCGCTGCGCGCGCCGGCGCATGGATCGTCGCGGACGAGATCTACCGCGGCGCGGAGCTGGACACCGACGTCGCCTCACCGACCTTCTGGGGCCGCTACGACAAGGTGATCGTCACGTCGGGGCTGTCGAAGGCCTTCGCGATGCCGGGGCTCCGGGTCGGGTGGGCGGTGGCTCCCGAGGAGGCGATCGCGAAGATCTGGGCGCGCCACGACTACACGACGCTCACGCCCGGGGTCGTGAGCGACCGCCTCGCGGCACTCACGATGCGACCCGACATCCGGGAGAACGTGCTGGGACGGACGCGCTCGATCGTGCGGGCGAACCTCCCCCGGCTCGAGGCATGGATCGAAGCCCACCCATACTTCCACTACGTGCGACCGCTCGCGGGCGCGATCGCTTACGTCGCGTACGACCTCCCCGTCCGGTCGCCGGAGCTCGCCGAACGGATCCGTGTCGAGCAGAGCGTGCTCCTCGTGCCGGGCGCGATGTTCGGTCTCAAGAAAGGGATCCGCTTCGGGTTCGGCTACGACATCGAATACACGATGAAGGGTCTCGCCAGGGTCGACGGAACGCTCGCCGACGTGGTGTCGTCGATAGCCTCGCATGCGACCTGACACGACCACCCGGAAGCGCAGCGCTCGCGCCGAGGCCAAGCGCGAGCTCATCGTGGGCTGCGCGATGCGTCATTTCGCTGAGGATGGCTTGCAGGGCGCGCGCATCGAGGACATGGCCCTCGAGCTCGGGATCGCGAAAGGCTCGATCTTCCAGCACTACGGTTCGAAGGCCGGCCTGTTCCTCGCGTGCTACAAGCGCGCCGTCGCCGCGCTCCCCGCATGGCTCGACGCTCCTGCCGAGGTCCAGGAGGCGGGGTTCTTCCCCGTGGTGCGCTACTGGTTGGACCGGACCGAGCACTACGTCGAGGACGATCGCATCCCCTACCGGGTCGTCCTGATCGGCAACTACAGCACCGACCTGGAGCTGCGGCGCGACATCAACCGATGGCTCGTGAGCGAGGACCCCTACGGAACCCTCGAGTTCGTCGAATGGGGGCAGCGACGCGGCGAGGTCCGAACGGACGTCGACCTCGAGACGATCGTGTCCCTGGTGGATTGGCTCTCGGGTGCGATCCAGGACGCGCTCGTCACCGAGGAGCTCGATCCCGGTCTGTTCCACCGATGGCGGAACCAGCCCGAGCGACAGCGGATGCGCGTCGATCACTTCGGCGTGCTGCTGCGGAGCGCGATCGGAACCGCGGAGGGCGTTACGCCGGGGACCGGCGGATGAGGGCCGCTTCCGCATCGTCCGCGGTCACCACCCAACGCCGGTAGTTCCGGAGCGCGAACCGATCACACGCGGTTTCCGCTGCGGACTTCTTGCCGAGCTGCTCACGCAGGTACCAGTGCATCCATTCGTGCAGGTAGAGGAACCGGAGCACCTCGCGTTCCGTTCGGAAGGTGACGCCTTCGGTCAGCCAGATGAACTTCAGCCCCTTGCCCGGGCGCCGTTGCGCTCCGTACGGCACGACCTCGCCGAACGGGAGGAAGGGCTCGGGCACCTGCAAGGTGATCGTCCGCTCCGAGAAATCCGTCCAGGCCGACAGGTGCGGCCGCTGACGGTAGCGGAGCGGCTTGACCTCGATCGCGTAGCGCTGAGCTTCGGGCAGGCCGGAGAGGGCGCGACGAACACGCTCGACGGGAAGCTCCGGGCAGCTGGATCGAACCCTCATGGCGCCAACAGGGTACGAGCGGCCGTCGATAGCATCGGCAGATGGCCGAAACCTCGGGCGATCGCGGCTTCCGAGAAGGCGCGGTGGCGGTCGTCCCGATGGCGGTCGCCGTCTTCGGGTTCGGGCTGTCGTACGGGGTCCTCGCACGGGCAGCCGGGATGGGCGGCGTGGCCCCCGTCGTCATGTCGATCACCACGTTCGCGGGATCGGCGCAGTTCGCGGCCGCGTCGGTCCTCCAGGCCGGAGGCGCGGCGGCTACCGCCGCCCTCTCAGCCCTCATGCTCAACGCGCGCTACCTGCCGATCGGTGTGACGGTCGCGCCGTGGCTCCAGGGCAGCATCTGGTCACGTCTGCTCCACGCCCACCTCACGGTCGACGAGTCGTGGGTGATCGCGGCCGAGGGGACGGGCCGGTGGAACCCGCGGGTCCTCCTGGCGGCGGGGATGGGGATCTGGATCGCCTGGGTCCTCGGAACGATCGGCGGCGTGGTCTTCGGCGACGTGATCGGCGATTCCGCCCGGCTCGGTCTGGACGCTGCGTTCCCGGCGCTGTTCCTCGCGCTGCTCGTGCCCCAGCTCCGCACCACCGAACGCACGACGCAGGTGGCGGGGCTCCGGATCGGAGCCCCGCCACCGGCGATCGCCGCGCTCCTCGGCGCGGCGATCGCCCTCGCGCTCACCCCCTTCACGCCGGCGGGGGTCCCGATCGTGGCCGCCGGGGCCGCGTGTCTGATCGGTCTTCGGAGACGGCCGTGAGTACGGTGTGGATCGTCGTCGTCGTGTCCGGGCTCGGCACGCTCGCGCTCAAGGCCGCGGGCCCGGTGCTCTTCGGAGGCAAGCAGCTCCCCGACCGGTTCACGGGGGTCGTCGGCTTGCTGGGCCCGGCGCTGCTGGCCGGCTTGGTCGCGATCGGCACGTTCGCGGACGGTCAGCGTCTGGTGCTCGACGGTCGCGTGCTGGGTGTCGGCGCCGCCGCCGTCGCGATCCGATTCCATGCGCCGGTGCTCGTGGTGGTGATCATCGCGGCAGCCGTGACGGCCACCGCACGTGTCATCGCCGGGTGATCGGGCTGCGGTCGGGGCGGCGGGATTCGAACCCGCGACCTCGTGCTCCCAAAGCACGCGCGCTACCAGGCTGCGCTACGCCCCGCGGGCAAGCAGCCTACCCGTCGGCGGGAGGGAAGGGTACGCTCCTCCCATGGCCGGTGAGGTGCGACCTTCCCCCGGGTATTACCTCGCGATCGCGTTGCTAGCGGTGGGTCTGCTCGCCGGCGCGAGCCTCTTCTTCCTCCTGGCCACGCGATCGCCGACGGCGGAGGTCCCGATCGACATCAGCGGCCCGCAGCCGACCGCGTGCGCTGTCGGTGGCCATGCTCCGGTCTGCTACAGCTTCGTCGTGACCAACATCCTGCACGGACCGTTGTTCGCGACGTGCCAGCTCACCGCCGCCCCCGGCACGAACGCGACGTTCGACGACGGCCAGGTGATGAAGCCGGTCAGTCTCCTGGAGGGGCAGACGCGCGATCTCTCCGTCCGCGTGCAGGCCGACGGGAGTGACACCGTGGCTGCCCCGAAGATGTCGTGCAACGCGACCGCCGTCTAGAGATCGAACCAGCCCTCGCCGACGATCTGCACGCCTCCCCCCACGGACGCGACCCAGCCCGTGGGGCCTCGCGCGACGTCGACCTCGAGGAACGACGGTCGGCCGACCATCTCACCCTGTGCGATCGTCATGTGCCCGGGCATCCCGGCCCCGCCCCGTTCGGAGAGGTACGCGCCGAGCGGCCCGGCCGCCGACCCGGTCGCCGGGTCCTCTCCGATCTCGGCGGAGCGGTCGAACATCCGAGCCATCACGTCCCCGGGGCGGCGGATCGCGAACAGGTAGAGCGACTCCACGTCCGCTCGCTCGCAGACGCCCGCACACCCTCGATCGTCCCGGGACGCGCGTCGCAATCCGTCCTCCCCCGCGACGGGAACCATCAGGTGCCAGATCCCCGTGCTGACGCGCATGATCGGGCCGGCACCGAGGTCGTTCGGATCGAGACCGGCGGCCGACGCGACGGCGTCGCGATCGTCGAACGGTTCACCGAACTCGGGCGGAAGCTGCTTCATCGTCGCCATCCCCGCTTCCAGTTCGACCTCGACCGGAACGTCGCCCGCCGCGCTCGTCTGGACGACGCTCGGGGGAACGGCTCCGAGTCGCGCGAGGAGGAACGCCGTGCCGAGGGTCGGATGCCCCGCGAACGGGAGCTCTGAGACCGGCGCGAAGATCCGAACCTCGTAGCCGGCTCCGCGAACGGCGGTGACGTAGGTGGTCTCGGAGAACCCGATCTCCCTCGCGAGGACCTGCATCGCCTCGCCATCGAGGTCCTTCGGAGGCTCGGGCACGACGCACAGCTGGTTCCCGGCGAACGGAACGTCTGTGAAGACGTCGAGCAAGGTGAAACGGACGCGCATCGGTCGAGTGTAGGGGGCGACTATGCTTGGGCTCCTGCGGGCGTAGCTCAATGGTAGAGTTCCAGCCTTCCAAGCTGGCTATGCGGGTTCGATTCCCGTCGCCCGCTCCAGGGGTACCCTCCCGGATGGCGCCGGTAGCTCAGTCCGGATAGAGCGGGGGACTTCTAATCCTCAGGCCGCAGGTTCGAATCCTGCCCGGCGCGCTTCGTACGCATCTCGACGAGCTGACACCGCGGCCCACAGGATCACGGACACCAACGCTCCGACATAGACGACGGCCCATCGACCCATGACGTCGTTGAAGGCACAGAACGTCGTGTCGAGCTCGGCACCGCGCTTGAGCTCCGCGACGCTCAGGGGCCCCGAGCAGGACGTGCGCGAGAGGCTCACGAACGCGACGATGAGGCCGGCTCCCGTTATGGCCGCCAGCACTGCACAGCCCACCAGGGATCTGGCGGACGCACGCGGTCGGCCGATCGTCGATCCGATCCACCCACCCACGACGAGACCGGTGAACGATGCCCAGGCGGCCTCGGTCGCCCAGCGCGCGACATCTTCACGCCCAGAGATCGTCCGCGGTGCTGCCACGAGCGAAGCGACCACGAAGCAGACCCACCAGCCGACCAAGGCGAGGCTGACGCCGTTCGCGCGTCGGCGGAAGAACACGACGGCTCCCAAGCTGCAGATCGCGAAGCAGGTCGACAGATCGCCGAGGTACCTCTGCGCATCGGTGGCACCCACGGATCGAACGGTCGTCCGAACGCCTCAGCCCGGACAAGGAGTGCGACGAGACCTCAACGGCCGCGTCACGGAGTCACCATGGACTCACCCGGAAGAGGAGCAGAACGGAGGACGACCACGCGTCCAGACGATCGCCTCCTCGATCGGTCACTTGGCGCGATCCGACGTAGGGTCAGGCCGTGGGCGCAGAAAGCTTCGACATTCGATCCGACCGCATCCGCGCTCGCGCGACCTGCGCCCACACCCGAACACGCGTGGCCTGCTGCGATCCGATTGGAGGCCCACGTGACCAACGTCGTCGATATCCACGGTGATGGAGGCCAACGGAACGCCGGACCCGCCGAACGAGAGAAGCTCGCCGGCCTCTTCGAGGCGATAGGCAACGCGACCAACGCGACCCTCCGGGAGATGCCCGAGTTCTCGGACGAGATGATCCGTCGGCAGATGACGCTCTGTTTCGCAAGTGTTGGAGGCTTCGTGATGTACGCCGATATCTTGCGGCAAGGAACGAAGCCGTCGTATCCGGATGGGATCGGGGCGATCATCCAGCTCGGGCGCGCGCTGGACCGCCGGATCACGCTCAAGCCGTAGCGATCCGGACCCGCCGGGCCGATCTTCGACTCACCGGAACCGGAACAGGACGTACGACGACCATGCACCGAGGTGATCGCCGTCCGAGGCGAAGTACGAGCGGACCCGGAACGTGTACCCGGTGCCACCTGCGACGTGCAAGAAGATCGCGTCCGTCCCGTCGCTGCCGAGCGTGAACGTGTCGACGTCTGACGGGAGCGGGTGCCACCTCCCGCCGGAGCGGTACTGGACCGCGACGCGAACGGTTCCGCCGGGATGCGTCGGCTCGACGAGGAAACGGTAGAAGGCCTTGCAACAGTTGTAGACCGCCGTGTCGTTGCTGCGCGCGACGGGGTGCACCATCGAGCCGACGACCACGACGCGAACCTGGACCGATCGCTGGGGGCTCGCGCTCGGAAGCGCGCCGGCACCGCCCAGGAAGCGCGCCTGGTAGGACGCGTTGCGGCCGGGTGTGATCCTCAGCTTCGCGACACCGCCGCCGTCCACCTGGACGCCGCCGATCAACGTCTTGGTCCCGCCGACGATCCGGTAGAACCCGACCTTCGGCGTGGTCGTCACACCGTGCAGGGTGGCGGTGAGTGTGACCGGGTTCCCGAACACGACGGTCTGCTTGCTGATCGTCAAGCCGAGCGACGTGGCGACCTTCGCGACCGAGATGTCGATCTGAGGGCTGGTCGCGGCATCATGGGTCTCATCCCCCGCCCACGTCGCCCAGTACGTGTAGATGCCGCCCGACGGTGGGGTCACCTCCGTCGAGAACGAGCCGTCCGGGTCCAGTGGCACCGCGCCGACGAAGACGGTTCCGCCGACCGGCCCCGAGCGGTGGATCGCCACCGAACCGGTACGCAGGCATCCCCCGGCCGGGTTGGACAGCGCACCCGTCAACGTGACCGGGGCCCCGTAGACGGTCGACGTCGCCGACGGTTCGAGGCTCAGTGAGGTCGGCAGCGTCTCTGCACCCGTGAGCTGCCGGAAGACCGTTGCGGCGCCGAGATCGCCGCCGCCTTCGGCGGCGGCGATCTCGGCCCCACCGTCACCGCTCAGATCCCCGATCGACGTCGACGCGTCGTCACCCGACGCGCCGGCCGCCGGGAACGAGCACGGCGCGCTAAGCCCGCCACCGTCCGGCTGAACGTAGACGCGGAGGATCCCGGCGGCCGACAGGGTCGCCACGTCGTCGTGCCCATCACCGTTAAGGTCCCCGACCTCCTCGGCCGTGAACTGCGGCCCGGCCACCGATGAAGAGAACGATCCGAACGTGCCGTCACCGTTCCCGATCGCCCAACCGAGCGTCCCCCCGACTTCAGCCGCAACGAGGTCGGCGGCTCCGTCGTGGTTGAGATCCGCCAGGAACAACCGGGTCACATCCGTCGAGAGGGTCACGTCGTGCTCGGCGAAGATGTGGAGCGTCGTGTCCTGGACGTACACGGCGGGTGCGGTGGGCGCGTTGTAGGAACCGTCCAGAGCGAAGTCCATGAACCCGTCACCGTTGACATCGCCCACGGACAATCCCGACGTCGGAACGTTGTGCGCCAGCATCGTTCCCGGCGTGAACCCTCCGGCGGGTATCTGCGAGCGCCGGACCACATCGAACGAGCTCGCCGATTCGGTGGAGACGAGATCGTCGAGCCCGTCTCCGTTCAGATCACCCACCGCCAGATCGACCAACGCCGGCGCGGCGATCGTCACGTCGGGCGCCGACGGCAAGCTCGTGCCCGTTCCGAAGAACAGATCGATCCCCACACCCGGGATGCCGACCGCCAGGTCGCCGATCCCGTCGTGATCCAGATCGCCGACCGCGAGCCGATAGCCGTCGCTCGCGGCGCTCGGCGTGAGGGAGAACGACGGGCTCGTGGGAAGCGTGTGGTCGGTGGGGTCCTGTTCGAAGACGAAGATCGTGTCGTCGGTCGCCGAGGTGCCTCCCGAGCCGTTGGCGACGACGAGATCCGGGAGGCCGTCCCCGGTGACGTCACCGATCGCCGTCGCCACCGGGACCGAGCCTCCGCTCTGGACGGAAGAGGCGAGGAACCGAGGATCCGGTGCGGCGGCGCGGGCGGGGCTCGCGACCAAGGTCGTACCCACGACGATGAGACAGGCCGCGATCTTCGTTCGCATCATCACCGCACATCCGGGGTCCGGGGAAGCCTCGGAGGATAACCGTCGATGCGATCGAAGGCATCGGCCGGATGAACGGGCGACCTTCGGGATAGGTCGGATGTCGTCAGAGGCGGCGCGCGTCGAACGAGAAGCGCGTCACATCTTTGGATAGGTATGCCCGTAGCCCTGGACCCCGAGCGCCTTCGTGGATGTCGAATAGAGCCGGCGCCGTGGGATAAGACACTTCGCCCCGCACTTGCCGCACGTGTACGCCGTGTGCCATCGGGACGGGATCGATTGGCGGAATCCGCACTCTCCGCACGATTCGAACACCACCTGGGTGAAGCAGGACTGACACCGGTACGCGATGGCGTCGTCACCGACCGGGCTGGGCACCATGCAATCGGGACAGGTCAGATAGGCCACGATCGAGGCATCGGCGGACGGCCCGCAGACCTGAAGAAGATTGGGCCGCAACGAGCCCTGGGCCTCCGACCGGTGGGTGTCGCGACCGACCTTCCGCCTCGGCCGCACCCGGCCGCAGGTCAGCTCACGGTGGGGTCCGGATGCTCTAGCACGCTCTGCGATTGCGATATCCGAAGATGCAACAAGCGTTCGCGGAGCTTCTCGTCCGCGAGCGCGAGGATCGCGGCGGCGAGGAGGGCCGCGTTCACCGCCCCGGCCCGACCGATCGCGAGCGTCCCGACCGGGATCCCCGCCGGCATCTGAACGGTCGACAGCAGCGAGTCCATCCCGCGCAGCGCGTGGGACTCGATGGGGACCCCGAGCACCGGCAGATGGGTCTGGGCGGCCATCGCTCCGGCCAGGTGAGCGGCACCTCCCGCGCCGGCGATCACGACCTGGAGGCCCCGCCGCTCCGCGGTCTTCGCGTACTCGGCCGCGGCATCGGGCGTTCGGTGGGCGGAAAGGACCCGGGTCTCGCAGGAGACGCCCAGGTCCTCCAGCGTCTCCACCGCGTGCTGCATCGTGTCCCAGTCCGAACGCGAGCCCATGATGACGCCGACCAGGGGACCGTCCATGCGCCGCAGTGTAGCGACCGGGTCGGGTGCGGAACCAGCCGCGCTGACCAGACGAAGGCAGCCTCGGAGCTGACGGCGTAGCATCCACCGATGGCCTTCTACTTCGCCTACGGCGACCGCATGAACGGCGAGAAGATGGCGGGGTCGATCCCCGGTGCCCGCCTGGTCGGACCCGGCCGGCTGGACGGCTACCGGCTCGCGTTCAACGTGAACAGCCGAGCGTGGGGCGGGGGCGCCGCGAACGCCGTCCCGGACTCTCGCTCCAGCGTGTGGGGCGTCCTGTGGGAGCTCGGGGACGACGAGATGGAGCATCTGGAGCCGATCAACCGGGGAACCCCGGAGCAAGACCGGGTCCTCGAGGTCGACATCACGGGTCCGGAAGGGGTCGTGCGGGCACGGACCTTCGCCGTGGAGTCTCAGGAGACCTTCGTCCGGCCGACCGAGCGCTACTTCGACATGCTCCGCGCGACCGCGGCCGCACAGGGGCTCCCCGACGAGGCGATCCGGGCGCTCGACCGGGCCCGCGACAACCCGCAGGCCCCCGCGCCGCAGATCTGACCGTCAG
>Ga0137376_10002924_pt1 | contig 10458 bp, 9 predicted proteins | sample SagtaG_23_FD_104814 | JGI IMG/M metagenome (GOLD analysis project Ga0137376, IMG submission 104814) | Vadose zone soil microbial communities from Sagehorn Ranch, Mendocino, California, USA - Sage2_L_20_16 metaG | ecosystem: Environmental > Terrestrial > Soil > Vadose zone | place: USA... | reverse complement strand
TTTTGGGATTCACCTGCAACAAGCGTTGATAAATTTGGATTGCTTCTTCGGTCTTGCCTTCTAGTTCGTACACCAAGGCGAGATCCATGAGGACCGGTTCAGACTTCGGGTTCAACTCCAGGGCTTTTCGATAGCTTTGCTCGGCTGCCAGGTAGAGCTTGCTCTTGGCGCGCAAGCGACCGAGATAATAGTGGCCAAGGACGGAGTTCGGGTCCAGTTTCAGGAGCTCCTCAAGATTTTTGTTCGCCCGCTCGTAGTCTTCGAGCTGCAGATAGAGCGCTCCCAGGTAAAGCATCGCCTCTTGGTTCTGCGGATCCAGTTTCAGGACTTCCGTGTATTCAATGATGCCTTTCTGATTTTCACCGAGAGAAGAGTATAGGCCCGCAAGAAGGAGATGATTGTCGACACCTTTGGGGTCGGTACGAACGGCTATCTCCGCTTCCACTACCGCTTTTTTGATATCTCCTTTTCTGAGGGAGAGCGTTGCCAGGCGAAAATGCAAGAAGGAGTCACCGGGATTGGCTTGGGCAGCGGCTTCGAACTCCTTTAACGCCTCATCGAATTCACCTTGTCCCAGCAACAGCTGCCCCTTTAGGAAGTGAAACAAGCCGGCTGCCTCAGGGGGAATTTCGATCTTTTGGTCACGCACGAATGGCGCCTCGGGGGTCCAAACGAGAGCGTCCGGGGGTGGCTTGACTTCAGGCACAGCGGAGGCACAACCTGATAAAATAAGGAGAAGAACGATCCTCCAAATGCAGCGTGTACCCATCAGTGAAACGGTTAACATACTCACCAGGGACGGTCAATGTTGCGTCGCTCGAACTTCATTCGCTTTTGCACTTATGCTAAATTTTTTGTGATTTAAAAATTCCCGTTGCCCCTGTCCGCTAATTCTATGTCGAGAGAGCCCCGCACCGCCGCAGAGAAAGAGATCCTCGAGCTGCGTCAACAAATCGAGAAGCACAATTTCCAGTACCACGTCCTCGACGACCCGATGATCAGCGACGCCGACTATGACCGGCTCTTTCGCCGGCTCGCCGATCTGGAAAAGGCGCATCCAGAACTCAGGTCGCCAGATTCTCCGACGCAGAAGGTTGGCGCGCCGCCTCTGGATAAGTTTACCACGGTTCAACATACACTGCCTATGTTATCGCTCAACAACGCAACCGATCCGGAGGAGATGACGGAGTTCGAAGCCCGGATCCAGCGTTTTCTAAGAAGCTCTGAACCCATAGACTATGTTGTCGAGCCTAAGATCGATGGCGTGGCTGTGGAGCTGCTCTATGTGGACGGACGATTCACCGTGGGTTCAACGCGCGGCGACGGCATCCATGGCGAGGACATTACCCTAAACCTGAAAACCATTCGTTCGATCCCGTTGATTTTACACGCGGGAAAACACGATCTCCCACAACGCTTGGAAGTGCGGGGCGAGGTGTTTCTTTCGCGCCAAGCTTTTCAGTTAATGAACCGCGAACGGGAGGAGGAAGGCCAGCCGGTATTTGCCAATCCGCGTAACGCCGCTGCGGGCTCTTTGAAGCAACTCGACTCGACGATTACGGCAAAGCGGCCCCTGGACATCTTTTGCCATGGCAGCGGGATGATTACTGGGGTGCGATTCGGCGCCCATCGTGAATTTCTCGATGCGATTAAGGATTGGGGTTTGAAACCCGTGCCGTTTACTCGAATCTGCCGCAGTCTGAAGGAGATTCTTGCCTATCAATCAGAAATGGAAACGCGACGCGACGAGCTTCCTTATGAAATTGACGGCCTCGTGGTCAAGGTCAATAGCACCGAACTACAAAGACGTTTGGGAGAAATCGCCCGCTCGCCGCGCTGGGCCATCGCTTACAAGTTCACGGCGCGGCAAGCAACGACGCGCATTCTCGATATTCAACCCCAAGTGGGCCGTACCGGTACACTGACTCCGGTCGCCAGCCTGGAGCCGGTGCCCATCGGCGGTGTAACGGTCAAGAGCGCGTCGCTGCACAACATGGATGAAATAGAACGCAAAGACATCCGCATCGGCGACACCGTCGTGGTCGAGCGAGCCGGCGACGTTATTCCCTACGTCGTGCAAGTTTTGCCGGACAAAAGAACGGGTGAGGAGCGACGCTTTATCATGCCGGACCATTGCCCGGTGTGCGGGGCTTCGGTCTACCGGGAAGAAGGTGAGGCTGCCTATCGTTGCATCGGCATCTCATGCCCTGCGAAGCTCAAAGAGAGCCTCAAATTCTTTGGCTCCCGCGGCGCCATGGACATCGAGGGACTCGGCGAAAAACTCATCGATCAACTGGTGGAACGCGGGTTAGTAAAAGACTTGGCCGATCTCTATAAACTCAAAAAAGCAGACCTGGCCAATCTCGAGCGCATGGCCGAGAAGTCGGCACAGAATCTTCTCAATGCCTTGGAACGCAGCAAGGAGGCGACTTTGCCGCGCGGCTTGACTGCCCTCGGAATTCGTCATGTGGGTGAAGCCACTGCCAAGCTTTTAGCCGAACACTTCGGCGACCTGGCTACGATCATGGAAGCTTCCGAAGCACAACTGACGGAGGTAAGAGAGATCGGTCCTCAGGTGGCCAAAAGCATCGCTCAGTTTTTCGCCCAAAGGGAAAACCGCGAAGTGATCGAGAAGCTGCTCAAGGCTGGTGTCCGCTTCAAACGCGAACCAAAAAAAGAAGGAGCGCTGGCAGGGTCGATTTTCGTGCTGACGGGTGGACTAGAGAGCATGTCACGCGTAGAAGCGCAGCGGCGGATCGAGGCGCTTGGAGGCCGTGTAGCGTCCAACGTGAGCCGAAACATAAGCTACGTTGTCGTCGGCGCCGATCCCGGCTCGAAACTCAAGAAAGCACAGGAACTCGGGTTACGGATCTTGAGTGAGGAAGAGCTAAAGAAAATGTTGGAGGGCTAACTCAGTAGCGATTGCCGCGTGGTGGCCTGCCTCCTCCACCCATCGGTCGCTGCGCTCGCTGTTGCTGCGGCCGCGCCTCACTGACGACGATATTTCTTCCCTCGAAATCCGTGCCGTTGAGGGCAGCTGTCGCTCGTTCGGCCTCTTCATCGGAACTCATTTCCACGAAACCGAACCCCTTAGATCTACCACTGAATTTATCAGTGATGATCCGAGCACTCACCACGGAACCGTGCTGCGCGAAGTGTTGCTGGAGCCGCTCTTCGGTCACCGAGTAGGGAAGGTTTCCCACGTATAGCTTTGCTCCCATATTCCCCTCCTAGTTGCACCTCGAAACGCTACACTTTTCGGGATCGCTTACCCAAAGGGCAGGGCCTCAAACGGTCTCACCAGCGGGAGCCAATCTCTCGGCACGCTCTTCGGTAAAATGACCCTTGCGAACGGGCGTCAGCCTACCTAAGGAGCCGGCCGGTTGTCAAATCTATTCGGCATTGGCTTTTGTACATAACAGTTGCGCTGGTACGGTAGGTAAGATATGAGCACGGCCAAGACAACAGCGATGAAAGACACGGCACGGGTTCATTTGAAGATCAGTGGCCGAGTCCAGGGAGTCTTCTTCCGAGCAGCCACAGTGGAGCAAGCCCGACGGTTGGGTGTAACCGGGTGGGTCATGAACTGCCCCGATCGCTCGGTAGAGGTGGTTGCTGAAGGCGAAAGGGAGCAACTGGAAAAGCTTGCTAGCTGGTGCCGCAGCGGACCACCGGGTGCGCAGGTGAAGGAAGTTCGCGCAGAATGGGAAACTTCGAAGGGAGAATTTCAGAGTTTCTATATAAAGGGTTAACTTCGATGACCGACAATTTTTCTTAGGAGCGCTTCAATCCGTCACACCCGGAAAATAAAAAATGGATAAGGAGATGTTTGTAACATCTCCTTATCCAAAACAACGGATAATTCGGCTGGCGGACCTTAATTATCCCTCGGGCTTCTCCGGTTTTGGCGGCGGCTCTTCCTGCGCAAAACTTAACGGTGTGGATAGACTGATGGTTGAGCCAATCAGACCCAAAACGATAGCCAACGCGATTGCGAACTTTCTCATTTCTTCACCTCCTTTCAGCAACGCTTGAATGAACGATTAAAGCGCAAGTCGTGTGCCATCAATCATCGCGGCGTGAAAGATCAAAATCCTTTTGCAAATTCAAAAGCTTCTCACACGTCTCTAGTTTGGCGCCTCAATGGGATTGCGGCAGGTTGCAGCCGTAAGCCTTCACTCGAGGCTAACCTATGAAATCTGCAAGTTTTTATCGCGTTGCAAATCACCACACGGCGCAGTAGATTGCAACAGATCAATCACTTGATCAAATCGACAGCCGATGCGTGATGCTGATTTTTTTAACGATCTAGGGTGGATTTTTTTGCTCTACACTCGGTATGATGCTTGCTCCTTGTGGGTCGCGCACCTAGATGAATCTTGGAACCAAACTCATCGTTTCGCTGGTCACCGTCATCGTCCTTATCATGACGGTGCACGGCTATTTAAGCATTCAACAGGACCAAGAAAATATTGAGCGCGAGCTAACCGTAGGGATGCGTGGTTTCTCCCGGATTCTGCAAGCAGGGTTGCGCCATACGATTGCCGACAAGCTTGACCTCAAGGAAACGCACCGATTCATCGACACCGCGGCACCCAGGGGCAATATTCATGCAGTCATTGTCTATAATCGATTTGGCGAGCCCGTGGCTCATTCAGCCTCCATCCGGTACGGTACAGATTTTCCAGAGCTGGATCCGACTCCCATAACGAAACTAGATCCTCGACCCGTTTTACAGAGCGGCAAGGGTATCGACGGTTACATTCGAGACCACGGAACTTTACTCTACTATCGTATAGAGCCGATTGTCGACTCCGGCAACCAGCTTATGGGCGCCTTCGTGCTCGCCCGTCAGGGATACGGAACCTTCGCCAGCATAGAGCGGCGGCGCAACCGGATTCTGATGACAACGACCCTGTTAATAATCCTGCTCTCGCTCTTGGTCCTGATTTTGGTGCGGCACAGTGTAACGCGTCCGATTGACGAACTGATTCGCCGCATTAAAGAGATGTCTCAGGGTCAACGCGAGCAGAGCATCGAGACAAAAGGTCGTGACGAGGTCGCTTCGCTGGCTCGGGAATTTAACCTTATGTGCCAAAAGCTACAAGAAAGTCATGCGCGACTCGTGGACGAGCAACAGGAGAAGCTAAAGCTCGAGCACGTGCTACGTCACTCTGAACGACTCGCTTCGGTGGGACGGTTAGCGGCGGGTCTGGCGCACGAAATCGGCACACCTCTTAACATTATCGGCGGGCGTTCCGAATATCTTTTGCGTCGACCACGGAGCGCCGAAGAGCTTAAAGATAACCTGGGTGTCATCCGCTCCCAGAGCGACCGCATCGCGGCTATCGTGCGTCAACTGCTGGAATTTTCACGTCGCAGAGAACCGGTCTTTCAGCCCATTGTGCTCTCGGCCCTCTTGGACAACGTTAAATATCTTTTGACACACCAACTCCGGGAAAAAGATATCCGAGTTGAAACGGCAGGGTTCAGTGCGCTGCCTAAGATCAGTGCTGATCCTGAACTGCTGCAGCAAATATTTATCAATCTTTATTCAAACTCGCTCCACGCATTAGGCCCGGGTGGCATGATCAAAATCGCCGCGGAGATCAACGATCGCGGTCTCCCTAAGGCTTCGCCCGCGGTCGGTCATTGGCTGCGAATTGCATTCGAAGATAACGGCGCCGGGATCGCGCCGGAGCATATCGGCCGCGTGTTTGATCCATTTTTCACCACCAAGGACGTCGGTGAGGGAATCGGCCTAGGTTTGTCCGTGAGTTACGGCATCATCCAGGAGCATGGCGGTGATATTCACGTTGAAAGCGAACCTGGCCGTTTCACCCGCTTTATAATTTATCTTCCGACAGAACAACATGTGCAAACAAGATCTTACAGCGAGAATTCCAATGACTCCAGGGTTCGACCAGCAAACCATCAACCGGGCCAAGATTCTCGTCGTTGATGACGATCGCGAGATGTGTCAGTTCCTTGCCGATTTATTGGGCGAGGAGGGCTATTTAGTCGAGACGGTTCACGATGGCGCGTCGGCGGTGGAAAGATACCGAGCCAAAACCTTCGATCTAACCATTACCGACCTCATGATGCCGCGCATGAGGGGAACCGAGCTGGTGAGACAGCTTAAAGAAATCGATGCCCATGCTTTAGTTCTTTTGATCACGGCCTTTGGGAGCATCGAAAGCGCTGTGGAAGCCATGCACGCAGGAGCGTTTCACTATGTGACCAAGCCGTTTCGCACAGAGGAAATCCTGCTTCAGGTCAACCGCGCCCTAGAGCAACGGAGCCTGCAGAGCGAAGTAGAAAGGCTGCGCCAACAAGTCCACAGTCGCTATGGATTCGAAAATATCATCGGTCAAAGCTCGAGGATGCGGGAGATCTTTGAGCTCGTCGCTCACGTTAGCGATCTGGCTGTCAACGTTCTCATCGTGGGTGAAAGCGGAACCGGCAAGGAAATGATCGCCCGGGCGATTCATCAAAATAGTGCTCGGGCGGCAAGATCTTTTATTCCTATCAACTGCGCTGCCATCCCGGAGACGCTTTTGGAGAGCGAACTCTTCGGTTACGTGCGTGGCGCTTTTACCGACGCCCGGAAAGATCGACGAGGTCTGTTTCAGGCGGCTAACGGTGGCGTGTTGTTTCTCGACGAAATCAGCGAGATTCCGCTCAGTCTACAGGCCAAACTGCTGCGCGTTATCGAGGACAAAGAAGTGAGGCCGTTGGGAACAAATCAAGGCGAGAAGGTGGACGCCCGGTTGGTTTCGGCTTGTAATCGCGATCCGGAGAGTCTGGTTCAGGAAGGCCGCTTCCGGCAGGATCTCTATTACCGGCTCAACGTAATCCGAATTGACCTGCCACCCCTCCGCGAGAGAAGGGAAGATATTCCAATTCTGATCGAGCACTTCATGCGAAAATTTAGCGAACAGATCCACCGTAAATTGGAAGGCATCGAGCCGGAAGCCCTTGACGCCCTCACGAACTATCACTGGCCAGGAAACATCAGAGAGCTGGAACACGCTATAGAAAGGGCGGTGCTCTTAGGTAAAGAAGCCCGCATTGGTCTGCAAGACTTTCCCCCTTCGTTGGTAGCCCGCAACGACCATGTGTTGCCACTGGCCGACGCCATTGCAAAATCCTACACGCTCAAGGACTTGGAAAAAGAATACATCATGCGAGTCATGGAAACCGTGGGCGGGAACAAAACCGAAGCCGCCAAAACTCTAGGTGTGGACCGAACCACGCTGTATCGCAAGCTGGAGGAGTACAAGGTCAAGGGCTGACCTTTTTTCCATGCAGTGCCAAACGATAAATTTCCTTCTTGGGGTAACCAAATTTTTCGCCCAAGACCTCCGCGATTTCCTTAACCCGCAACCCTCTGCCTTTGAGCTCACGAATCTCAGCTTGCAATCGATCCTCGTTAACACGAGGTGCACCCGATGAGCCGCTGATGATGAGAGTCACTTCTCCGCGTATCTCGCCGCTCCCGAGCGCGCGGACCAGCTCGCTTACGGGTCCGCGCAGGAATTCCTCATGGACCTTGCTAACCTCTCGAGCCAGCACCGCTTCGCGATTTCCCAGCAACTCGTGAATGTCGTCGAGAGCGTCTTTCAGTCGATGCGGAGCTTCGTAAAAGATTAACGTCCTGGTCTCATCGCGCAGAGTTTGGAGTCTTTCCCGCCTCTGCCTTTTCTTGGCTGGCAAAAACGCCTCAAACACGAATCTATCCGTCGGTAAGCCGCTTGCGCTGAGAACAGCAATGAGGGCTGAAGCGCCGGGTATCGGAATGATCCGAACCCCGGCACGGATCGCCTGTACGCCCAGTCGAAAGCCCGGATCGGAGATCGCCGGCGTGCCCGCATCAGATACCAAGGCTATATTCTGACCCTGTGCAAGCCGTTTAACCAACTCCTGGGATTTGCTTTTCTCGTTGTGCTCATGATAGCTGGTCAATGGCGTGTGAATGTCGTGATGGCTCAGAAGAATCTGCGTGTGACGTGTGTCCTCGGCTGCGACTACATCGACCTCTTTAAGGACACGTAGTGCCCGCAAGGTAATGTCTTCGAGATTGCCGATGGGAGTGGCAACGATGTAGAGAATGCCAGGCATAGAATACAGAGATAAAGTGTCGCTCGCTAATGACGCCAGGTTATTCGCGCGATCTCATGACGCTGGCTCAACCGAGAAGACGGGATCTCGGAACGCTAACACAGCGAAGTCGTTCCTTGCAATTTACCGCCCACCCGCTAAGCTAGGGCGACAAGCGAAATGATCCCCACTTATCGACAGGAGCCACAGACAATGTCGACAGAGGAAGTGCTGATTTTCGGTCATGATCTTTGCCCCTATACTTCGCGAGCCCGTGAGGATTTCTCCCGTCGGAAGATTCCCTTCGAATACATCAACGTCCTCCAAGACAACGACAGACTACAGCGAATGCTTAAGTACTCGAACGGCCGCCGGCAGATACCGGTCATTGTTGAAGCCGGCAAAGTTACAATCGGTTTCGGCGGCAGCTGAGAGGTTTAGACCGCCGACGGCGTCGGCCGCATCGAGCATACTTAACAGATTGAACCGCTTGACCGGATTGAACGATTTGAACGGTCGGTGCGTATGGTGCCGTTCGTCCCAGCAGTTCGAGACGTTCCAAATATTGTTCACGCCTTGATTAATGTTAGGTGTGCGATCTGTGGCGGGCAATTGATTCTGATGGGCACCCCGGTGATTCCTATGCCACGACTCACGAACAGGTGCGCAGTTCTCCCAGCGCCATGGCCCGGCCGCGCAAGCCGGAAAAGCCCCTCCGCATAAGGCGTCAGTAATCGGGCGACGGAAAGACTTCGCGCAGCCGGGCTAAGCTTCACTTGCCCTCCATGGTAGTGGCCGGAAAGTACCAGATCGATGTCGCCTTTGGCTGCTTCGGGAAAGATCTCCGGCCGATGGGACAATAGAACCTTCACTTCTCCCGGCTCCCTTTCACAAACCGTGAGCGCGCGTCGTAAATCGGAGTGACCCCGCTCAAGATCGTCGATCCCAAGCACGGAAAGTTTGGAGCCCGCAATGCGGATGCTTTTTGCACTGTTACGTAGAGTTTGAATCCCCTTCTCGGCAAACAGGTGTTCGAGCTTATCCTCCGCACGGGCGTAGACATCGTGGTTCCCCAGACATGCAAACACGCCGTAACGCGGTTGCAATTGCGCGAGAGACTCAACACAGGGACCCACCTCGCTCTCGCTACCCGCAACAAAGTCTCCTGTAAGCGCTATGATATCAGGCTTGAGCCGGTTCACTGCTTCCACGTACTCCGCAAGTTCTTCCGGCGGCATAAAAGGGCCGACGTGGATATCGGTCAACTGAACCACAGTCAAATAGGCCAGCTCGGATGAAAGACCCGGCACTGGGATGGCAAAATGATCCACTTCAAATTGGCGGCGTTCCAACAGCGCACCGTAACCGGAAACCATAAAGGGGGCGGCTGCGGCCACGCCGACGCCCTTTTTCAGAAACTCGCGCCTTGCTAGATCTGGCGTGGCGGCTACCGGTGCCCTGGATGATAGATTAAACCGCTGAAACAAGTTATAAACCAGGAAAATTGCCGCAGCCCCGATTGAACCTACCGCCCAGATAGAGGAGGCGGTAAAGAATCCTCGGACGAAATGGGAATAAGGGTCACCGATATTCAAGCCAAAGAGGCCACGCCAAAGCGCTGGCAATTGCATGACGATGAATAAGCAACCCAAGACAAATGATAATTTTCTTACTAACTTAAATTCTTTTACCTGTTCTTTTATATAGCTCTGCACCTGCCTGAAAAGATATAATTGAAGCGGTGCGACAATGAGAAAGAAAACTGCGAGAAATAGGAATTCCTGCGCTAAATTGATCATATCTCTATAATTATAACGGCCAGTTACAGGAGTGGCAACGAAGGGAGAATTAACAGTGACCCGGCAACTTGAAGACCTCTTTGCAGAACGGCTGTGCACGGTCTTCGGCAAGGAAACGGTTATCCTATGGCTTGCCGCCCTGGCTGGAGACGCGTCCAGCCGCCGCTATTACCGCGCTAAGCTCGCCGGCCCAGCCACCCCGTCATCGGTCATTATCATGGAACTCCCAAGCGGAAGCACCTTGCCTCTTTCCTCCGAGGAGTTGGCCGTCTTCAAAGAACCCCTCAAGGAGTTACCGTTTCTCAATGTGCATCGTTTCTTAAATCAGATCGGCGTCAGAGTGCCCAGACTCTACGGACAATCGCTGAAAGAAGGGCTTTTGTTCTTGGAAGATCTGGGGAATATGGCTCTGTGGGACAGAGTGCAAGATCGACCGCCATCAGAAGTCCTAGCGTGGTACCGGAAAGCTATCGATGAGCTGCTGCTGCTGCAGATCCGCGGGATCAAAGAACGCGACGACTCTTGCATTGCCTTTCAACAGCGCTTCGACTTTCGTCTA
>Ga0137376_10002922_pt1 | contig 10461 bp, 8 predicted proteins | sample SagtaG_23_FD_104814 | JGI IMG/M metagenome (GOLD analysis project Ga0137376, IMG submission 104814) | Vadose zone soil microbial communities from Sagehorn Ranch, Mendocino, California, USA - Sage2_L_20_16 metaG | ecosystem: Environmental > Terrestrial > Soil > Vadose zone | place: USA... | reverse complement strand
ATCCAACCTGGGCTATTGGTTTGGTTAAAGGAGCGGGTTCGAACCGGAGAGTGGAGCTTGTCGTGGCGCGCCAACTTGGCAAGGAATGGGAGATGCGTTCGTTACTCACACTCGATGGTGCGGATTCGCCGGTCATCATGAGCCAAGGTCCAGGTGAGTATAGAGAAGACTCCGGGGGAACCACGATCAAAGCGAAGAACCCGGTGATTATCTTTATAAACTGGGGATCCTGGGCGTTCACTTGGATAGACGGCCAAGTGAGAAAAATCATGCCTTGACAATGACACATCGCAGCATTCTCCTGCGTTGTCGAACGAGCCAGAATCAAACCCTGCCGGTATTGGCTTTCCGACTTTCTATTCCTAAGAGCTCGCGCACAGGTGCACATCACAGCGAATTTGGTTCACCAGATTCAAGCAGGGTCCGCAAGCCCATCGACCTTTGCGGTTCATTTGGAAGAATACCTTCGACCCTTGGGCTTGTGCTCCGCAAAAACCCCATCAAGCGATTTTCAACCAATGTAACAATGTTACAGGGAGTCGAAAGAACAATTCGCCAGGGACAGGCCAACGGTATTCATACTCGACGAGTTTGGGACTCCGTTACGCACGCAAGCGGCCTCAGCTGACTTTTTTGGGGAGACGCTTTGCGTGGCAATTTCAGTCCAAGTTCGGCCTAGTTCAAAGCTACGGGGCTTAACAGCATTTTCCCGGCAATTAATGAAGCAGAACCCACGGAATTTGCGACCAGCAACCTGTCGCCTGGTTGGCGAATCTTCCCCAATCCCATAAGGGAAGAGTTGCCCGTCACGACCAACATCCTGACCAGCCAGTCCGGATCCTTGTGAATGATAACGACTGTTCACAACAGGCGCGCAGTGATACACTGCGCCCGCGACGCAGCAACCAATCCACCGTTGCAGCTTACAGGAGGCAAGATGAACCGAATCGCTCACCCCGTGATCGTCGCTCTCCTGCTCGCCTCTGCGCTGTTCGGGCAGCCTTCTGCCTCCGAAAAGGAAGTCTGGTCACTAGAAGATGCTTACTGGCAATACGCAAAGGCCAACGACTTCGAACACTATCTCACCCTGTGGCACGCGGATTTTCTTGGGTGGCCATACAATAGCCCTGAACCAGTGCGCAAAGGACAGATCACCGACTGGATCACCGCTCATACCAACAAAGGTGAAACTCTCAAGTCCTATGATCTGGAACACCTGGCGGCGCAAGTGACCGGCAACCATGCTACGGTTACGTATCGGGTTCGGCTCGTTTGGGTCGACAAGAATGGGACAGACAAACCAGGGAGCCTTCGCATCATCCATACCTGGCTGCGCAACTCTGGCGGCAAATGGCAAATCATTTCCGGCATGGGTGCGCCTACCAATGCCCAGGGCCACTAGAACGGACGTTCTTCTTGTAAGTGTAATCGTGATGTTAGGCCAACAACAAAACCAAGGTCAGCCATGCAAGAGCATCAGCGGCGCCGTTCCTTCCGCTCACCCATGAGCTTACCCATTCCAACAGCAAACGCGGAACAGCCGACAATTCACAATCCCTGGGTCTTGTGCAACCGAGCGTTGACCGTCCTTTATGGGTGTCCCGAAATGCCGCGGCTCTCGCATTACTTCCTGCCACGACTAAATTAGAGGGCAAGTTTTCACAAGTGTCCGTCTTTTGTCCGTGTTCTGGGTACAAAAGCGAACAAAACGGAGCAACAGAAGCGAGCGATTCCCCTTTGTTTTCTTGCGTTTCGTTGCACGGCTTTGTACCACGTGTAGGCAGGAATTGCGCTCATAACCCGAAGCTCGTCAGTTCAAATCTGACCCCCGCAACCAATCAAAGCATCAAGTAGCAAGGGCTTCCGGATCTCCACCGGAAACCCTTTTTCTTTGCCGGAAGCGAATTGTCCGTGTCCGTGTGTTGTCCGTGTTTTCGAAAACCACGAAAAGGCCGGCGATTTCTCCCTGGCCCGACTCGCCCAAAGATTTTGGTTGTTTCCTGAGACTCTCCCTTCCTCCGATCAGGACGGGTGACGCGGCCTTTCGCACGACTCGGGCGAGAGGACACCGCGTCAATGGGTTGTATTTGATTTCGCTGGCTCTGCGCGATAAATTGTGGGGTGACTGGGTATCGCGGCACCGACGCCGGCGCCCCCTGCCAACCCAACCACTGCGCCGATAGCGACCTCGGCGCCGCGTCCTATTCCACACAAGCAAGTTGAACGAAGTATTGGAATTGGAACATCTCGATGCCGCTGCACTGATTCCAGCGCCCGCTGCCGCGCCGACGACGGCAAAGATGAGAGCGTTGCGGCCCCGATGGCTCTTGTCGAGCACCGTCACACGCGCGACGCGTTCCCTGCGAATGCCGATTTCATTTGATCCTTCGCGCATCTGAATCGCTTCGTCGGTGACGGTAGAGAAAGTTGCGACGTGTTTTTTCATGCGGGTCTCAATCAGCTCAATCTTTTCACCAGAACGAAGACCATATAGCGTCTTCCAATCCGATCGCCCTGTTTGCCCTGGGCACGCAGCGAGCATGGAATCAGAATCAGAAAACACGCCAGAGCGGCATTGCGCATATGGAAACCTCTCTCCTTTTACGTACACAAAGGTACCTGAGATTCCTTTTGTTGCCCTCGGAAATCACCCAACCTAGATCTTCAAGCCAAAAAAATGCGTTACTCCAACCCGTCTTGTTTCTATCTCACCGGTCCCAAATATCGGTCCAGCCAGTTGAGTGTTTCCTTTATCATCTCAACCCGGGGTATATCGTGACCAGTCGGGTAGATGACACGGCGTTTGTGCTCGTTGGGTGTTCCCAATAGGCGGAACATCGGCTCCTGAGAGGAGTCTACTGGAAAGAGGAAATCAAAACGGCCATTGAGCATCAAGGCGGGCGCCTTTACTCGAGGAGCGAAGTTGAGTTGATCGGCGTCCGGGAGCCGCTTATTTAAGTAAAATCCCGGCGAAACGAGCACCAAAGTCTTCAGGCGATCTTCGACTGCTGGAAGCAGGGCTCCCATAGCCGCTCCCAAACTTGCGCCGTCATAGCCCAACTTGTTGTGATCGACGTCGCTGCGCGTTTCGAGATAGTCGATCGACCGGCCCAAATCCTTGGACCAAGCGATAACGTGATCCCTGTAAAAGTTCGAGTTCCTAGGATGAGCGCTGAAATCGTCCCAGCGCTCGAAAGTTCCCTTATACACGGGAAACATCACGGCTCGTCCACTCTTGACAATGAAATCGAAGTTTTCCAGATACCCTGAGGACAAGTTCGCGCTGGATCGACTGTGAAGAGCGGCAGCTCCGGTGAAGTGCACCACGGTTTGGAAAGGAGTTGACGCTTTGTTAGGCAAGAAGAGATAGGCAATGATTCGCTCGCCGCCATAGGCCGCGTCAAAAGTGATCTTCTCCTCTTTCCAATCGTCGGTCTGTTGAATCGATTCCACGACCGCATGCAACGGAGTCTTGTCGTAAGAATAGAGGCTTTTGTAGACCTGGAAGAGCTGCTCTGAAACGGGCTTTTCCGAGCGGTAGTCTCGCACTTGCAACGCAACGGGATCGGCAGCTTTAGCGGATGCACCGGCTAAGACATACTTGGCGCAGCGGAATCCGAAATTATTGGAACGGTCGAAGGGAGCTCGAGCATCGGAATCGTAGAAGGTATAGATAGGCTCATTCCAGGCGCCGCCGAGGATATAGTATTTGCCAGAACTCGCCTCGTTTGAGATCCACTCTTTGACGTTGCCAGCCATGTCGAAAGCGCCAGACCAGCTCATGCCACGGTACGTTCCCTTGGGGGCGGGTCCGGACCCGCCGAAATTACTGACCGGGATGATGCTTGGGCCATCCGTCGGAGAGGCGGCGGCAATCCAGTGATACATCGTGGGCAAGGACTTGCCGGCGAACTCTGCGTAAGCTGCGGCCTCGAACCAACTCACGCCGGTGACGGGATAATCTTCCTGCCGGGGCGGGTATTCACCCTGAATCCATGACGCGGGCCCCGGCCTGCCCGTCCTGTCGTGGAAGAATTTCATTGCCCCGGCCCAGGAAAGCGAGCGGCCGCCCTTCCGGAACTCATGCTTCCAATACTCCGGCTTCTGGTAGCCTCCCTGGTCGATAAATCGCTTGAACTCCTTGTTGGAGACCTCGAACTTGTCGATCCAATAGTTGCTCAGTGGAACGGGAGGCAAGGTCTCGAAACCCGGCAGACCATAAAGTTGCACCGGCGTGGTGTCCGATGGAGAGGTGACGAGTTCGACGCGGACCATTCCGGCCGGAACCTTGCCCTTCTCATCCATGGTTACAGTGAGGGAGTCGGCGGGGAAGGTAGCGCGCTCGACCCTCGCGAAGCCCTCTAGTTCGAATTTCCACCGTGAATCCGCGAGTGGGAATCTCCGTTGATCGATGGGCGAACGTCCAACGAACTCCCACGCACTATCTGGAGAGTTGTAGCTCCTGCGGAACACGGAAACACCTGGAGGGTTAGTCTTAATCGCGCTTGACCAGGAGATCGCAGGCCAGAATTTACGCAGCATCGGGTCCTCAGGGATGTAGCGTTCAGCCTCAACGGCGAGCGCGTATGCTTCGCCTAACTTTTCTTGCTCGACGAGTTGCGCGATTTGGGGAATCGCCTGGTTCCTCGCCCAGCGAGCTTTAGAACTGTGGTGAAGCCACATACCAGAGAGACTTCCCACGATAAGCAGAATGATCAAAAGCGGGATAGCCACTCTAGGCCGTTTACTTTGCACGAACAGCGCCCTGAGGCTTATGCCGGCTTCCGAGGAAAGCGCGAAGCAATCCTGAAGTTCTCGCTCGATTTCCGATATGGACGCATACCGTTCTTGCGGTCGCATTCGCAGACAGCGCTCGATGATGTGTTCGACATCGTCCGGCACATCTTTGACGAGCTCGCGGAGAGGTCTTGGCTCCTCACGGTCTAGCCCGGTAATCGTGCCGGTGCTGGATCGACGCTGAAAGGCTCGGCGGCCGGTGAGCATTTCATAAAGAACGGCGCCGAAAGCAAAGATGTCACCGCGGGCGTCCACCTCTTTAGCCTGTAACTGCTCGGGAGACATATAAGATAGGGTGCCAACTATCTCTGCATGTCCGGTGAGGACCGTGACTGTATCTTCATCGGCCGCGACGAGCGGCTCATATTTGGCGAGACCGAAGTCAAGCAGCTTGACCCCAGTGCCCGTCAGCATGATGTTGCCAGGCTTGAGGTCGCGATGGATGATGCCCTTGCGATGTGCCGTGCCGAGCGCGCCTGCAACCGCGATAGCGATTTTGAGTGTCTCGTCGAGCGGGAGTGGCCCCCTTTTGATGCGTGCCGCGAGAGTTTCACCCTCCAAGTACTCCATGGCGATGAAGGCTCGGTCGCCGTCTTCCGCAAAGTCATGAACAGTGCAGATATTCGGATGATTCAAAGCAGAGGCAGCTTTCGCTTCGCGCCGAAATCGTTCCAGAGATGGGCGGTCTTGCGCTAGTTCTTTGGGCAAAAATTTTAGAACGACGATTCGGTCGAGGCGCGAGTCTTCAGCTTTGTAAACCTCGCCCATGCCTCCAGCGGCAATGAAGTTGACGATGCGGAATCGCCCGGCAAGCATCTCACCGGACGTGAATTGTTCCGAATGTGACCGGTTGAGGCGACGATCAATAAAAGGGGGCGTGGAAAAAAAACTACCCAAACCATCGTTTTCGGCAAGAAGCCGGCGGACTTCCTCGCGCACAACTTCGTCTTGCTCGTTCTGTTGCAGGAACGCGGTGCGCTGGGTCGGGCTGCATTCCAGCGCGGCTCCGTAAAGATTCTTAACGCGCTCCCATTGCTCTGGGGACATCCCCATCGTGGTGCCTCAGTTCGCCATGCAGCCACGCTTTTGCTACAGCCCAATCGCGTTTCACTGTCTTTGGAGAAACTCCAAGGATTGCCGAGGTTTGTTGGACACTTAGGCCGCCAAAGAAGCGCAGCTCTACAATTCTGCTCTGCCGTGGATCGATGGTCGCAAGGCGCTCGAGGGCTTCGTCTAATCTCACCAGCTCCGCGGAACGCTCCGGTGAGAAGACCAGCGCTCCATCCAGGGGCAACACTTCCTTGACACCACCGCGTTTCTCCCGAAGGCGACCGCGGGCGTGATCGATGAGAATGCGCCTCATTAACATCGCGGCAATTCCGAAGAAATGGGCGCGGCTCTGCCACTTTGCAGCCTGCTGGCCAACGAGTCTGAGATAGGCCTCGTGAACGAGGGCAGTGGTTTGCAGAGTATGGTCTGGTCGCTCACGCCGCATGTAGAAACGGGCTAGCCGCTTCAATTCCTGATAAACCAATGGAACAAGCTTTTCCGCAGCGTCATGGTTGCCGCGCGTGAGCTCCGACAATAAAGCCGTGACGTCAGCCTGGGAGGATTCCATGCAACCGCTCTCCGGTTTTCCCTGCGGGGTAGTGGGAGCATTCTACTCCTATTTCGTCACCAGACCGTCAATATTCAGCAATATAGGTAGCCGAAGATCGTGAACCCAACCGCCTGCCCCTTTTTAACGTTGATGTGACCCCTTCGTCAGGCGAACGTCGCGTCTATAGGTAAAGACGGATGCGGACCAAATCAAACAGGCCCGAAGGAAATCCGCACTCCTATTTGGAGGCAATGCCCATGTCCATCAGGTCCCGAATTTTGATCGGAGCCGTTGCGATCATCTGCACCATCGTCACCATTGCTCGTGCTACGCCCATCGTCGGACTGCTGTTCGGCAACATTTTGGCGTCCGGCTCAACCAAGGAAGAAATCTTGCAGCATGTGCGGGTCCCGTTACCCGCCGGGACCGACGGAAGTGACGGGGACAAGGACCGTAACGATCGGTGGACCGCCAAGCTCACCACCAGCGGCCCGACTAGCGTGTTTGTTCAAGATGTGGCCTACGTTCCCGGCGGCCACACCGGCTGGCACTCTCATCCAGGGATCCTCGTGAGCAGCGTCACCGAAGGTTCGATCGAGTGGTTCGACTCGCAATGCAACAAGCACGTCTACAATGTGGGCGATGCTCTGACAGAGAGCACTGAGCCCCACTACGTCCGAAACGTCGGTACGGTCAATGCGCGGTTCATGGTCACGTACATCCTTGCCGATGGGCAACCGCGGCGTATCGACCAGCCAGCGCCGGCGTGCGCAAGCGCTCTCGGCCTCGATTGACCGATCGAATCCTGCACACCAGGATTTCCACGGAGAAAACAAAAATGATAACGATCAAACGCTCCAAAGCAAGATCTTACGTTCTTGGGTTTTCGGTCGTCTTCGCATTTCTTTTTTGTGCAGCCTGGACTGATGAAACAAATCTCGTTCGCATCAGCCACGATCCTTACACGGATCCTCTGGCCGTGCATGCCACGGAGGTGGAACCGCTGATGGTTGCGCACGGAGATACGATCGTCACATCAATTCAAGTCGGACGATTTTTTTCCACGGGTGCAGATAACACCGGATGGGCTACATCGAAAGATAGGGGCAAGACCTGGAAGCATGGCTTCCTCGACGGCATCACTCTTGCAGCGGGAGGAACATGGACAGGAGTCAGTCTTCCGACGGTTGCATTTGACCACAAACACCAAACGTACCTCATTGCTTCAATGCCCTTCGATGACCAAGGGAATGGCCGCGGAGTTCTCGTGAGCCGGTCTTTGGATGGTTTGGAGTGGAGCGAGCCAATCGTGGCGGATTCGAGCTTGGGCACGTTTGGGCACTGGCTCGCTTGCGACAATAGCCCGCCGTCACCCTTTTACGGCAATTGCTACGATGCCGTGTACGATTATTCTACTGGCGTCAACCTTAACGAGCTGGTCGTTTCAAATGATGGCGGCTTGACGTGGGGGAGCCCCGTGCCTGCGCCGGATCCAACTGCAGGGTTGGTCACTTCGATGGCGATCCAGCCCAACGGAAACGTGGTGGTGTTGGGTAGAAACGGTGGCCCGAATGGCGATCAAGAATATGCTATCCGGTCCGTGGATGGCGGCCATAGCTTGGAAGCCACGGCAAACATCGCATCGATTTTTTTCATATTCCCGTTCATGCGAGCCGATCCCAGCCTCACATCTGGGGTGGATGCTGAGGGCACCATATATGTCGTTTTTCCAGATTGCCGATTCAGGAGCAACTGCTCTGATCCAATCGCGGCGAGCGGCTGCCGGTTCATTACGGATAATTCGTCTTGCACGACAAATGATCTGTTGCTAACAAAGTCCAAGGATGGCGTGATTTGGAGTAAACCACAGCGGATTCCGATCGATCCAGTTCACAGCACCGTTGACCATCTCATCGCGGGTTTGGGTGTGCTTAGTGATCCCGACGATCAGGGAAATAAAGATCACGTAAAGCTTGCGTTGACATACTACTTTTTACCGAATGGCCTTACATGTATGCCAGCCACTTGCATAGTGAGCGCTGGATTTACCTTATCTGACGACGGCGGAAAGTCGTGGCATGACGCCACGAAGGTCGCCGGCCCCATGATCGAGAGTTGGCTAGCTCCCACCTTTGCAGGCGAGATGGTGGCTAACTACAACTCAGCTGTTTTTGTTGACGGGAAACCGCATGGCGCGTTTGTGATAGCTCGGCCGCCTGACCCAAAGACGGGCCAACTCGACGAAGCTATCTATGCCGGGGAGTTACTAGAAGGGCGGGAATAGCGGTAAATAGTCGCGAAGTCCACGCGTGGTTAATCTTAAAGTAACCGACCCATTTCGCGAGTTGCTCTCTAAGCGGCATAAAAATTTGTCGAATAGTGTCACCATATTTGCATATCTGTCAAGATTTGAGTAATGCGCGAATGAGCGAGAGGCCTGCTGCGCCGCGGGGGCCTCTCTTCGCTGCCCGCCGGCGCATCACTCTGTTGATGTAATTGCCGACAGGATTTCTGCACTTACGCGCTGTACATGCTCCAATGATTCGGTGAGTGTTTCTTTGTCACCAGAATAGAGTCGGATGTAGTCGTACTTCCGGGTCGCGTCATAGAAGGCCGTCCTGTTCGAGTTGAATCGATCACCTTCACGTTGAGCGGGCCGATCTCTTGGAGCAACTTTGGAGCAGGCCAAGGATGGCCGATTTCTCGTAAGCGCAACGGAAACAACGACTTGGATTGAATTTGCGTCCGCTTCGTAGCCAGATGCTCTATCCAACCGAGCTACGGGCGCGCAGCGAAACACTTCACTGTCAACAGTTTACGGCAAGTTCTTCTTCGATTTCAACCTCGAGTTTTAGCTCATTCTGGGCGCTTGTGAGAAATCGCTGAGTGCGTTATCTATCTCATGCGAAACAATTTAAATAAATTGACTTCATGCATGAGCGTCTGGCCGTCTACCAGACGTTCAATTCGAGGAGCAACCGGGCCAGGGCGATGAAGTGGCTGAAAAGCAGCGGCCACCCCTTCGGGGTGGTTGTGTGAGTCAGAAACTCTTTCAGAGTTTCTGAGGAGAACAACCAGATTGCGCATCGCAGAATCGTAGCTGGACGCGAAATCCTTAGGAATCATGCGCGAAATAACAATTCGCCAGAGACACCCTTGACTGAAGCCATCACCTTCCGAAGACTGCTTTGAAGTTTACTAAACAATTACTGCCGGATTCGCGGCTGTCGTTAGCACATAATATGTCCGGTGATTTTAGCAAGTGAAGTGTCGTGGAGCGGCTATTTCATCGCAGCCGCACAGATGAAGTTTTCGGCGCGATTTGGATCGGCGCTGCCCTTGTAGTGCGCTAGTTGCGGATACGGGCACAGGGGCCGAGTCATGACAACCGATCCTTGTGTCGCAGGGCCTGCGTCTTTCGTCTTGCTGGCGATGATGATGCCAGGTGCGGTCCCCTTCTCCACCCAGTTTTCCAGAGAAGCTTGAGCGTTACGCTGCGGATCGGAAGTCCAGGTGTCCGGACCCTGGCCGAATGCGTCGGTGCCGGGTCCTGCGAAGCAGTGTTGCATGCCGGGAACCATGTAGAGGCGGACAAATGAATCGACATTCGCGCGGCCGACCGAGCCGATTACTTCTTCGTAGTAGTTGACCGTGTTGGCGGCGGGAATGGCGGGATCATTCCATCCGTGGTAGAGGATCAGCTTGCCGCCGTGGGAGCGGAAGGCCGAGAGGTTGGGATTCACTGCATCGAGCGCCGCAGCCGTCTTTTGGCGGGCGAAGGGCAGGTCCCGGTCCACGTTGAAAGTCTTCACGTCCCAGTCGGTCTTCTCGAAGACCATGTTGGAGAAATAACCAATTGCAAAGTACGACATAGAGCCGTTACCTGGTTCGGGTCCGGTGATCCAGGCTTCCCATCCGCCAAACCCGCCTCTTCCCTGTTCCGCACCGGGTAAATAGCCCGGGTGAACCAGCTGACCCTTCGCGTCACGCAGCCCGGCATATATCACCTTCAACGCCGTCACTTGTGACCCGGTGAGGCATTCGTCCGTGTCCTGTCCCTCTTT
>Ga0137376_10002919_pt1 | contig 10466 bp, 10 predicted proteins | sample SagtaG_23_FD_104814 | JGI IMG/M metagenome (GOLD analysis project Ga0137376, IMG submission 104814) | Vadose zone soil microbial communities from Sagehorn Ranch, Mendocino, California, USA - Sage2_L_20_16 metaG | ecosystem: Environmental > Terrestrial > Soil > Vadose zone | place: USA... | reverse complement strand
GTCGTCACTGCGGTGCGTAAGATCAAAAACTTTAGAGGCGTGACCGGCTCCATCGAGTTCGACAACAAGGGCGATCCAGTCAAAGCCAAATACTTCGTTCTGCAATTCGACAAGCAAGCCTACCCAGGCAAGGTCGTCAAAGTTATCGAGCAGCAAGCGCCGGCGGCGATTGCTAAGAAGTCCTAAACCATCGTATCTTACCGCCTAATGATTTAAATTCGCGGATGGCAGATCGAGGATCGAAGATCGATTCGCGATCCTCCATCCTCGATTCTCCATTCTCGACCTTTTGTACTCGATTCTCGACGTGAGTTTGCTATAAGCGTAATGAAGAAAAAACTGCGCGTCGCCCTCCTCTTTGGTGGCAAATCCGCCGAGCATGAGATCTCGGTCATATCGGCTCGTAATATTTTTGCGGCGATGAGCAAGAAGAAATATGATGTCATCGCCATCGGAATTGATAAACAAGGGCGCTGGTTTGTCGATGAAGGAGCGCATCTTCTGCGCAGCACGGAAAAAGCCGCCGTTGAATTTCACGGCATCGAGCATGCTGCCGCCGTGCTGCCCGGCGATACATCGACTCCAGTGATACGGCGCGCCGCGAGCAAAACATTTGGCCCTGTGGACGTCGTCTTTCCGGTTTTACACGGACCGCTCGGTGAGGACGGCACGATTCAGGGTTTGCTCAAATTGGTGAACGTACCGTTCGTCGGTGCCGGTGTTTTGGGTTCGGCGGTGGGCATGGACAAAGACGTGATGAAACGCCTCCTGCGCGACGCGCAAATTCCGATCGCCAAATTCGTCGTGTTCGAGCGGACGAAGCAAAAAACCATCAGCTATGGCAAAGTGAAGCAGGCGCTCGGACTACCGCTGTTTGTCAAACCGGCAAATCTCGGTTCTTCCGTGGGCATCAGCAAAGTGAGTGAGAAGTCTCAATTTGCCGCGGCTCTGTCGAATGCTTTTCGCTATGACAACAAGATTATTATCGAGGAAGGCATTCATGGTCGCGAGATCGAATGCTCGGTTCTCGGCAACGATCAACCGTCGGCGTCCTTGCCGGGAGAAATCATCGTACAGCGCGACTTTTATTCGTACGACGCCAAGTATCTCGATGACAAAGGCGCGCGCCTAGAGATCCCGGCGCGCTTGCCGAAGCGAATCGTGAAAGAAATTCAGCAGACTGCGGTGCGCGCCTATCGTGCGCTTTGCTGCGAAGGCATGGCGCGAGTCGATTTTTTTCTGCGCCCCGACGGCCAAGTGCTGGTGAATGAGATCAACACCATTCCCGGATTTACCAAGATCAGCATGTACCCCAAGATGTGGCAAGCCAGCGGTTTGAGTTACCCGAAACTGATCGATCGGCTGATCACCCTGGCCCTTGAAAGGTCGCGGAAAGAGCAGCGTTTAAGAACTTCCAAATAGCGCCGATGATTCAGTCGAAGACGCCGCACGCGCATACCTTATGGCAATGACGAACATGGCGCTCAAACCACTGACCCGCGACGATCCGCTCTATCCCCTGCTGCGCGACGGCAGCATCAAAGAGTTCAAGCCGCGCAAGGCTCAACGGAAAAACAGCGATCTGACGTCTTGCGACCTGCGCCATCTCGATTAGCGCGGGCTTGACGCTGCCGATATCGATTTTAGCGGCTGTACTTTTGCGCCGCCGATTTGCCCAGCATCGATTTCTCTAAAGCCCGGCTCCAAGGCGCCAGCATCAATGGAGCGCGGATCTCCGCCGCTCTTTTTCCGGGTCGCGCTAACTTCCGGCGAAATCATCCTCTCGATCAGCCACGGCACAGCCCTGCGCTAGCGAAAATAGCGCGCGCGGTTTTTCTGAACCCGGAAGTTTACTGCGCGCGAGGGCGACTCGTAAAAGCCCGCGCTATCGACCGTCAAAATCCAAATATCGATCGCATCACTGCTTTCGAAATCCCGTCCCATTCCCATGGGTGCGGCATCTCGATCGCTGCGCTTACGACTTCGTCAATCCATCTGCCGTCGCAGAAACGTCGGGATATCGTATTTGTCGTCTTCTTCTTGATTGGCGTTGGACTCGACGTTGTTCTTGCCCAACGTCACCGTCTCGACTTCGTCACTGCCGGCCTTCTTCCGTTGCCAAGTCGGTGTGTCGAGATCGTCGACGATGGTGCCGAGATGGACGACTTTGCGATTCTTCTGCGCCGCGTTGGCGATACTCGCAACATTCGGCGCCGGCGCCGGCGGCGCTGCTCTCTTCTCCTCTCTGACTTCGCCGAAGCCCGTGGCGATGACCGTGATGCGGATCTCGTCGGTCATGTTCTCATCGATAACTGCGCCAAAGATGATATTGGCGTCGTCATGGGCTTCTTCTTGAATCATCGACGCCGCTTCATTGACCTCATGCAGGCAGAGATCGGGACCGCCCGTGATGTTGATCAGGACGCCGCGCGCGCCCTGGATCGAGATGTCTTCGAGCAGCGGGCTGGAGATCGCTTTTTGCGCCGCTTCGATCGCGCGATTCTCGCCGGAAGCCGACGACGCGCCCATCAGCGCCAAACCCATTTCCGCCATCACGGTTCGGACGTCGGCAAAGTCCAGGTTGATCAATCCCGGCGTGATGATGAGGTCGGAAATGCCGCGCACCGCTTGCAGCAAGACGTCGTCCGCCTTGTGAAACGCTTCGAGCATCGTGGTCGTCTTGGCGGCGATGCTGAGCAAACGCTGATTGGGAATGACGATCAGCGTATCGACGCTCGCTTTCAACTCCTCGATGCCTTCTTCCGCTTGGCGCATGCGTTTCTTGCCCTCGAAAATAAACGGCTTGGTCACCACGCCGACCGTCAGCGCGCCGACTTCGCGAGCCACGCGCGCAAGCACCGGTGCGCCGCCTGTCCCGGTGCCACCGCCCATGCCCGCGGTGATGAAGATCATGTCAGAGCCCTCAAGATATTCTCTGATCTGCTCTTGATCTTCCAACGCCGCCCGCCGGCCGATTTCCGGGTTGGCGCCCGCGCCCAAACCTTTGGTGACGGTGCCGCCCAGTTGGATGCGCACCGGGGCTTGGCTCGCCTCCAACGATTGCGCATCGGTGTTCGCGACCATAAAGTCGACGCCTGAAAGTCGCGAGCCGATCATCGTATTGACCGCATTGCCGCCGCCGCCGCCGATGCCGATCACCTTAATGCGCGCAGCTGCCAGACTATTTTGCTCCACAATTTCGAACATAAGCTTTCCTCCTCGCAGAAAGTCAGTAAATTTTTGTTTGCCGTTAATTAAAAGAATTCGCTGAGCCAATCCGACATACGATGCTTGACCTTAGAGAGAACCTTATCATCACGGATACGAAAGACCGCGCGATCGCGCCGCTTCATACCGTGCAGCGCCAAACCCACCGCGGCGGCATGGATCGGGTTGTTAATAATGTCCACGAGCCCGCCCACGCGTGCTGGAACCCCGAGACGCACGGGCAGACCGAACGAGCGCTCGGCCATCTCCACCGCGCCCGCCAAAAGCATCGAGCCGCCCGTAGCCACGATTCCCGATGTCAACAAGCCGTCATATCCAGATTTGGCAATTTCTTTTTGTGCCAATTCGAAAATCTCACCCAAGCGCGGCTCGATAATCTCACAGAGGATCTGCCGCGAAATGGTGCCCGCGTTTTTGCCCGCGACGCACGGCACTTCGACTCTTTCGCCGCCCGTCACCATCGATGCCCGGGCGCAGCCGTAGCGCTGTTTCATGCGTTCGGCGTCGTTGAACGCCGTGCGCAGCCCGGCGGCGATGTCATTGGTAATGTGGTTGCCGCCGATCGGCACCACTGCCGTGTGTTTCACCGTGCCGTCATGGTAGACGGCGATGTCGGTCGTGCCGCCGCCGACATCGACTAACGCCACCCCCAGTTCCCGCTCTTCATCCGTGAGCACCGCCTCCGCGGCGGCGAGCGGCGCCAAAACGATCTCGGCAACGTTGAGACCCGTGCGGTTGCAACACTTGATGATATTTTGTCCCGACGCGACCGCGCCGGTGACGATGTGAACTTTCGCTTCGAGTCGGACCCCCGACATGCCCAGCGGATCTCTGATGCCATCCTGATCATCGATGATGTAATCCTGCGGCAAAACATGGAGCACTTCGCGATCCATTGGGATAGCCACTGCCTTTGCCGCATCGATCACTCGCTCCAAATCCCGCGGCATGACTTCTTTGTTTTTAACCGCGACGATGCCGTGGCTGTTGAAGCCTTTGATGTGGCCCCCGGAAATGCTCGCAAAGACGGTGTGAATCTCACAGCCCGCCATCAAACTCGCTTCCTCAACGGCTTTTTTGAGCGAATTCACCGTGGCCTCGATGTTGATGACCACGCCCTTGCGCAATCCTTGCGAAGGATGGGAGCCGACCCCGATGATCTCGACGCCGCGCTCGGTCATCTCACCGACGACGACGCAAACTTTGGACGTGCCGACATCTAAGCCAACGACGATGCTGTTTTTCTTCCCCATAACTCCATCGAATTCTAGCAAATTACCGCTGCCCCCGACGCAGCCGGGCGACGATTTGGTCGCGAAAACTCATATCCAGGGACGCCAGCCGCTCCTCGTTGCCCTTCCACAACGACATCAAACGATCCAGGCGGCCTAATTTGGCTTCCCAATCGCCCCACCCCATGCGCAGGGTCAAGGGAAAATCAGTGGTGTAAACCACCAACCGATCGGGCGCATCGAAATGGATTTCCGAAAGCGAGTGCGAACGCTGGGCCATCAACTCGGCTAGACGAATCGCGTCTTGAATACGCCGACGCACAGAGAAGTCCGAAGTCGTCAGTTCTTCAGCGCGCAGACCGGTCAGCAAGGGATACTTCACATTCTCGCCCGGACTCACTTCCTTAAACACCACACCGTCCGCATCGACGTAGTAAAGCTTACGGATCGCTACGATCGCCTTGGGCACACGCTCTTCGACGTCGATGATAATGCGGCGGGGAAACTCGCGCCGCGCCAAAACTCGGCGCACCCAAGGATGTCGGGCGATTTTATTTTCGATCGCCGCCAGATCGATCTTCCAAATGCTCGTGCCCTGGCGCAGCCCGGCAATGGCGACAATCTCGTTGCCGCTCACTTTGTCGCCGCCGCGCACTTGAATCTCGCGCACGGAAAAGTAGGGATTCTCTAAAACAAAATCGTAGAGCGAAGTCGCGGCGACGCCGAGGGGCCCGCTCAGTCGATAAACCACCACAGCCAAGATCACCGAACCGACAACTGCACTCAAGCGAAACAAGTAGCGGTGCCAGCGCCGCTCATCCTTTTTTCGATTATCCCGCCGATATACTTTGAGCTGCATGGTGTCTCGCCGGTTAATTTGCGTCCCACTCGCCCAAAATTTTGACTTCAGCGACAATCTCCACGCCGAATTGCTGTCGCACCTCGCCCTTTGCCAGCTCCATCAACTGGCGTACCTCTTCCGCCTTGGCGCCACCGTGGTTGACAATGAAATTGGCGTGACGCTCCGAGATCTGGGATTGGCCGACGCGCTTCCCCTTTAAGCCCGCGGCCTCGATCAATCGGCCGGCGTAATCCCCCGGTGGATTGCGAAACATCGAACCGGAGTTGGGAAAGCCGGAAGGTTGGCTGCTTTTTCTTTTGCTTGTGAGCTCGCGCACCTTTGAACTCACCTGAACCGACTCTCCCTTGCGCAAGTTCATGCGCACATGAGCGACCACCGTAGCGTCGGGCAAATGCGAGTCCCGATAGCTGAAGGTCATTTGCTTGCGCGATAGATGAAGCGGCTCGCCCCGGGAAGTCATCGCATCCACATGATCGACGATCTTTTCGAACTCCGAACCGTAGGCACCCGCATTCATGTAGAGCGCGCCACCGACGGTGCCGGGAATGCCCTCGGCAAATTCCAGACCCGAGTAGCCCCGGCGTGCGGCGTCACGGACTAACTGCGTCACCGCCAAAGCCGCCCCCACATGCACTTGTGCAGTCGCTCCTTCTTCGTGCCATTGCGTTTTTTTAAATTCACCGGCGAGGTGAATCACTGCGCCGCGCACGCCGCGGTCGCTGATCAAAACATTGCTGCCGTTGCCGAGCAGACAAAAGCTTTCCCCATATTGATGCAGAACTCGCAGCAGGTTTGCTAACGCCTCGTCATTCTCCGGTTCGACGAAGTAATCCGCCGGCCCGCCGATCTTCATCGATGTATAGCGCGCCAAAGGCTCGGCGACCTTGATCTTCAACCCGACGATCTTTTTCAGGTCCGCCGCCAGCGGCGAATCGTTACTTGCGGTAACCATCGTAAACGATACACACGGCTTGGAGTCGTGGAATGATGGAGTATTGGAACTCCTCTCCACACCCATCATTTCCTTACTCCAGGACTCCATCATTCCATTCTCTTCATTTCAACGCCTCAAGCAGCTCCTCGCCGATTTTATAAATATCGCCTGCCCCGAGTGTCAGCGCCATGTCACCGCGCTTCAGTTCACCCACCAGGTGCGCGACGATATCGTTCTTATCCGGAATAAACTGCACCTCCAAATGTCCCTTGCGCTTGATTGCCTGATAGAGCGTTTCGCCGGTTATGCCCGGGATTGGATCCTCGCCGGCGGGATAGATTTCCGTCAGTACCAAACGATCTGCGCCTTCGAACGCGGTTAAAAATTCTTCGAAAAGATCCCTCGTCCGAGTAAAGCGATGGGGCTGAAAAATCACCGTCAACGGACGTTTCCAACTGTCGCGAATGGCACCGATGGTGGCGCGAACTTCCGTCGGATGGTGACCGTAGTCATCGATCACCAGGATTTCGTTCGGCTCGCCTTTGATTTCGAAGCGGCGGTGAATACCGGTAAAAGCACCGAGCGCCTCGCTCACCCGCACGAAAGGAATTTCCAATTCATAACCGACGGCGACCGCCGCCATGGCGTTCGTAACGCTATGGCGTCCCGGAAGATGCAAGCGCAGCTGACCCATCGGCTTGCCGTGATGGAGCGCCGTAAATTCGACGCCGCCGGAGGACATTTTGAGCTCCTGTGCGGAAAAATCGGCCGCCGCAGACAAGCCGTACGTCGCAAACCGTTTTCTCACCCCGGACAAGAGTCCATGCACATTGGCGTCATCGATGCAGAGTACGGCTAAACCGTAGAACGGGATCTTATTGATGAAAGCGAGAAAGCTTTCATTCAGCCGTTCCATCGTCTGGTGGAAATCCATGTGCTCCTTATCGATGTTGCTGACCACCGCGATCGTCGGTGACAGCAGCAAAAAGCTCCCATCGCTTTCATCCGCCTCGGCGACGAGAAATTCGCCTTGGCCGGTCTTGGCGTTGGTGCCCAGCATATGCACACGCCCCCCGATCACCATGGTCGGGTCCAATCCTGCCGTGCTCAATACGGTCGCGATCATCGACGTGGTCGTAGTTTTGCCGTGGCTGCCGGCCACCGCGACGCCAAATTTCATGCGCATCAGTTCGGCCAGCATCTCGGCGCGCGGAATCACCGGGATATGGCGCCGGCGCGCTTCGAGCACTTCCGGATTGGAATATTTGACCGCCGTGGAAATCACGACCACCGAGGGATGGGCGGCGAGATTGTCCTCCTGATGGCCGACAAAAACGCGCGCGCCGAGTCCGCGCAGACGCCGTGTCGCCTCGCTCTCCTGAAGGTCGGAGCCGGTCACCACATAGCCCGAATTCAATAATACCTCCGCGATGCCACTCATGCCGATGCCGCCGATGCCGACGAAATGAATTTTGTGCTTCTTCTGCAACATGAAACTTCGGTCGGCCTCGGCAACCTAAGCATGCGCCAAGCCGTAACACTCATCGACGATCCGCGCGGCCGCGTCGGGACGTCCGAGCGCGCGCGCTGCCACTGCCATCCGTTCGAGACGGTCGCGGTCAGCAAGATAGCCGCGGATTTTTTCCGCCAAAATTGGTCCGGCCAATTCCTGATCCAAAATCATTTCCGCCGCGCCGCGTTCTTGTAATACCTGCGCATTGCCGCGCTGATGATCATAAATCGCGTATGGAAAGGGCACGAGAATCGCCGCCTTGCCGAAGGCCGTAAGCTCGGCGACCGTGGTCGCGCCGGCACGACAGAGCACCAGATCCGCTAAGGCGTAAGCCTCATCCATGCGATCGATGAACGGCGTCACTTGAGCTTCAAAGGGTAGCTCATGGTAAGCTTCACGAATCGCGGCGTAATCGAGCTGGCCGGTTTGATGCGTCACAAAGAGATCCGACTTGAGGTCGGTCAATTGCTTAAGCGCATCGATGACGGCGAAATTGAGCCGCCGCGCGCCCAGACTGCCGCCGAAAATCAGCAGCGAAAACTTGGTTCGTTTCTGGACCTCCGGCAGTTCTTGCCAGCGCACCGGGTTACCGCTCTCGACCACGTGAGCCCGGGGAAAATATTCGACGCTCTTGGAATAAGCGGTAAACACGCGATCGACGAATCGCGCGAGTAGCTTGTTGGTAAAACCTGGACGAAGATTCTGTTCCATGATCGCGCAGCGAACGCCGGCGAGTCTTCCCGCCAGCAGCACCGGTCCCGAGGCGTAGCCACCGAGACCGAGAATGCAATCGGGGCGAAACCGGCGAATGATCTTCAACGAGCGCCATAGACTCCACGGCACACCGTAAAGCGCGTCGAGGACGCCGCGCACGCCGCGTCCTTTGAGTCCCTTCACCTGCAGCGTTGCCAATTTGAATCCCTCTTTCGGCAGCACGCCAAATTCGATTCCTTGTGCCGTGCCGACAAACAAAATCTCCGTCCGCGCATCGCGCCGTTGAAATTCCCGCGCCACGGCCAGACCGGGGAACAGGTGACCGCCGGTTCCGCCGCCGGCGAAAATAATCCGCATCGCTAAAGTCGCCGGCGCGACAGACCCAGCAATATTCCCGCCTCCATCAAGTTAATCACCATCGCCGAGCCACCGTAGCTGATAAACGGCAGCACCAGACCCTTGGTCGGCATCAATCCCATCACGACGCCCATATGAATCAACGCTTGCAAACCGAGGAGCACCGTCAAGCCGAAGGCCAAATACTGATCGAACGGTTCTTCGATCTTGGCCGCAAGCTGAAGGCCGCGCACGATGATGACGCCGAACAGCGCCAACACCGTCAGCGCGCCCAAGAGACCGAGTTCCTCGCCGATCACCGAAAAGACAAAATCCGTGTGCGCTTCGGGCAGATAAAAAAGTTTCTGCCGGCTCTCGCCCAAGCCGCGACCCCACATTTGCCCTGAGCCGAAAGCGATCAGCGATTGAATGACGTGAAAACCGCTGCCCGCCGCATCGCTCCATGGGTCCCAGAACGTCATCAGACGGCGTAGGCGGTATTCGGCCTTGGTCATCACGTAGATCAATACCGGCAACGCCATCAAGCCGGTGGCGAGCAGATGGTGCACGCGCGCGCCGCCGATAAACAGCATGAAATAAAGCAACATGGTCAAAATCAGCGCGGTGCCGAAATCCGGTTCGAGCAGCAGCATGCCGGCAAACGCGCCGCTGACGATCAGATGGGGCAACACGCCGACGGAAAAAGTCCGAATCATTTGCTCTTTTTTGGCCATCGAATGGGCGAGATAAAACACCAGCGCCAACTTAGCCAACTCCGATGGTTGAAAGGCAAAGCCAGGAAACATGATCCAGCGCCGGGCACCGCCGCGACTTACGCCGATACCGGGAACCAGAACTAGAACCAGGATAACAAAACTGATCGCCAAAAGCGGGTAAGCAAAGCGCCGATAAAGCGTCGAGGGTAAGATGGCGCAGGCGATGAGCGCCAGCGCGCCGGCGCCCATCGCAATCATTTGCTTGCGAAAAAAGTACGTGCCGTCGCCGTAGCGCTCTTGAGCATAAAGATAGCTGGTGCTCAACACCATGGTCATGCCGACCGCCAACAGCGCGCCGACCGCAAGCAGCATCCACTTATCGACTGCCAAGGCGTTTCTCATAAGCTCTGCACCAGAGTCTTAAAAACTCTTCCCCGTTCGGCATAATTCTTGAACTGATCGAAACTCGAACACGCCGGCGACAGCAACACCACGTCGCCCGCCCGCGCCTGCGCCGCGGCATCGCGCACCGCCGCTTGTAGGTCGTCAACGACGACGGTTTGGGTGAGCGCGCCTAACGCGTGGGCAATCACATCCTTCGCCGCTCCGAACAGCACGAGGCGGCGAACTTTCTGTTTGATCTCTTCAGTAAGCGGACCGTAACTGCCACCTTTGTCGACGCCGCCCACCAGCAAAATCACCGGCTCGGTAAAGCTCGCCAGCGATTTCACCACCGCACCGACGTTGGTTCCCTTGGAGTCGTTATAATAGCGCACGCCGTTTCTTTCGCGGACAAACTCCAGACGGTGCTCGAGACCGGGAAAGCGATTCAAGCTTTCCTGAATTAACGCGCTGGAAACACCCGCGCATTTGGCGGCAGCGATGGCGGCCATCATGTTTTCCAGGTTATGCACACCGTGAATTTTGACTT
>Ga0137376_10002911_pt1 | contig 10473 bp, 10 predicted proteins | sample SagtaG_23_FD_104814 | JGI IMG/M metagenome (GOLD analysis project Ga0137376, IMG submission 104814) | Vadose zone soil microbial communities from Sagehorn Ranch, Mendocino, California, USA - Sage2_L_20_16 metaG | ecosystem: Environmental > Terrestrial > Soil > Vadose zone | place: USA... | reverse complement strand
TTGCCTGTGGCCCTAGGTGGGTCTTCGGCTTCGTGGGTTCCGGGGGGCGCACGAGGTGCGCACGCACCCGGCTGGTGAGAAAGGGGAAAGTGTTCGTAGGACAGTATACAGCGCGATGCCCGCGCTCACCAGCGCAGAGACCTCGGAGCTTGTGACGCTGTCACGCGACATCCACGCTCATCCCGAGCTCGCATATCAGGAGCGTCACGCCGCCGGGTCGATCGCCGTCCTGCTCGAAAGGCACGGCCATACCGTCGAACGCGGGATCGGCGAACTCGAGACCGCGCTTCGTGCCCGCGTCGGACCCAAGGGCGGGCCTGCGGTCGCGCTCCTCGCGGAGTACGACGCGCTGCCCGATGTCGGACATGGGTGTGGTCACAACCTGATAGCGATCAGCAACGTCGGGGCCTTCCTCGTCGCAGCCGCACAGGCGAGCCGACTCGAGGTGGGCGTGGAGCTCATCGGCACCCCCGCCGAGGAGAGCGGCGGGGGCAAGATCGACCTGTTGCGCAAGGGGGTGTTCGACAAGATCGTCGCGGTGCTCTCGTCGCATCCCGCGTCGGGCGAATGGGCGGTGAGCGGCACCGGCCTGGGGGCAGTGGGCAAGCGCGTCACGTTCACCGGCGTCGCTTCACACGCCGGGGCCGCTCCCGAGAAAGGGCGCAACGCACTGAACGCGGTCATTCGCCTGTTCGTGGGCGTCGACGGCTGGCGGCAGCAGCTCGAGGGCGACGCGCGCGTGCATGGCGTGATCACCGACGGCGGAAAGGCCATGAACGTCGTGCCCGCGCGTGCCGAAGCGATCTTCGGACTGCGCGCGAAGGAACGGGCAACGCTCGACGGCATGGTCGAGCGGTTCGGCGAGATCGCCCAGGGCGCCGCGCTGCTCACGGGCACGAGCGTGGAGGTCTCGGAATACCTGCCCTACTACGCCCCGGTCAAGGCGAACATGCTGCTCGGCGACGTCATCAGTGAGGAGCTCGGCCGCCTTGGAATGAGTCCGGTGCGCGGGGTGCTGGTCGCGGCATCGACCGATCTGGGCAACGTCTCGCAGAGGATCCCGACAGACTGGGTGCGGTTCCCGGTGAGCGAAGCGCTGATCGCCGGACACTCCGACGCGATGCGCGAGGCGAGTGTCACCGAGCTCGCGAACCGAAACGCGCTGATCGCCGCCGAGGCGCTGGGTGCAGCCGCGGTGCGCGTCGCGACGGACAAGGCTCTTCGCGAGCGGATCGCCAAGTGAGCGCCGTCGATCCCTTCCGCGACGACCTGGTGCGGCTGTCGCGGGACATCAACGCCGATCCCGAGCTTGCGTACGAGGAGCACCGCGCGGTCGCGCGCATCGCGGGACTCCTTGAAGAGCATGGCCACCGCGTGGAGCGGAACCTCGGCGGCTTGCCAACGGCGTTCCGCACACGGGTCGGACCTCCCGGCCCGGCCGTGGCGCTGCTCGCGGAGTACGACGCGCTTCCGGAGGTCGGGCACGGGTGCGGCCACAACCTCATCTCGATGACCATCGTCGGCGCCTTCCTCGTCGCGGCCGCGCAGGCGAAGGACCTTCAGGTCGGGATCGAGCTCATCGGCACGCCCGCCGAGGAGAAGGGCGGCGGGAAGATCGACCTTCTGGAGAAAGGCGTGTTCCGGGATAGCGTCGCGGCGCTCTTCTCGCATCCGGGCTCCGGCGGCGAGTGGAGCGTCAGCGAGCGGCTCCTCGGCATCAGCGTGAAGCGGGTGATCTACGAGGGGCTCGCGTCGCACGCGGCGGTGTCTCCGGAGAAGGGCCGGAACGCATTGACCGCGCTCATCGCGCTCTTCGTCGCGGTCGACGGCTGGCGGCAGCATCTGCCCTCGACGGCGCGCGTGCACGGGATCGTCCGCGAGGGCGGCGTCGCATCGAACATCATCCCCTCGCGGGCGGTCGGCGACTTCGGGCTGCGCGCGGCGGACATGAAGCGCCTGGAGGAGATGATCGCCATGTTCACCGACATGGCCAAAGGTGCAGCGCTCCAGACGGGGACGAAGGTGAAGATCGAAGACGAGATGCGTCCATACCTGCCGGTCGAAGCGAACCTCAAGCTCGGTGAAGCGCTCGCGCAGGAGCTCGAGCGTCGCGGAAAGAGCCCTTCGCGCGGCGAGCTCGTCACAGCGTCGGGCGACATCGGCAACGTCTCGCAGAAAGTCCCCACCGATTACATCGGCTTCCCGGTGAGCACCGAACGGATCCCGGGGCACTCGCACCTCATGCGCGAGAGCTCGGTGAGCGACTACGCGCACGAGAGCGCGTTCGTGGTGATCGAAGCGCTCGCCGCGACCGCGCTCAAGGTCGCCACCGACGAGGGCTTCCGCCGCTCCCTGCGCGGGTGAAGACGCTACGACGGATCGTTCCGCTCGGCGGAGCCTGCGCTGACGGCATCAACCGCACGCCACCTCCGGTGCTCGTGCGCGTAGCCGCGCCGGCGCAGGCGCGCGTGCTCATCGAGCAGCCGCGCGAGCTGCACGTTCGGGATCACTGCTGCTGGCGGCGGGTTTGAACGTGGTGAGCGTCAGTGCCTGGTGGGCTCGCGGTGACGGCTATTACACCTTCGCCGTGGAGGTGGAGCAGCCATGAACGATCACGTCGCTCGGAACCGAGGGTCTCGCGAGCGCCTCGCGGCCCTGATTGCGCGGCTCGGCGAGCGGACCGTCGTGTTGCCGGACGGTTGGACCGCAGCCGCGCTCCTGGGCCATCTCGCGTTCTGGGACCGTTTCGCTGCGACCCACCTGCAGAAGTACCTGCGAGATCGCGAGCCGATGGTGTTTTACGACGACGCGTTCTTCGAGCTCGTAAATGCGGCGGGTCTGCCCCAGTGGACAGCGACGCCACTCGGCGCCGCTGCCTCGGACGCGACTCTGTCTGCCGCCGCGGCCGACGTGGCCATCGAGAGGCTGAGCATCGACGATCTCACAGCGATCCGTGCGCTCGGCCGTCCCGGACTGCTCGAACGCTCGGGGCACCGGACCAGGCACCTCGACCAGCTCGAGCGCGCCCTGGCATGAGCGGGCCGCCCAGCAACGACGTCATCCATCCGAAGCCGCGGACCGATCTTCCGCCGGGCCGGATTCTGACCTTCGACTTTCCCGGCCTCGAGATCGGCGTCGCCGAATACGACGAAGGGCCGACCGGCTGCACCGTGTTCCACTTCCCCGAAGACGCCTCGCTGGCGATCGACGTCCGCGGCGGCTCGCCCGGGATCAACGGCCAGCACCTCGACGTAATCAACGCGATCTGCTTCGCGGGCGGATCCCTCTACGGGCTCGAGGCATCGACCGGCGTCGCCGCGGAGCTCTTCGCGATCCGCGACTACTCCACGAGGTGGGCGGACATCGCGCTCGTGTCAGGGGCGATCATCTTCGACTACGGTCCGCGGCAGAGCGCGATCTATCCCGATAAGGACCTCGGTCGAGCCGCGGTGCGGGCGCTGCGGCCAGGCTGGTTCCCGCTCGGGCCACGCGGCGCCGGCCGCTCCGCGACGGCGAGCCATGGTGCGGGCGCCGAGATCGCGGGACAGGGCGGCGCGTACCGCGAATCGGGACCGACGAAGGTGCTCGCATTCGTCGTGGTCAACGCCTATGGCTGCGTCCTCGATCGCTCGGGAAAGATCGTGCGCGGCAAGCCGACCGGTCCGGTGCCCGGTCGCCTCGCGCGCCGAGCGCCGAGCGCGCACACGACGCTCTCGCTCGTCGTGACGAACCAGAAGCTCGATCGCCTTCAGCTCACCTCGATCGGACGTCAGGTGCACGCATCGATGGCGCGTGCCATCCAGCCGTTTCACTCGCGGTGGGACGGTGACGTGAATTACATGGTGTCGACGCAGCGGGTCGCGAACGACGCCCTGGACGAGGTCACGCTCGGCGCGCTCGCCTCGGACGCGATGTGGGACGCGATCCTGGCCAGCTACGACCGCTAAGAGAGGTCCACTCCAAAGCAGCGGAATGACCAGAAGGCATCCTCGTTCGGCGGAGGGTCGAAGGGGTGCGGCACCTTGATGACGCCCTTGCGCTGCGAGCTCAGCACGAGCACCTTCGACGACCAGGTGTAGACGCTCTCGCTCCAGTCCCACTGGTCGTCCGCTGTGTAGTTGCTGATCCCGCGGAGGACGAGCTCAGCGCGACCGGACTCCGATCGGCACTCGACCGCGGCACCGTGGCGCACCGAGCCGGCGAACAACAAACGCGCTTTGGTGCCGTCTTGATAGGTCGCCTGCGTGAGGCCGCTCGTTCCGAGTCCGAACACGCCGACCACTTCGGTGGACGCGCCGCGCCCCAACTCGACAAGCACGTCATCGCGTCCATCGCGATCGACATCGACGAGCCCACGGATCATCGAGCCCACGTCGTCGACGTCCGCCGCGAAGCCGATCTCGTACGTCGGCCCGGCGGTGAGTGCGATGCGCGCGCGCCAGCTTTCGCCATTCGCCGGCGCCGTGCGCGCAAAGATCACGAACACGTCGGGCCAGCCATCGCCATCGATGTCGCCCCTTGTCGTCTCCGCGCAGGCCCAGCCATCCGGGACCGACCCGGCGCCGCGCTCGCCGCACGCCGGCGTGGGCGTGGGGCCGGCCTGAGGCACCGCGGACGGCACCGCCGACACGGCCACGGGAAGCGCGCTCGGGAGCGCGCTGGGCGTCGCGTTTGGAGCTGTCGCGACGGCGGGCCCGCAGCTTACGAGGACAAGTGCGAGAACAAGCGATTTCCGCACGATCCTGAGACTGCTCCGTGGCGTGTCCCGCGTCATCCGAGTTGTTAACGCCGAAAGTGCTACTCCGCTAACGCTCCCGCCCAATCTCGGCCAGCGGCCGAGACCCGCTCAGGGCTGGTGGTTTCGCTCCTCGCCGCAAAGCCGCTCGTCGCTCATCTTTCGGCCAGCGGCACCCACCGTTTTCCGGTCGGCCCGGTGTACTCGGACTCCGGGCGTATCAGCCGGTTGTCACCGTGCTGCTCCATGATGTGCGCGCACCACCCGGCCATGCGGCCGATCGCGAAGATCGACGTTCCGAGATCGGCCGGGATCCCGAGGTACGTGTACGTCGTTGCGGCGTAGTAGTCGACGTTCACCGGGAACTGCCGGCGCTTGTTGACCTCTTCGACCAGCCTCTCTTGGATCTCGAAGTACGGCGGCATGTTCTTGGCGTTCGCACCCTTCGAGAGCTCCTGCGCGAAGGCTCGTAGGAACTTCGCGCGCGGGTCGGTCGTGACGTACACGCGGTGGCCGAATCCGGGGAACTTGTACTTCGTCGCGAAGCCCCTCTCGACGAAGGCCGCGACGCGGTCCGCGCCGCCGATCTCGTCGAGCATCTTCATCGTTCCGTCCGTGGCTCCGCCATGGAGCGGACCTTTGAGCGCGCCGAGCGCGGCGGTCACGGCGGCGTGCATGTCCGCGAGGGTCGCCGCGGTGATCCGCGCCGCGAACGTCGACGCGTTCAGGCCATGCTCGGCCTGCAGGATGAAGCACGTGTTGAGGATCTCCGCGGATTTCGGATGCGCTTCATCGAGACCCGCCATGCGCGCGAAGTTCGCGGCGTGCGTGAGCGTCTGATCGGGAGGCACCGGCTGCTCGCCGCGCCTCCGGCGGATGTAGGTCGCGAGGATCGTCGGCAGCTTCGCCGTGAGACGAATGGATTTGCGGTACTCGGCCTCGTGTGAGTTGTCGCCCTCGCCGGGGTCCTCGACCGCCGAAGCCGAGACGACCGTCCGCAAGACGTCCATGGCGGTACCGCTTTCGGACATCTGGCGGAGGATCTCGCGCAGGAACGGCGAGAGCGTGCGGTGCTTGGTGAGCTCAGCTTTGAAGTCGCGTAGCTGTTCCTTGTTCGGAAGGTCGCCGTTCAGCAAGAGGTAGGCGACCTCTTCGTATTCGGCCTTGCCCGCGAGCTCCTCGATCCGGTAGCCGCGGTACTGGAGCTTGCCGTCCTCTACGGACGAGATCGCCGTGGTCGTCGCGACCACACCCTCCAGGCCACGCGGAGCGGCGGCTGGGCGCTGGACGGCCACGTGCCGAGTTTCGCACAACGACCCAGTTCGGCCTGTTTGTGCCGAAGGTCATGATTCTTAGGACTTGCCACCCCCAGAAGTCGGGGGTACAGTCCCGGCCGGACGGTCAGGCGCGCCTAAACCGCCCGGGGAGGACGAAACAATCACCAGGCGCGCGCGTTTACTCCATAACGCGCGCTGAAACAGTTAGCCCCTCATCCCACCCACCAGCGGAGGGCGGCGGCCGTGAGGCCGGCGCCCTTTCGCTTTGATACGGGCAGAGCACGCTCGACCCATACAAGCGAGCCCTATCTTTCGATGAGGACCTAGACAGTGATCAGTCGCCTGGGTGTGCGCCGCAGAGATCCGATCTCCCGCGATCGCTATAGAGCGATCGCGCGGGGAGCGGGCGTGCCCCGCCCGGCTCGGCCGCGCGCGCTCGACCTCTCTCTTGTCGTGATCGTCGCCATCGCGACACTCGTCGCGCTGCCGCGGGTGGCGGGCGGCGTCAGTGCGGGCATCGAGCAGCTCGTCGGCTCGGTACAGTCCTCGATCCCGCTGCTCCAGGGTCGCGGCGATCTCCAGCTCCCGGCCGGCGGCAGCACGAGCATTGGCGCTGCCCCCGTTGTCGACGCGCTCCCGCCGTACACGCGCGAGCCGCAACTGCAGCTTTCGGGTCGCGTGCCCTCGTTCGCGATCCAGCCGGGTCGGAGTCTGCAGATCGTCGTGAATGGTGCGGTCGTGAACACCGATCCCCTCGATCCGAGCGGCGCGTTCAATGTGATGCTCGCGCTCAAAGACGGTCCGAACGCGATCAGCGTGACGCTCATCGGCGGACGTGACGTCGTGGCCGCCTCCACGTACGCGGTGGTTCTCGATCGGACTCCGCCGACGGTCACCGTCTCGCGTCCGAACGCGGGCGACGTGCTCGACACAAAAGGCTTCGTTGTCGAGGGATCGACGGAAGCCGGTGCGGCGGTGACGGTGAACGGCCACACCGTCGTCCCGAGCCCTGAAGGCGCCTTCTCGGATTCGATCCAGACCGGCGCCGGCCCGCTCACCATCACCGTGGTCTCGCGCGATCGCGCCGGCAACGAGACGACACAGAAGGTTGCCGTCGTGGTGAGTCAAACGACCAGCGCCGCAGAGCCGACACTCACGGTCGCGCTCAACCAGACCACTGTCCGCGTCGGGCAGCAGGTCGTCGCGGCGATCTACCTTCGCGACGCGCTCGGTCCGAAGGTCGCGGTTCGGGTCACGCTGTCGGTCGGAGTCGTCGCGATCGGCTCGGCGATCACCGACACCACGGGCACCGCGCGCATCAGCTTCGCTGCGCCGACGACCGAAGGCGACATCGGTGTGGTCGTGCTGGGCGGCAGCGCATCCGGGAGGGCGACGCTCACCGTCACGCGTTAGCCTCGCCCGATCGTGAGCGAAGCGAACCTCGTCCTTTTCGCGCTGCTCGGCGGCACCGCACTTCTTCTTTACGGGGTGCGCCTCGTGGGCGAAGGCCTCCAGCGCGCCGCCGGGACGCGCCTGCGCCACATCCTCTCGACGCTGACCGGCTATCGGATCAGGGCGCTTCTCGTGGGCGCCGGCGTCACCGCCGTGCTCCAGTCGTCCAGCGCGACGACGGTGATGCTCGTCGGCTTCGCGTCCGCGGGCTTACTCACGCTGCGGCAGACGATCGGCGTGATCCTCGGCGCCGACATCGGCACGACGGTCACCGTGCAGCTCCTCGCCTTCGATCTCCTCGAGCTCTCGCCGCTCATCGTGTTCGTCGGCTGGTTCCTCTATGTCACGAGCAAGGGGACCCCGCGCTACGTCGGGCAGGCGATCCTCGGGTTCGGCTTCCTCTTCCTCGGGATGAAGCTCATCCGCGACGGCACCGCGCCGCTCGCGTCCAGCCCGCTCTTCGCCGACCTCCTCCGCGCGCTCACCGACCAGCCGCTCTTGCTGGTCCTGCTGGCGGCGATCTTCACCGCGCTCGTGCGGTCGAGCGCCGCGGTGATCGGCCTAGCGCTTTCGCTTGCCTCGGCCGGCCTGATGCCCCTCGTCGGTGCGATCCCGATCATCTTCGGGGCGAACATCGGCACGGCCGCGACCGCGGTGCTGGCAGCTGTCGGCCAGAACGCGGAAGCGCGACGCGTCGCGGCCGCGCACGCCGCCTTCAAGGTCGTCGGCGTGGTCATTTTCTTTCCATTCATCGGACCGTTCGCGGATCTCGTCCGCATGACCGCGCCCGACCTGCAGCGCCAGATCGCGAACGCACACACCATCTTCAACGTCGTGCTTGCGCTCCTCTTTCTGCCTTTCGCGGGGTTCGCCGCGGATGTCATCACCCGGTTGATCCCCGAGGGACGGCGGGCCGAGTTCGGCGCGATCTACCTCAACCCGGCCGTGCTCGATACGCCGGCCGTCGCGCTCGGGCAGGCGCTCCGCGAGGTGCTGCGTATGGGCGATGTCGTCCTTCAGTCGCTCCGCGAGACGCTGCTTGTTCTCGAGCGCAACGACGAAGCGCTGATGCGCGAGGTCATCGCCCGCGACGATCTCATCGACCGGCTCGAGGAAGACATCAAGCAATACCTGGTGAAGCTCCGCGAACAGTCGCTGACCGAGGAGCAGGCCGAGCGCGAGACCGCGCTCATCTTCGTCATCGTGAACCTCGAGGAGATCGGCGACGTGATCGACAAGAACCTCATGGAGCTCGCCGAGAAAAAGATCCGTGGGAGCCACGTCTTCTCGGCGCAGGGCTGGCGCGAGATCGCCGACCTGCACGCCAAGGTCCTCGAGAATCTCGAGCTCGCCATGGGCGCGCTCGCCTCCGGCGACCGGGAGGTGGCGGAGAAGGTGATCCGCCACAAGAGCGTCGTGAACGTGATGGAGCGCCAGCTCCGCCAGGCCCATATCCAGCGGCTGCACGAGGGCCTGCGCGAATCGATCGACACCTCGAGCATCCACCTCGACCTCCTCGCCTCCCTGAAGCGCGCGAACTCGCTCATCACCGGTATCGCCTATGCGGTCCTCGGCCAGCACGATGCCTGACGGTCGCGCGTTTGTCGGCACCTCTGGCTGGTCGTACGCGAGCTGGAAGCCGAAGTTCTATCCCGAGGGCACCAAGTCCGCGGACTTCCTCCGCTACTACGCGACGCGTTTCAGCACGCTCGAGGTGAACTACACGTTCAACCACCTGCCCACGGAGAAGAACATCGCCGCCTGGAAGGAAGCGACCACGCCCGACTTCCTCTTCGCGCTCAAGGCATCGCAGCAGATCACGCATTACCGGCAGCTGCGCGATCCGGCGGAGACCCTGCCGCTCTTCTTCGACCGGGCGCGGCCGCTCGGCGAGCGGCTCGGGCCGATCCTCTTTCAGACGCCGCCATGGCTGAAGCGCGACGACGATCGCCTGGCCGGATTTCTGGCCTCGCTCCCGCGGGACGTTCGCTGCGCGCTCGAGGTCCGCGACACGTCGTGGTACGTCGACGAGGTGTACGAGCTGCTCCGGACGGTTGGTGTCGCGCTCGTGCATGCAGAAGGCGAGCGGGTCCCCTCGCCGGTCGACACGCTTGGCGCGACGGCGTCGTTCGCGTACGTGCGCCTGCGCGACAGATCGGGCTACACGGACGAGACGATCGGCACCTGGGCCGCGCGACTCCGCGCGCTCGTCGCGGCGGGGACGGACGTGTACGCGTACTTCCGCCACGACGAGGATGGCTCCAACGCGCTTTTCGCCGAGCGGCTGCGCGGTCTCCTGGCGTGACGGGGATCGGCGAGCCTGCGGTCACCGCGATCCTCATCGGCTCGTTCGCGGTGTTCATGCTTGTTGCGCAGATCGCTCGGGCGCGCGGCCGTCAGCGGCGCGGGCCGTCGGTCCAGCGTGCGATCGGCATCGCCCAGTGGGCGCCGTACTTCTTCTGGGTTCCGTACGCCGTGATCTGGCTGCGCCCGGGTCCGTCGATCGAGCGATCCGAGCCGATCACGTGGCTCGGTCTCGTCCTCGGGGTCGGTGGCGTGGCCTTCGCCCTCTGGGCCATCGTCGCGATAGGCCGGCATTACGACCTCGAGCTCGAGGTTCACGCCGATCACGAGATCGTGCGCACGGGTCCGTATCGGGTCGTGCGTCATCCCATCTACACCGGATTGCTTGTCCACCTCATCGGCGCGTGTCTAGCGACGGGAAATCTGCTGCTCGGCGCCGGCACGCTCCTCATCGTCCTGCCGATCTTCGTCGTCCGTGCGCGCACCGAGGAGCGGCTGCTGCGCGAGCAGCTCGGCCCAACCTACGACGCGTATGCGCGCGAGGTCGGGATGCTCATCCCCTTCGTCGGTCGCCGCGCCGCATAGGATCGCGCCGTGCCATCGCGCTGGCTGGCGATCTCGGTCGCGATCAGCAACCTGCTGGTCCCGCTGAACTCGACCATGATCGTCGTTGCGCTGCCGCAGGTCGCCCGCGATCTTCGGGTC
>Ga0137376_10002907_pt1 | contig 10475 bp, 6 predicted proteins | sample SagtaG_23_FD_104814 | JGI IMG/M metagenome (GOLD analysis project Ga0137376, IMG submission 104814) | Vadose zone soil microbial communities from Sagehorn Ranch, Mendocino, California, USA - Sage2_L_20_16 metaG | ecosystem: Environmental > Terrestrial > Soil > Vadose zone | place: USA... | reverse complement strand
GAGCGCTTCGTCGCGGAGGCCAACACGAGCGTCTACTACGAGAGCGCGATCGAGGATCTGGCGCGGGCGGTGCCGGTTCGCGCGGTCGAGGTTGACGGGCTGCGATGGGTCGAGGTCGACGATCACGGCGACCTCGCCCGGGCGCTGGAGCTCCTTCGCGCGCCCGCCGAGAGCCGCGGGTGAGCGAGCCGCTCGCCGTTTGGCGGCGCTATATCGAGCTGCCGCGGTTTCTTCGCGTGGTCACCGGCCACGAGGAGCTCGTCAGGACACTCGACGAGCTCGTCGCCGCGCTTGGTTTCGAGCGGCTCGTGTTCGTGAGCGGTGCGACGGCGACGGCGGCGCTCGATTCCGGCGTTGCCTGAACGAGCCGGGGCCGCTCCAACTTGGTGGTGGCGCAGGCGGCATCGCTGAAGGCCGCGTACGTCTGCTTCCGCCCCGTGATGCGGAAGGAACGAATCTTATAGCAGTACACGGTCGTTGGCGTCAGCGCACCGTCCGTATACGCTGTCGCGCTCGCGCCTAACGATACGAGCAGCGTGTACTGGCCATTCGTGCCGGGCGACCGATGGATCTCGTAGCCTGCCTCGCCGGCGACGTCCGCCCAAGCGAGGCTGATCTCGCTGGAAGACAGCGCCGTCGCCGTCAGGCTGGACGATTGCGAGACCTGTCTGCGCAGCAACGATCCATCGCGCGGCGCGACTGGCCCCTTGCCGTCGCAACTCGCAGCCCCGACGAGCGCACAAATCAGAATGAGTCTCCCTGCTGGTTCTTGTGGCATATGTGCTCCAACGGAAGATGTCGGCGTTAGTGCCTAACGATGCGCCTGTGGGACGACTTCTCCAGTAGCAGCGACGGTCACGCGCTCCTCGAACTCGCCGGAAACCGAGCCGTCGGCGTGGCGAATGGCGCTTATGGAGTACTTGAAGTCGTTGCCGGTCATGGGTCTCCCTTGATGATGACAGTGCGCGCGAGGGTAGAGATCAGCGCGCCTCGATCATCAGAACGGACCGGTCACCGTCGCATTGCGCGACCGCGGGCTGCTAGGGCTGGCCGAGCACCTTGAGGGGCGTCGCGCTATCGGCGGTCTTGCTGCCGACGCCGAGCGCGCCATTGCTGTTGTTCCCCCAGCAATACCAGACGCCGGCGACCGTAGCCGCGCAGCTCACACTGGCGCCGACGCTCAGTTTCTCGAACGCTAACCCGCCAACCACCGGCTGCGGCGTCATGAAGTTCGTCGATGATATCGATCCGATTCCCAACTGCCCATTGGCGTTCGATCCCCAGCAGTAGGCAGCGTGGGCGGCATCGATGGCGCAGGTGTGATTCCCGCCGGCGCGGACGACGAGGAAGGTGTGGCCGCCGACGACGGCACTCGGCACCGCCGACGGAGTGGGGCCGTTTCCATTCCCGAGCTCTCCCTCGAAGTTCCATCCCCAACAGTAGAGGGCACCGGCACTCGTTAGGCCGCAAGTATGTGACTCACCCGCACTGAGTGAGGCAAAGGTGAGCCCGCCCTGCACCGCCAGCGGCGTGGCGCTGCTCACGCCGATATCGCCGGCACCAAGCTGGCCGCCGGCATTGTTCCCCCAGCAGTACGCGACTCCCGCTGCCGTTAGGCCGCAGGTGTGCGAGCCACCAACGGCGAGCGACGCGAAGGAAATCCCGCCCTGCACCCCCAGCGGCGTCAGGCTCGATGCGACGTCGACGCTGCCGAGCTGTCCGCCCTGATTGGAGCCCCAGCAGTACGCCGCGTGTGTCACAGTGAGCCCACAGGTGTGCGTCGTGCCGGCGTCGAGCTCGACGAAGCGCAGACCGCCGAACACGGGCATCGCGCGCCAGCCGGTGGCCGTCGACCCATTACCTAACGACCCGTCGCCGTTGTATCCCCAGCAGTAGCCGACGCCGTCAGTTCTTAGACCACAGGTGTGTAGGCCGCCAGCGCTCACGCTGGAGAACGTTGGCTGGCCCGTCACCGTGACTGGCCATGGGTAATAGATCTGGCCCGGAGCACTCGGAAGCGGATTGATCACCCCTGGCCTCCCGATCTGCCCGAAATCGCCGGCGCCCCAACAGTACGGGATGCCGCTCGCGGACAGACCGCACACGTGCGCCTTTCCCGCGCTGAGCGTCTGAAACGCTACCCGAGTCACGCTGAATAATTGAGTCGCGCTGAATCCGCTCCAGCGGGCGGTGACCGTCGCGGACCCGGGAGAAACACCGGCGATGATCCCCGATGCATTGACCGTCAGAACGGCCGTATTGGAGCTCTCCCACTGTACATCGTTCGCCGGAACTGGTGCTCGGCCGCCGGCGGCATTCCTGCTCATGCTCATCAATTGCTCACGCTGACCGAGAAGGATGGAATCGACATCCTCGGTAAGAACAATTCCAGCGATGGAAGGAATCAAGCCCACACTCACCACGGTCGTGTCCTTCGTGCCGTCGATGTCGGCGATGATCTTTGTGATTCCGCTCGACACGCCAGTGACTCTGGCGGCGTCACTTGCGGTTGCTTTCACGGTTGCGACGCCAGGGTTGGTGCTCGACCAGCGGACGAGTCGGTTGCGAAGCAGGTTGTCGTCCGGATCTCGCGCTACCACGCTGAGCTCCGCGCTGTCCCCGATGGCGATCGTCGCCGTGTCGACCGATAACGTAACGGAGCCCACGTCGTTGAGCGTATTTGAAACCTGGACGAGCATAGCCGTATACAGGCGCTCGACTTGCGCGTAGACGACGCCACTTCCAGGGCTCACCGGCGTGACCAACCCGGTCGGCGTAACCTTGATGACGTCAGGTCCGGAAAAGGACCAAGTGATCGGCTTGCCGGTCAGCGCATTTCCCTGCGCGTCCATCGCCGTAACGGTCGCCTGGAACTGATCGCCGACGCGAACGATGACATTGCCGGGAACGAGACTGAGTCCAGCCACCGGTCCTTCGACGGTCGTGCCCGTCGTGAAGGGAATCGTCACCGTTGAGTCGAGCGCTGTACCATCGAGATCCATCACGGCGCGATTCACCACCAACTGATATTCGGTATTTGGCTCGAGCTGCGAAGCAGGCTCGAACACTGCCGCCGCCGTGACACCGGCGAGAAGTTTTGCGGTACCACTTACCTGCGTGCTGCCGCGGAAGAGTTGAATGGATGATGCGGAGAGAGACGGAGCAGACACCGGCTCGCTGAAGATGATCTCGATGCTCTTATTGAGCGGCACGGCGGTCTTGCCACGGCTCGGGATCGTGCGCACGACCGTGGGCGCGAGGGCGAAGGGAACCACTTTATCGAAGCGTGGGCCGCTGCCACCGCCCGCTGTTTGAACATTGATGTGGATGGTGTCGCCTGGGTTCGCGGACAACGGCACGGGATCTAGGCCGCCATCGACCATTGGCGCGCTTACGATCGCGCCGGTGCGCGCGTCGCTGACGATGGCGGTGTCGCCGCCGGGCGCGGTGTTAGGCAGCAGCGACACATAGGCGACGTTAGGTTCGGCGCCAGTAAGGGCGAACGTATAGGACGCGTTCGACTTCGAGGTCGACTGCGCGGCCGCAGTCGCCGGTGCCTGACGAGTCCCCAGCGCGGCCGAGGCGTTCGTCGCGACGTTCGAGACGATCATCGGCGACGTTGTGATCGTCGCGGGCGGCGCCGCGATGTCGTGCGTGCACGCGCCGAGCGAGATCGCGAGAGTGACAACGGCGAGACTACGGCCTAATATCACGATGTCGAGCCATTTCCAGTTTGCCGAACGGATGGTTGTAGTCATCAGCAGAATACACGGCGACGAAAACGTCACCGTTTGAAGCGATTGCGTCGCTCATGAACTGGACGACGTTGAGCCTGGCGAGCAGACGGACGGATTGCAGCGCTCCATCGCGCGATAGCTTCGCCAGGAAACCGTCGACTGACCCTTGTGGTGGCTCCGGAATGTCGTGTAAGGCGTCGCCGTTGAAGGTACCGCCGACGACGTACACACCGGTTCGATTCGCCGTGACACCGGACGCATCGTCGTCATCGCCGCCGTCGAGCTGACGAACCCAAATTATTCGGCCATCGCTGCCGACTCGTAGAACAAGCGCGTCCTGCAGATGCCCGGCGTAGTAGCCATCCCAGATAGCTCCGACGACGTACACGCCGCCGTCCGGATCCGCGGCGAGCTTCCTTGCGCTCGTGTTCTGTCCCGGGACAGCGTACTGGCTCATCCATCCACGTGAGCCATCTCCGTCGAACTTCAGCACGTAGATAGACCCAAACCGGTCGGGTGGCGCGTCGAAGGTGGCCTTGGAGCCGACGACGTACACACCGCCCCCGAGTGGGTCGGCCACCAGGTCCGCGATGTACTCGTAATCTTTCGCGTCAACAAATACCGTTGCGTTGAATTTTCGAATCCACAACTGATTTCCGTCGCGGTTGTACTTGGCGACGAATGATCGTCCGTCAGTGGAATCCGAGGCGCTTCCGGCAAAGTAATAGTTGCCTAACGCATCCGACGTCGCCGAACAACTCGCGTGACCGATCAGAGTGCCCCCGATCTGTTGCGTCCGCAGGAGGTGACCAGCGTCATCGTACAGCAAGAGGAGACAGTCGCTATACGGCTGTTCCGGCGCGGCGGTCGTCGTTGCCGCGACATAGAGACGACCGGATGCGTCGATGCCCATCGATGACGGTGCCTCCGAATTCGGCCCTCCGAAGGTTCGCACCCACTGCCGATTACCCGCGACATCGTATTTGATCACGACGACGTCAGTCCTAGAGCTCGGGCTCGAGAACGCGCGCACCGCGATGTAGACGTTGTTCATCCCGTCGACCACCATTGGGAGATGTCCGGGAGACGAAAACAGAAATCCGTCGATTGGTCGAATTATGTCCCAGCGGATGTCGACAAGGACGGCAAATGGCGGACTGCTTGTAACATTGCCGTCAGCGTCGATCGCCTTCACGACATAGGTTTGTGAGCCGTTGTCCGCGGCGGTGACATTCACGGGCACCACGGTGGGATTCGGCGGCGCCGTCACCTCGGCGACCTTGGTCTGACCATTGTAGATCTCAATGCGAGCGAGGGCCTTGTTCAATGCGACCGAGAAGCTGATGTGTCCCGGCGTCGTGAGTCGATTCTGCGAGACTGCGAAGGCTGTCTGGGACGGCGGATTGGCCGTCAGATTCACGACCGTGGACACGCTGTTGCTCGTGCCAACTTGGCCGTCCGCAGCGTAAGCCTTGGCGGTGAACTCCCAGGTCCCGTTGTCGTTGAGACTTTGCACATCGCGGGTGAGCTCGTATGGCGGGGTGATGACCTCGCCTAACCGAGTCGGCGCGTCGCTGCCGGCTCGCCGCTGATAAAACTCGACGTTCCGGACGTTGCTTCCGCTGACCACGGCGTGGAGCGTGATCGCACCCGCCGCGTTCATATTGGCAGGCGTCGCGGTGAGCGTTACGCTTGGCGGCTGCGCGGGGCCGGTTGTATCTCGAGCCGGCGAAGTGGGGTGCTTCGTCGTTGAATCACAGGCAGCGACTGCGCAACAGGCTGCCGCCGTTAGGCAACGGCAGACGTTCGCATGCAGCAGCTTCGACATGGCGGCCTCTTGTTAGGGATTGGCTCCCCCCACCACCACGAACCCCGCCCAATAAAACGGACCGGCGGTGGAGGGATTGCGCAGCGTTTCACGCTGCGCCTGCGAAAGAGCCGCTACGGTTGCGTCCCCGCCGCGAAGCCGACGATACAGTCGCTCCATCACCTTTGCGGTCGAGCGATCTTCAACGGCCCAGAGCGTCGCGATAACGTGTTCGGCGCCGGCGCCAAGGAAGGCGCGTACTAATCCCACCCAGTCATCGCCCGCCGGTACGTCCGACGCCATGCCCGACGCAAGCGCTGTTTGGCAAGCACTGAGCACGACGAGTCGCGCATGCAGCGTCAGCCCGAAGACTTCGTGCACCTCCAGCCGACCATCGTGCGTCGAGTCGGAGTTCAATTCCACGAATGAGAAGAGCGGATTGTGCTGATTCAAGACACCGTACGTCGCGAGATGGATGACGCCGAATTGTTCGGCGCTCGCCCGAAATGCCTCCTCCGTGGCCTGCGGGCCGCTCAGCACCGTTACGCCCGATCCATAGAGCGAGCGGATGGCCTGGATCTCGTCGCCGGAGCCCGGAAGTGCACTGACGCGCGGTGCCACCGCGAGAACCTTCTCATTTGTCGCGGCGCTTCGCTCAGTGAAGCGCGTCCACAACGAGGCCGACGGAGCGTAGCCAATGTCGTAGCGTTCGACGAGGAATTCGTCACGTTCGCCATGCCGGACGAGCGCCGAGAAGGGGAGATAATGCAGCTCGGCGTGCGGCACGACGACGAGCTGTCGTACGCCAGTCAAGAATCCGGCGTCTTCCGCGGGGGCAACGAGCTGGGCGTACAACCGTCGCAAAGGACCGCGCCATGGTGCTGCCACGGCCGAGCCACTCGCCCGACTCAGTGTGCCGCGCGCAAAGTCGACAAGCGACGCGAGTGCGGCTTTACCGACGCCGAGGTCGAGCGCGCGAATGGTATCCGACCGCACGACGAAGAGCAGCGTCGTCGAATCGGTGACGAGATACTCGAGTAGCGCTTGATCGCCACGAAGACGGCTGGCGACGCCTCGCCACGCGATCACGTCGGCGTGAGGAGCCGCTCCGCCATTTTCGTCCTGGAGCGCGATGAGAACTTGCTGATACTCTTCCTGGGCGTGCGCGAGCGCTTCGCGCGTGACGCCGGTACCGGCGTCTGACACGTCCGGTCCGCGCAGAGTCGTTGGGCTCACAGACCCTTCGAGCCGCTGCGTCAACTCGGCGATGTGGCGGCGCAACGTCTCCTCTCGCGCGAGGACGCTGCTATCCGCGGTTGCCGGGCGGGCAACGGCGCCGCGCCCGAACAGCTCGAGCATCTGCCGGGCGCGCATCCGTTCGCTCACCGCGAAGGCGTCGGCGAGCGCGCCGCGTTCGCGTTCAAGGAGTGCTAATTGCGCGTACGGCCGCCACTTGTCACTCAAAAACATCGAGCGACGGACGACGGACGGCAGCGATGCGGCCATTCGTTCGACGTCGGCGATCGCGAGGCGAAATTCAAGCGCCGCCTCGGCCGTAGCGCCGCGCGAACGAAGCGCCCGTGCCAAGCCCTCGTGCAGTCGCCACGAGACGGCGGGCGCCGTGCGCCCCTGCATCACCGTCAGACCATTTCGATACTCCCGTTCCGCGGCGAGCGGCGACCGCATATCGAGCTCCACGTCGCCGAGCGCGACGAGCGCCGCGGCCTCACCAATCGCGTCGCCGAGGGTGTGCAAGCTGTCGCGACTCTCGGCAATGATCGTGCGCGCGCCTAACGTGTCCGCCTCCTGCTCGCGTGCATACCCCAGCATGAGTCGCGTCAGTGCCGCCGACCGTCGATCTCCGGCACCGATCTGTACCCGTCCGATCGCATCGAGCTGAGACGCCGCACGAGCGTATTGTTCCCGCCTCATCAAGAGAATGGCGCTGCCCTGCCGGGCTTCCGATTCGCCCATCGTGTTTCGTGCGCGACGATACAACGAGCGCGCCACGTCGTATTGCCGCTCCGCCTGCCGGTAGTCGTTCAGTTGCGCCAGCACGTCCGCATGCGCCAATGCGACACCAGCCGCGAGCTCGGAGGATTGCGGCGCTCGTCCCAGTAGCTGCTCGGCGCGGCGGAGCTCGCTGAGCGCGCCGTGCAGGTCACCCATCGCCGCGTCTACAAATGCTAAATCACGCCGAACCTGCACGAGGTCTTCCATCGTGCCAGCGCGAGCGAAGAGTGCAAACGCCTCCTTGAGGCGGTCACGGGCGGCGCGATAGTCGCCGGTGCGGACCGAAAGCAGTGCGAGATTCTGAAGGGCGAGCGCCGCATCGGCGTCGCTTCCGAGCTTGCGATCCAATGTCAACGCATCGAGGTAGTCTGTAAACGCGTCGGCGTAGTTGGCGTCGGCGGTCGCCAGATTGCCAAGGTTGAGCAGCGCGGTCGCCGCCGCGTCGTCGAGATCGTGATCGCGGGCGATGCGAAGCGCCTCGGCGTATTGTCTTCTGGCCTCCTTTCCATCGCCGATCGAGGCAGCGATCAGCCCGAGGTTGTTATGGTCGGCGCTCGCGCCAACGACGTCACCGATCCTCGTGCGCAGCTCGAGGGAGTGCGCGTACGATTGTGCCGCTTTGCGCAGGTCGCCACGATCCTTGGACAGGCTGCCCAGCGTCCCGATCGCATTCGCCGCGGTGCGACGATCGCCGATTGCCTCGGCGAGCTGCCTTGCACGCTCGAGATAGAGTTGCGCGCTGTCGATTTCCATCAAGCGGTAGTATCCCGCGCCGATGTTCCCAAGCGCGCCGGCCATACCGCCGCTATCGGGGATCGCACGTGACTGGCGGAACGCGTCTCGCCAGCGCGCAATGGCGGCGGTCGGACCCTTGCTGGCGTACGCGGCATTGCCGCCGAGGCGAAGGCTGTCAGCGACAACCTTCGCGAGGCGCCGCGTCCGATCGAATCGCGCGAACCGGTTCAGGTTCGCGAGGGGGAAGGAGTCGGTCCAGGCCGATGCGTAAGCTGACGCGATACGGTAGGCGAGTCGCATGATGGAGTCGGCGTCCGACGGACGGGCATGCGCCGCTTCAGTCGTGAGGTCGGCGAGCAGATCTCGTGCGTCGTTAGGCCAACGGCGAACGGCGGCATGGATCGCGGCGCTGTCGCCGCGCTCCACACCCGATTTGACACGAGTCGCGGCCTGCGAGCTCGCCGTACTCGCCCAGCAGATCAGCGCGAAGGCGACGCAACGTCTCATCGACGCGGACGGCGGAGAGAGAATTCCACCAGCTCGGAGGCCGTGTGTCGTTCGAAGCCGACATCGGCCTGGACCTGCCAATACAACGTCTGCGCCGCGTGAAGCGAAACGGAGGACGGTAGCGACAAGATGGTGTCGGGTGTCGCCCGCTCGAACAATACGGACCCGTTCGTATCGAAGATCCGAACCCGGTAGCGGTCCGCGTGCGGGACGGACGTCCAGGAGAAGACGCCAATCGAGTCGATCGCGCCGACTGGAGAAACGGGGATCGGTGATACCACGGTGGTGACTGGCGATTCGCGGTGCGAGGCCGCCGGTTCTCGATTAACGCGCGGCAATAGAAAAATGAGAAGCACCGCGGCCACAGCCGCGGACGACGCGACGAGTCTTCTCCCGGTCCACCGCGCGCGTGGAAGAGTCGCGATGATGCGCGCGGCGTCGCTGACTTCGGCGCGGCACTCCGGGCACCGGGCGAGGTGGGCCTCGATGCGGGCACGGCGTTCGCCAGTGAGCGCGTGATCGATGTACGCCGCTAGATCGTTAGGCGCGAGGTGTTGATCGATCACGAGCGTTTCCGCCGTCGACGTTGACATTGCGCTCTCTGCTCCGTGAAGTGCTGGCTACTCCATAGAACGGACTTCGGCGCCGATTTTGCGGTCGGCGCCCTCACGGCTCGGCGTCCTCGACGCCGCGACGCGCCAAACCGCGACGGACGAGGGAGAGGGCATTCGACAGTCGCCGGTAGACGTGAAAGACCGATGGCAAGCCGACAAGGCGGGCGATCTCTCGCACTGGACGCTCGTCCTCGAAACGGAGCGCGAGGATCAATCGATCAGATGGGTCGAGCTCGTCGAGGGCATCGCGCAGCGCGTCCAGAAGACCTTGACGTCGCAGCGCGAGGTCGGCGTCGCTCGCCGAGTCGGCGATCAGCGCGTCGGGCTCGATCTGCTCGGCGACCAGATCTTCGAGTCGTCGTCTGGTGAGCTGGGCGTCCTTGTGCTCGCGGTCCTCACTACGCGAACGTCCGTAGCGGGCGCGCGAGTAGTCGAGGGCCAGGCGTCGCACGACGACGACGAGCCACGAAGCGAATTTCGTATTCGGCTCGGCAACGTAGGCGCTCAGTCGCCGGCAGTTGTCCTGACGAAGAGCGTCGAGTGCGTGCAGATAGGCGTCCATGGCGGCGTCGGGATCACGCACGACGGCCCGGCATGTGTGGAGCACGGTGTCGCTATAGGCAGCGACAAACTCGGCCCAGGCCTCATCGCGTTGGGTGTGTTCGGTCGCGTTCCGCAGTCGCGACAACGTGAGCTCGAGCCTGCCCGAAGTTACGAATTCACTCGTAGCGCACCCCGATCCGGATGGGAGGAGCGCTGCTAGCTTACGGCCCGATGTCGCGCACCGCCAGATCTTCGCGAGCAACAACGCGGGGTGCTAGTGGCTAGGTGGTTACTCACAAGCTCCTAGCACCTAACACCTATCACCTTGTTAGCATCTGGCATCAGCCATTTCGTTGGTCTATTCTCTTGCTCGACAAAAGCGGAGCACAACGATGATCGCGCGATTTGGAGTCTTGGTCTGTATCGTTGCATCGACTGCGTGCGCGTCGTCGGGAGCGGCTCGCATTGCGACCGGGAGCGTGAGCCGGTGGAGCGGCAGCTTCCGCCCGGCGGCGTCGG
>Ga0137376_10002905_pt1 | contig 10477 bp, 10 predicted proteins | sample SagtaG_23_FD_104814 | JGI IMG/M metagenome (GOLD analysis project Ga0137376, IMG submission 104814) | Vadose zone soil microbial communities from Sagehorn Ranch, Mendocino, California, USA - Sage2_L_20_16 metaG | ecosystem: Environmental > Terrestrial > Soil > Vadose zone | place: USA... | reverse complement strand
TCGTCCACTGCGAGGTCGGGCCGCCCGATCACCAGTCAGAGTTTCGAGTAGAGGCCGTCGTTCGCCGCAGCCACGGCGATCCAGCCGTCGGCGGCGCGAAACGGTTGGTAGGGGACGATGCTCGGGTGTGCGTTCCCGTACCGCCGCGGCTCTTCTCCTGTGAGCAGTGCGTTGGCGCCGACGTTGACAAGCGCTGCGAAGGCGGTGTCGAGAAGCGAGACCTCGACGCGGTCCCCCTCCCCGGTAACGTCTCGTCGATGAAGCGCAGCGAGAATCGCCGTGGCCGCATTGAGGCCGGTCAGCACGTCGACAATCGCCACACCGACCTTCACCGGTTCGCCGTCGGGCTCACCCGTGATCGCCATCAGGCCGCTCTCGGCCTGAACGGTGAAGTCGTAACCGGCCCGGTCGCTCGGCTCCCGTGAGCCGAAACCGCTGATCGTGCAGTAGACGACGTCCGGCCGCCGCGCCCGCACTGCTTCGTAGTCGAGGCCCAGCCGTGCCGCACCGCCAGGCCGGAAGTTCTCGATCACGACGTCGGCACGCGCGCACAACTCGAGCGCGAGGTCACGACCTTCCGGATCCTTCAGATCGACGGCTACGCTGCGCTTGCCCCGGTTGACCGAGAGGAAGTAAGCGGACTCGCCGCCGGCGAACGGAGGGCCCCACGCGCGCGTCTCGTCCCCGCCGGCCGGGTGCTCGATCTTGACGACGTCGGCTCCCAGGTCTGCGAGCGTCATCGTCGCGTACGGACCGGCGAGCACACGCGAGAGGTCGACGACCCGCACGCCTGCGAGGGGCGGCGCATTTGCCGGCTGCGACACGGTTCGAGTCTAGGCCGCGCTCATCGGCCGGAGCGCTGCATCGCGGCGTCGAACGCGATCGCCGACGGCGCGAAGTCCGTGCGACGGACGAAGGCCAGCGCGTCCGGAGCGCCCCAGTCGCGGTCCATGCCCGAGTCCTCCCACTCGATCGAGAGCGGGCCCGTGTAACCGATTCTGTTCAGCGCCCGGAACAGAGACTCGAAGTCGACATCGCCGTGACCGGGCGAGACGAAGTCCCAGCCGCGCTCGACCTCGCCGAAGTCGAGATGGCTGGCGAGGATGCTCTTGCGTCCGTCCAGCGTCCTGCGCGAGTCCTTGACGTGCACGTGGTAGATCCGGTCGGCGAACTCCTCGACGAACGCCGCGGAATCGAGGAACTGATGCGCGAAGTGGCTCGGGTCGAAGTTGAGGCCGAACTCCGGCCTCCGGTCGATCGCAGCGAGGGTCTTGCGCGTCGTGACGAAGTCGTACGCGATCTCCGTCGGGTGAACCTCCAGGCCGAAGCGGACGCCCTCGGCAGCGAAGACGTCCATGATCGGCCCCCAGCGTTCGGCGAAGTCCTGGTAGCCCCGCTCGATCTCGTCGAAGTCGTTCGGCGGGAACGAGTACAGCAGGTGCCAGACGCTCGAGCCGGTGAAGCCGTTGACCTGCTCGACGCCGAACAGTGTCGCAGCGCGAGCCGTGTCCTTCAGCCGCTCCGCTGCGCGTTGGCGCACACCTTCGGGCTCGCCGTTCCCCCACACTTCGGGGGGCAGAATCGCCCGATGCCGCTCATCGATCGCATCGCAGACACACTGACCGACGAGGTGCGCGCCGATCGCATGGACCTGCAGCCCGTTCCGCTCGAGGATGTCGCGCCGCGAGTCGACGTACCCCGAATCGGCAAGCGCCTTGTCGACCTCGAAATGATCGCCCCAGCAGGCCAGCTCGAGGCCGTCGAAGCCCCACGTACCCGCTTTCGCAGCGAGCTCCTCGACCGGCAGGTCGGCCCACTGGCCGGTGAAGAGCGTAACCGGCCGCGCCATCAGGCCGCCGCCAACACGGGAACCGCGAGACCGGGGGCGCCGAGCTCCGAGGTCGCCGGCTCGTAGCCGGAGCGGGCGAGCAGCTCCATCCCGAGGCGCGCGCGCCGGACGCGCTCGCGCGAAAGAGCCACCGTCGTCGCTTCGATGTGAGTCCCGGCGGGATAGACGTCCGGCGCGTTGCGAAGACCGAACTTGACGTACACAGGCGCGGCCACGCGAATGATCTCGGGGATCTCGTGTAAGCGGACGAAGCCACCGATGTTGTCGGGTGCTTCGACGTAGAGATCGAGGGGAAGGTCCACGGCTGCGCGAATGGCCGCGATCTGGGGCAGGGACAGGTCGGTGGGCAGGTTGAGCGTGTTCGCCCCGAGCTGAGCGAGGACGCGCGCTGCGGCCGGGTTCGCGGCGGGCAGCATCACCGAGATCTTGGCCTGCATGTCCTGGGGCAACTCACCGGCCGCACGCATCACTCCGAAGACGGAGAGCAGACCGAGATCGGCGATCAGGACACTCCGGATGCCGTGCGCCGCGGCCCGTCTCACATCCTCGATTCCCTGGACGATCTGCTCCTGGCCACGCGACGTCGGTGCGACGACCGCGCCTGCCGGCGTCCGCGCCATCGCCGACGTGTCCCAAGCTGCGTTGGGCCGTGCGAAGAGGCTGATCTCGACGCGGGCCTCCGCTGCCGCGCGAGCCATCCGGTCGAGCTCATCGTCCATCTGGAGGAAGACGCCGCTGCCCTGCGAGACACGGTGGACACGCACGTCGAGACGGTCGGACTCCTCGAGCACTGCGTCCAGGCACGACGGGCCTTCGACGCTCGGGATCTCGACCCTGAAGTGCGCGCCGTCGGGGAACCGCTTCTCCGAGGAAGGCAGATCGTGCAGGTCTCCGCCCGGCAGCCCGATCGACTCCAGGAACGAGCGTGTGGCTTCGCTACCGCTCATGCGACCTCGACCCGCATCGGCTCAGGTCGCGGCGACCGGCTCGACACCGAGGTAGCGGCGCTGGGAGTCGGGATCGTTCCGAAGCTGTTCGGCAGTCGTTTCGACTGCGATCGACCCGGCGACCATGACCAGCTGCCGGTCTGCCAGCGCAGTTGCCACGCCGAGGTTCTGCTCGATGAGCAAGAGGGCGACCCCTTCGTCCTGGAAGCGCTTGCAGGTGTCCACGAGCTGTTCGATTACGGTCGGCGCGAGCCCCTCGGACGGCTCATCCATGATCAGGAGCTTCGGGTTGAGCAACAGCGCGCGACCGATTGTGAGCATCTGCTGCTCACCTCCGGAGAGCTGCGCTCCGCCGTTCCGCTTCCGCTCGGCAAGGCGCGGAAAGAGCTTGTACACACGCTCTGGGTTCCAACCGCCGTTACGACCGTTGCGGCCGCTGACCATGCGGAGGTGCTCGTCAACGCTGAGAGAGGGAAAGAGCCGGCGTCCCTGCGGGACGTACCCGATACCGAGCTTCGCAATCTTGTACGAGGGTCGGCCGATCAGCTCGGTACCGAGGAAGCGGATCGAGCCGGTCGCTCTGGGGGGCGTGAGGCCCATGATCGCCGCGCAAAGTGTCGTCTTGCCCATGCCGTTGCGGCCGATCACGGCCACCGGCTGCTCGTTCTGCACGTCGAACGACACGTCGTCGAGGACGTGTGCGCTGCCGTAGAACGCGTTCAGCCCCTCGACCGAGAGCAGCTGTTCACCCACTCGCTCCTCCCTCCGGTTCGGAGCCGTAGTGGCTCCCCAGGTAGAGATCGTGAACCAGCTGGTTCGCGCGGATCTCTGCCGGCGTTCCCTCCACGATCACGCGGCCCTCGTGCATCATCGTCACACGCTCTGCAACACGGAGTGCGATATCCATGTCGTGCTCGATCAGGATCAGCGTGATGTCAGCGTCGAGCGCGAGCAAGAGCTCGGTCAGAAGCTGACGTTCACCACGGGACAGACCTGACGCGGGCTCGTCCAGCATGAGGAGCTTGGGTTCTGCAGCAAGGGCCATCGCAAGCGCGACCTGTCGGTGTTCCCCGTGCGCGAGCGCGCCGACTACGTCGCCGAGCCTGCCGTCGATCGCAGCTCGGCGCGCGGCCTCGCGTGCACGCGCACGGAGCTCGGCGTCTTTGCGGGGAAGGACGACCGGGCGTAGGTGCCCTCGGCCGACCCCGACAATCGCCAAGAAGATGTTGTCCTCGACGCTGAGACCGAGGAAGAGCCGTGACTGCTGGTAGCTTCGGGCTAGACCGAGCTTCGCCCGCTGGCGTGCAGGTTCCCGGGTGACGTCCCGGCCGAAGAGCTCGATCCGGCCGGACGTCACCGGGAGATCACCTGCGACGACGTTGAACAGCGTCGTTTTCCCCGCACCGTTCGGTCCGAGGATCGCGCGACGTTCGCCGGGTATGACGTCGAGGTCGACGTCGCTCACGGCGTGAAGGCCGCCGAAGCGCCGGCCGACCCCCCGCAATCGGAGGATCGGCTCGGCGCTCTCGGCGTGCGCTGCCGCTTCGGTCAACGCCTACCCGATGGTCTTCTTGGTGATCACGCCGTTCTGGACTGCCTTGATGTGCCCCGCCCAGGGGAACTTGTGCTTCACGCAGGGCGGCTGGCTGCGACCAGGCGGCGGCGAGGTCTTCTTGAAGAACCCACCGAACGACTGGTCGACGCCCGGCACATAGCCAACGATCTTGGCAGCGGGCTTCCCGTCCGGCCCTTTGACGATCTGCTGCGGGTACTGGTCGGCGATCGCCTGCCGGTTCGAGTCGAGCTTGACCTGACCTCCATTGCTGACCTGGTACCCGGCCTTGATCGACCTGGGCAGTGACGCGTTCAGGCTGGCCCCAAGTGCGCCGCCTGACTTCGTCAGCCCGATGACGAGCGCGTGAGCGGCGTTGAAGTAGTTGTAGACGAAGCTGTCCGTGACGTTGAATCCGGCCGGCCCGAACCACTTCTTCATGGTCGCCTCGTACTGCTTCGCCCCAGCCGTCTTCAGGCCAGGCGCGTTGCCGAAACCGCCGTAATACGCGCCGATGAGCCGCGGGGCGACGTCGGCGAAGCCGCTCTGGAAGAAGAAGAACAGGTTGCCGACGAACTTCTTCGGATCGACCTTCCCGTAGGCCGACTCGTAGGCCTTCAGCGACGGCCCCGTGCCGGTTCCACCCACGACCCAGAAGTACCCGTCGACTTTGCTAGGCGCCGGCAGTTGCTGGACGTACGGCGCGTAGTCAGTCGTGTTGAGCGGCGGGAAGACTCGCTTCACGATCTTGCCGCCCGCGCCGCAGAAGTCGGCGATCAGGCCGGCCGCGGACGTCCAGCCGAAGCTGTAGTCGTCCATGATGATGGCCGCCTTGCGCCAGCCGAGCTTCTTGTAGGCCAAGATGCCGGTGCCGGCGTTCCATTGGGCGCCGTCGCCGTGGTAGCGGAACATGTTCTTCGGCGCGATCTGCAGCGTCGGGTCCTGAGACCCGGCCGTGCCGATGATGAACGTCTTCGTCGGGTGCTTCTGTGCGTAGTGCGCGATCGTGACCGCCTCGTCCCCCGAGAGCGGGCCGATCATGATGTCCGCCTTCAGCTGCTCCATCAGGCGCTTGGTCTCGGAGATCGCGACCGGGACCGTGTCGTTGCCGCAGCCGTAGCCGACGATCTTCACCGGATGCCCGCCGATCGTGATCCCGGTCATCCCGGCGGAGGGCTTCTTCGAGCTGACCGGCTTGCCATGTGCATACTGGGCCAGCGCGGCCTCCGCTCCGCCGATGTCGAGCTCGTAGGCGCCTCCGAAGGCGCCCTTGCAATCCGACATGATCGCCAGCCTGATCACGCTCGCCGAATGTGCCGCGAGCGAGCTCGCGGCAATCGCGGCAGCCACGATCGCCATAGCGGCGAATGGAAGCAGGATCCTCCACCTCCGCCCTCTTAGTCGACCCATGTTCTAGCCCTCCTAGTGGATTGTTGACCTGCGCTCACACCGGGCGACTGTACGACGTTTGAGAGTCCGTGACCAAACCTCCTTTCCTTTTACGCCTGGGGCCCCGCCGTGCCGGCCGCCGCAGCCGCCCGCGGACCCGAGCCCTCTCGGTAACCAGCCGCGTCCCAGAGCCGGTCCCACAGCCCCATCAGCCCGCTGGGAGAGACGATGACAATGGCGAGGAAGATGAGCCCGATGACGGTGTTGAAGCTCCCACCCAGGACCGGCACCGACACGTCGCGGACGTAGTTGTTGATGACGACGAAGGCGAAGGCGCCGAGCCATGCGCCCTCGACGCGGCCGAGGCCGCCGATGACAGCGACGATGAGCAGATCGACGGTTGCGCCGAGGCCGACGTTGTCGGGGGCGATCACGCCGTTCCACCACCCGTAGAGGACGCCGGCCAGGGACGCGATGAATGCGGCGAAGGTGAACGCAAGCGTCCGGTGGAGGGCAACGTTGTAGCCGAGCGAGCCCATCCGCACCGGGTCGTCGCGAACGCCCTGAAGCGAGATTCCGAAAGGCGTGCGCACCACGTGACGGATCGCGAAGTACACGACCAAAGCGGTGACGAGTGCGATGTAGTAGAGCCGGTTTGGCTGGGTGACGGGATCGCCAACGAGCGCCGGGGTGCGGTCCGCTATCCCCGCGATCCCCGAGAAGCCGGATACCTGGGTCACCTGGCCGAAGAAAGTGAACGCGATGACGGCGTAGGTGAGGGTGATCATCAGGAAATAGATCCCTGCGCTGCGGCTCGCAACCGCGCCGAAGACGAGCCCGATCGCCGTCGTGATCGCGATCGCGAGCACGACCGCGAGCCATGGGTCAAGGCCGAGATGGAGGCCCTTGACTGCGCCTTTCGTGACCATGTTGCCGAGCGCAAAGGCGCTGATGCCGTAGAGAGCCGTCTGCGCGAGCGAGACCATGCCGCCGTAGGCCGTCAGAAAGACGAGGCTGGCGGCCGCGATGCCGATCAAGAAGGTCTGCGTCAGGACGAAGCTGACCCAGTAGCCGACGCCGAAGACCGGAAACACGGCGAGGAAGAGGAGCAGGGTCACACCGATGACCAGCTCGACCAGGTTCTTCTCCGACATGGGCCTGGGGCGCCACGCGAAGGGGCTCACGCGGGCCTCCCGAACAACCCTTGGGGCCTGAATGCGAGCACGAGCGCGAGGAGCACAAATGTGAGCACGGGCGAGTACTGCCCGCAGCAGTCACCGCCCGTCGTCGGAAGATACGAGATAGAGAAGTTGTAGACGAGGGCGTACAGGAGCGCCCCGGCGACGGTGCCGAAGATCGAGCCCAACCCTCCTACGATCACAACGACGAGCGAGTTGAGCAGCCACTGCCCGTCGGTCGTGGGGTTGACGCCGGCGTACGACGTAAAGACGGCTCCCCCCAGAGCGGCGAGCGACGCGCCGACGACGAATGCGATTGCGAACGTCACCTGGATGTTGACGCCTAGCGCCGAGGTCATCTGGCGGTCGTCGACCCCGGCCCGGATCACCATGCCGGTCTTCGTGCGATAGAGCCAAAGCCAGAGCGCGATGCCGACCGCAACTCCGAGCCCGAGCATCGTCAAGCGGGCGACCGAGTACTGGACGCCCGCGATGTGGAGGTTGACGAGCCGATCGATCGCACCGGGCCAGGAGGTGTTGACGGCGCTGCCCTTCTCGATCGAGCTCTCGAGCGGGAAATGCGCCACGACCTGGTCGGCGATGATCACCGAGATGGCAATCGTGATCAGCGCCTGCCGTAGGTCCTGGCCCATGTTCCAGCGCAGGAAGACCTGCTGAGTGACGAGACCGATGCCCCCAATCGCCGCGGCCGCGACGATCGCCGGCACGAGCCAGTCCCAGGCGTTGACCTGCGAGCTGAAGACGGTCAGGCCGCCGCCGTTCGTCATCGACTGCTGAACCTCGTAGGCGATGTAGCCGCCCAGAAGCAGGAAGGAGCCGTGAGCCATGTTCACGACGCGCATCAGGCCGAAGATGAGGGAGAAGCCGCTCGCGACGATGAACATGAGGGCAGCCAACGTCAAGCCGTTCAGCAGCGTGATGAGGAAGTTGGCCGGACTGTGGATCGCGGGCCCGAAGTTCGTACTCGGCGCCCAGAACAACACCCAGACGAGGGCAAAGACCGTGGTCCCGACCGCGACTCCCACGGGAAGTCGGCGGACGAGCAGGCGCCAGTCGAACGCGCTCACAGCTCGCCGCACGGGTGGCTGAGCCTCGCGTCCGTTAGGTCGCCGATCTGGGGCACCATCAGGGGCGTTGAGTCTACGACGCCCGGGCGAAAGGTCGTCGGGCTAATCGACTTCGTGGTACAGCGTCGACCGCAACGCCTCATCGCTCTGGGGACGCTCGTCGACGACACGACGGATGTTCGCGATCACGGAGCGGTCGAGGGTGTTGACATCGGGCCAGTCCAACTCGACGAGGTTTCCCGCCGGATCCCGGATGTACATCTGAACCGCGCCGCCGGGAAGCTCGCGGACAGCTGCTCCGAATGAGTCCTCGTCGAGCAGACCGAGCTCCTTAGCCTTTAGATAAACGGCCTCGAAGTCGTCGACGTCGAGCGCGATGTGGTGGAACTCGGGCGCCGCCGTCTGCCGGTGGAAGAGATGCAGCTGCTGGTCGCCGAGGCGGAGCCACTCAACGTGTTGCGCAAAGTTGGGGCTGGGCAGCCGCTCCATCCCGAAGACGTCGGTGTAGAAGCGAAGCGATGCCTCCATGTCGGACGCGTGGATGCTGACGTGGTTGAGACGGGTCGCTCGCACGAGGGAACTCTCGGGGCTACCGTAACGCTAGTTCAGATCCGAGGGTGGCTTGCCATGGGCATTGACACGTTTGTCGGCGAGGCATATACCACTTGCGCTGTTCGCCCTCGAGTCACCGAAAGGAGGTCCATATGGCCCTCGAGATCAAGCTCTTGAGCCTTATCGACATCGACATCGAGTCGAGCTTCCTCGTCCTCGGACGCAACATGGGAGTCCGTACACGTATCCCGACCTTCGGGTTCCTGATTCTGGGCGGGGAGGAACCCCTGCTCGTCGACACGGGCGCGAGCCACGCCGACATCATGCAACGACTCGGCATGACGGGCTTCGTCACCGAGGAGATGGAGCTCGAGAATCAGCTCGCCAGGTACGACCTCAAGCCGGACGACATCCGGTGGGTCCTGCACACGCACCTGCACATCGACCATGCCGGGCAAGACAACAAGTTCCCGATCTCGACGACGGTCGTCATCAACCGACGCGAGCTCGAGTTCTCCGTCTCCGGACTCATGGGCGAGCAATACCCGGCGGAGTACGTCAAGCACTTGATCGACAGGCTGCACACGCCAGGCGCGCTGCGGCTGCTCGATCTCGAGCTGTCCGGACCGGAGGAAATCGTTCCGGGCGTGCGGTGCGAGGCCGCCGGCGGCCACACCGAGGGATCGATGAACGTCCTCGTCGAGACTGCGCAGGGAACGGCGTGCATCTGCGGCGACGTCATCTACGACATCCAGAACCAGATCGTCGAGCCTCTGTACCAGATTCAGGAGTTCGAGCCACAGCCGACGGGCAATCACGCGACGACCAAGCGCGCGGAGAAGGCGGCGGTCAAGAAGGCCCTCCAAAACACGTTTGTCCTTCCCGTGCACGATTACCCGGCCCGCGTCGAGGCAGGACGTGTGATCGCGCGCCTGCACGACGAAGTTCCAGGCCGTGAGGAGTCGGTGGAGATGAAGCTTCCGAGCGAAACGGGCGCAATCGCGGGGATGGAGTTCCTCCCGCACGACGCGCTCGTTCCGGCCGGCGTTTAGCCGCGAAGAGTCCTCTTCCAGGCATCGCCGCGCCCGCCTCCCACGGAGGTGGGCGCGGCGCAGCCCGAGATTCAAGGGCCGCTAGCGCTCCCAGGCGAGGCCTGCGGCGAGGACGGTCTCGTCGTGTGGCGCGATCAGCTGCAGGTCGCCGATCGCGAGACCGGCCCAGCCGAGCAGGTTGACGGGCCGAGCGAACGCCGTGAAGGGAATTCGCACCTCGAGCTCGTCGCAGTCCTCCGGCGGCAGCTCGATCCCGAGCGTCGGCGCGACGTAAAGGTCGACGTCCGGCTCGTAGCGCCGCCAGGAGTGAATCGCCGTGTAGGCGGCGTCGACTGCGTCTGCGTCGACGTGCCCGGCCAGCTCCAGCTTCGTCCGCACGTTGTCGCCGTAGTCATCGGCCCGCGCGGGGAACGTCGCGCGGTGAGTCGTCGCTGCCTCGTGAAAGAACACGGGCCACGTATTGGCGTCGGGCTCCGGGATCTCGGCTGGGACACAGCGAGCGCCCAGGCTCTCGAGCCTGGCGACGTACTGCTCTGCAGCAAGGTTCTCGGCAGGCCGTTTGCCGTCTCCGACCGAAGGCGGGCGCGTGAGCACGCCGACGTTCAACCCTTCGAGCCGCGGCTCCGGCACCTGTTTCCCTGTGAGCACCGACCACGCGAGTGCCACGTCCGCGACCGTGCGTCCCATCGGACCGACCGTGTCCAGCGTCGGGCAGAGCGGGAAGACGCCCTCCGTCGCGACCGAGCCCCAGCGCGGCTTCAGGCCGACGGTGGCGCAGCACGCCGACGGTAGTCGAATCGAGCAGCCGGTGTCGGTGGCGAGACCGACGTCGCACCAGCCCGCTGCGAGCGCGGCCGCGTTGCCGCCGCT
>Ga0137376_10002904_pt1 | contig 10479 bp, 12 predicted proteins | sample SagtaG_23_FD_104814 | JGI IMG/M metagenome (GOLD analysis project Ga0137376, IMG submission 104814) | Vadose zone soil microbial communities from Sagehorn Ranch, Mendocino, California, USA - Sage2_L_20_16 metaG | ecosystem: Environmental > Terrestrial > Soil > Vadose zone | place: USA... | reverse complement strand
TTATGGGGAAGTGCCTCTTGGGGAATCCGTGGAACTCCTCGTATTGCGAAAAGGCATGGCACGGCAATTGCTCCCCGATGGAAAAATCGGTGCCCCTTCCACGCATGCCTACTATGAAGTCTGCACCAGTCCCGCGCTTTACGATCTCGTTGCTGCGTTAATCCGCACCCAACAAGCTGCCGCAATGGCGTCCCATCACGCCTGATCTTGCCTTGAGAGACGGGGAAGCGCTCCACTATACTGCTCGCGGAGGCGAAAAGAGTCCGGTGACTCTCCCGGCCTTCAAAGCTGGCGATTCGGCTCTTCGCGGGTCGAATGGTGGGTTCGACTCCCACACGCTTCCGCCATATCTAACTGACTTGACGGTAGTTGCAAAAAAACGAGGCGGCAAAAGGCGGCATTAAGGGATTGCATCCGGTTTTTGTGAGCAGTTCTCGGCGGCACGAGTGACAACCGGATCCCAAAATGCCTGAATTGCCCGCGATCCAAAACTTAAATCGAACCGTCTTCAAGACTACAACCTCGGCCGAGATGTGCTTCCGACGACCTGCTTTCCGCGGCATTGCGTTTCATTCCTCAGGGCAGGGTTCGATCCCTACTGCCCGATGACCCTTCTATTCCAGCTCCTGAGATCCAAGAGAAAAGCGTTCCTTATTTCGCAGCGTAAGGACCCTCATTTCAGTTGAATCATGTTCCCAAGCTTGCCGCCGGGAGTAGAGACTGTGGGGACAAATGGGAGCAGAACCAACTCTCTTGCCGATTTATTCAGTTACCGAGAATTTATGAGAGTGATGGCCCGCAGTAATCAGTTCAAAACTGGACTTTTGTCGATTCTCCTTTGGGAGGCTGACAAGTTCCAGGTTTATCTGCGATCTTTCCCCCGCTAAAGAGGTAGATGACACATTCATCTCCGGGTGCTTTCTGTGATGGCGTCAAACCATCTCCGTCTAGCATATGGACATCAGCCCCGGCTGCTAACAGTGTCTCGATGGCTTCGTAGTTGCGGTACATGACGGCTTCGTGCAAGGCTGTGTCTCCGGTCCATCCTCCTTTGCTGTTGACTCTTGCTCCTTTCCGCCAGAGGTCCTCAATGATCGGTCGTTTGCCTTCTGCCATGGCCTCGTTTAGTGGCAACGCCCAAAGATGACTCTTGTAGTTTGGGTCAGCCCCAGCATTGAGGAGGAGCCGCGCAATGTCGGGATTGTTCCAGTGGAGAGCGATCAATAGAGGTACGAAGTCATCTGCGTCTGTGCTGTTGGGAGATTCACCCAAGCTCAAAAGAAGTTCTACCATCTTCGGGCGTTTTTCTTTGGCTGCGACGGTCAATGGACCGCTCCCACCCAAATCAAACAATTGGGTCTTTCGCTGGAAGGGGTAGAGTTCCTGTGCCTTGACGAGGTCTCCTGCTCTCACGGCGCTATAGAAGTCAGTCACCTCTCTTGGACGTCCCCCTGAAAGGCTGAAGGCAGCTGTCTTTTGCTGATCGCAGATGAAGACATGGGCACTGGAGGTGATGATTGAGGCGTTGATACCTACCTGTGTCCAAATAATCTTGCCGGTGTCCCGGTCAATTACAATTGCCTCCCCGTCGTGGAAGAAGTGTGGGTAAGAAAACCTCAGTCGACTTCGTTTTGCGAAAAGGAAACGATCTGTAAGAACAAGCGGCTCGAAGCCGGAGGGCGTGATGGAAGTGACCTCTGGACGATTGAGCGTTCTTGACTTGCCGCCAGTTAAATCTGAATGAGAATCTTGCGGCGCGCCTCCGCCCCTGGTAGGGCCTTCTGAGAATTCCAGAATGTGTCCCGAAGCGACATCGAGGATCCACCGTTCGTCGTTGCCTGCCTGACGAGGAAGAAGTATGACTTTCTGACCATCTAAACCAAGCCCATTTGTGCAAGCGACATTCATCGACCACAGCGGCTCGACTTGATCGGACTTTGGCACCATTCTAAGGGGAGGCTTCGGACCTTGGCACCCGGCCAGAAGTAGGACCCCCACGCAACATATGCCAAGACAGGGCGTCTTCATTTTGTCACCTAGACACCGACTTACGCACAAAAGTGCCCAGGTTTGGCACCGGCTAGGTCTCAGAATGCAGACCACGATTCTAACTTAGGGCCTGTTGACTCTACGAACTAGAAGTTTCAATTGCCCATGACGAGCCGCCACTACGCCGTTTCCACTGAAGGATCTAGAAGTTATTATAGGGATGCAATTTCGATCGCCACCGCCCCTACCATCTATCTTTCTGATGGATGGACACTTAATAATAAAAGCACGCGGGGCCAAAAAGGGGCAGATTAGGCCGATGATCCGGTTCTGTGTTTTCTTTCTACGGCGTGTGTGACAACCGGACGAGCCGATTTCAGCCGTTCAACAGATATTTCTTGGAACGCCGCTTTTCTGGACAGTTCCCGAGTATGCGACTCCACAGTCCCCGAGACTCTGTGCCCAATGCGGTGAAATTATTCGGACTGTTGAGTTGGCTAAAATGCCGGACAAAATTGCTAACATGGAAGCCATGTCAAGCATATCGCTTTTTGTGAGTGGTTGGGAGGTCGCGGGCATCAGGAATGCCGAAAAGTTCTTCTCGGCATTGACCGAAGTCCTCCCGTTGCCGGTACATCTATGCTTCGAGGGCACGAGCATCTCCTCGGACGTTCGGACATTGCTCGCGTCCGGCGTCGTTGCGGCAACCCTACAGATACCGCCGGGCACAATCTGGCCGAAGCCCAGCGTGTTTCATGTGCTCGCGACAGAGCAATTCATCCATGAACTGGCAGCTCTAGCAGGCAGACACGCGGAGTCAGAGGTCTGCGACCATTTTCACGCTTACCAAGATAGCCGTGGCCTTATGCAGTGGTACGACGCCTTTGACTTGCCCCTACTCATTGACGAATCCATAACCGATGCGAGTCTTCAACGCTTCTGCAACAAGCTAGGAGTTCAGTACGCTCGGTGGCATGCAGCCTAACAAGCCGCCGAGGAGGCTGTGAAATGAAACTTAGAAGGAACTGTACCTGCCCGTGCCATCGGGGTGGGGTCGCGGTGCATGTCGTTCCCTATTGTGATGGAATGCCGTTGGTCTTGGTCAGCAAGCCCAAGCAATCAAAAAAAGGCGCAAGGCAGTCCAAGAAAAATCCTCATCATCGGTCACTAACAGCCTAACGTAGGAATTTCCCGTCACGTCAGGCAACGCGTGGGAGCGAGAGCCCCCCGTGTGGTATCCCAATTCTTCGCCCTCTGGCGAGCGATATAAGACCAGAGGGGGTCTTGTGCGTGACGTAACCCCGCGCCGGTCTTGTTGGCAACGTCAGCGAGGAGCGAAGTTCGGACCTGATTGATTGCCGCTCCTTGGCTGATAATCAGCTACAAGAGTCGGACTCGGCCCCGTTCCTTTCATAGACTAGGTTTGCAGTTGCATTTGGCCCGCTTCTTAGAACAATTCCCAATCTATCCACTCCTGAACTTCATCTTGCACGGAAAATACATTTCCTGGCGCTCTGGCAAATCGTGCATCCAATTCATAGGCATTTCTTTCCAACGGAATGGCTTCGTAGGAGCTCCCTGTCAGGAATCCTTTAACGTACTTGGCCGCGATCTCCCAGCCCTAACTTCTGGTACTGAAGCACGTGGACGAGTTCGTGAAAAAGGAGCCTATCCGTGAATGGCTCGTGCGAAACGACAGTGTCCACATATGTGATTGCAGTCATCTCTGAGAAATCTGGTAGCTGACTCGATTCGAATCCTATTCTTATGAGTTCACCGTAAAAGGGTGGATTGCTTACTCGCTGACCAGATAGGGCTACAACTCGCGTTGAATCCAAGACGGACTGCGGGAAAAAGGGAGCCACAACCGCTTTCTGGTTATCGTCGAGCGGGGAAGCGTTGCCTCGATAGGTCTGACGCTGGCTATCAATGTATTTGATAACCTGTTGTATGACCGCATCAATTTCAGGGTCGCTGAGTTTAGGAAAGGCCATGTGGGGCGGTAGTCTCTATTATTTCGCAACTCTGTTTTGCGAGGACACCATGATAATTCTGAAAGGATCAGTTTGTCCTGATGCGGAAGGCATGAAGGATTTCTCCAGGCGCATGACGCAATACCCTGAAGTCTTCCAAAGAGCCACGGGAGAGCGTCTCTACCCAGGTACTTTGAATGTAAACGTCGGCAGACCAATTCTAGTCAGGGAGCACTTTAGGATTCGAGGCACAGAAATAAACGAACCAGAACAGGATCTGCTGTTCGAAGTGTGCCGCATAAATCAGATTTGGTCGTACAGAATCCGACCATTCCACCTCGTTACGGGTCAGGGCGGCCACGGAGATGACACTATTGAAATTACCTGCTCTCAGAAGATTCCAAATGTCTCTCCCGGGACCGAGGTTGAAATCGCATTGTTCCCACGGGATTAGACCGGTTCTCGGCGTTGACTCTCTGCGGTCTGCAACCGGTGTCGGTTCCCACTCCGCTGCTCCAATTGGAATCCATTCAAGAATTTCGAGAAACGCCAAATTGCCGCCAATTCATCCGTTTTTGCTGATCTATAACAAGCTTCCCAAGCTTCGGACGCGGGTTCGATTCCCATCGCCCGCTCCATAAGTCTCATCGATGATTCGGTTGCCTTTATGCGGCTGAGTCGCTGAAAATACCCCTAGAAATGGCCGGTTTGGGACGCCGGATGGACGCCGCCGCCATCAATTGGACGCTGCTTGTCATCGATCATCTGAATCCGTTTCTTTTGAACTTCGACCGGGAAAATAGATAAAGAAACATCCGTCATCCCCGTGCCGCAGGCACAGAACTCTCATCCTTGCGAAGTCTCGATCAACAAGCCGGTTCCCCAGTCCGGAACCGCTGCCTGTGGAAAGTGGCAGATGAAACAGAAAAAGCGGGGATGCCGTGGGTCGACCGAGTTGGCGATCGTCGTTGCTAGGCGATCCTGGCGCGAAATTTCCTTGTGGAAAACTGAAACGCTCACTAAATTCCGTGAGTACCTGTCTCAAAGTCGTTGACACGCGCCGCGCGCGGAATAGCGCTTCGACCCTTGTGCGAGCTCCTCAATGAACGGGGAGCAGCGCATTGTCGAGTACCCAGTTCGCCACTTGAATTCCCGTCGTCTGACCATCGTCGCACGCAGATCGGAAGTGAATGCCAGCAAAGATTCGAGCATTCTTGACTTCGTCCAGCGCCTGCGAAAAGCTCCCGAAAGAACGGGTCACGCCGATCAGGAGATCGTTGTCCATTGTGAAATGCCTCTTTTCGCCAAAGAAGCTAGCAAGCACCACCGCCGCCGCGCCGCTGACCGTGGAGTGACCCGATGGGTATTCGGGGTGCGCTGGCGTCGCGAATAGGGGTGCCCAGCTGGGATCTGGTGACGTGGCGGGGTTTCCGTCAGTGTCGGCCAGTGGAATCGCTGTAACTGGGCGCCAGAAGACGTAGTGGTATTTCGCTTCCCAGCACGCGATGGCGGCGTCCGCCATAGCAAGATCGAGCAGCGCCAGAACCCGCGCATTCTCCAACAACGAATTACGGCGCTCGTCCCAGCGGTCAGAATCGTCGTCGTCGATGAGCGAGTCAGCGACGTGGTTCCATAGGTAGGTTGCCGTGCTCGCAGCCCAGAACCAGGAATAGATCGTCTCATGCGCCGTGCGAATGGGGCTCGAGATGCTACCCATCGTCTTGGTTTCGTTGAAGTCGGCCGCATAGCGGGCGCTCGTCAGGGCTGGGGGACCGCCTGGACGAAATTGTGACGGTGCGCCAATCACCCAGGGCGTTATGTACGCGAACTGAGGACCGGCGCCCGGCAAAAAGCCGGGCGGTGTGGGGCGCCATTCTCCAACCGTCGTGCCACCTAGGAACGGAGCCGGCGCCGGTGTGAAGCCGTCGGTGGCGCGCCAGGACAGAATGCCGTTCGCGGCAGTCTGGCCCCAGGCGATTCCGCTGGCTATGCCCGCACTGGTTTCATGCGGATCGCTCGCGATGGCCGTCAGCGACACGGCGAGCCGCGCGTCAAACGTGCTCTTTTGGGCTGGATACAGTGCCAGCAACGCCGTATATGCCGCTTCCACGGCCGCGGCGCGGCGCGACGCACCGGCAGCACCGCCCGGCGGCACGTGGACCGGTGCGTACTTTCGGTCGATGCCGTTGACGGCGTCGAACACAGAGGCCTGGACGATCGCAGCGACGCGGGACATCACTAGCGGTGAGGTGCCGCCAACCGTCCCTGCGCGCAGCATGTGCTGATTCCAGTCAGTGACGTCATCGGCTCGCGCGATTGATGACACCAAGAGAAGCATCGCTAAGCCAAGTACCAATACACAAAGTCTTTTCAGTAGTCGCATTTCTTGTGTCCTCTCTCAATAAGGTGCCGTACCGGAAGGCCTAGCAAATTGGAGCAAAGCAAACAACTACGAGGCTGTCAGGCGGGAGAGAAAGGACCTGATAGGAGGGCCAACCGCTCTGTACCTAGTCGCTCTGCCTGTTTGCTTGAGGGACCATACGCCGCAATTTGGGGGAAGTAAAGCTATTGTTCTTAAAATGGCCGTTGCTGGCACACCTGACCCGCATTCATCAGGTGACCCACCAGGCGTCGTGGAGGTCAGGCTGTCCCCTGGAGGCAACAGCTCAGGCGAGAACTCTCCTCCGGTAATTCGCTGTCCGAACAAACGAGCAAAGCCAAACGGAAGGAATTGAGGAGAGCCGGGTGAAGAGAACTTCACCTGGCCACTTCACCTAGGACTTCACGATTTGCTTCACCCCTGCAGTGCAGCGAATCTGAGGAAAAGAAAAGAGATGATGCCAAAAACCGCAACAAGGAAAGACGCAGCCCAAACCTCGGGCTCGGCGGGAGCGACCCCACCCTTTGACGCACCGTGCGTCACGGTTGCCGTGGGGTCGCTCCCGCCTCATCCGAATTTGGCCGCGTCCTTCCTGGCTTTCTCTTCGTGGGGTATCTCTGCTGCTTTTTACAAGTTCGCGTCACCGCCAAGGTGAACCGAATCAAAGCGATAGGTGAAGCGCCGGGGTGAAGTCCACTGCACTCCTCCGAGCTGAAGGGAGCATCTGCTGCGGCTGAAGTCTCGTACTGAAGCACACTTCTGCTGGCCTCTCGAGGTCTGCAGCCCAGATCGACCTTTGCTCACCGGATAGATTCTGAACTCAACCTGTTTCTTGGGGCCGCCTTGCTCGAATCCATGGCGGACGGAATCGTCATTTGTTTGTTCTGAGAGCCGCGGGCGTATACAGACTAAGAGCGTTCGTCGTGGACCCTGGATAGGTAAAGACTATCCGAACTTATCGGGAGTTAGGGCTGCCGGACCGAAGCCAAGCTCAAAGATTTGTACGACAGGAAGAATTGTCGAAACCTGCCGCCAGGCGTCCATGATCATTCGTTGTCTTCGTCGGAATCAGGTTTTTTCGGACATCCAGGCCCAGGAAAAGTCAGTGCCATCTCGCTAGGGCCGGTCTCGTTTCCATCAACCACGCCAACCGGAGTCTCCAACTCTTTTTCGGTCGCGGAACAGTAACCCGAGCCCTGCATCTCGTACCTGATCCCCGGAAACACCAGGATGCGAAACACTCCCGGCGAGAGCCTCTGTTCACTCAAGTCTGACCCGTCATTTCCATGTGCCTCCACATAGTTGATGTCCGGAAGCTCTCCGTTGGGCGCGACCAGACGCACGGTGATCGCCCGGGTCGCTCGTCCACCCGATACGCTGAATTCCAAACCGCTGATCTCCTGCCCCTCTTCCACATGAATAATTTGCACCTGCTTCAGCTCACGCACACCTGGATAGAACATTCTTGGATACGGTGTCATGGGGTCGATTCGCTCCTGGTCGTTGTAAACCAGAATGTAATCGCCCGCCGCGACATGCTCAAACACGAATTCAGGTTTCTTCAAGTCTTGCGATTCCGACCATCCGAGCGAACGGCCGTCGCCCCAGTATCGGCTCGGCCGGTACAGTTCCACGGATGCATACGGCAAGGCATTGCCATCTGGCCCGATTACCTTCCCGCGAATTCGGCCAGTCGGCAACACCTCCACGTTGTATTCGTAGCAAGCATTTTGCGGCAGATCGATGGGTGGCACTGGTTCACTGAGAATCGTCTGAGCAATCTCAAAGTGCTGCGGCAGGTTGGCTTCCACGCGATACTTGCCAGCCGGAACCCCAAAAAACGCATAATAGCCGTTGGCGTCGGTCTTTGCCTCCAGCGTATTCTTATCAGACCGCAGAATCATCCGTGTATCAGCGACGGGTTTTCCGTAGTAATTATCGCTCACCGAACCATACGGCTGCTGCACGCTCTGCATCGACCCGTACAGCGATGCCACTGGTTGATGATCACGCATCGCCCGCAACACCGCCAGCTTTTGTTGTGCAAGCTCCACTGGCCGCGTTTCGCTACAGATCGTCGCCATCAGTCTCCCATCGTCGCTCCTATACGGAAAGATCAGGTACTGCTCGCCTTTTTGAAAGTGGTAACTGCAGTCGCCGCCTCCCCGCCCAGAGAAAACATCTATATCGGTCGTCTGCGTGCCAGAAATCTCTTCATCGACTCGAAAGTGATAGTGGGCATACCCGCTCTGATCGACGGTACGCATGTCCACACTGGATTCTGGAACCTGGTCAAAATCAGGCGGCGGATTCTCAATAGTCTGTACCGTACCCACAAACACAGCGCTGGACGGACTAAGCTCTCCGCAGGGCACCGGTCCTGGTCCCGCGCAGCTGCAAGCCAGCACAATGCGCCCCCCGAAAGCCATCCAAAACAAAAGAAAAATCGGGGCTCGGAGTATCACTGTTGTTTCCTTTCGTCTTCCGGGGTCGCAGATTGGCCTGCAATCTTAGACACACCGGGAGGCAGAAGAGTTTCCTCATGCCTCTGTTCGTGCTGGCTTTCGGTAGGGAAGCAAGTCGAGCTTACCGTCAAGAATCGGAGATTCAGCCAACCACGCCGGTTAGTGCCGTGTGTAGACCGAACCGATCGATTCCCGGATGCATACCCATAGTTGGCCATTCTCTGAAGTGTGTAACCCTCATTGATCGCCCGGGTAATAGAATTACGGGTTCCGCGCACGCCAGAATTGCGTCCCGTTTGGTTTGTCCGACAAGGAGTGAAAATCGGTCCAAGCGTTGATTTGCCGGGCTTGCCAGCTTCCCGAAACCCGCACGGCTTTGGACATTCTGAATGTTGGAGCGTGGTGGGCTGTGATGCCCTTCAGCCTCGTCATCCTAGCCGGATGCGACCGCGCCGAGCGCCGCCTAGTCGATACTTGGCCGACCAACAGAAGAGCGGTGCCTTCGGCACCGGGAGTTGGACGGACAGGCCACCCCAAGTTGGGTGCTGCAGAGCAACCTTCAGTTGCTGTATAGGAACCATGAAGAAATCAGCGGCTTACGAGATTTCGGGCGCTCTACAGCGCCGCGCGGGCGCTCGCCGTTAACTTGTTGAAACTAAAAGAGAGCAGCCAAAAAGCGAGTGCCCGCCAAAAGAGGCTGCGCCTCTCTGCGCCAAACACCGAGCGCACACCTCCAAGTGAACTTTATTCCCTCTTCTCAGTGCGGTGCGGAAGAATGTCGGCGGGAATCTCCGCTGGGCGAACTGTCTGCCAATCCACCTGAAAGCGTCCCTTGTAGCCGAAAAGTCGCCCCCAAACTTTATTGGTTACGTTGACCTCGATCTTGAACTCTCGCTCCACATCGTCATACCACTCACACACGTCAGCGATTCCCGAAAACAGCTGAGGGAAGGGGAATGCGATTGATCCCTCGTAGAAACGTTGTGCGCCTGAGCGCAAGCGGAGGCCGCCGTTGGGGGCGACACCGAGCTCGATATCGACAGCCAAGTGCTGGTGGGTGCCAAGGTAATCAATGATGCAGGAGCGCTGTTCGCTGTAGATCATGTAGGCGTCAAAGCGACGCTGTCGGTTGGCCCGAAATGTACGAACCCAGGTAACGGTTTCCCGCCCAAGTGCGTCTAGGTATGCGTAGTTTTGGATTTGAAACGGCACATTATGACCGCTTTCGGGGAACATGATGCGTCGCCAGGTTCCTACATACAAAAATGGCAATGTGTATGGAGGCCCATGCCAGATTTCTTCCATTACTCCGGTACCCACAGAAGCAAGGTTATCTCGACTTGAAAAACCAAATCGATGCTGAATCTGCGGATGGAGCCGGGCGAAATCGGAGCCCATGGCGCGTTCGTATATGGACCTCACGGAGATTCCATCGGGGGTTTCCGCAAGCAGCGAGAGGCACTGGGTATCTCGGCTGCTGCAATGTAGCCAACCAAGGACAGCGCGATCATCGCTAAATTCAACGTCACTGGATTGAACGCTGCAGCCAGGTACGAAGGAGACATCGTAGCTACATTCGCGAATGCTGCGGCCATAGCAACTATGTTGAGCAGGAAGAACGACCGACTCTGCCACGACAAGATGGCACATGTGGCAATCGCGATCTCAATGA
>Ga0137376_10002900_pt1 | contig 10489 bp, 7 predicted proteins | sample SagtaG_23_FD_104814 | JGI IMG/M metagenome (GOLD analysis project Ga0137376, IMG submission 104814) | Vadose zone soil microbial communities from Sagehorn Ranch, Mendocino, California, USA - Sage2_L_20_16 metaG | ecosystem: Environmental > Terrestrial > Soil > Vadose zone | place: USA... | reverse complement strand
TGGTCCGGAAAGATCGTCCGGAACTCGAGCTCGAGGATCCGATTGACGGGATCCCGCGCCGTTAGGAGCGCCGCCTCCCGATGGAGGAGACCAGGACTGCTGTAACCCCGAGTCGCCGCGACGACGTCGGACTGGTAGAGCGCCGCCTTCTCCGCCTCGCTCAAGGTGAACATCGTGCTTCGCCACTGCCACTCTTCGCCGGCGAGAGCTCTGATTGTCCCGGGGTCGTTCTCGAACGGCCGCAACAAGGATTCGTCGCCGCTGACCTCATAGCGCTCGTAGTTCGCGATGGGTAACGCCAACCGGTGTGAGCGGTAGCTTCCGAAGAGCTCATCGGCGCCATCTCCAGCAAGCGCCACCTTTACATGGCGGCTGATCAGTCGAGACAAGAGGTATGTCGACATGACCCCGGCGAACGGCTCGTCGAACGCCGTGAGGATGCGCCGCAGCTCCTTGGGAAAGTCCGTGAACTGCACGGTCTCCTCGCGATGTTCGGTGCCGTACTTTTCGGCGACCCAGCGAGCCCACCTGCGGTCGTCCTCTTTTCCTGGGGTCGTGGAGTCGTCCGCGTAGGTAAGACAGAACGTCTTGACCCTCGCGCCGGCGGTCTCTGCCGCGAGCACCGTCGAGAGGCTGGAGTCGATGCCGCCGCTCAACAGGAAGCCGATGGGTACATCCGAGAGGAGCCGCTTCGTCACGCCCTCTCGGAGAAGAGCAACGATTCGATCGACGATCTCAGCTTCCCCGAGATCGGTGACCGCGGGATCGGGCGTGAAGTCCGCCGACCAGTATCGAGTCACGACGGGTTCGCCCCCCGGCCGGAAGACGAGGGTGTGGGCAGGCGGCAACATTCGAATTCCTTCGAAGATCGAGAGAGGACTCGGGACGTGCTTGAAGCTGAGGAAGTGATGCACCGCCTCGAGATTCAGCTTTCGCTCGAACCCGGGAATTCGAAGGAGCGCCTTGATCTCGGAGGCGAAGTACAGACTGCCGTTTCGCCGGAGGTAGTAGATGGGCTTCTTTCCCATCCGATCGCGTGCCAGCATCCCGACCTTCTGCTCGTCGTCCCAGAGCGCCACCGCGAACATCCCGTCGATGGCTTTCACCAAGGACGGACCGCACTCCTCGTAGAGGTGGGGAAGCACCTCCGTATCGCACCGCGTTGTGAGTCGGTGTCCTCGCGCGACAAGGCCCTCGCGAACCGTCGGGTAGTTGTAGAGCTCACCGTTCAGGGCCGCCCAGACCCGTCCACGCTCGTCAGACATAGGCTGCCGGCCGTGATCGAGGTCGAGGATGCTCAGACGGCGAGCTCCGATCGTGAACTCGGCGCCGCTCTCGAAATGCTCGTCATCCGGACCTCGGTGCGCGAGCGCGTCGAGCATGTTCCGCACCGTCGCAACGTCGCCGGTACCGAAGACCCCACTTATGCCGCACACGGCTAGCGCTTCGCCCCGACAAAGTAGAAGCCGTCGGCGGTCGTGCGGAGGTTCGGATTCTTCCGGATCAAGAAGTCAGCGTATTTCAGCGGCCACACGAGAAGTGACATCATCTGGCGGGTGGCCATCTTGAGTGGTCGTGTGGGGACAAAGCACGACACGTACTCGATCAGGAATGGGCCGAGGAACGAAGAAGGTCCCGCGCTCACTCCCGCGGCGAGTTGCTCGAATCGCGAGAAGAGGACGCGCAGCCCTTTGTCCGTATAGCGAAAGTAATCGTTCGCGTCGTGAATGACGTTGAGGAACGGGACGTTGATCAAAGCCCAGCCACCAGGCTTCAACACGCGCCAGATTTCGTCGGCGACGACCCACGGTCGTTCGACATGCTCGAGAACCGCATTGCTAAAAACCGCATCGAGCGAAGAGTCCCGAAACGGCAGGTAGTGCCCGTCCGCGACGAGATCCGTGCGCTCACTTGGGCTGACATCAAGGTTGATGAGATGAAGACCTGAAGGTATGAACCGGTCGAACGTGCCTTGACCGGATCCTAGGTTCAAGACAGTCATCTCGGGAGTCAGCCGCCCAAGGAACTCGAAGATACTTTTGTCGATCCATGTGGTCATCGCGAGGTTTGAGGGCAACCCTCTCCTGAGCGCCCGCTGGAAACGCCCTCGACCTGATGGCTCCGATCTTCCCGAACCCGTGACGAACTGCGAATCGGGGTGAAGGAGGATCGGAACTCCGCCGACCTTCGCGAATGCGCGTCGACATGTTTGACAGCGCAGTTCTTTCTCTGCATCGGACAGGCTGCCGCGGCAGACCGGACAGACGATCAACGCGGTCAAGTCCCGAGCGGGTCTCATCGCTCAAACGCTAGCCGAAGAATGCTCCGGTGAGACTTCCAGAGAGGCGCGCTATGTTTTGCCGGTGCGGACGATCGATTGGCGCTCCGACGAGATTGTCATCATCGACCAGACGGCGCTTCCGGCGGAGGAGCGTGTCCTCTACCTGCGCACGGTCGACGAGCTCGTCGACGCGATCCGCCGACTGGCGGTTCGCGGAGCGATGGCTCTCGGGGTGGCTGGCGCTCTGGGCGTTGCCCTCGCCGCATGCCGTGCCGAGGAAGAACACGTGGACGTGACCAAGGCCGCCAAGGATGCCGCGGAGCGTCTCATCAAGGCCCGCCCGACAGCGGTGAATCTCAGCTGGGGCGCGAAACGCGTCGCGGCGCTTGCCGCGGGCGGCCGCCAGGCGATGGTCGCCGAAGCCACCCGGGTGCTCGAGGAAGACGTCCGCGCGAACCGCGCGATCGGCGAGCGCGGAGCGGCAATTCTCGAAGGGCGGAGACGGATCCTGACTCACTGCAACGCTGGTGCGCTGGCGGGCACTGAGTGGGGGACCGCGCTCTCGATCGTCCGCGTTCTCCACGAGCGAGGAGGCATCTCCGAGGTCTTCGTTGGCGAGACGCGGCCGCTTCTCCAGGGCTCGCGCTTGACGGCCTGGGAGCTTGGCCGGATGGGTGTGCCTCACCGGGTCATCGTTGACGGCGCTGGGCCGGGTCTCATCCTGACCGGACGCGTCGACGCCGTCGTCGTCGGTGCCGACCGCATCGCCCTGAACGGCGACGTTGCCAACAAGATCGGTACGGTCGCGCATGCACTCGCGGCACGACGCGCTGGGATCCCTTTCATCGTCGCAGCTCCGGAGTCCACGCTTGATCCGGACACCGCCACGGGCGCGGCAATCGACATCGAGGAACGCGATCCCAACGAAGTGCTTTGCATCGGCGGCGTCCGGATAGCGCCCGAGCGATCGAGCGCGCTCAACCTTGCATTCGACGTGACGCCTGTCGATCTCGTGACTGCGATCGTGACGGAGTCTCGTGTGATCTATCCGGGGACCGACCCTATCCTCACTCGCCCGTAATGGACCTCTCCGCGACAGTCGCATCACTGATCGAAACCGCGCACCGCGTCGGGGCCGATCGTCGCCTGGTTCTCCACGGCGGCGGAAACATATCGGCGAAGACGACGGAGCTCGACCACCTTGGGCACACGCGTCCAGTCCTCGTCATCAAAGCAAGCGGGGCCGACATGCGGACCATCGACGCTGCCGGGTTCTCCCGCCTTTACCTTGACGATCTCCTGACCCTGCGCCCACGTAGTCGGATGACGGACGAAGACATGACGTCCTTCTTCATGCGGTCGCTCGTGGAGCCAGGGTCGGGACGTCCGTCGATCGAAACGTTGCTGCACGCGTTCCGGCCCTCGACGTTCGTGTATCACGTCCACGCGGACGCGATCTGCGCTTTGACGAACACGACGGACGGTGCGGCGCGTGTCTCCGATGTGCTCGGCGCTGATGTGCCGGTCGTCCCGTATATCCGGCCCGGATTCGACCTCGCAAAGCAGGTGTCCGAGCTCAAGGGCGACGCCGCCGTTCTCTCGCACCATGGGTTGGTCACATGGAGCGATGATGCACGCGCTTGTATGGAGCGGACGCTCGAGCTCACCCATCGGGCCGAGACGTTTCTTCGCGAGCGAAAGGCCGAAAGGGCGGTCCGTGGTCCCGCGGTCCCTCCACTGGACCGAGATCATGCCGAGCGTTTGCTTCTGACGCTTCGCGGACGGCTTTCGCGGAACGGCTATCGGATCCTCGCGCTCGAGCCCCACGGCAGAGCCATCAGCGATCGTCCCGACGTAGAACGGGTCGCCCGTGCCGGTCCTGCGACCGCGGATCACTTGCTACGGACGCGCCCGTGGACGGCTGTAATTCGGTCCGCGGACGATGTCGGTGGAGTGATCGATGGATTGGAGCGCGAATACAGCGACTTCGTATCGCGCCACTCCGATCGGATGCCGCCGGGTGCGCGGCCGCGGGAAGCAGCTCCGGCGGTCGTACTGGTGCCGGGTCTCGGGCTCATCGCCGCGGCACCCGAGGCGCGGTTGGCCTGGTCGACCGCGGAGGTCGCCATGCATACCCACGGTGTGGCCGCGGACGTCCTTGACGCCTTCGGCGACATCGCGCCGCTCACCGAGCGCGAGATCTTCGACATCGAGTACTGGCCGCTGGAGCTCGCGAAGCTCAAGCCGGTTAGCGCTACCGATCTGGCCGGCAGGGTCGTGATCGTGACGGGCGCCGCCTCGGGCATCGGCCGCGATACGGCCATGGCGCTGGCGCGGTTGGGAGCGCACCTCGCCATGTGCGATCGGGACGCGGTCGGGCTCGATGAGGCGACCGAGCAGATTCGCGAGGCCGGTCACGATCCGATCGCTGTGACCGGTGACATCACCGACCCCGACGTGGTCGATCGACTGGTGCGGGAAACGATCCTTACTTTCGGCGGTGTCGACGGACTCGTCTCGAACGCAGGCGTAGCCGTGGCCGGACGCCTGGTCGATCTCGCGATAGAGGACTGGGAGCGGAGCCTCGCCGTGAACGCGACCTCCCACTTCCTTTTGGTCCGACGGCTCCTTCCCGTGCTTGAGCGCCAACGCTTAGGAGGAAGCCTTGTCTTCGTCGCCTCAAAGAACGCATTCAGTCCAGGGGAAGGTTTTGGCGCATACAGCGTCGCGAAGGCCGCGGAGGTACAGCTCGCCCGAATGGTCGCGATCGAAGCTGGGCGCACGGGTGTCCGTGCGAACGTCGTCAGCCCCGATGCGATCTTCGAGGGCTCTAAGCTCTGGGACGAAGGGCTGAGGCGCGAGCGCGCGAAGGCTCATGGGGTAGCGGTCGAGGAGCTGGAGCGTTTCTACGCCGACCGCAGCCTCCTCGGCCGGGCGGTACGCACGTCCGACGTCGCCGATGCCATCGTCTTCTGCCTTTCGGACCGCTCGTCACGGATGACCGGTTGCGTGATCACCGTCGACGCCGGAGTGGCCGCCGCGTTCCCGCGGTAGAGAGGCACACCCGCAACCGTCCCAATTAGAGTCGTCCCAATGTGTGGAATCGCGGGTGTGGTCGGGCCGGACAGCCAGGCAGGTGAACGGCAGGTCCGAGCCATGCTGGGTCACCTCCAGCATCGAGGTCCCGATGACGAGGGGGTGCGATCCGGCTCGGGCGCGGTCCTTGGGGCCCGGCGCCTCGCGATCATCGACCTGGTCCATGGCAACCAGCCGATGGCTAACGAAGACGGCACCATCTTCGCGGTCCAGAACGGCGAGATCTACAACTTCCAGCAACTCCGAACCGATCTTGAGCAGCGCGGACATGTCTTCAAGACCGAGAACGACACCGAGGTCTTGCCGCATGCCTACGAGGAGTACGGCGACCAATTCGTCTCTCATCTCCGCGGGATGTTCGCCCTCGCGTTATGGGACGAGCGGAAGGAGAAGCTCCTTCTGGCAAGAGATCGCGTTGGGAAGAAACCGCTGGTGTATGCGAGGACGTCAGCTGGGATCGCGTTCGCGAGCGAGATACAGGCGCTGCTCGCGATAGGGGTTGATCGGACGGTCGATGAGACCGCCATCGCGCAATACCTATCTCTCGGCTACGTGCCGCCGCCTCGGACCGGGTTCGCGGCGATCCGGAGCTTGCGGCCGGCGACCTTCTTGACGTTCAGCAACGGAATTGTCCGCGACGACAACTCCTACTGGCGATTTGCGTTCGAGCCGAAGACCGAGATCGCCCAGCCAGAGGCCCTCGATCGCCTCCGGGCCGAGCTCGATGAGGCCGTGCGGGTCAGGCTCATGAGCGACGTCCCGCTCGGTGCGTTTCTCTCCGGAGGGCTGGACTCGAGCACCGTCGTCGCGTTCATGGCAGCGAACTCGCAGACCGTCCGCACCTTCGCGATCGGATTTCCGGAGAGCGATTTCAGCGAGCTGAAGTACGCCAGGCTCGTTGCGGAACGATTCTCGACGCAGCACCAAGAGTTCATCGTCGAACCGTCGGCGCTGGACGTTCTTCCAATGCTCGTCCGCCATCTCGGTAGTCCCTTCGCTGACTCATCGATCGTGCCGACCTACTACGTAGCGAAAGTCGCCAGGCAACACGTGACCGTCGCCCTGAACGGCGATGGCGGCGACGAGCTGTTCGCGGGGTACGACCGCTACCGGCTAGCCCGATTGGGATCCGCGCTCGATCGGGTGCCGAGACCGGCGCTTCAGGCGACGGCGAAGCTCCTGAGCCTGCTGCCCCGAGCGGCTTCGGTGCCGAAAGTCATCCGGCGCGCAAGACGCGTGGGCGCCGTCCTCGGCGCGCCCCCGGACGCGCGCTATCTCGCGCTCGTGGGCTACTTCACAGCGGGGGACGGTTCATTCGGGGAGTCTGTGGAGGACCGCGCTCGTCCGCTCGACCTCTTTGACGAAGCGATCCGGGAGGGCATTCCCGCAAACGATCTCGACCGCGTGCTCGCGATCGACTACCGAACGTATTTGCCCGGCGACCTACTCGTGAAGATGGACATCGCGACGATGGCGGCATCACTCGAGGGACGCTCGCCGTTGCTTGACCATCAGCTCATCGAGTTCGTAGCCCATCTGCCAGTCGATCTGAAGTTCCGGAGCGGTCAGTCGAAATACCTTCTTCGCACACTCATGAAGGGCACTCTTCCCGACGAGATCCTTGGTCGAAGCAAGATGGGTTTCGGCATCCCAGTTGGTCGCTGGATGCGCGGACCACTGCGTCCTCTAGTGGAAGACGCGCTCCTCGATATGCCGGAAAGGCCCGTCGTCGATCGTACGATCGCGAGGCGGCTCGTTGTCGAGCATCTCTCGGGCCGTGCGGATCACACGCCGAGGCTATGGGCTTTGTTGATGCTCGAACTATGGTTCAAGTACGTCGTCGAGGAGATACCGCCTCACGCGACCGCGGCGGACGGCGCGCGAGTTCGCTCGTCCCAACGGAGCGCAGCGTAGAGCCGGCGCTTGTTCTCGCCGAACCCGAAAGGGTCTTGTCGAATTCATCTTCGCGCCAGGGACTCGTACAGGGTCGAGTACCTCGCGACCATGGGAGAGATCGAGAAGCTGTTTTCGATCCGCTGCCGGCCCGCGTGCCCGAACGCGTGTCTGGAGTCCGGATCGCGCAGCAGACTCACGATCGCCTCCGCCAGTGCGCGGCTATCCCGCTCTGGGACGAGCCTCCCGGTGCGCTCTTGCTGGACGATCTCCGCAGTCCCACCAACTGCGGTAGCGACCACAGCCCGTCCGGCCGCCATCGCCTCGAGCACGGCGTTGGGAAAACCTTCCTCAAGTGATGCCTGCACCACCAGATCCGCCGCACCGAGGATCCCGGGAACATCATCCCTGCTGCCGATGAAGCGGATGCTCGGCGAGATGTCGACCGATCTCGCCTCAAGGCTTTTGCGTTCTGGACCCTCGCCGACCACAACCGCGCGCGCCTCGGGAACTTGCTTCAGAACCTCTCTCCACGCGTCGACAAAGTAGTCGAGCCCCTTGTATGGGATGAGGTTCGCGACGACGACCACGAGCAGTCCGCCACCGTCCGAGAGAAGCTCGGCCCGGATCGCCGAGGCGGCGGCGGCATCACCAAAGCGGGTCAAGTCCACACCGTTGTGAATGACGCGCACCTTCGCGGGGTCAAGACGCTCTCGGCGGATCGTGTCAGCCCGCACCGCCTCTGAGTTAGCGATCACGACGTCCGTGAATCGATTCGCGATCCCCTGCAGGAGGTCGTAGTGCGGTCGGCCGTCTTTGAAGAAGCTGAGGCTCCTTCTGCTCGTGATCACCGTCGGGACGCGTGCGATCGTCGCGGCGAACGTCGCGATCACATTCGACCCAAATAGGAACGCGTGGACGATGTCGGGGGCAAGGCGCCGGGTGTGGGCGGTCAGCGCGACAAGGCCGGGCAGGGTGCGTGCTGAAAATACGGATACGGGGACCCCCGCGGCGGCGAGCTCATCGGCGAGCGGCCCGCCAGCGACGACACACACGACCGATGGACCGAAACGGGCGCGGTCGAGGCCGGTCGCAAGCTCCACGAGCTGGCGCTCGGCGCCACCGCGCTCAAGCGTGTTGATCGCGAACATGATCCGAATCGGCCGGTCCATCGCGGTTCAGTGTTGCCCGGCGCTGTCGCGGGCGCGAGTCGACTCTGCAATCAGGCCGGCGGGACGTTAGCCTGATATTCATTGAATCGACGCTTCCCGCCGTATCGCCTTGCCTCCCTTTTCCCGATCCTTCTCATCGGCCTCGCCACCCTGATAGGAGGTTGGCTGAACGGCGTGGACATGAATGGCCGCGTCGTCGATGACCTCTCGAGCGAGCCGGTCGGAACAGCCGGGCCAGCCAAGATCACACTCGGCACGCGGACCGTGACAGCCGACCCATCAACCGGCACGTTCACATTTCCTGGCGTGCCTCGCGAATCGCGGGTCAAGGTCGAGGCCCCGGGATACTTTCAAAATGGAGCGCTGCCGACGGAGGAGGAGATCCGGCTGCAGCCGAACTCGTTCACGATCCAGTTGAATGACGCCGGCGATCCGAACAAACACATCGCCAACGCGGATATCCGCCAAGGCACCACGTCTCTCGGCATTACGAACGAAGGTGGCAACAAGGTCATCAGCCCCTATCCCGGCAAGGACGCCAAGCTCCTCCTTTGCGCGGCCGGCTACGACCAGAAAGAGATCACGATCCACGGCGTTATCGGAACGTTCGAGCTCACGACGGGCACGAATGCGTGCCCGCCGCTCCCGACGCCGACGCCTTCGCCCTCTCCGTCGCCGTCCCCGTCTGAGTCGACCCCGTCCGCTAGCCCCACGCCTTCGCCGACCGCGAGTCCGTAGAGGAACACCGTGCCCGCGTGCGGACTTACGGAGCTCGCCTGACCGCCGCCGGTCAGAATCATCGGGTGACTGCGGATCGTTCGTTCTGGATGGACCGGTCCGTCCTCGTGACGGGCGCGACTGGACTCGTTGGATCGAGTCTTGTCCAGCGCCTTCTGGACGAGGGCGCGGACGTCGCCGTCTTGCTCCGCGATCGCGACCTCCGATCCCAGCTTTTTCGGAGCGGCAACATCGGACGTGTCGCCGTCACTGAAGGTGATCTCGAGTCGCTCGCGGATGTGGAGCGTGCCGTTGCCGAAAGTGGCGCTTCGATCGTGTTTCACCTTGGGGCGCAGACGCTCGTTGGGGTGGGACTCAGTGCTCCTCTCCTGACGCTCGAATCCAACGTCCGCGGGACGTACAACGTGCTTGAGGCGACTCGCCGGCAATCGCGAACGGTCGAGCGTCTGGTCGTGGCGTCGAGTGACAAGGCCTATGGCCCGAGCGACCACCCGTACACGGAAGACGATCCCCTCCGCGCATCGTCACCGTACGACGTGTCGAAGGCCGCAGGCGATCTCATCGCGCAGAGCTACCACGCGACATACGGTCTTCGGCTCGGCATCGTCCGATGCGGAAACATCTATGGCGGCGGTGATCTGAACTGGAGCCGGATCGTGCCGGGGACGATCCGGTCCTTTCTGAAAAGTGAACCTCCTGAGATTCGCAGCGACGGCACTTACGTGCGCGACTACATCTACATTGCTGACGTCGTCGGCGCGTATGTCGCCGTTGCGGAAGGACTGCATCGCCCCGAGGTGGCTGGCGAGGCCTTCAACTTCGCGTCCGGCGCCCAGGTGAGCGTCCTCGACATCGTGAAAGCAATCGCCAAGCTCTTGGGCGGCCAACTGCCCGAGCCGCGAGTCCTCAACATCGCGAAGAACGAGATCAAGGAGCAGCGCCTCTCGACCGACAAAGCCAAGCGCATCCTCGGGTGGAGATCGCGCGTATCTCTCGACGACGGTCTTCGAGCGACGATCGAGTGGTACCGCGCGTATCTCGGCGAGAAGTAATGATCGAGGGCGTTCGCGTCGTCCCGCTCCGTCAGATCCCGGACGAGCGCGGGACGGTCATGCACATGCTTCGTGCGGATGACCCGCATTTCGAGCGCTTCGGTGAGATCTATTTCTCGACCGTCTACGCCGGCGTCGTCAAAGGCTGGCACCTCCACGAGCGCATGACGATCAACTACGCGGTCCCGTTCGGGTCGATCAAGCTCGTGCTCTTCGACGACCGCAGTGGCTCGCCTACACGCGGCCAACTGCAGGAG
>Ga0137376_10002899_pt1 | contig 10491 bp, 11 predicted proteins | sample SagtaG_23_FD_104814 | JGI IMG/M metagenome (GOLD analysis project Ga0137376, IMG submission 104814) | Vadose zone soil microbial communities from Sagehorn Ranch, Mendocino, California, USA - Sage2_L_20_16 metaG | ecosystem: Environmental > Terrestrial > Soil > Vadose zone | place: USA... | reverse complement strand
TATGAGTTCTATCGAGGCGTCGCGTCGTCCGTCTCTCCCGCACGTCTTTGCGTCCTCGCCGCGGAGCTCTGAAGCAACAAGTCCATATTCTGCCAACTCTTTTCTCAGCGGTGACGCACGGAGACCGCGGTCTGCTGGCACTGATGCTGAACGTGAGGAAGACGAAGCCCAGTCCACTTTTCCCAGGAATGTCTCAGGCAAACGCCTAGGCAGCAAATACTCATTAATGAACATGTTTAGAAAAGCCCATGGTGACACATCAACAGGTGCTACATCTCCAGATTTCCGGCCAGGTTCTAGCCCGAAACAATCTCTGACCTTCCAAGCGAGCCAACCAACCCTTTCGCAACAACTTACTCAGGCGACAGGAGCCACCACTGATACGAAAAAAGACAGGGACGTGACCTCGACCGGTCCTAACCGTTTTCATGCGGGAAGTGATGCTTCAACTCGGTCGCGACCATCGTCAAGCAGTCGCCGCAACCTACCAAATCTGGATGACATAATACTATCTGACGATTCTCATGCGTCAACTCATAAACGTGTTCTCTCCGATATTCCCAAAGACACGGCTAAATCGAGCTCGCCTGTTTCAGTACTCAATATTCTCAGAGCAAAGGACAACAACAGGGAACGGTCTTATTCCAATGGTAGTTCATATAGTATTCCGAGCAGACAAACTTCCAAGGATGGGGTATCCGGGGACATCGAGACAAGCAATATGTTTTCGCGGGCGGGAATATTTTTTGGCCATGGTCGAAGTTCGTCAAGCGGGAAAAGCACACCTCTTTCATCTTCATACAGAGCACTACGATTTGAATACTCCCTCAATGATCCCGAGGACAGTCAAAGCACCGGGCCACATCACAGTCTAAGATCAGTTAATAGTGCTGGGTCCCTCGCTCACCCTTCCGCACGGCAAATTGGTCCTCAGTCGCACCATCGTGGCGTTAGTGTAGGGCGAGCAGAACTACCTCCCATATCCGCTCCCGCTGGTGTACCTTACTTTGATAGGCATGTGGGTGGTACCAGTTCTGTCAAACATCATAGTGCGGGTGGTCGTTCATCCTCCACTACTATCCCATCAGCTGGACGTAGAGAAGGCAGAGTTTCTTCTCTCTCGTCGTCCTCCAATTCGTCCATATCCCTCCTTGCAGCGAATGATGGTCTGATTCCCGAAGCTTATGGCAAATTTCCCCTCAGTATGGCGATACCTTCCCGTTCCTTACCCGAACAAACCAGTATACCTGTGACCCACACGTCAGAAAACGGTGCAACAGGTAGCAACGGAATAACCAACGGTGGACCTAATGGTCGTCGCACCTTCGAGATCGATATCGACACTATATCATCGCATGCCCAAGCGGAAGCTTTGGTACAGCGAACACAAAAGGAAATTCTGGAAATGAACGAACAAGAGATACTCTTAGCCGAAGGGAGTCCTGGAAACACACCGCTCAGCGCCAGGCTTGCCGCTTATGGAGAGAGCTTAGCTCTAGAGAGAAAACTCCGAGAAGAAACACAAAGTCCGCGAAAATTGGGTCATTTCGAGTCGAGCGGCCGATTATCACCCCCCGTAAATGGTATTTCTTCCACCCGTCCAAGCCCAGGTCATCTCCGGATTGCGCGTCAATATAGTCTAGACGAACGATTAGGAGACAGAAAAGAGGCATATTTAGCGGCTGAAGGTAATAAAATTTCCCTATCCTTCGCGTTGACCATCTGATAGAATTACCAGACGAGCGACATCTTGAGCGGGAGAATTCACGGCCCGCGACGTCACTAGGCTACAGTCCTCAAACTGGTGACACTGTCACCTTTGATGAAGGTTCGTCCAGGTTCATCCTTTGTGTGGCATCGTCTAACACAACTATGTCTATTATCGTCGTTACTAGCTTTGAACCAAATGGCGAAGGCAAGTCCGATCGACAGTCTCGAACAAGATCTCTCTTCGCTTTATCGTGTGTCAACGGCCCCTTTGTCCAGTGCCACTAGCAATGATCGCTCAACGATCGCTCAGGCGAGGAACGTCAAATTGACGAAAATGGGTTTTGCGCCAAATGAGCAAGCGATGCGATCACCACCTACGCAAACCAAAGGGTTTGGCGGATTGAACTTGAAGAACATTATGCAAACATCCAAAGGAAAGGCATGATGCCGCCTGTAAACAACACGATATTTATGTCGGTGTACTTTTCACAATTGCGTTCCTCTTTGTTGTATTCCTGGCTCTGTACACAGCATCTTGACTTATACTGTTTTCGTATTTTACTGTGGTCATTCGCGCTTTAGCACACGTGTATAACATGATTGCATTCTACTCCTGTTTTCATACTTGCATATCTTGGTTGTATTATGTACAATCCGAAATTGAACGAGTTGTCGGTATTTGGTATTGATTTGAACCGCGGCATGTGAATGATCGGCGATCGCGGTAAAATGATGCAGACATTCTTGTAACATGCCACGAAAAGCTCGTATTCATCTAGTTCCTCTTCATTCATCTCTGGTGAATCTTCCAATGTCAATGTATGGGCCATTGGTAGAACGTGACGTTGTACGTTTAATTGTTTTCCCTACTGCAACATTCATTAATAGCGCTATTGCAGCGCCCGCAAAGCCTCGCAATTCATCTTAATCTAACAAGTTCAACTCAACATGAGAACATTCGAAAGGTTGAAGCTTTCGTCGGGTGGACAGGGATGGGTGCAAACTCTTCCCTGGTCCATTCTAGCAAGTCACAGACAGATGGAATTTCAGATACTCTAGAGATTGATCCTCAATATGCACAAGGGCTGGGATTCAGTCAGAACGACATCGTGCGTCTAATTAAATGCTACCCCCGAGGCTTTGAAATTAATGCTATATCTCTCAAGGTAGAAATCGGGCTTCTATATGACCTATCTTTCGCCAAGTCCATAACCGCAGAGCCACTGACATCGGATGATTGGGAGATCATAGTGAGTAGATCTTACCGGTATAACTCTTCGGCGCGCTGAATTGTGCGGAACATAGGAGATTAACGCCTCGCACATTGAATCAGTATTACTATCGCAAGTACGCGTCGCAAAAATAGGGCAGGAGATAGATGTATGGGTTCTAGGCAGAACTAGGGTACGCCTAAAGATTGGTTGGTGCTGCGGTGTCTAGCGTTGGTTGAAAGGCTGATACGTGGTTCTAGTCAGCCTTGATTCGGCAGATGCTCTTCTGCTGACAACAAGCACGGAGGTTGCAATCGTACCCAAAACCCGTGGAAAAGCACCACCTGGGAGATTCGCAGACGGGACTTCAGCAAAGCGCGTTGATAATGCAAGTGAAGCTTCTACGCAAGCCAAGCGCAAAGACCGACTGAATTTTATCCTGAGAGTCATACCCAAGCGGCTCTTACTTGTCACGATACCCGAGGACGGAGGGCCAGATATCATAACCTACGTTGCACCCGGGACATTTAACAGGATTGCTCCGTCAAACAATCACAAGGGATATTTGACGGGGAAGTTGGTCAAGCTGAATCCACCTGCCGATCCATCTGCGCCAATATCTGGCCCCACGTCTACCGCGGTTCCTGAGACTACCACGCGCGTGTTGGCACCAGGCGGAAAGGGGAAAGAAGCGCAAGAAAACGAAGAAACGGAGAAGATCAAAATAGTCTATATCACTCCTCTCAGTGGTGTGCCGGAGGGACATATTTTTGTCCCTTTACCTCACGAGAATGTTGAAGAGTGGGATATTGTGTGGTAAGATCGAATGCACCCTACGTTTTGATGAATTCTAATCTCAAGTAGTTTGACAGTGGTATCTGACGAAACGAACCGTGAGCCACGTCTTCCTCAACCGGAGGACGGTGTGATTCAAGATGCGTAAGTCATTCCGAAATCACCGCTTCATGGATGCTTTTATTCATTTTAGTTTTAGTCATGCACGACAGCAACAAACGTCTTTGGTAGGCGTAGATGATACTCTGAAAGAGGCCCTCGGGTTCTGTCTCAGGAGTTTCTTTTTACAATCCCAAATGAACCATGTCTCGGGAGGTTGGAATACGATACGCCTCGAATATTTAGATATTAATGCTCCTTGCACAGTTTCCGGTCTCCTCTTAACAGGGGGAAGAGGCTTTGGAAAAACCTCTATTATACAAGCCATCGCAAAAAACCTGCAAGAGGATCCGAGGACATTGACCTGTGAGTACTCGTCTAGAGATCTTTTACCTTTGAATCTAAAACAATCAGACATCCATTACGTGGACGTATCTCGGTATTCGGATAAGCCTGTAGCCACAATGAACACGCAATTTAAATACTGGGCTGAGAAAGCTGCATGGCATAGACCCTCTGTGCTTATTCTGGACAATCTGGACAAGTTGTTGAGTGCAGAAGTTGAAGTGCGCCAATATGAACTTTTTTCTTTCTTTTCGTGTTATTTAGTCTTGCGATGTGCAGCACAAAAATTCGTACCGATCAAGGCAACTAACCGAGCTTTTTGTTCATGTTTATTCATCGTCGGCTCGTACCTTTGCTCCCAACTTCCGAGGAATTCTTCTGTTAGCGACAGCGGCTTCAAAGAGTGGTTTGCATGCTACCGTAAATAAGTGTCACATATTCCAAGAAGTCGTCAAGCTGTATCCGCCATCCAAGCAAGTCAGGAAGCAGGTATGGGACATTTTAATGGTCGATTTCAGCCTTCTCAGAAATTCGTTTGAACAGATTCTTACAAAAGTAGTAAACGAACGGCTTCACATAGCGCAAGATATCAAAGAAGATCCGGAAGCGCCTTTGAATTATGCAGCCCTTGCAATTCAGACGGATGGTTATAATGCCGTCGACCTTCGTGATCTTGTAGCACGTGCCTTTCATCAGGCTGCCATTCGTTTGGCTAGGAGTGGACAACAAGTCCGTTTTATATACATTGTCCTAATCCTCTGATTGCTTACTTCGTTCGGGCCAGAGCTACCTGAATGCTGACGATTTCGTGGCAGCTCAAGCTGACTTCGTACCGCTGTCTTTACGTGACATCTCGCTGCAGAAGTCAAGCACCTCGTGGTCAGATATCGGCGGTTCAGTGTGCATTACCAGTAAAGAATACACGGTCCTGACGATCATCCAGGTTTGCACGAAACACGACGCGTCCTGCGCGAGACGCTCGAGTGGCCCACGAAGTATGGTCCGATATTTGCCCAGTCTCCAATACGGCTTCGATCAGGGTATGTTCGTATGTGTAAGTCGCGCATCGTCCTCAATCTCTTCACAGCCTGTTGCTCTGTGGATACCCTGGCTGCGGAAAAACATTGCTTGCTTCTGCCGTTGCGAAGGAATGTGGCCTAAATTTTATAAGCGTCAAGGGTCCAGAATTATTAAACAAGTATATCGGTGCTAGTGAGAAATCGGTGTGTTCCATCTTGTATCTCATGTCAGAAACTAAAAGTGACGATGTAAAGGTAAGGGACCTATTTGAGCGGGCCGTCGCGGCCAAACCGTGTGTCCTGTTCTTTGATGAATTTGATTCCATCGCTCCGAAAAGGTCTGTCTACTTGTTCGTTCATCCTAGCGTCGATGTTTACCTAGTTCATCCAGAGGCCACGATAGTACGGGGGTAACGGATCGCGTTGTTAACCAAATGTTAACCCAAATGGATGGCGCCGAGGGCTTGGAGGGTGTATACGTTCTTGCAGCCACTAGGTAAGAGTTCAAAACCTGCGATTTCTCAGCATTAATCGTTACAACATAGTCGACCGGACCTTGTTGATTCTGCACTGCTCCGACCTGGCCGGCTGGACAAAATGCTTTTCTGTGACATGCCTAATCAAGAAGAGAGGAAAGATGTACGCCCCCGGATTTGTTTGCTTATCCTTCTTACGCAGAAAATGGAAATGCCTAGATCCTTGAAGCCATCAGCAGAAAAGTACCCATGTCTGCCGATGTTGATTTGAATGACGTTGCAGCAGCCACCGAAGGGTTTTCAGGAGCAGATCTTCAAGCTTTACTATATAGTGCACAACTTGAAGTTGTGCACGAGTCAATTGACATGGAGTCATCTCCAGACCAATCGACAAAAATGGAAGAGGAAGAGCCAATCGAATATGTAACATTCGGCCCGAGTAGCGGCACACTCAAGACCAAAGAAGAGGAGATGTCTTTACATAAACGAGTACGTGCTCATCAGCCAGAAATGACTGATGCTCATCGGGACTGGTAGCTTCGCCAAATCAAGATTACACAGCAATCGAATGAGGATGCAACGAAAAGCGTCAAAAGAAGGAGTCTAGGAAAGGTGGGAATCCCTACCTGGTGACAGCTGTATCTTAGCTAACAACTTTCAGCGCGAGATCAAGATCGAACATATTCATAAAGTTCGGGAGACCATGATGCCCTCAGTGTCAGTTGAGGAACGTCGGCGGTTGAAACGAATGTAGGCGGAAGCCATCTTTACAATTGACTCACTGATAATTTCTCAGATATCGGGGGTTCATTTCTGATCGAAAGGGTGACCTACCTCTGCCATCGGAGAGTAGGCATGTTGGTAGCCGCGTAACGCTTGCATGAAAGGGCTAGTTGACACCGATCCATTATTTGTATTCATTTGCAATTGCATTAGATCATCGTCTCTGTTGAGCTATACCTATGACAGACCATCATGCGCCAAGTACCGGTCTCCCGTACGTTTTCGAATGCTATATGCGCTGTTTAATGTTCACAAATCGTCAGGGGAATTTCCAGCATCGAATCGTTGGTTCTCGAATTTTTAGCAAAGTTAATCCAAGAGTCTCCTAAGGCCGAACTTCAAGAAGGAGAAAGTGAAAACATCGGTGCCTCCAAGAACAGGATAAAGCTGGATCTTGTCAGCAGGTCCAACCGCTCATCAACGAAGTCGTCACATTTCATTCTTTTGCAGCCTTGGTTGATGAGCTTCATTTGACGCCAGATCCATGATCTATCCTCGCAAAGCAGTCTGTGGAAGTGCGCGTCCATTTGGTATTTGAACATGTCATATGTTCTGCAATGCATATAAACAGACCCAGCACAACTTTTCAGGATACTGGACCTGAGCCACGAAGCGTTGATTGTCAACGAACCACTTACCAAACGGTAATTAATCTTGCGACGTGACGATGATTATTGCAATTAAAGACACCGCAGAGAATTGTTCTATCGAGACGTCGGACTGTTTAAATCACAGCGTGTTGTAGATCAGGTAAACCGTTGAAAACAGCTTGAATTTGTTGACCAGTTCCTTGACCCATTAGTTGGTCGATGACGTTGCCGCATCATTCCACTTGGAACGTCATGAAATGAACATTGTTAGATAATTGCATTGCCGCTTATGTTTATTTATTCGCTTGCTTTAGCGGGCATCATCGAAGGGTCTTGTATGCGGAGAAGGCCTGACTATCAGTCTCCGCCGCGGACACGATATACACGTAAACGCCTCTGGTGTACGTATTACGCAGTATTCTCTGTCCTGGTTGTTTCATTGCGAGTTCAAGGGCACCTTGATACCTGTGATAGAGGACGTCAACTTCTATTCCGTCTCGGAGGATGTCCGTTGGGTCCTGGTCGTTGAGAAAGAGGTTCACTTGCATTAGCCCTGTCATTCTTGGTGCTAATTCGAGTAGGCAGTTTTCAACGTTTTATGCCAACTTGATTTTATCAATCGCGCTGTTCTTCCAGGCCGAGGGCTCCTCATAACAGTTTGTTACAAAGAATTTCCTATACCACTAGTAACACCCCACAGGGAAAAGGCTATCCAGACATGGCAACTCGCTATCTGGTCAACAACTTGGCAAATAGCCTTCCGCCGTCGTGAGTTCCATGCTTTTTAGCTTCTGCAACACGCTCAGCTTCACTTCAGTGTTCCTCTATTAGCCTTGGTTGACGGGGATCCTTATGGATTGGACATCCTATCGGTGTACAAATATGGCAGTCAAAGTTTAAAACACGAAAATAAGAGACTTTCGGCTGAGCGCATCAAAGGTCTCGGATTATGGACGTCGGACATGCGAGAGTATGGACACCGGAGCTTTCAGTTTATGTATGTTCTGATTTTACAAGGCTCGGCATCGACTTGGGATCTATGTTGCCGCTGACAGTAAGGGACGAACAGAAGGCGAGTGATCTTGATGTGATCAGAGACATTCAGTTTAGGACCCGTTTAGGCATTTGGAATGTTGCGCACAAAGACAATACCAAACAAGTGGAAGTAGGCCTTTATTTCCTTCCACCATAAATGGCTTGTTTATGGATCCACTGCAGGCACGAGCTGATGCGCATGATATACACTCGACGCAAGGCCGAAATTGAAATAATACTAACTATACCGCGGACATCCGAATTGGGCGAATCAGCGCCGTTAGGTAATTTTTACGTATGCTTTCACGAAGGAGCGCGGTCATTAATTTCCGCAGTGCAACTCGACCACTCACCGTTTTTCAGATACTTGGTAGAGCGTATTTCACGTGCTGTATGTCAACAATAAAGATAGACTGTGTGTGTGTGATTTTTTTGGGCGCGAGAACACGTCAATGGGACGCGGACGCGGCATCACGTGTAGACGCGACGCGTTGACGCGTCTTGATGAGGTCGGAGTTTGAAAAGTGATTATAATTTCGCCAGCTGGTCCTCCTCGTTTCTTAACCTCAACCAGGTCGAGGTGCACTCAAATGCCTGTCGACACCCAGACTTCTCGTGTAACACGTAGCTCAGTCCTAGGCAAACGTGCCCATCAACAGCAAGACGCCTCTCTTACGCCAACGAAACAATGCGACGTCCAGCTTCCAACTCCCGACTCTACGCCTAGTCCAAAACGCGCAAGAACATCAATCAACTGCTACGATGGCGATTCCAACAAAGAAAACGTCCCTCCTCTTAGCAACGAAGCCACTGGCTCTGATGCCTCGCCTACTAGTGCCAGGTCAGCTAGGTCCATTCGCCGCACTGCAACAGAGCAATTGACGCCTTCACGTCCCAGGCATGGTAAGTGGTAGTGATGAACGCGTCAAAGGAACTAGGCTAACTTGACTACCATAACTAGTGAGAAGACATGCCTCCACGGCATCGATGACCCCTACTACACCCATCCATGAAGTTTCCCTTGTATCTCTAGCAACACCACCCCCTACTCCTAAAACATTGCTCCCATTACATGTTCGTGCCAAGGCACTCCTTCGCTCGACCTGCAACGATACCAATGCAACCGTCACGTGCCGTGATGCGGAACACACCGTGATCACGGGATTTCTCCAATCATTCTTGAAAGGAGAAGCGACACAAAGATGCCTCTACATTTCTGGCTCTCCAGGAACGGGAAAAACTGCTCTTCTGAACTCTGTCCTGCGAACCCTAGATCACCAATGTAATATTGTCTCCATCAACTGCATGAGCCTCAAAGGAGCGGATGCCTTGTGGCAAAAGTTATACGATGACTTGATCTCTGCTGGCGCTGAGTTAGACAAGACCGTGCGCCTAAAAAAGCTAAAAGGGCGAGAAGCAGTTGAAGCAGCATTAGGTGCAATGTCAAAGAAATGGTTTGTTATTTACTACCTGGTTCCCGTATACGGTCTGACTTGTGGCAAAGTGTCCTCGTCTTGGACGAATTGGACCACGTCGCTTCGGAATCTCGCGCCTTGAAAAGTATTCTCTCGCTCCCAGCAATTAATCCCGAATCGTTCTGTTTGATTGGGATTGCGAACACCCATACGCTGACATCGTGTACTACCACCGGGATGTCCGAGGATGTGCACACTATTCATTTCGCTCCTTACACTGCAGCCCAACTCCAACGGATTCTACAATCTCGTTTGTCTGTGTTGGACGATGGCGATCAAAAGGATGTGGGGATGAAAGCACTATTCCCATTGCCGGCCTTGACACTTTTGACAAAAAAGATTGCCGCCATGACTGGGGACGTCAGAAACCTGTTTGAGGCATTACGCAAGGCGATCGACATCTCAACGTCGTCTCTAACCTCCAGCGAAAACCCGTTGAACCACACTCCCAAAGTCACCCCAGCTTCCATTTTGCAGGCCCTCAAATCATATGCACCCGCTTCAAATAGTACGTCAAAGACGTGTTCTACCCCAAGTGAAACGGCGGTGCCCTGCAACAGTGAAATCGTTGGCAAGATCAATGGCATAAATTTACAAGCCCGCGTCGTTCTTTTGTGTGTCCTTTTGGCATCAAAGCGGCTCGGGGCAGGTCTCCCGTTATCATCTGGGTCATTAGCGCCTAGGAAAGCACCCTCCATGAAACGTTCGCAATCCGCAGGCTGTGCACGCCAGACATGTATCGACACTGCACAGCTTCACAGTTACTACAGTGCTAGCCTCGTCCGATGTGATGCTGCTTGCTTAAACGTTGCATCGAAGAGCGAATTCGGTGACTTGCTCGTTATTTTGGAGGGAGCTGGTCTTGTTAGTTCCGGCTCCCATTTGTCCTCGTCGACGTCAGTGAGGCAAGGGAAGAAAGTTGTTGGCCGTTCAGCATCCTTCTCCGGGCTTCG